>Ga0194130_10000191_pt1 | contig 121841 bp, 106 predicted proteins | sample TA2KigsurfametaG_FD_160084 | JGI IMG/M metagenome (GOLD analysis project Ga0194130, IMG submission 160084) | Freshwater microbial communities from Lake Tanganyika, Tanzania - TA2015050 Kigoma 12 surface | ecosystem: Environmental > Aquatic > Freshwater > Lake | place: Tanzania: Lake... | reverse complement strand
GCGCGACCTGCGGGTCCGGGTGGCTGGATGAACTGAACTCGGCCAGGGACTGGCCAATCCTGAATCAGGAAACCGCGCCTGCGATTGCCTCACCACGGGCGATCTGGGTGGGCTTGTGCCGAGCGGTAACGGCCGTGCCTCAAAACAGGGTTTTGGAGCCGATGAAGGGGCAGCGAAAAGGCACCAGAGACGTCATTCCAAGGGGCCGGATCCAAAAAACAGCATCCCAGCGGTCTATGCTCCGCGGCATCGCAACAGATGACCTGACCCCAACCCGACCTCTGCATCTGCAGATAGATGACCTGACCCTTCTGCCTCAGATAGATGACCTGACCCTTCTGCTCCCTTCTGCTCCTTCCGCTCTCGCCCTCCCACGCTATTTTGCTCCCTTCGCTGTCTCGAGCAGCTCCAGAGCAGCAGGAACATCTTCAGGACCACGTATCCAAAAACTGACCCATGGCGAGCACGAGAGCACATGGTCCGAAGGGCTCGTCCCGAACCCACCCATCGGTCCCGATCGGCAGATCCCAAGCGGACATCGAGGAGACCATTTCCGTGAAGGTGGGCAATCTCGTGTTCCTGCCGCACGAACCCCATGCCGCCGAGACGGTGGGGACGGAGCCGGACGCTGGGCATGGATCTGGACCTGTTCCATGGCCGAAAGACGTTCAGGATGGATCACTGTAGTTCTCAAAAGCAGGGGACCATCAAACACCTGCGGTATCCCTGGAATACGCTTCAAGAGGCCGAGATGCTCGACGGCGAAGCGGAACATGGGTTCAGGATTCCGAGAGTCGCCGGACATGACGCATTACCCGGAGATGCACCTGCCGGGTCATGTCGCGGGTCCAAAGGTCGAGGTACCAGAGCGGACGAACGTGGAGCGCATACCAACTCGTGCCGATGAGCGTGGTGGTGACGTCGCGGTTATCACGCAGCACGAACCGACCCCGGTACAGCGCAATGTGACCGTAGCTCTCCAGATGAGGCGGCTGCTCTACGATGTCGAAGGTCAGTCTCTCCCGCGGAACGAATTCCGAGATGCGTTCCTTGATAACGATTCCGTCACTGAAGATGCACTGGCGGTCGGCCCCGACGCGGTCGCCCCCGTTTGTGGTTTCCATAGGGAATGGAAGGCCAAGGCGGAAGATCCAGTATTCGGGCGGCTCCTTGATCCGCGGGAAGGCCAGCACATGGGGCCAGACACGGGAGGGCGGAGCGTGGATCAAAATCTCGTCGACCACCGAATCCTGCTGATCGACCCGAAACTGCGCTCCTGCATGCGCAAGGACTCCCAGCAGCGGGAGCATCACCAAACGTAGTCCTATGTCCCGTGGACGGAACAACAGCCGCCCCAAGAGGCTATTGGTCATGAGCATGTTATTGAGTCCCGGAGCGGCAACGACGAGGTACACGGCATCCTGCCCGAGAAAAACAGCCGCCCCGGCAATCCCCATAAGGGTCATGGTGAAGGAGTGGCCAAGACGCACTCCGACGGTGAGATCCAGCCGCCGCCAGAACCAAGAGGCCACCAGTCCATCGAACACCGAGACCAGAAGTAGGCTGGGCACGGCGAGAACAGGTCCCGAGAGTCCCTCGGAGCGCTCGAATCAATGTTGGACCCCAAGAAAGAGCCCCGCCGTAGCAAGGTCACCGATCAGCATCCCCAACCAGAGCCAGATGAGACGCATCGGTCTAGGGACCTCGCGCAATGAACCCGAGGGTAAAGGGCAAAGAAAACAGGTGTCTATCAACACACCGGTGCCGCCGTGCGAACTACCTCCCGGCTTCCACCGGTCCACGAGGAAAAGTCTCCAAAGTCGAATCGGCTGCGCTCCTGCAGTCCCGACCCTCTCCTTCCGCCACCCTCCGAGGCTCGGCAGGTCCACCGACTTCCCAATGCCTACAACGCGATCGCGTTGAGGGCAGCCTGGATGTCGGAGTCGGCCACACGCTGGCCGGTCAGGACCTTCCCGATGCGCTCGGCGAGGACGAACTTGAGCTCCCCGCCGCTGACCTTCTTGTCCAAACGCATGGCATCGAACAGGGCATCCCGCTTCTTCGGCGCCAGCTTGATCGAGATGGGCAGTCCAAAGGCCACGAGCAGATCGCGGATCCGGTCCGCCTCGGCCTCGGGGAGGGTCGAGAGGCGGGAGGACAGGCGCGCGGCCGCGACCATGCCGATGCTGACTGCCTCGCCATGCAGGACCTCCTTGTATCCGGAGACCGCCTCGATGGCATGGCCGACGGTGTGGCCAAAATTGAGCGAAGCCCGCGCCCCTGTGGTCTCGAATTCATCCTCACCCACCACCTGCGCCTTCAGCGCGCAGCAGCGGGCGATCACGTTGGAAAGGACCGCGACCTCCCGTTTCAGGATCCTTGCCGCATCGCGTTCGAGTCGACGGAAGAGGTCAAGGTCCCGGATCACACCATACTTGACCACTTCCGCGAGGCCTGCCCGAAGCTCGCGGTCGGGAAGCGTGCCCAGCGTGTCGAGATCGCAGAGCACCGCACGGGGCTGGTGAAAGGCTCCGACCAGATTCTTACCGGCCTTGAGATTGATGCCAACCTTGCCGCCCACCGAGGAATCCACCTGGGCCAGCAGCGTCGTGGGAACCTGCACGTAGGGGATCCCACGGAGATAGGACGCGGCCAGAAAGCCAGCGACGTCGCCGACACAGCCGCCTCCCAGCGCCACCACGAACGAACGCCGCTCGAGACGCTTCATCGCCAGCTGGTCATAGCATTCGCCGAGGACCTTGAGGGACTTGGCCTCCTCCCCACTAGGCACCGTGACGACATTCGGAACAAACCCGGCCATCTTCAGGGCCCGGACGCAGGCATCCGCATACCGCGGTCCCACGGTGGCATCGGTGACGATCGCACACCGCTCCCCGAGCTTCAGTCGTCGGCAATGGTCCCCCAGCTTCGCTAGGAGACCGGAACCGATATGGATCGTGTACGAGCGTGCCCCAAGGGACACCGGAACCGAACTCATACGTCGACCTTATAGAATTTCTGAGCAGGACGGAAGCCCTGGCTTCGGAACCCTATCGCCTGCGCTGGTGGATGTGGGTGGCCCTACCCAGCGCCGCCTCGGCCGACTCGAGGATCGTCTCCGACAGCGTCGGATGCGGATGGATCACCTGGGACAGCTGTTCCGCCGTGGCCCCCATCTGGACCGCCAGGGCCCCTTCGCCAATCAGCTCACTCGCGCCAACACCCACAATTCCAACCCCGAGGATCCGTCGGGAACCGGGTTCCAGGATCAGCTTGGTGAGTCCGTCAATGCGGTCGAGGGTGATGGCACGTCCTGAGGCCCCCCAAGGGAACTTGGCAATCTCCACCGGGGTCCCAGCCCGCGCCGCCTCCTGTTCGGTGAGCCCCACCCAAGCCACTTCCGGATCCGTGAAGACCACCGCCGGAATGACGGGGGCCACCGAAGCACCATGGAACCGCCCACAGATCCGGTCGGCCGCAACCTTTGCGTCCCACGTCGCCTTGTGGGCCAGCATCAGCCCACCCGCCACGTCACCGATCGCGAGGATGCAGGGGTCGGTGGTCTGGAGCTGGGCGTCCACACGGACGAAGCCCCGGTCATCCCGTTCCACCCCAGTATTCTCAAGGCCGAGCCCCTCGGAATTGGGCAAACGCCCCACGGAGACCAGGACTCGATCAAACTCCTCCTCGACATCCTTGCCCTCGGTCTCCGAGGTCACCCGGACCCGGTCGGCCACGAGTTCCATCCGAAGCACGCGGGACTTGAGCCGCACGGACTGGAAGGCCTTGCGCGCGAAGAGTCCCACCGGTCGGACCAGATCGGGATCCGCCCCGGCAAGCAGGGCCTCCTGGGCCTCGATCACGGCGACCTTCGAGCCAAGCGTCGCATAGACCGTTCCCAACTCCATGCCGATGTACCCGCCGCCGACGATGAGCAGGCTGTCGGGAATGTCTGGTAGATCGAGCGCCTCGGTGGACGTCATGATGCGCGGACTGCCCAGATCAAAGGCCTTTGGCAGCACCGGACGCGATCCCGTCGCCAGAATCGCCTTCTGGAAGCGGAGGTGCTGGACCGCTCCGTCCGCGCAGGCAACCCGAAGGGTCTGCGAGTCGGTGAAGGTGGCCGTCCCCTGCATCACCTCGACACCCCGCATCTTCGCCAGACCTGCGATGCCACCGCCCAGACGTTCGAGAATCCCATCCTTCCACTTCCGCAACCGGACGAGATCGAGGGTCGGTTCACCGAAGGAAATGCCCCGGAGCGCCGATTCCTTGGCGGCCCGGATGGCATGGACCGCATTGAGAAGAGCCTTCGACGGGATGCAGCCCCGGTTCATGCAGACCCCGCCCAGCCGCGGATCGCGTTCGACGATCACCACGCGACGTCCCTGATCGGCCAGGCTGAACGCCGCCGCGTAGCCGCCAGGTCCACCCCCAACCACAACAAGGTCCTTCTCGATGCACTCCATGATGGAGCCGGAAACTACCGGTCGGCCTCGAGGGAATCAGGCCAAAACTGGGGAAAACCAAGCCGACACCGGGTCGGGATGATTCACGGGGACAGCCGGGCCATGTTCACCTCGAGCGCCTCGAGGTATTCGTTCCGGCCTGTGACGGGGTTCTCGAGGAATCGGTGGACCCCTTCCAGATCCGACTGCATTCGGGGCAGAGCATAGAACCGCCAGAATCCCGGTGTCTTCGCCAGCAGGTCCTCCACGGAGTCGAAGGTCTGGCCCTTGCGTCCGAAACGCACCTGATGTTGGGCCGACTCGGCAAACTCCCGGAACAGGAGCGGCAGTTTGTCGAGATAGTCCGGGGCCGCCATCTGGGCCACGAGATCGGCGGTGCCCAAGGCGCGCCCGAGGAACGCCAGTTCCGGGGTATCGAAGGCCACCGTGGAGACCTTAACTTCAAGGGCCGTGCACTGAATCATGCCCCGGATGGCCCGGACCGCAGAATCCGCGAAACCCATCGAACGGGTCACCGTCCGGGCGAGTTCGGAGGAACGGTCCACGTGGACCACCGTGTACTTGGCCCCGGTGCCCTCGGTGTCCTCCTTGGCGCGAAGGTATCCCGCGTCATGCAACAGCGAGGCGACGAGGGCCCAACGGACCGATTCCTCGGAACACACCGGCTGAACCCCACGTGCCGCGCGTCGTGCAATCAGGGTCATCAGGCAAACGGTCACCTCCAACGTATGCGCGAGATCGTGGTAGGGGGTGTCGAGTGCATGGAACTCCGGATTCCTGCCCGCAAAGGCATCGACCCCCCATCGGAAAACCGGCCGCACCTCGCCCAGATCCCGTCCGGCGAAAACCGTGGCAAAAACCCCAGCCAGGTGGTTTTCCACGGCAGCCGGGCTCTTTGTGTCGACGGCAAGCGGCATGCCGGACGGATAGCCCAAGGCGGAGGACCGGTCACGGCTATTGTCCTGTCGATTCGGCCCTTCAAGGCATGATTCCCCCATGGCCACCCGTGTGGCGGAGGAACCGCGCGTGCCGATCCTGCGACCACGCGGCCTCAAACCACGGTGAGGGTCACTGACGGAGGCGGAAGAAGCGGGCGGGTTGCCACCGATGGGCAGCAGGTCATCGATCGCACCGGTCTCGGCCTGGATCCGGAGGAGATACCCCGTCTGGCCCGGCTAGGCTCCCGGCTGGGTGGCATAGATCCAAGGCGCACCGGGATCCGCTGTCATAGGGTTGATCGCGAGCGCCTTCACCGACAGCTCGACCGGGATCACCAGCCGCTGGCCCTGGAACGTCACCTCCACGGCATTCGTCACCGAGGCAACCGGAAGGGAGGTCGTGTCGAATTCAAGGGTCAGCTCCCCCGATGAATTCCCGGAGTCTGGGCGGACCTTCAGCCACGCGTCACCGGCAACCCGGGCCGTCCAGGGAATTCCGGAGGTCAGGATGCGGACAACCCGGTCCTTTGGGGAATGCCCTTCGATCGACAGAACATCGAACCGGGTCGGCTGGATCTGCATCGGAGACACGGTGAAGGACCAGACCGGCCCCTGACGGATCTGTCCGCCAAAACCCATCCGATCCACCCTCCAATACGACACCTGTCCGGGAAGTGGTGCGGTGGGAATCGCGAGGGTCAGACCATTGGTCCGGACCCGGTACGCAGGCGAGTTGGTCCCAGCCGATGCCACGGCGACCGCGCTGTCCGCATAGTAGACGTCATAGAAGAGCGCCGTGGGGGACGCCGACCACGACAACTGCACAGGGATCTCCCCCAGCACGGTTCATCGGCCGGCACCGGAACAGAATCGGGTCCGGCAACCGAGGCAATAGAGGCCATGTCGTGGACCACCAAGCCGGACCCTGGAGCCCAGCGGAAGAGGCGCTTCTGGTCGGTCGACAGGACCTGGACCGAACTTTCCACGACGAGGTTGGTGATCTCCCGCGCGGTCTGTGTGTTGAAGACCCGGGTGCTGCCGAACGCCACCGAGCCATCGAGCGACACCGCATAGAGATTCTCCCTGAACTGATTCACGACCAAGGAGAGGTCGCGGGTATCGAACATCTGCTGCTTGTTGAAGACCCAACGCTCGGCGGCATCGAACAGGATGGGGGTGTCGAAGGGATCCCGTCGCCACGAGGCGAACGACGACTCCCGAGCCACCGGGGTGGTCCCACGGATGTCGAGATGCGTGACGTAGGAGTTCACGTTGCCCGCACCCCATCCGTACTGACGCCAGACGTAGAGGTCATTGACTTCGCGGCGGATGGCCAGGCCACCCACCCCTTCCCCGTCGTTGTAGCTGCCGACGACCTGGCCCTGGGCGAAGTCCAACACGGTGACCATCGGCGCCCGGGCCCCGTCGGTGAAATACAGCAGTTCGTCCCGACCTGCGGCCAGGTGCAGGGGATTGGACGGATTGTAGGTGCCCGGGGTGGTGATCGGCTTCTGGTCCTCCACCACCAGGGTCTGGGGACGGTGGCGGGCGATCGTCCGACTCCCGGTGTGGATCACATAGAGGGCGGCACCGTATCTGCCGAAGGTCATGCCGGTTGGATACCGACCGGTGGCCACCTCCCCGACCACGGTGCCGGTCGAGGCATCCAGCTCGAGAAGACTTCCGGCCGTGTTTCCGTCGCCGGCATTGAGGGCATACACGAGGGGGTTCACCAGATCGGCCAGCAACTTGCCAAAACCCTGCCCGGCAAAGGGTGGATCGACACCTGCGCCGACACAGGGAGCGGGAGAAGGGCCAACAGGGCGACAACGCCCCAGAGAAGACAGGATGGAGGATTCATGGAGGCGGGGAGGAGGCCGACCGGCCGGGCTTCCAGGACGTCAGCCCTGGCCGAACAGACTGGCGGCCGGCCAGGCCGATTGCAAATGGCCGATCCGAACCCACCGCTTGGAACCCAGTCCACCTACTCGGGTCGACCGCCCTGTCCCATCGGGGAGCCATGGATTCCATCACCAAGCCGGCGCTTGTGAACATGCGCGGATTCGGGATCCTTCCACAAATCCGTCCCATGCCCGCCCATCCCCCTACCGGCCACGAGTTCACCACGGTCTTCGGACGCAACCTGGTCGCGGAGATCCCCAACATCGCTCTTAGGCCCTGCCTAGTCGTCACCATGGAGGACCTCTGGCCGCGATTCGCCGACCGGTTCGCGGGACAGGTCACCCCCTACCTGGTGCGCACCATTGATGGCGACGCCCTCGCCCAGGAACTGCCTTCCATCCCACCCTCAGCCTCCGTGGTCGGTCTGGGTGGCGGACAGGCCATCGACGTCGCCAAATACATCGCCTGGCAACGCCGTGCCCCGCTCTTCCAGATCCCGACCGCCATGACCGTCGACGCCCCGTTCGGACATCGCTCGGGACTCCGCTTCGGAGGTCACGTGAAATACGTGGGCTGGGCCGTGCCGGAGGCGGTGTATGTCGACTTCGACGTGATCCAGTCCGCCCCCGCCGCGCTGAACCGCAGCGGGATCTGCGAGATCCTCTGCTTCCACACCGCGCATGCCGACTGGCGGCTCGCACGGGATCGGGGTCGAACCGAACCGCAGTGGCCCTATGACGAGGCCCGGGTCGCGGAGGCGCGGGCGGTGATGGACGGACTCCTGCCGCAGCTCGACGAGGTGGCACGGGTCAGCGAGACCGGGATCCGGGGGCTCATGACCGCGATGCGCTGGGCGGGTGCCTCGTTCCACAACGCCGGGTGGAATCCGCGTCACATCGAAGGGGTGGAGCACTTCATCTTCTACGCACTGGAGTACTACACCGGACGCAAATTCATCCACGGCCAACCGGTGTGTCTCGGTATCGTGGCCGGGTCGATGCTCCACCGCGATGGCGCCGATGAGATGCTCGAACGGATCCATCGCGTGGGGGTGGATATCCGTCCGGAGGCCATGGGACTGACCTGGGCCCAGGTGGAACACGCGCTCGTGAACCTCGGCACGTTCGTGCGGGAGGCCGGCCTCTGGTACGGGATCGCCCACGAGGCCGAGATCACACCCCGGTTCGTCGCGGAGCTGCGCGACCGGATCACCGCCCTGTACGGGCCCTGGACCGCATGAGCCTGTCGGACCGCGACGCCCAGGACCTGGTCGGGTTCGGGTACGCCCAGCAGCTGCGGCGCACGCTGGGCGGCTTCTCGAGTTTCGCGGTCGCGTTCTCGCTGATCTCGGTCTTCACCGGAGTCTTCGCCAACTTCGGACATGGCCTGCGGCACGTCGGAGGCGCCGTGGTGTGGTCATGGCTCGCCGTGCTGGCCGGACAGTCGCTGGTCGCCTGGGTCATGGCCGATCTCGCCCGACGCATCCCGCTTTCAGGGTACGGCTACCAATGGTCGAGCCGGCTTGTGAATCCCCACTTCGGATTCGCGGTGGGATGGCTCCTTCTCCTGCAGCTGCTGACCGGGTTTCCCGGCATCTGCTCCACGCTGGCCAGCCAGGTCACGGGCGCGTTCGGTCTCGGCAACACCCCGGGAGTCCGCGTGGCCACGACCCTCGGAGTGATCGCGCTGGTGACCTTGGCGCAGCTCTGGGGGCTACGGGTGGCGGCTCGGGTCAATGATGTCGGGGTCTGGACGGAACTCCTCGGGGTCGCGGGCATCAGCGCGGTGCTGATCGGGCTCGCGCTGCGGGTCGGGCATCTCCCCGATGCGTGGTTCGACGCCCGGGATGCCGTGTCGGGGACCGTCGCGGGCCCCTCGGCCTGGGCGTTGTCGCTGCTGCTCGGGGCGTGGTGTCTCACCGGCTTCGAAGCGGCGGCCGACCTGGCCGAGGAGACGCTCGACCCTCGCCGTACCGTGCCACGGGCGATGATGGGATCGCTGCTCGGATCGGGTCTGGCGGGGTTCGCACTTCTGGCCGGGGCGGTCGGCTGCATCCGGGATCTCCCGGCGGCCCAGGCCTCCGACAATCCCCTGCTCGACATCCTCCGCCAGACCACCGGCGGGGCCCTGCCCCTCGTGCTGGCGATCGTCGGCATCTCCATCTTCGCCTGCGCGCTCGCCTGCATGGCCGCCACCAGTCGACTCCTCTTCGCCCTGGGCCGCGACCACATGCTCCCGGGATCCTGCTGGCTCTCGCGGGTCGAGTCCGGGAGCCAGAATCCCCGAAATGCCGTCCTCTTCATCTGGGCCGTCTCGTCCATCGTGGTGCTCGGAGTGCCGACCCTCGACCTCGTCACCCAGATCTCCGCCGTCGCCGGATACCTCGGGTATGCCGGCATCCTGGGAGCCGCACTGTGGGTGCCGCAGGCCTCCACACCGACACCGTCCGGACCGGGTGGCCGTCGGTTCCGGGCAGTGGCCGGATGCGCGTTCCTATGGACCTGGGGCGTCGTAGGGGCTCTGACCCTGACACCGACCTCGGTGCCGGGGATCACCACCCTGCACCTGCCGGCGTTGTCGACCGCGGGAGGCGTGCTCCTCGGATCAATTCTCTATCTGGGCCTCATCCGGGGACGTCTCCAGCGCGGCGAGGCTGGTCCACCCGTTGCCAAGTCCGACCGATCCGATCCATGAACGCCATCCCAAGCCCTTCCAGCAGTCCTCGACGTCCACCCCATCGCGAGCTCCCACCGGAATTTCCAGGAGCCGCTCGGTATGCCGAAGAGGAACTGGAAGCGGTCGCACGGGTGGTTCGGAACCGCTCGCCGTTCCGCTACTACGGACCTCGTTTCGGCGGCGAGGTACGCGAACTGGAACGGGAGTTCGCCCGATTCCTCGCCAGCGCGCCGGGTGAGCCCTGGCCGGAGAGCTCACCGTTCCAGGTCACGGCCGTGAATTCCGGCACCGGGGCCCTCGAGGTCGCGCTCGACGCCCTCGGCGTCGGGGAAGGCGACGAGGTTCTGGTCCAGGGCTTCATGTGGATCTCCAGCATCTCCGCGATCGTCCGCCAGCGGGCGATCCCGGTGCTGGTGGATTCCGACGACACCTTGAACATGGACCCAGCGGAGATCCGGCGTCGGGTCGGTCCCCGCACCCGGGTGGTGATTCCGGTGCCGATGTTGGGCGGTTGTGCCCGGATCGGAGCTCTCATGGCCACGGTGCGGGAACTCAATATCGAACGGGCCCGCGAAGGACTTCCGGTGATCCGGGTCCTCGAGGACTGTGCCCAGTCGATGGGTGCCCACGCCTTCGGCACGCCCGGATCCGTGACGCCCACCGCTCCCGAGGGCATCCACCGCGTGGGCACCTTCGGCGACGCCGCCATCTTCAGCCTCCAGATCAACAAGAACATCACCGCGGGCGAAGGTGGCCTGGTCGTCTCGCGCGATCCCGGAATCGCGCGCCGCATCGAGGCCCTCCACAACGCCGGCTATGCCCGGGATGGCGAGACCCCCACGAACTGGTACGGCGACACACCCATCGGCTGGGGCCATGGCCGACGCCTCGGGGAGATCCAAGGCGCCCTCGCACGGGTCCAGCTCCGTCGACTCGACCCCCTCCTGGAGGCCATGCGATCGAGTCACGATCGGATCGAAGCCCACCTGCGATCCCTCGGACTGGCCACCCGGGCCCGGGCTGACGCCACCCACCCGGGCGACACCGGCTACTATTGCCAGTTCCATCTCCCGGAACGGGGGGATGGGGATGAGGCGCGCCTCCGGAGAGGCCGCGCCGTCGCCGCCGCCCTGGGGGAGTTCGGACTCCGCCCGTGGTTCCTCCACGATTTCGAGGTCCACGTGTACTACAACATCGAGCCGCTCGTGGGCCGCTGGCCGCTCAATGGAGGGGGCCCCTGGCCAGAGGCCACGGGGGCACAAGACAGCCGCTATGGATACGACCGCGGCACCCTGCCGCACCTAGACCGATGGCTGACCTCGACCGTCGGGATCAACATCCCGAGCGTGCTCACCCCGGAGGACGAGGCCTACATCCGGGCCGCCCTGTCCTGGGTTGTGTCCACAACGGTCGGAGCGTAGAGGTCCCTTCTCCCTCCGCGACGTTCTCTCACGGCTCCAGCCAGGAGCCGCTCCAGCCGGCACCCTCCCGTTGGAATCCCGCGCGGCGGTGGCCTCCCTCCCGGAGCCACAGCCAGTCAAGACGTTGGATGCGTCCGATCAGGACGGCGAACTGATGGGCGCTGCCCGGGGAGAGGACCCGTCCGGCTCCCGGGGCCTCCAGTCCCTCACCCGGTGCCTTCTCCGACAGGTAGTTCGACCGGTTCGCCTCCGGCAACCGATGCCAATACGTGTCCACCACGGTGTCCTCGACATGGACCCGGACCTCCGTGAAGGCACGCAGCTGGACCCGCTCCCTCGGATCGTAGAAGACCCAGACCGCCGAATGGCGGTGCCCCAGCTCGGACACCTTCAGGGCACGCCGGTCCGAAAAGGCCATCAGCTCATGGCCGGGCCGTGTCACCCCCCTTAGGACCACGGTCCGGGCGTTGGGGCCATGGCTACCCGAGGTGGCCAGGACCGGCAGGCGCCAGGGGTGATCCCGGTCACCATCGATCCGCGCCAGTTCCATCCAGATGTGTTCCAACAGATCCGGTAGCGATTCCGTGTCCCAGCGGCGAATCATGCGTCCCCGACACTGGGTCCACCCCGGATGGGACGCAAACCCGGCGGTACGGGAACGCCAACGGAATCACCCTGGCTGGACTCTGTCGCGCCCAGTGATGCAGGGCACTGCATCACCCACCAGCACAGGCCTCCGGCCCTGCGACGCCCGCGACTCCCTCCAACTCTCAACTTCTCACCCCGCCTCCACGCCCCGATAGTCGGCAGGCGTGAGCGGAAGCCTGGTCGTCAACGAGGTCTATCTGAGCCTGCAGGGGGAAAGCACCTTTGCAGGGTTGCCCTGCATTTTCGTGCGGCTGACCGGGTGCAACCTCCGGTGCTCGTACTGCGATACCGCCTACGCCTTCACCGAGGGATCCCGACGGCCCGTCGACGAGGTCCGGGCGGAGATTCATCGCCTGGCGGCCTCGTACGCCGATGCCCGCGTCGACGGCCTCCGTGTGCCTCTGGTGGAATTCACCGGCGGGGAACCCCTGCTCCAGGCTGCCGCGCCAGTGCTGATGCGCGAACTGTGTGATGCCGGCTTCACGGTGCTGGTCGAGACCAGCGGAAACCCGGACATCGGAATCCTCGATCCCCGGGTGAGACGGATCATGGATCTCAAGACTCCCAGCAGCGGCGAGTCGGGACGGATCCGCTGGGAAAACCTCCCGCTGCTGCGTCCGACCGATGAGGTGAAGTTCGTGATCGCCACCCGCGAGGACTACCTCTGGACGAAGTCCACCCTCACCGAGCACCGCCTCGTCGAACGGTGCCCGCTGCTCCTCTCCTGGGCGGCTCCCCTCGCTGCGCACCAACGGGACACGTCCCTCAAGACCGTCCCTGAGGGCCATACGCCGCTGACCCGCGCCGAACTGGTCGAGGCGATCATCACAGACCGACTTCCCGTGCGGTTCCAGCTCCAGATGCACAAGTTCATCTGGCCCCCGGACCAGAGGGGCGTCTGAGTCTGAACCCGATGTCCCAAACCCACGCCATCACGCTCGCGCAGCTGCGCCGATACGAGTCGCGCAACGTGACATTCGTCGATCCCGACGGCTCGTGGCCGATCGTCTGGGATCGGGCGAAGGGATGCCATGTCTGGGACACGGCGGGCCGGCGCTATCTCGACCTGACCGCGGCCTTCGGCGTCGCCGCGGCGGGCCATGCCAATCCGTCTGTGGTTCGCGCAGGGCAACGTCAGATGGGTCACCTCCTGCACGCCATGGGGGATGTCCACCCCCACGCCCTGAAGGGGGAACTGGCCCGGGAACTGAGCCGCTGGACATTTGAGCGGTGGACGGCAGAGCGGCCATCCCGCCAACGGCTCCACGGCAAGACCGTCTTCGGCACCTCCGGCTTCGAGTCCGTCGAGATCGCGCTGAAAACGGCACGGCTCGCCACTGGCCGGCCGGGAATCCTCGCCTTCGACGGAGGGTACCATGGACTCGGCTACGGGGCGCTGAACGCCACGGCCCGGCCTCTTTTCCGGGAACCGTTCCGGAACCAGCTCAAGGAATTCGGGACCTTTCTGTCCTGGCCTCCGTGCGGGACCTTTGACTGCTCCTGTCCTGTCGCCACCTGCCAGCCCCTGTCGCGTCTGAAGACGGACCTTCGGCGACACCTTCGCAAGGGAACCATCGGAGCGATCCTGGTCGAACCGGTCCAGGCGCGGGGAGGAATCCGAATCCCCCATCCGGCGTTCCTGCCCCTGCTCCGTGAGATGGCCACCGAATACGGGGCGTTGCTGATCCTTGACGAGATCTACACCGGGTTCGGCCGGACCGGCCGCTGGTTCGCGACGGAACACTCCAGGGTCGTGCCGGATCTGATCTGTCTGGGCAAGGCCCTCACCGGCGGATTCCCGCTGTCGGCCTGTGTGGGTCGGTCCGATGTGATGGACCAGTGGCCCCCGAGCCGCGGCGAGGCGATCCACACCAGCACCTTCCTCGGCCATCCCGTGGGCTGCGCCATGGCCCTCGCCCAGCTGAAGGAACTCGAGCGACGAGGACTCCCGGAGCGGAGCGCCCGCCTGGGAACGGTGCTGATCGACGCCCTCCGTCGGCTTCCCTCCCGGTTCGGCGACCTCGAACTCCGGGTCCGAGGCCTGGGACTGATGGCCGGCATCGAGCTGAGACGTGCAGGCCGACCGGCCGGGAAGGAATCCATAGAGGCCATGAAGCGGCTGCTCCACGAAGGGTTCTTGGTCCTTCCCGAGGGCGAACACGGCGAGCTGCTGAGCCTGACCCCACCACTCACTATCCCAAGGGGGGAACTCCTGGGAACGGTCGACACGATCGGAACCGTCCTCGAAGAGATTGCCCACCCTCGCACCCGAACACGGAAGGCACGCCGCCCATGACCCTCTCGGAGATGCGCCGATGGATCGATGCGCGGGGTCTGCAGCTGACCAAGTCGCTCGGGCAGAACTTCCTCCACGATGGCAACCAGCTGCGGCGGATCGTCGCGGCGGCGGATCTCGGCACTGGGGACCGGATCCTGGAGATCGGTCCCGGACTGGGGCCGCTCACCGAATTGCTCGTGGCCACCGGACTTCCGGTGACGGCCGTCGAGAAGGATGAGCGGCTGATTCCCATCCTCGGGGAGCGATTTCAAGGGAAGGAGTTGCTCACGCTGCTGCATCGCGACGCGCTTGAGTGGCTCCAGGAGACGCCCTTGGACTGGGACGACTGGAAGCTGGTGGCAAACCTCCCGTATTCGGTGGGCTCGCCGATCCTGGTGGAGCTGGCCCTGGCGGAACGACCGCCGCGTCGAATGGTGGCCACGCTCCAGTGGGAGGTGGTGCAGCGGCTCGCGGCGGCTCCCGACACCGACGCCTACGGACTCCTCACCGTGCTGGTCGGGCTCCAGTTCCAGTCGGCTGGGTCCTTCAAGGTGCCCAAGAACTGTTTCTTCCCGGCCCCGGACGTCGAATCGGCCTGCATCACCCTAGTGCGCCGTCCGGAACCGCTGCTGCCGCCGGCGTTGATTCCGTTGTATTCGCAGATCGTGAAGACCGCCTTCGGCCAACGGCGCAAGATGCTGCGGAAGCTGCTCCGGAACCGCTGGACGGAGGACCAGCTGACCCCGGCCCTCGCAGCGGCCGGGATCCTGGAGATGGCGCGGGCCGAGACCGTGGACGTGGACGGTTGGGTCCGACTGACCCTGGGTCTCGCGGGACCGGTGGGTGCCATTGTGCTCAACGGCACTGGGTGCGGTAGCACCCATTCGAGATAGGGACCCACTCCGCTGGGCCCCCATCTTCTCCGTGAGGGTCAGGAGGACCTTAGGGCTGGCCGGGTTGGTCTGACGCATCCCAAGCCCCGTCCATCTTCAACGGGGTCACAACAGGTTATGCCTCTAGTGGGTGCACCCGGTGCACCCAGTGATGCAGGGCACTGCATCACCCACCCACTCAAGGTACGGACCCACTCCACTGCATCACCCACCCACCCCGGAACCTCTGGGCCTTCGACGTTGAAGTAGGTTTCCACCGATCCTAGCCTGAAGGCGTGTTCAGCGAGCGGGACTCCACGGGTGCCTTCGGCGGATTCGGCCAGCGGTCGGCGACACTGTGGCTGACCATTGGGTTCCTCATCGTCTTCGCGCTCCAGTGCATCAACGACGTCTATCTGCACACCCCGGTCGAGGGGTGGCTGGCCCTGACCCGTCGGGGCGTCCTGGATGGATGGGTCTGGCAGCTGTTCACCTTCCAGCTGCTGCATGCGGACTTCTTCCATCTGGTCTTCAACCTCATCGTCTTCTGGTGGCTGGGCCATTTCTGCGAGGGGTTGATGGGCGTCCGTCGCTTCCTCGTGGCCCTGTTCGGGTGCGGTGCCGTGGGCGGGCTGCTGCAGGGGGCGCTGATGGTGTTCTTTCCCCAGCACTTCGGGGCGGCGTCGGTGGGGGCCTCCGCGGGGGTGTTCGGACTGCTGTCGGTGTTCGCGCTCTGTGAACGGGATGCGGAGATCCGGCTCTACTTTGTGATCCCGGTCCGGGCGATCTGGGTGCTGTGGGCCAGTCTCGCCATCTCGGCGTTCTTCACGCTGGTGCCCACCCCCCGCGAGTACGGTGTGGCCCACGCAGCCCACCTCGGCGGGATGCTGGCCGGCATGCTGTGGTACCGCATGGGTTGGCATCACGAATTCCAGCCGCTTCCCGGGACCGTGCTCCTTCAATCGCTTCGGGAACGGTTCGCGCGACCGCAGACCCGACCACGTCGCCCCGCCGACCGCTGGGCGTCCCTCGAGATGGAGCCTGGACGACCCGTGTCCCGTCCGACGAAGGCCGGCACACCCGCGGAGCAGGACATGTCGCGGGAGGTCGATCGGATCCTCGACAAGATGAACGCCAAGCAGCCGTTGACCGATGCCGAGCGGGAACTCCTGCACCAGGCAGGACGCCGGATCGGGCGCCGCTAGGCACACACTTGGGACCGGGGGCGCAACAGGTCAGGCAACGGAGGCCCGGATCCATTCCAGATACCGCTGGCTGCCCGACTCGATCGGCAACACGACGAATGCCGCGGTGTCGTAGGGGTGCGAGGCGAGCACCGCCTCCTGAAGCGTCGGGATCCGATCCACCGTGGTCTTCATCACCATCAGGACCTCCTGTGCCGACTCCAGACGTCCCTGCCACCAGTAATGGGACTCGATGCCGGGGACGAGATTGACGCAGGCCACGAGTCGGGCCTCGAGCACCTGGAGTCCGAGGCGACGGGCGGTCTCGGCATCGGGCGCGGTCACCAGGACCACGCGGGAGGGCTCGGTTGGGATCATCCCGGGATCGAACCATGATCCCGGCACCGGATCAAACCTGCCCGTTGCCCGGGCCTCCGGGTCCGCCTAATGTCGGCGCGCCATGTCCGAAATTGCCAACTACGTGATGCACGGTTCCGCCCAGGTCACCCCGTCGATGCTCGACAAGGTGCTCCGCAATCTGCCGATCTGGAAGGTCGAGTTCGCCCAGATCCAGGCACCCGCCTTCCCGCATCTTGTCGACCAGCTGGAGTTTCTGGCCGACGTCGTCGAGGATGTCGCCGAGGGAGCCTACAAGGAGCTCCCCTACCACGCCCTGAGCTCGGCCGTCTTCGCGCTGACCTATGCCCATCGCAAGACCGACATCATCCCGGACTCCATCAGTACCCTCGGGCGGGCAGACGACTCGAGCGTCGTCCGTGCGGCCCTGATCCTCCACGAGAAGGCGTTCCGGAACTATGCGGAGAAGATGGATTTCGACTGGACCCGGATCACCAGCAAGGCCTGAGGGCCACGGGTGCATGGGTCCTGCCGGGCGCGTTTGGATCGGACATGCCGCCGGCGACGTGTGGACCGATCCGCACCCCGCCTCAGAGATCCTTCAGGAAGCGCTGGAGCGGCTTGAGGTCGGGATCCTCCAGTCCCATCGAACGGATCTCCTCCTTGGGACGGAGCCGGGCGGCCATGAGGATCCAGTTCTGCGCGCCGATCTCGTCCCCGAGCTGACAGGCGTAGCAGGCGAGGTTGTAGGGGATGATCGAGTCCTTGGGAAACCGGGCGATGATCGCCTTCAGGCCGTCGAGGGCCTCTCGGGTCCGACCCAGCTCATGGAGGCTGTAGCTCCGATTCACCCAGCCATTCACCCGGTCGGGGGCGATCCGGATCAGTTCACCGGCGATGTCGACCGCGTTGTCCCATCGTTTCTGGTGGGCGAGCACGCGCCACAGGATCTCCAGGACGTCGGGATGCGCCTGATGGGCCTTGGAGATCCCCTCAAGCTCCCGCACCGCCTCCCCGATCACACCCAACTCAAGCCAGCCTTCGGCCGAGGAGGCATGGTGCCGATCTGGGTAGGGAAGCTCCGTCACGCGGCGCTCCGTCTAGGGGCATCGGGCGCATTTGGCAAAAGGCTTTTGGGGTTGGCACTCGGGATGGCCACCGTCGCCGCGACGTCGATCCTCCTTGCCCAGGCCCCGGCGTCCGGGGCTCCGGAGGCCGCCTCCACGCTCCCGGTGCTCCGCTCGCGGTTGCAGACGGCCCTTTCCGGCACGGGCTCACCCTCTGCCCTCTGGGGAGCCCAGGTCACCTCCCTCGAAACCGGGGAGACCTGGTATGCCACCAACGCAGGAACCCGGTTCATCCCGGCCTCGACGGTGAAGCTGTTCACCGCGGCTCTGTTCCTGGATCGCCTAGGGCCGGGATTCACCTTCAGAACCCCGATCCGGATCCGCGGCGGACGCCCGAAGGACGGCATCCTGAAGGGACCGCTCTGGATCGAGGGAACGGGGGATCCGACCTGTTCAGCGCGATGGAACCAGGGGCGATGGGAACAGGCCTTTGCCCCTGTGGCGGAGGCGCTCGGAGCGGCAGGCATCCGCCGGATCGAAGGGGACCTGATCTGTGACGAGGGCGGGTTCCGGACGACGCCGCTGGGTCGGGGATGGGACTGGGATGATGCGGCCTCCAGCTTCGCACCGTCGGTCTCTGCGCTGTCCGCCGAGGACAACTGCGTCCAGCTGCGTTTCCTCCCGGGCCCAGGTGCCGGATCGCCGGTGGCGATCCGAATGGACCCGGTGTCCGCAGGATTCCGGCTCGAGAACCAGCTTGTGACCGGTCCGACCGGGGATCCTCGGCGGCTGGAACTCCATCGGCTGCCGGGACACGACCGGCTGGTCCTCCGCGGGTCGATCCCCGTCGGCGGGGATCCCACGACGGAATCCACCCCGGTGCCCGACCCTGCACGCTGGTTCGGCGACCTCCTTCGTGAAGCGCTTCGGATTCGCGGAATCCCGGTGACGGGATCGGTGGTCGTCATCGACAACGACGACCGTCGACGTGCCCACCCATCGACCAACGGCTGGACCGAGCTCGTGTCCCTGACCTCACCGCCCGCGCTCGAGATGGTTCGGGACATGGTAAAGGCCTCCCGGAATCTTCCCGCCCAGCTGCTCTGGCTGACCGCCGGCGCTGCCGGGTCGGAGAACGCCGCCCCCACGGAGACGACGACCGACGAGCACTCGGTTGCGGCGCTGGGTGTGTTCCTCCGGGACAATGGCTTCGTGCCGAACGACGTCCTGATCGAGGAGGGATCCGGTCTCTCACGTCGGAACCTCGCCACGCCACGGTCCCTCGTCCACCTGCTGCGCCGGATGTCGGAGCACCGGTGTCGCGAGGCCTGGGACCAGTCGTTTCCGGTGGGCGGAATGGATGGAACCCTTTCCCGGCGCTTCACCCGCCCTCCCACGCTTGGGAACGTCCGGGCAAAGACCGGCACATTGAGATACACCGGGAGCCTGGCCGGCTACCTGACCAATGCCGTCGGCACCCCGCTCGCCTTTGCCATCATGGCCAACGGCTTCGCACCCACCGCGGACGGGCCAACGGTCCGGGACGAGATCGACCGTTGGATCGAGATCCTGGCCCAGTCGAAGGTCCGATGATCAGCCCAGACCCTGCTGCGTGAGCCACAGGGCCCGGAAATAGCGCATCACCCGGATGGGGTCCGGACTCTCGCCGATCTCCGCCATCGTATAGCCGCGGAACCCGGAGTCGGACAGAAGACGGAACAGCCGGCTCCACGGGTATTCGTCGAGGTAGAGATCCCTGAGGTGGACCGACACGATGCGGTCCTGGACCCGGCGGAAGTTCGCTTCGAGCCCCTCGCCCTCCAGATCCGTCTGGTTGGAGTTCCAGCAGACGCCCACGTTCGGATGTCGGGCGTGGTTCATGATCGTCTGGACGTGGGGCAGCAGCGACGTGCCCGAACCGTGGACCTCGAGCCGGATGACCTGTCCATGGTCCTTGGCGAATCCTCCGAGCTCGAGCAGCGAGGTTCCAATCTGCTCCAGGGTTTTTTCGACGGGAACCTCCTTGGGCAGGCCATTGGGTCGGACCTTGACCCCGGAGGCCCCGACGTCGTGGGCGAGCACGATGTACTCCTTGGTCGCGGCGATGTCGGCCCGGAGCTTCGCCGGATCGGGCGTGTGGTAGTCGAAGGCACTGCCCAGGCCCATGAGTTCGACCGGGGAGTCGGCGAACCGTCTGCGGACCTCGGCACGCGCCTGGGGATTGAGGGTGACCTCGACGCCGTGTCGGTGGGTTGTGCGGAGCTCCACCCCTTCGAAGCCGGTGGCGGAGCAGTTCTTGAGGAGGGTGGGCACGTCCCAGTCCTTGGCGAGGTTGTAGGTGACGAGCCCCAGCCTGAAGGGGGAGCGGCGGCTCAGTCCGGTCGGCTCGGCGGCGACTGACGGAACGTGGGTGCCCGGAACCGTCGAGGCGGCGACCGCGGCGAGCGAGAGGGTCCGGAGGAAGTCACGACGCTTGGGGGTCATGAGGGAATGATTCGGAACACGGATTCCTTTGCAACGACCGAGGCATTCACCGGGCGCGCAGCGGCTCTTGCGGACGCTTCATGGTCCACCTCGTCCCGTGCTCTTTGCCCTGTGATCCCTGGGCTGGCGTCGTTAGCGTTTGGAGGCATGCCGCGCTCCCGAGGACTGTCGACCCTGGTGCTCTCCACCTTCTTCGTTTCGGGCATCGCCGGCCTCGTCTACCAGGTGGTCTGGACCCGCTACCTGGCCCTGTTCCTCGGGCACACCAGCTATGCCGTGATCGCGGTCCTCGCGGCCTTCATGGGCGGACTCGCCCTCGGCAACGCCTGGCTCGGCTCCGTCGTGGACCGGATGCCGAGGCCGCTCCAGTTCTACGCGGGACTCGAACTCGGCATCGGCGTCTTCGCACTGCTGTTCCCGATCTACTATGAGCTGGTGCACCGAGGCTATGTGGCGCTTCTCGGCATGGGGACGCCCCACGGGATGCTCCGGCTCGGCATCCAAGGACTGTTTGCGGCGGCGACCATCCTGATTCCGACGATTCTCATGGGGGCCACCCTGCCGGCGCTGACCCGGTTCGTGACCCGGTCTCTCTCCGAACTTCGGGGTCGGGTGGCCACGCTGTACGCCATCAACAGCACCGGAGCCGTCGTCGGGGTCCTGCTGGCCGACTGGTGGTGGATCCCGGGACTGGGTCTTGAGGTGACCCTGTATCTGGGAGCCGCCATGAGTCTGCTGGTGGGTCTTGTCGCCCTCGCGACCAGCCGCGTCGTCGAGCACGGGTCTGGTCCGACCTCCGGCACGATCGCCATGGAGACACCAGAATCGTTCTCGCCCCGACAGCTTCGGACGGCAGTCTGGGCGATCGGCGTCTCCGGTTTCGTCGCGATGCTCTACGAGGTCGTCTGGACCCGGCTGCTTGGATTGGCGATCGGGTCCAGCACCCACGCCTATTCCCTGATGCTGGCCACCTTCATCGGAGGCATCGCCACGGGGGGCTGGTTGATCCAGCGCTGGAGGACCCCGGGCAAGACCCTTCTGGGCTTCGCGGTGGCCGAGCTGGCCCTGGCCGCAACGCTGGCGGCATCCCTCTGGTTCTACGAACTGATCCCATGGTGGCTGAGCCGTCTGGCGGGTCTTCTCGCCCGGACACCCGCTTCCTATCCCCTCTACGAACTGCTCCAAGGCGCGCTCTGTGTGGCCGTGATGTTCGTTCCGACGGTCTGTCTGGGCACGACACTGCCCTTGGCCAGTCGGATCGCCACCGCGGAGCTCGGGCGGGCCGGAGGATCCGTCGGACGAGTCTTCGCGGTGAACACCCTCGGGACGGTTCTCGGAGCCATTCTCACCGGGCTCGTCTTCCTGCCACGACTCGGCCTCGCCCACACCCTGGGCCTGGGAATCGCGCTCAATGCCGCTGTGGGTCTCGTGCTGCTCTCCGAGACCCGACAGCGCGATCGACGGCTCTGGATCGCCGCGGTCCTGGGACTGCTGGTCGTGTTCTGGGGCACATCGGTGCTGTCCCCGAGGTGGGAAAGGGCCTTTGCACTCGGAATCTGGCGGTCGAAGACACCCCCGGCCACCTGGGAGGAGTATCGACGACAGGTCGACGGCACCGTCCTGCGCTACCACAAGGACGGGGCCGGCTCATCCGTGACGGTGCTCTCCAGCATGCAACTGGGTGAGGAGAACCTGCTCCTGAGGGTGAACGGGAAGACCGATGCGACGTCGGTCGGCGACGCCCCCACGCAGGCCCTGCTCGCCCACGTCCCGCTGCTGACCCGCCCCGAGTCCACGGACGTGCTGGTCGTCGGACTCGGGAGCGGCATGACGGTCGGCTCGGCGCTCCGACATCCCGGAGTGAAGCGGGTCGACGTCGTCGAGATCTCCCCGGAGGTGGTGGAGGCCACACGACAGTTCTTCACGCCGTTCAACCACGGGGCGTTGGAGGATCCCCGGACCCATCTCGTGGTCGAGGATGCCAAGGCCTTCCTGAAGGCGACACCCCAGCGGTACGACGTGGTGATCTCGGAACCTTCGAACCCTTGGATGGCCGGGGTGGCCGGGGTGTTCAGCCGGGAATTCTATGGGGACATCCGGGATCGGCTGAAACCCGGCGGCATCGCGGCCCAGTGGCTCCAGATGTACGAGATGGACGACCGCACGGTGGACCTGGTGATCAACACCTTCACCTCGGTGTTCCCCGAGGTGGGGATCTGGATGGTGGGGGGACGGGATCTCGTGCTGCTGGGGACGCTGGACCCCGTGGTGGTGGATCCGGTGCAGTTGGGACGTGCGGTGGAACACCCGGAGGTGCGGGCGGACCTGGCCCGGGTCGGGATCCGGGATCTGACCTCGCTGCTGAACCTCGAGCTCATTCCCATGGGGGATGGGATCTTCGTGCCCGACCCCGCGACCCCGGTCCACAGCGACCTCAATCCGATCCTCGAGTACGCCGCGCAGCGGGCGTTCTTCACCCGGGGCGAACCCGGCAAGATCTTCGCGTTGTCGGAGGGTCGGAACCCAAGACCACGCGGCCTGGCCGCTCGACATCTTGCAGGACGGCGGATGACCACCAATGAGCTTTGGGCGACATCGACACTCTTCCGCGCCTCCTCGATGCCGGAACCCGAGGTGTTCCGCTCCCAGCTGCGCCTCTGGCTCGCGACGGAGCCAGGACAACCTGAACCGGTGCGGCTGCTTTCGGCCCTCGAACGCAGCGTCGCCGCGCCCGACAACTCGGCCTTCGCCGAGGCCGACCTTCCGGGCTGGAAGGAGGCACGGGACCGGGGTGACCTTCCCATGATGAGGTCGCAGGCCGCGGCACTGATGACTCAGCATCGCACCCGGCGCTCGGCCCACTACCTCCCCGACACGCAGGAGCTGGAGCGGACTCTGAGGCGGCTGATCGACGACGACCTCGCGCTCAGACGGGTACACCGGGCCCGTCTCGCGGAGGTCCTCTGGGACCGTGGCGACGACGTCCAGTTCATGGCGATGGCCCTGAAGGCCTTCGCCAATGACTCCGGCGAGAATGGTCCCTACGACTTCTCGGCCGATCCCCGGGCACCACGGCTGGTCATCGCACGGATGCTGCTGGTGCTCGCGCAGAAGGAGGACTGGAAGACCGCGCTCCAGCTGGTCAAGGAGGCCGTGGAGAAGGGGTTCGCCGGGGAGGAGGCCGCCTTCCGGGAGCCGCTCCTCGAGCACCACGCACGCCAGATCTTCTCCAGGGCCACCGCCATCGGCGTCCAACGGTCCCCGCTGCCATGACTCCCAACCCTCATCCTCTGGCACGGTCCCAGCCCCTTCCGCCGGTCGTCCTGGCCTCCCAGTCCCCACGCCGGGTGTCCCTGCTGAGGGAACTCGTGCCCGAGTTCCGTGTGAACCCTTCGGACGCGACCGAGCTGCACGACACGAAGATGGGGATCCGTCGCCTCTGTGAGGTGAACGCTGAGCTGAAGGCGTTCCCGGTCGCCCGTCAGTTCCCGGATCACCTCGTCATCGCGGCCGACACCCTCGTGTTCCTAGACGACCAGGCGCTGGGCAAGCCCGCGGACCTCGACGAAGCCCGCTCCATGCTCCGGCGTCTTTCGGGCCGGATCCACCAGGTCATCACCGGGGTCTGCCTGGTGCAGGCGTCGGTACGACGGATGCGTCGGTTTTCGGACACAACGCATGTGCGATTCCGGGTGCTGGAGGAGACGGACATCGCCGGCTACCTCGAACGGGTCCATGTGCTGGACAAGGCAGGTGCCTACGCCCTTCAGGAGGAGGGCCATCGGATCGTGGATGTGGTCGAAGGATCCCGCGCCAACGTCATCGGACTCCCGGTGGAGTCCCTGCGTCGCGAGCTTGAGTCGTGGTAGAGGGGACTCCTCCCACGATCCGACCTGGCCGAAGGCAGTTCTCTTGCCCCGGCTCTTGTTCCGGGGAAGCTTCCTCCATGCCGTCCCCAAGGTGCCGGACCCTGTTCACCGGACTCCTCCTCGCCTGCGGAGCTATCGCCGGTGCGCCATCCCCGTTCGGCTTCTCCGGTCCCGAGGCCTTCCCGCTCGAGTACGGCATCGCCTTCCTGCAGACCGCAGACCTGGATGGGGACGGACTCCAGGACATCATCGCGGTGAACAACGCCCGGTCGCGGATCCACCTGCTCCACAACCGGACCGGCAACACGAATGCCCCGGCGACCCCGGCAAAGGCGGGTCGGTCGGACATCAACCAACTGCTCCCCGATGCCCGATTCAGGGTGGAATCCATCTCCTCCGAGAAGCGCATCACCTCGATGGTCGTGGCGGATCTGAACCATGACGAACGTCCCGACCTCGCCTATTTCGGGGAACCCAAGGAACTCGTCGTCCAGCACAACCTCGGCACCAACGGCTGGTCCCAACCGCGGCGATGGCCCATCGAGGATGGCACCCTCGATTTCAACGCACTCACCTCGGGTGACCTCGACGGCGACGGCCGGAGGGATCTGGTGCTTCTGGCGGAGAAGCATCTCTACCTCATCCGGCAGCTTGCCGATGGCACGCTCCGAGAACCCGAACGACTCCCCTACACGGGCACCATCAAGGCGGTACAGCTCCTCGACCTCAACCACGACGGACGCCAGGACCTTCTGCTGGTGAACTGGGACAGCGCCACGCCCTTCCGTTTCAGGCTCCAGCGCAGTGATGGCCAGTTTGAACCGGAGGTCCACCTGCCGCTCAATCCGATCCGGAGCTACTGCGCGGAGGATCTCGACCACGATGGCATCCCGGAACTGGTCTGCATCGCCGCGAAGTCGGGCCGTGCGGCGGTGTACCATCCCGTCCGGAAGCCGGCTGACCCGTTGGTGGAGGGGCTCAGGGATGGACAGTTCTCGCTGCTTCCATTGACGCGGACCGACAAGCCCCGACGGGGCGCCCTGTGGGCGGATCTGGACGGAAACGGACTCGCAGACCTGCTCGTCGCGGACCCCGGGACCGGACAGCTGTCATTCTGGCGCCGACGCGACAGCAAGGACCTCGAGGAGCCCCGGAACTTCCCGTGTCTGACCGGCATTTCCGAACTCGCGGCCGCCGACTGGAACCGCGACGGCCGCATGGACCTCTTTCTTCTGAGTCCGGATGAGCGCCAGCTCGGAGTCACCCAGCTCGACGACCAGGGTCGACTCCCCTTCCCCAGCCTCATTCCCCTGACCGGACGCCCCCTCGCCATGACGGTCGGGAGCCTGTCGTCCAACCAGCCACCGACCCTCGCCGTGATCCAGGAACGGGATGAAAAACGGCTCGGCAGTTCCGGCAAGGAGGAGACGGTTGTGATCCGGGAACTCGTGATCCGGGGAGCGGACGGCGACACGACCACCCAGCGACTGGCGGAGGAGTTCAAGGGGACCCCCGCCCGCCTCGCGATCCACGACGCCAACCAGGACGGCCGCCCCGACCTTGTGATCCTCACCCCCTACGAGCGGATCAAGGTCCTGGTGCAGCGCGCGGAGCCGAGGGATGGCTCGCGATTCGAGGAGGCAGACGTCACTCCTCCCGGGGGAAGCCTTGAGTCTCCATGGATGCTGGCCGCCGATGTCGACCAGGATGGGAAGGACGAGCTGATCCTGCCTCAGAAGAGTTTTCTCAGGGCCGTCATCCTTTCGGGCAGCGGAGGAGATCGGCCCTCGTGGAACTTTGTTGTCCGGGACCAGATCAATGGATCGACCGGCACCTCCCGCATCACCGGAGCCGCCATGATCCAGCAGTCCCCCAGGTCGCGGCCCTGGCTCGTGCTGCTGGATGCCGACCGCAAGGCCCTGTCGATGGCGAGTCGGGACACCAACGGTGTCTGGCAGATCGCACGCAACTCCCAGCTCACCTCGACCGACTTCACCTCCGTTGTCCCGGTCGCGGTCGGCACCAGCGAGCCGCCCGCCCTCGCCCTGATCGGCGTCAATACCATCGGTTGGAAACAGTTTGCCTCGGACCCGTGGGAACTCAGCGAGATTGGCGGCTATGAGACGCCGATCCGTGATGGTTGGCTCCACGACGTCACGACGGGCGATCTGAACCAGGACGGCCGCAAGGACCTGGTGTTCCTCGAGACCGCGAAGAACTACGTCGACCTCGTCCTCTACGATCCTGTCCGGGGACCGGAACCGGGCAACCGGTGGCCCGTGTTCGAGGAGCGGACCTTCCGTCAGCGCAGGAACGACGTCCCGGAACCCCGCGAGGCCGCGGTGTGCGATGTGACCGGCGACGGCAAGCCGGACCTCCTGCTGATCGTCCACGACCGCATCCTGCTCTACCCTCAGGAGTGACGCCCTGCCTGAACCTTCCGGCCGTGCACAGCCAGGGCCTCCCGCCCTGAAGCCAACGGCCATTCCCCTGACCGGCCGCGGCTGGTATCGTGATCCGCATGGACAAGGACCAGGTGGCGGCAGTGCTGGTGGAGATCGGGACGCTCCTCGAGCTGAAGGGTGAGAATCCGTTCAAGACCCGTGCCTATCACAACGGGGCCCGCATTCTCGAGGGGCTGACGGAACCTCTTGAAAAGCTCGTCGCGGAGGATCGTCTGCGTGGCATCAAGGGCATCGGGGAGGCCCTTCAGGAAAAGATCACCACCCTCGTCACCACCGGACGCCTTCCCTACCACGAGGATCTCAAGGCCTCGGTCCCTCCGGGGCTCCTTGACCTGCTCGGCCTCCAGGGTCTGGGGCCGAAGAAGGTGAAGCGCCTCCACGAGGAACTGTCGATCGACTCCGTCGAGACGCTCGAGAAGGCCTGCCGCGAGGATCGGATCGCGCAGCTGGACGGCTTTGGCGAGAAGTCGCAGTCCAAGCTCCTGGAGGCCATCGCCTTCCGGAGAAAGTATGCCGCCCAACACCTTCTGGTCGACGCCCTGACGGCCGCCGAACCCATCCTCGGATCTCTGAGGGATCATCCCGATGTCACCCGCTGCTCAATTGCCGGGAGCCTGCGCCGTTCGAAGGAAGTGATCGGTGACATCGACTTCGTGGTATCCTCCCGCAATCCGGGCAGTGTCCTGTCGTTCTTCGTCCAGCAGCCCGGCATCGCCTCCATCCTCGCCCAAGGCGAGACCAAGGCCAGCGTCCGACTGGACTCGGGCATCCAGGCCGATCTCCGGGTGGTCAGCGACATCGAATACCCCTTCGCCCTCGCCTACTTCACCGGCTCGAAGGAGCACAACATCGTGATGCGCCAACGGGCCATCGCTCGGGGTCTGCGTCTGAACGAATACGGCCTGTTCCGGAGCGCCGAGGAGACCCGCGATCCCGAGCTACGGGTTGCCTGTGCCGAGGAGGCGGACCTGTTCCGCGAGCTGGGGCTCGACTATGTGCCCCCCGAGCTCCGCGAGGATCGCGGCGAATTCGAGGCCGCCGAGTCCCACCGTCTTCCCCGCCCGTTCGAGTGGACCTCCCTCCGGGGATCCCTCCACAACCATTCCGACTGGTCCGACGGGCGCAACACCCTGTCCAACATCGCGTCCCACGCCGCCGACCTGGGGCTCGAGTACTGGGGCATCACGGACCATTCCAAGGCGAGCTTCCAGGCCCAGGGTCTGGACCCGAAACGGCTTCGCCAACAGATCTTGGCCATTGCGGAGGTGAATCAACGCCTCCGGGACGAGGGCGTCGACCTGCAGCTGCTCAGCGGGACCGAGGTCGACATCCTCAAGGACGGCCTCGACTTCGATGACGACCTGCTGTCGGAGCTCGAGGTCGTCGTGGCCAGCCTCCATGTGCCTTCCAGCGACGAAGCCGAGAACACGAAGCGGTTCATCCGGGCGGCGGAGAACCCATACGTCCACATGCTGGGTCACCTCAGCGGTCGGCTCCTGCTGGAGCGGGATGCCTACCGGCTGAACCAGACCGCGATCATCGACGCCTGCGCGGCAACGGGCACCTGGATCGAACTGAACGCCTCGCCCTACCGGTTCGACCTCGACTGGCGCCTCTGGCAGTACGCGCGATCCAAGGGGGTGAAGTGCGTCATCAATTGCGACGCCCATCGTCTGGAGCACTTCGCCTGGCTGCGACTGGGGGCCTCGGTGGCGCGGAAGGGATGGCTGGAGGCCGGGGACATCATCAACACCCAATCGCTCGTCCAGCTCCGGAGATCCCTGGCTCTCAAGCCGGGGCGCTCCCGCTGATCGCCGGCGGACGCGGTTCCGATCCCGATGCGGCTCCGCCCCACGCGTTGAGGGACCGCTCCTCGGCGTCTCCAATGGACGACTCCCCGAGAAGCTCGAGGGCCTCGCCGATCAGATAGAGGGATCCGGTGACCAGCACGACCGGGTCGGCCGCTGCCCAGCGCAGGGCATCCGCAAGAGATGAGGCCGCTCGGGCCGGACGACCTAGCCCCATCGCCACAACGGCCGCACGGATCTCCTCGGAACCCAGAGTCCGGGGGTTCGCCACCGGCACGGTCAGGATCCGGCCCGCCAACGGGACCAGTTGTCCCAGCATCGGCCCCACCTCCTTCTCGGCCAGCAGTCCGACGATGAGCGTGGGACGGGTCGAGCCGCAGACCTCCGGCAACCCTTCACGGAGTGCCTCCACCCCGGCGCGATTGTGGGCCCCGTCGAGGATGATCCTCCGTGCACCGCGTTGAAGGACCTGCATCCGCCCAGCCCACTGCGCCCGAGCCAGACCATCCCGGAGCGCTTCGTCGGTGACCGGCAGGAAGACTCTCAGGAGACGGACTGTCGCAGCGGCAAGTGCTCCATTGACGCGCTGGTGGGGGCCGAGGAGTCCGACATCCAGCCGGAAGGCGGCCACCTCTGACGGCCCGAGATGAAGGTAAGGCGAGTCGAGCTCCCGCGCCTTGAAACGGAGGATCGCCTCGGCATCGGGATCCATCGCCGCAGTCAGCACAGGCACGCCGGGCTTGATGATCCCCGCCTTTTCCGCGGCGATGGCGGCAACGGTCGATCCAAGGACCTGCATGTGATCGAGGCTCACGTTGGTGATCACACTCGCCAGGGGGGTGACGATGTTGGTCGCGTCGAGACGTCCACCAAGCCCGGTCTCCCACACCACGAGATCGACACAGGATTCCGCGAAGTGGCAGAGGGCGAGAACAGTGGTGAACTCGAAGAAGGTCGGAGCCGGCCCACCGAGCCGGTCGACCACGGCCTTCAGGGTGGCCACATGCCGTGCAAGGTCCGAATCGGAGATGGGGATCCGATCCACCTGGATCCGCTCGCCGAACCGCACGAGGTGCGGGGACGTATAGAGGCCCACCTTGAGTCCCGCGTTGCGATACACGCTCTCGAGCAGGGCGCAGACCGAACCCTTTCCATTGGTGCCTGCGACATGGATGAACCGAAGACGGGTCTGGGGATCACCCACGGCCGCTGCCAGCCGTTGCGTGGAGTCGAGACCCAGGACAACACCGGCGGGCTGGAGGGAACGGAGGTAGTCAACGGCCTCGGATGTGGTCACGGGCCAGACCATTGTCCGACCCGTCTCTCGCGCAAGCCTCGGATTGCCCCCGGGAATCCGTCCCCGTGCCTGAGCCCGGGAACGTCGGCGGTGTCGAGGACTCGCGGTCAACCCGGGCCCGGACGTGGTCCATCCGAGCCCGGACGATGAAGTAGAGCTGGAGCAGCAGGAGAAGCACCGCGAGCCATTGCTCCACGTGCAGGGACCGGAGACGTTCGAGTCCCGGGGGCGCCTGCCTCCAGGAGGATTCGCGCAGGAGAAGGAACACCGCGGGCCCGCTCACGAAGATCCAGAGGATCGCGAGGATCCGATGGTTGAGCGGGACCGGACCCGTGGGGGAGGTCGGACCGGACCTTTCGGTTTGAACTGGAGGGTCTTCTCGCAAACTGTGGCCGACCTGTTCTGAACCGTATGCCGTCCGAAGCAAGCCCAACCCCGGAACCCCCGCGGAAACCCAAGGAGAACGTCTGGGTCAACCTGATCTGCAACGCGATCCTGCCGGGTGTCCTGCTCACCCAGCTGAGCAAGCCCGAGCGTCTGGGACCCGTCTGGGCCCTCGTCGTCGCCCTGTCCATCCCCATCGGCTACGGCATCTACGACCTCGTGAGCCGCAGGACGTGGAACATGTTTTCGATCCTGGGTCTGGCCAGCACACTGATCACCGGACTCCTCGGTCTGACAAAGGTGTCGAACTTCTGGTTCGCCGTGAAGGAAGCCGCCATTCCCGCCATCCTCGGCATCGCGATTCCGCTCACGCTCCGCACCCGGCAGCCGTTGGTGAAGACGCTGATCTACAACGACCAGGTCCTGGACACGGATCGGATCGGCCGGGTGCTGGAGGAGCGGCAGGCGACTCCCGGGTTCGAGGCACTGCTCCGATGGGCCTCATGGGTACTGGCCGGAGCCTTCGGTTTCAGTGCGGTGCTGAACTACCTGCTTGCCCGATGGATCGTCACCGCCGAGCCCGGATCCGCCGAGAACGTCGCCCAGCTGGGGCGGCTCAACTGGATCTCCTATCCCGTGATCATGATCCCGAGCATGGCGATCATGATGTTCGCCCTGTTCCGGCTGATCCGCGGGCTCGAACAGCTGACCGGGCTCCGGCAGGAGGAACTGTTCCATCCCCCACATCGCCGCTGACCCCACCCTTCCCCATGCCGGTAGGCGCTGGATCCGGGGTGGTTTTTGATCGTGCCGGGACCGCAAACCCGTACCGCCGGCAGAACTCCTCGGAGTCGGCGCGGATCAATCTCGGACGACGTTGAAACGGATCGGGATAGCGGATCTGGACAGCCCGCAGCGCGAGGCCGCGATTGTCCGGACGGCCATACAGATCATCACCCAGGACCGGACAACCGCTCGCCTTGAGATGCAGCCGGATCTGATGCGTTCTGCCCGTGACCGGATGGGCCTGGATCAGGGTGAGGCGATCACCGCGGGCCACCACCTCGAACCGCGTTTCCGCTTCCTTTCCACCGGTGGCGTCGACACAGAACCGACCCGTTTCCACGGCATCGGGCCCAATCGGATCGCGGCGCGTCCAACGGTCCCCTGGAACGGTCCCATCCACGACGGCGACATAGGTCTTGTCGACATCGCGTCCCTCGAAAAGCCGGGAGTACGCGGCCACGGCGCCCGGGCTCCGAACCCCCAGCAGGATGCCGCTCGTCTCGGCATCCAGACGATGGACGAAACGAAGGAAGCGCAGGTTCCGCGACTGCGCCCACCAGTCACCGTTCTCGAGGCTGGACCGCACGGCGAGGGAGAGGTTTCTGCGCGTGTTGACCCAGTCCTCGGGCGCCACCATCCAGCCGCTGGGCTTGTCGATCACAAGGACCGACCGGTCCTCGTAGAGGATTGGGATCCGAGTTGAGTCAGGAAGTTCGATGATCTTGGGACGAGCCACTGCGGGGAGGAAAGCAGACGTCCCTTCACAACGCGAGCCATCGGATGGATCGAGGTGCGGCTCCGACCGGTGTGGTGGACCACTGAGACCGTGCGCTCCCATCGGATCGGGTCTACCTTCCGGACGTGCTTTCGCTTTTGGATCACAGCGAGCTGGCGCCAATCGTCGATCGGATCGATCGAGGTGAACGGCTCGGCGAGGAGGACGCCGTCCGGTTGTTCGCGACGCGCGACCTGAACGCGCTGGGAGCCCTGGCAGATCGGGCCAACCGGCGTCGCAACGGGATGCGGGCATCGTACATCGTCAACCGCTACATCAACTATTCCAACTACTGCATCCTGAGCTGCCAGTTCTGCGCCTTCAGCCGGAAGCGCAGAGATGCGGACGGATTTGAGCTCTCGATCGATCAGATGGTGGAGAAGGCACGCCAGGCCCTTTCCCTAGGAATCACCGAACTCCACATCGTGGGCGGTCTGCACCCCAGCCTTCCCTTCAGCCACTACACGGGCTTCCTTCGGGCATTGAAGGCGCTCGACTCCCGACTGCAACTGAAGTGCTTCACGGCGATCGAGATCCTCCACCTCGCCTGGCTCGCCAAGAAGAGCGTACGAGACACCCTTCAGGAACTGAAGGATGCCGGGCTCGAATCGTTGACCGGTGGCGGTGCCGAGATCTTCCGGAAAGAGATTCGCCAGAAGATCGCACGCGGCAAGGAGTCCGCCGAGGAGTACCTCGATGTCCACCGGACCTGGCATGGGCTCGGTGGACGGAGCACCTGCACGATGCTCTACGGTCACCTTGAGTCGCATGCCGACCGGGTCCACCACCTGTCGCTCCTGCGCGGGTTGCAGGATGAGACCGGTGGGTTCACCGGCTTCATTCCCCTGCCCTATCAACCGGAAAACAATGGAATCCCGGTGAGGCATGCACCCACGGGAGCCGAACAGCTCCGGACGCTAGCGGTTGCGCGCCTGTTCCTCGACAACTTCGACCATGTGACGGCCTACTGGATCGGCATGGGCATGAAGCTCGCACAGATCGGGCTGAGCTACGGGGCCGACGACCTGCACGGCACGATTGTGGAAGAGCACATCTTCCACATGGCCGGGGCGCAGTCGCCACAGCTGCAGACCGAACAGGCCTTGGTCCGGGCGATCCGAGAGGCAGGGCGGACTCCGGTCCAGAGGAACACCTTCTATGAGCCGATCCGGACGTGGGACTCGGACCCATCGCAGGCCAGCGGTCAGGGCCGCTTGGTTTCGGAAACTGGCCAGGCTATCTCAGGGACATGACGACGATCGAGACCCGCATCCTCGAAGTGCTCCGCCTGCTTGAGACCGAGGTGGCCTCAGTGCCCCGACCCGACCTTCGGCCCCGACTCCGGGAGCTCGACGAGTTGCACGGAGGCCTGCCTTCGGATGCGGATCCGGAGCTGAGGCACTTCCTGCAGCGACGAAGCTACGAGAAAGCCCGATTGCTGCTCGAGGATCGAGCCGACGAGATCCAGCGCGGCGGCTGCACCCGTCACAGACACTGAACAGTCGCCGTGCATCAGGCGTCCTCACATTCCGATACGATCGCCGCTGTGGCGACCCCCGCTGGAACCGGTGGCATCGCCATGATCCGCATCTCTGGAACGCGGGCACTGGAGATCGCGGACGCCGTCTTCCGACGAATCGGGAACCCAGCTGGAACCCTTGCCGAGGCGATTTCACACACGGTCCACCACGGCTATGTCGAACGGGAAGGTATCCGCCTCGACGAGGTTCTTGCGACCGTCCTGAGGGCCCCTCGAACCTTTACTCGGGAGGACACCGTCGAGATTTCATGTCATGGGGGGCGGGTCGTTACCCGTCAGGTCCTGGAGTCCCTACTGGCAGCCGGGGCCAGGCTGGCGGAGCCGGGAGAATTCACGCTTCGGGCATTCCTGAACGGCCGTCTGGATCTGACCCAGGCGGAGGCCGTGGCCGACCTGATCGAGGCACGAACCTCGCTCGCGGCACGGGCCGCGGTCCAGCAGATGGGCGGACGCCTTTCAGAACGACTCAGAAGCCTTCGTGAGGACCTCCTGAACATCCTCGCCCATGTCGAGGCCCACATCGATTTTCCAGGGGAGGACATCGCACCCGACAGCCGGGAGCGGATGCTCGCACGACTTGGGGATGCACGGGATCAGGTCGAGCAGCTGCAGCGGACCGCCTCGGAGGGACGAATCCTTCGCGAGGGAGTCCGGGTCGCAATTCTGGGCCGTCCAAACGCCGGGAAATCCTCCCTGCTCAATCTGTTGCTGGGCAACGACAGGGCCATCGTCTCGGCGATTCCAGGAACGACGCGGGACACCGTCGAGGAATGTGCCACCGTCCGGGGTCTTCCTCTCGTGTTCATCGACACTGCCGGACTTCGGGAGACCGAGGATCCCATCGAGGCCGAAGGGATCCGGCGCAGCCTCAAGGCGGCGCGCGAGGCCGACCTCATCCTGCATGTCCTCGACGGCACCCAGCCACCGACCACCACGGCGGACTTCCTGGGGGAAGATCTGGCCCTCAAACCCACCATCCGTATCCGCAGCAAATCCGACCTTTCCACCGTCTGGGAGGATCCATTTCTTCGGGATGCGGTCGCGGTCAGCGCCACGACAGCGGAAGGGCTCGAGACCCTCCGATCGACCATGGACACACGACTGGGGACCCAGCACCTCTCGGCCGACGAATGGAGCGTGACAGTCAATGCCCGACAGGCCGCGGCACTCCATCGGGCAGAGGACAGCCTGACGCGGACGATCCGATCACTGTCCCATGAGGCCTCCCTCGATCTGGTGGCCCTCGATCTCCGCGCCGCCTTGGGTGCCCTCGGGGAAATCACGGGCCAGGTGACGACCGAATCGCTTCTCGACGCGATCTTCGGACAGTTCTGCCTCGGCAAATGAACCTCGGTTCCCGTCGAACCCGGGCACAAAAAAACCCGCACCCAATTGGGTGCGGGTCTTTCGAGGTTAATTCTTATCAACCCCCATTGTTGCCGATGGCCTCGACGGGGCAGCCTTCCATGGCTTCCTTGCAGGCGGCCTCCTCCTCGGGACCCTCAGGCTGCTTCTTCAAGTAGCTGTAGCCGCCGTCTTCCCAGCGGGCGAAGTTGTTGGGTGCCGTCTCGCGGCAGAGGTCACAGTCGATGCACTGGTTGTCGACGAAGAACCGGCCAGCGACGTTTTCGGAATACTTGTTGGCGATGTCAGCCATGGAGGTTTCGATTTTGGATTAAAACAACAAGATGATGGTTGGTCTCATCCGTCGACCCGGCAAGTGGCATTTTTTGAAAATCAGAGATGCCTGATCGATTCCATTTCGGAACACGCCCGGGCCTGGAAGGCACCATGCCTGGGACCTGGCCTTCGGACTTGGGATTGACCCGTGCCGACAAGTTTCGTTGGCTGGGTTCATCCCAAATGATGCGAAACTTCCTCCTTGGCCTGCTGTTGTTCGGCACGGTCGGAATCGGGCTTTGCGCCCCTGTCTGGACACCTCATCCCGGCGGTCGGAAGACCCAGCTCGCGGTCACTAACGGAGAGAAGGTCGGGTTCACCCTGATCTCCCCGGCCGACATCGGGATCGATTTCAGGAACGCGCTCGCGCCTGAACGGGCAAGGCTGTTCCAGAATCTGTTGAACGGATCCGGACTCGCTGCGGCGGACGTCGATGGAGATGGACTCGTCGACCTGTACTTCTGCCACAAGCAAGCCGCCAACCAGCTGTACCGGAATCTCGGTGGCGGACGCTTTACGAACATCACGCAGTGGGCCGGGGTGGGCTGCACCAACCAGACCTCCGTCGGTGCGGTCTTTGCCGATGTCGATGGCAACGGCTCCCCGGACCTCGTTGTCAGCGCCTTTGGTGGACCCAACACCCTGCTGCTGAATGACGGCCATGGGCAGTTCCGGGACGTGACCGGCACCTCGGGCATCATCGGGAAATCGGGCGCCACTTCGATGGCCCTGGGGGACATCGACAGCGATGGCGACCTCGACCTGTACCTCTGCAACTTCGCCGTACAGGCCATCCTGCGGGACGGCGGGGTCATCTCGACGCGAGTGGTCAACGGACAGCCCGAGGTCACAGGAAAATTCGCCAACCGCATCCGCATCATCAATGGCATCCTCTACGAATTCGGCGATCCCGACATGCTGCTCCGGAACGATGGAGGCGGCCATTTCAGCCCTGTGCCGTGGGAGACTGCCTTCATGGATCGCTCGGGGAAGCCGATGTCGGCGCCCTCGGACCTTGGCCTGGCGGTCCAGATGCGGGACACCAACGGGGACGGCCACATGGACATTTTTGTCTGCAACGATTTCCAGACCCCGGATCGGCTGTGGCTCGGCGATGGGAAAGGACACTTTCACGAGGCCGGCGAGTTCACATTCCGAAACATGAGCCTCGCTTCCATGGGGGTCGATTTCGCCGATCTCGACCGCGACGGGCGCTACGACTTCTGCACGGTCGAAATGCTGAATCGCGACCTGAACCAGCACCTGCGGACGTCGGGCGGGCGAATGCCGCTGCAAAGGACTCCAGGGCTCGGGCAGGAACGGGAGGAATTTGCACGGAACTGCCTCTACTGGAGCCGTGGGGACGGCACCTATTCCGAGATCGCTACCTACGCCGGTGTGACAGCGACAGGATGGTCCTGGGCACCTGTGTTTCTGGACGTGGACCTCGACGGCTGGGAGGACCTTTTGGTGTCGAATGGACACGCCCACGACGTCAACGACCGCGACATCAATGAACGGCTCAAGTCGCGACCCAACCAGAACGTGCAGGCGACAAAGTCGGTGCTGTTCGAATTCCCCCGTCTTGAGGTCCCAAAATTTGCCTTTCGGAACCGACGCGATCTCAAATTCGAGGATGTCAGTGCCGCTTGGGGATTTGATTCCCGCCGGATCGCCCATGGAATGATCACCGCCGATATCGACGGGGACGGGGATCTCGATGTGTTGATGAATGCCTTCGAGGGTCCACCCCTGATCTATCGGAACAACGCCAACAGTCCCCGGGTCGCGGTCCGACTGAAGGGCGCCTCCCCGAACACCGCAGGGGTCGGAGCCGAGATCGTAGTCCGTGGCGGCCCGACTGAGCAGCGTCAGATGATTCTGGCCGGGGGCACGTACCTGTCGCACTGCCAGACACAGCGGACGTTTGCGGCAGGTGAAGGTTCGATGGAAATCGAGGTGCGCTGGCCCTCGGGACGTTGGTCGATGGTGCCGGACATTCGAGCCAACCACCTGTATGAGATCGACGAGACCGCGTCGGGTAATCCAGGAAACGGAAAACCCAATCCAGTCTCACCGCCGACGCCTTGGTTCTCGGATGCCAGTGCGCGCCTGGACCATCGTCACATCGAGCCATTCTTCGACGACTACGCGACCCAACCACTGTTGCCACAGCGTTACAGCCAGCTTGGTCCAGGTGCCGCCTGGCTGGACCTCAATGGCGACCGACATGAGGACCTCATCATCGGATCGGCCCGAGGGAATTCCCCGTCAGTCTTTCTGGGCGATGGCCAGGGGGGATTCATCAGGAGTGTCGTCTCCGGATCCCCCTTCCCCGACGATCTCGGAGCCTTGGTGGGATCCCTGCGGGATGATGGAACTGCATTCGTTCTCGCTGGATGTGCTGGACTCGAGTCCAGCGGCACCACGCGGAATGCATCGATATTGCGCTGGACTTGGACATCCGGGGGGCTTGCACCGGAAGCACCACTCCCCCCCCTCCCGGCCAGCATCGGGGCACTGACCTTGGGGGACGCCGATGGCGACGGAGACCTCGACCTCTTCGCAGGCGCACGCCTCAAGGTCCGCCGATGGCCGGAGCCCGGAGGATCCCGTTTCTTTCGAAACAACTCAGGAACATGGGTTCCGGAAGGGGACGAATTATGGGCACTGGTGGGTCCCGTGGCCGATGCCGTAATGGCCAATGTTCATGGGGATTCGCGCCCAGAGCTGATCATCGCCACGGAATTGGGTCCCATCGAGATCTTCACGCGCGGGACCGAAGGCTGGAGTCGGCTCACCCAACGGCTTGGACTGGCCACACTCACGGGATGGTGGAACAGCGTCGCGGTCGGGGATTTCGATGGGGATGGACGGTTGGATGTCGTTGCGGGCAACCGCGGCCGCAACACCAAGGCCGAGATCTGGGGGGATGGCAAGGTCGGCATCCTGTGGGGCGAGACCGATGGCAGCAGTGCCATCGCCGTGCTTGAGGTCGCATCCCAAGGCAACCGACAATATCCGCTCAGGGATAGGCGACAGCTCTCCGTCCAGCTCCAAGATCTCGCGACCCGAATCCCAAGCCACGCCACTTTTGCCTCCTCCGACGTGCCGGACATCATCGGCAAGGCAGCGGCAGGGCTGCAACGAGCAGCTGCGGCTCACCTCGACTCGGTGGTTCTGCTGAATCGCGACAACCACTTCGAGATCCATCCACTGCCCCGGGAGGCCCAATGGGCGCCGGTGTTTGGCATCGGTGTCGCCGACTTCAACGGTGATGGATTCATGGATTTGGCCCTTGCCCAAAATCTCTTCGCACTCCATCCGGACGACTGCCGACTCGACGCCGGATTGGGTCTTTTGCTGAGCGGCAATGGGAAGGGCGAGTTCATTCCCTTGCCGGCCAGCCAGAGTGGAATCCGTCTTAATGGCGAGCAGCGAGCAGCAGCACCGGCAGACTATGATGAGGACGGACGCGTTGACCTCGTCATCACCCAAAACGGAGCCGGATCGGCGCTATTCCACAACGAGTCTCCAAGGCGAGGTTTGAGGGTCCGACTGAAGGGACGGCCTGGTAACCCGATTGGCCTCGGAGCCATTCTCCGGCCGCTTCGGTCAGGGAAAGCCGGTGCCTCACAGAGTCCTACAGCGGGAGGAGGTTATTGGGCTCAACCGAGCCACGTCCAAGTGATCGGAGGCGAACGCCCCGACGCGTTGGAAGTCCACTGGCCGGACGGTCGAACAACCCGCGAAACGATAGGCCCGGGAGCCAAAGAAGTCTTGATGGACTGGGCGACGAGCCCGGTGCGTCAGTAGCCGAGAGCCTGCTTCCGTTCCATCGCCTTCCGGAGCTGTCCTTGGGCTGGGCCCATGGAGGGCTCAAGTCGGATTGCGGTCTGGAAGGCGGCGATGGCTTCGTCAACACGGTCCAGCACGAGCTGGGATCGCCCGAGATTGAACCACGCCTCGGCAAAATCGGGATTCAGCTGCACCGCCTTTGCAAACTGCGGAATGGCATTAGTCATTTGACCAGCACTCGCAAACGCACTACCAAGATTGTTGTAGGTCCGGCTGTTCTTGGGATCGGCCGCTAGGGCGGTTTGGAGGTGATGGATAGCCTCATCGAACCGTTTTGCCCGAACAAAGAGGTTGCCGAGATTGCTGTGCGCCTCCGCATATGTAGGCACCAGCCGGATAGCGGTCTCGTAGTGGCTGATGGCATCGTTCGTCCGGCCCTGACGCGCATAGAGGAAACCAAGGTTGAAGTGCGCTTCCTCGTAGTCCGGTGACTGCTTGAGAAGGGTCAGATAGGCCGCCTCCGCCTCTCCGGTCCGGCCCTTGGAGGCGAGCTCGTCGGCCGCGATCAACTCAGCCATCCGGGGATCCGCAGCATCACCGAGATCGGGCAACGGGGTGGCCCCATCGATCCCATTCGTGGATGCAACAACGGATGGAGTGGACTGGGGCGAACCCGATGATCCGTCCGCAGTCCGCGTTGAAGGAACATCCTGTCCGCAACCCGAGAACAGCAATATCAATGACGTTGCCGCAGGAGCCAGTGAGCCGCGAAACAATGCCAAAAAGAGAAAACCGCAGGAGAGTCCGCCCGGCCACATTTTGACCGAGACAGTTCCTGCGGTTCGGAGGGGATCGGGACTACTTGGCAGGAACTGCGGGGTTTGCATCCGGTCCACTCTGGGCGATCGAATCCACCCACTCAAGGACGGCCTCCTGAGCCGAGTCACCAGGACGCTGGCCTAACTTGACAATTCGGGTATATCCGCCAGGGCGGGTCTTGAAAACAGGGGCGATGCGCTCAAAAACGATGTGAACGACATCGCTCGAAGCACGCCATTTTTCGCGAAGCACTTTGCCTTTTACAGTTGGGGTGCCGACGAAATGGCTCCTAGGTTGTTGGCGCAACTTGGCGGAGACGAGCCGACGACAGTGGACGTTCTTGGCAATCGCCTTGGCCTTGGCCTTCTCGTCAGGAGCAGCTGCTGCCTCAGAAAGGGCCTGTTGGCCCTGCTTTCCGAGCGTGATGATCTTCTCAGCGACCGAACGGGCAGCCTTGGCCTTGGGTACGGTGGTGATGACGCGGTTATGCTGGATTAGGCTGCACACCAAGTTCGCGAGCATCGCGTTCCGGTGGTCGCTCTTGCGTCCCAGTTTGTTCGTCCGCTTAAGGTGGCGCATGGAATTGAAATTGAGTTAGAGGGTGCGGGAATCGGCGCCTGCAGTCTCGGCGAGGAGTGCAGGGTCGATATTCATACCTAAGGCAAGGCCCAAGGCGGAGAGCTTTTCTTTGATTTCATTCAAGGACTTCTTTCCAAAGTTCCTATACTTCAACATCTCTTGCTCAGTCTTCATAGCCAGTTGGCCGACCGTTGTGATGTTGGCGTTGTTGAGGCAGTTCGCTGCCCGAACGCTCAGCTCAATCTCATTGACCGACATGTTGAGCAGCTTGCGTAGCTTCGACTTCTCGTCATCGACTGGTTTCTGCTCCTCCTCGAACTCCACAGCGTTTTTGTCATAGCCAACAAACACATCAAGGTGGTGCTGGAGGATCGCAGAAGCTTGGGTCAATGCGTCATCCGGAGAGATTCTGCCATCAGTCCAAATCTCGAGGATGAGCTTGTCGTAATCCGTCTTCTGACCTACTCGGGCTTGCTCCACGTTGTAGCGGACGCGCGACACAGGAGAGAAAAGCGAATCAATGGCAATTACTCCGATCGGTTGATCAAGTTTCTTATTTTCATCACCCGGACAAAACCCTCGACCCACACGAACCTCGAGCTCCATTTCAAACTTCTTTTTCTTGTCTATCGTGCAGATGTGCTGGTCAGGATTCACAACCTCAACACCCTGATTCAATTCAATATCACCCGCCGTGACAGCACCCTCCTTGTTGACGGAAAGTAGCAGCGTTTGAGTCTCGCGACTGACGGCCTTGAAACGAACCTTTTTAAGGTTCAATACTATATCAGTCACATCCTCAACCACTCCGTCAACCGTGGTAAATTCGTGCATGGCTCCGTCGATTTTTATCGAAGTGATAGCCACCCCTTCAAGTGAGCTTAGGAGAACACGACGGAGCGAGTTGCCAATGGTGTGCCCATAGCCCGTCTCAAATGGCTCCGCAATGAAGCGTGCATAAGTTTCGGTTGCCGTGGTCTCATCCTTGGCGAGACGTTTGGGTAATTCAAACCGAGCGAGTCTAACTGGCATAATATTTTGGGTGCAATTTCAATCTGAACGATCCATCCCTCTCCCGCAGGTGGGTCATCCCGTATAATTGCTTTTGGAGAACTTCTTGCACTTGGGGACTTATCGGGAGTAAAACTCGACGATCGCCTGCTCATTGGCGACCGGATTGATCTCCTCACGAGATGGAACGCGGAGGAGTTTGATTTTGAGGTGGTCCCGGTCAAGTGCTACCCAGTCTGGAACAACCCGGGCAGTCGATCCCTCAAGACATTTGCCGGCCAACTGCTTGCTAACTGCGTGATCCTTGACCTCGACGACATCGTTTACCTTTACCAAGTAACTAGGAACACTGACCTTTCGGCCGTTTACTTTGACGTGACCATGGCTCACAAGCTGTCGGGCCTGCGGACGGGTAATCCCGAAACCGCCATGGTAGACGACGCTGTCGAGACGAGTTTCCAATAGTTGAAGCATCTTCTCGCCGGTGACACCGCGCATCCGAAGCGCCTTCTCATAGACGCGGCGGAATTGGCGCTCCTGCAGCCCGTAGAAGTAGCGGAGCTTTTGTTTCTCCATCAACCCGATCGCGTAATCGCTGAATTTGCGACGCGACTTAGGGCCGTGGACACCCGGAGGATAATTGCGGCGCTCCAGATATTTTGATGCCCCAAATATCGGGATGCCAAAACGGCGACTGACGCGTGTGCGAGGACCTGTGTAACGAGCCATGACTTTGAAAGGGATTGGTTATTAGACGCGCCGCTTTTTGCGGGGACGGCAGCCATTGTGAGGAATCGGAGTAATGTCCCGGATCATTGATATTTCAAGACCTACGGCTTGAAGGGCGCGAATCGCGGATTCCCGTCCCGAACCAGGTCCATTCACGCGAACCTCAACCTCACGCAAACCGTGGGACATTGCCTGCCGTGCGGCATCTTGCGCAGCCTGCTGTGCCGCGAAGGCGGTGCTCTTGCGGGAACCCTTGAAACCAACCCGCCCAGCGGTACTCCAACCGATCGTGTTGCCTTGGACGTCCGTGATCGTAACCACCGTGTTGTTGAAGGTGGCCACTATGTTCGCGATGCCGACGGGAATGTTCTTAGCGCCCTTGGCTCGGATGATCTTGGCTGGCTTTAGCTCATCACCCAGCAGCTCTGCAGCGGTGGGAGCAGCTGCAGCGATCGGCGGAGTTCCGGTAACTGGAGCCGGGGTGGGGGCCTCTTGGAGAGCAGCGCCCTTGGACTTATTTTCTTCAGCCATATGGAATCGGAGATCGAACTTTGGATAAAATCAATGTACGCCCGTCTTGGCGTTCGGGTTGCGCTGAACACCGACGGTTTTTCTCGGACCTTTTCGGGTTCGTGCGTTGGTTTGGGTGCGCTGACCACGGACCGGCAAGCTGCGCAAATGACGCTGGCCTCGGTAGGACTTGATCGCTTGAAGACGCTTCAAGTTGATGCCCAACTCTCGGCGAAGGTCGCCTTCGATGACATATTTGCCATCTTGGATCGCCTTCACGATTTGGGACAGCTGTTGCTCCGTCAAGTCCCGGGCGCGGACCGAGCGGTCCACTCTCGCCCGCTCGAGGACCTCGACCGAGTTGACCGGGCCAAGGCCGTATATGTAGCGAAGAGCGATGTCGATTCGCTTTTCACTGGGAATGTCAACACCAAGGATACGTGGCATAATTGGGAATTTCTAACCTTGCCGCTGCTTGTGACGCGGATTCGAGCAGATCACGCGGATCACGCCCTTCCGACGAACGATCTTGCAATTCTCGCAAAGCTTTTTAACTGACGCACGAACTTTCATTTTGAAATTAGGCTATTCTCGGAAGCCTCAATAGAGAGGCTTCCCTTCATCTCGTGTCAAAATCTCTGGGTCACCATCCGTCACCAGAACCGTATGTTCGTAGTGAGCTGATAGTTGGCGGTCCCTTGTAACAACAGTCCAGCGATCCTTCAATATTTCGACTCCAGGAGTCCCAACATTTACCATCGGCTCGATGGCAATTGTTAATCCGGAGACGAGCCGACAGTTATACCGATCGTCAACGTAATTTGGAATTTGGGGTTCTTCATGAACCGATCGCCCAACTCCATGGCCGACAAATTCTCGAACTACATTGAAGCCGTGGGTTTCCACATGAGTTTGGATTGCTTTGGAAATGTCGGAAACCTTATTGCCAGCTCGAGCTTGCGCGATGCCCAAATAGAGGGAATCGACGGTCACATCCATTAGTTTTTGAGCCGACGGGGAACAACCACCGACGGCGACCGTCATGGCAACATCCCCAACGAACCCACGGAAACGGACTCCCACATCCAACTTTACCAAATCGCCATATTGAAGGCGGCGCTCAGAGCCGATTCCATGCACAACACCCTCGTTAACGGATATGCAACAGTTGGAAGGGAAATTGCGGTAACCGAGGAAGGCGCTTACAGCACCTTGGGATTCGATTAACAAACCAACTGTGCGATCTAACTCCAATGTTGTGATACCAGGGCGAATTGTTGCAGCAGCATCGCGCAAGACTTTAGCCGCAATGAATCCTGCCCGCCTCACCAACGAAACCTCGGACGGTGTCTTGGGCTGTGGTGTGGGCACCGGTAAAAAGTCGATTATCAACCGACCAAATTTGACAAAGAACGGAGACGAAAATTAGCCGCGACCTTTGACTCTTCCCTTCTTTAGGAATCCGTCATAGTGGCGCATCAATAAGAACGATTCCATCTGGCGCATGGTATCCAACAAGACGCCGACTGTGATCAGCATCGATGTTCCTCCAAAAAACTGCGTTATGGAATAGTCCAAGTTCAGAAACCGGGTCATCAAGGTGGGGATCAAGGCGATGATCACCAGGAATACACCCCCCGCGAAGGTGATTCGATTCATGATTCGATGCAGAGCATCTGCGGTAGCCTGTCCTGGGCGGATTCCAGGAATATATCCACCATGTTTTTTTAAATCGTCGGCGACTTGAAGCTCATTGAATTGGGTAGCCACCCAAAAATAGGAGAAAAAGAGGATCATCAATGCCTCGGCAACGAAATAGAACCAACTTGAGTAGCTGAAGAGTGTACCTATCTTGATAAACACTTCCAAATTGTAGACCTGCCCAAGCTTTTGGAAGAGCATACCCGGGATCATCAGGATAGCCTGAGCGAAGATGACTGGCATCACCCCGGTGTAGTTTACCTTGAGTGGGATGTACGAAGTACCACCGGAGTAGACTTTCCGTCCCACGGCTCGTTGAGCGTACTGTACCGGAAGCTTCCTCTGCCCCTGGCTAATCATTATCACGCCAGCCACAACCACAACCAAGAGAATGAGAAGGAATACCCCATACATCCAATTGGTGGTTCTCGGCATATCAGCAGGAGGGAAGAACTTGAACCAAAGATCTTTGATGGCGATTGGAAGACGAGCCAAGATACCGATAGTAATTATCAACGAAACACCATTGCCAATACCGCGCTCTGTGATTTGCTCTCCAAGCCACATTAGCAGCAGCGTCCCGGTAGTGAGGATCACAGTCGTCTGGATTCTGTAAACCCATGGGTTGTCGATGAGCACAAGACGACCCGTAAATCCTGGGAAAGTCGCCTCAGGGTTCTGCCACCCAAGGGCCATTACCAATCCTTGGCCGAGACAGAGCAAAACAGTGAGATACCGCCCGTAGGCTACTATTTTAGATCTCCCGCCCTCCTCCCGAACAAGTTTATTCAATCCTGGAATTACGGCGGATAGCAATTGTATGATGATGGTGGCACTAATGTAAGGCATGATCCCCAATGCACCCACGGCACAACGCTCAATGGCACCACCCGTGAAAAGACTGTAAAGAGCGACAACGGAGTTTCCGCCTCCGCTTTGCTCGGCTAGCTTTTGGAAGTATGCGGATAGCTCTGCTCCGTTAAGTCCCGGGACCGGAGTCATCGAGACAAGACGTGCCACGATCAAGACAAGCCCCGTGAAGAGGATTCGGGAACGAAGCTCCGGAATCTTCAAGCAATTCGAGAAGGTCTTGAAAAGTTGGCCGAGCATTGGGGAACAAAATAGGATGACTGCCGTTTAGGAGACGGATTCAGCGTGGCCACCGAGACGTTCAATCGCTTCCTTTGCCGCGCCACTGAATGCCGATACCCTTACGGTCAACTTCTTGCTGAGAATACCCCGAGCCAAAATCTTGATCGGCAGGACTTGACCGTTTGCCAACCCAGCCCTACGGATGGTTGGCTCGTCCACTACAGCACCATCGGCAAACGCGTTCAAAGAGTCCAAGTTTACCGGGGCATACTCAATTGCAAAACGCGCGTTGTTAAATCCGCGTTTCGGCAGCCGGCGAATCAACGGCATTTGTCCGCCTTCGAAACCGATCCTTATTGAACTACCGGACCGTGCGGACTGCCCCTTGCCGCCGCGGCCTGAAGTTTTGCCATGGCCGCTAGATTCGCCAGCACCTAAACGCTTCCTTCGATGTTTGGCACCCGGACGGGGTTTGATGGAATGCAGTCTCATATCTGGTCAAGAGGATTGGTGGGCCGAATTTCGGACCTCGATGCCGCGGGACCGGAGGATATCATCTCGATGGCGAAGCTGCATGAGTGCGTCAAGTGTAGCTTTGGCGACATTAGCGGGATTTTTTGACCCCAACGACTTGGAGAGAACGTCCCGGACACCCACAGACTCGACAACGGCTCGGACTGTCTTGCCGCAGATCAAGCCAGTGCCTGGACTGGCGGGCTTGAGGAGAACGCGTGCCCCATCGTATTCAGCCAAGACCTCGTGAGGAATTGTCTTGTCCTTCAAGGCGACAAGAGCCAATTGCGATTTAGCCCCTTCTCCAGCTTTGCGAATCGCATCGGCGACCTCATTTCCCTTCCCGAGACCGAGGCCAACACGCCCTTGTTTATCACCTACCACGACTAGGGCGCTGAAGCTGAAACGACGTCCACCTTTGACGACCTTTGCGGATCGATTGACGAAGATCGTCTTTTCAACAAATCCGTTATCGCGATCGCCTTCGGGCTCTTGGTTGCGACGACGAGGACGGTTCCCACGATCGCCACGATGATCACGACCTCTATCTGGACGGTCGCCTCGAGAGGGGGGCGGCACTGGCGGCTGCTGGATTGATTCTACCTTGTTTTCTTCAGACACAATCGTTCCTCCGATGGCGGTTAGAATTTGAGGCCCCCTTCGCGGGCGGCATCTGCCAAGGCCTTCACCTTGCCATGGTAACGGGCGCCACTCCGGTCGAACACGACTTGGGATATTCCGACCGCTAAAGCGTTTTGGGCGGCACGCTTTCCGAGGACTAGGGCAGCTTTTCCATTGGCACCCTTCTGCTCCCCAACAGCGACCTTGTCGCGGGTTCCAGCCGACGCGAGAGTCCGGCCGCACAAGTCGTCGACAAATTGCACGTAGATGTGCGCTCCTGTGAACTTGACGCTCATTCGAGGTCGATCGGCTGTGCCAACCACCTTTTTCCGCAGACGCCACTGGCGCAATTGGAGGCGACGGGCTTTTTCTTGAGGTTTCATCAAAACGATCAGTGTTGGAATTATTGGACGGTCTTGCCTTCCTTGCGGATGACCTTCTCGCCAACGTAGCGAACTCCCTTGCCCTTGTAGGGCTCTGGCGGATAGAAGCTCCGAAGCTCGGAAGCCACCCGGCCAACAAGTTCCTTATCTATGCCTTCAATGGAAAGCTTAGTATTCTCCTCGATCGTCACCTTGATCCCATCGGGTATCGGATAAAGAATGGGATGGCTGTATCCGAGGGCCATGTTCACGATTTTACCTTGAACGGCAGCCTTGAATCCCACGCCTTGGATTTCGAGCTTCTTGGAAAACCCGTCGGTGACACCCTTCACCAAGTTGTTTACCAACGCACGGGCCAAACCGTGCATCGCCTTGGCTTCCGAACTCTCACCAACGCGGGAAATAAATACGGAGCCATCTTCAACCTTGGCGTCGGTTAGTTTGGGAAGCGAGAGATCGAGCTTGCCCCTGGGACCCTCGACCATAACACGGCAACCGCTGACCGAAACCTTGACCTTCGGCGGTATAGCTACAAGTTTCTTTCCAATTCGGGACATAGGCGTTTGAGGCTTCGAACTACCAAACAAAACACAAGACTTCCCCACCCAGCTTATTCTTCCGGGCTTGAACGTCAGTCATCACCCCTTTCGGCGTGGAAAGAACAGCGACACCCATACCACCGAGGACGCGAGGAATCTCGCGGGAATTGACGTATCTGCGAAGCCCCGGGGTACTCACCTGACGTAGCCCGGTGATAACGCTTTTCCGGCCCTGATAGCGGAGGGAAATTTTTAGCGACTTCTTCACATCGCCCTCGACGTCCACTGAACCGAGATAACCCTCCCGGCTGAGAACACGGGCGATGGACTCCTTGAACGCAGAGTGCGGCAACGACAAGTCAGCATGGCCCGCAGTACCGGCGTTCCGGATACGGGTGAGGAGGTCGGAGATGGGATCGTGCATGGTGATAGGAATTACCAGCTAGCCTTGGTGACGCCCGGGATCAACCCGTTCAGCGCGGCCTCGCGAAAAGTCAGTCGTGAAACGCCGTACTTGCGGATGAAGGCATGTCTGCGGCCGCTAAATTGGCAGCGATTCACGAGCCGAACCGGGCTTGCATCTCTTGGAAGACAGGCAAGGGCCTTGTAGTCCCCCTTGGCCTTCAATTCGGCGCGCAAGGCAGCGAACTTCTTGACGGTGGACGCCTTGCGCTTGTTGCGTTCAAGCCAGCTTTTTTTTGCCATAGGTCCTAAAGGTTCCTGTTACTTGGAGAAGGGCATTCCCATCATCTTGAGAAGATCATAGGCCTCCTCGTCAGTAGAGGCGCTGGTCACGATGGTGATGTCCATGCCTTGCTGCCGCTTGATCTTGTCGAGCTCGATCTCGGGGAAGATTGTTTGGTCCGGCAATCCTAAGGAATAGGTTCCGCGACCGTCGAATTTTCTCGATGATATTCCACGGAAGTCACGGATCCTAGGCAGGGCGGCGGTGATAAGCCTATCGAGGAATTCGTACATGACACCCCGTCGAAGAGTGACCTTGCAGCCGACATTCTGCCCCTGACGCAGCTTGAAATTTGCGATGCTTTTCTTGGCCTTGGTCACCACGGGCTTGCGCCCCGTGATCATTCCCAACTCCTTCACCGCCTCCTCAATGGATCCTTTTTCAGAATCCGACCGAACCCCCATGTTGATGACAATCTTCTCGATACGGGGCACTTGATGGGGATTGGCGTAACCTCGCTTGGTTTTTAGCGCAGGCGCAACTTCGGTCGCGTACTTGGTCTGGAGACGTGGAATCATGGTTCCGGAATACGGGTGAAATCAGACAATCAGCTCTTCTTGGAATGGCGGGCTTGGCGGCGTTCGAATTCGTCAACTTTCATTACATTCGAGACGTGCACAGGACCTTCGAGCCACAAAAGGCCGCCTTCAGCATTCTGTTGACTTTTGCGCAAGTAGTGGAGCACTGGCTTGACCAAACGACGACGCTCATCCCCCTCTCTCGAGCGCTCGTCAGCTCCTTCCAAAACCACCGAGGAGCTCGAGGTAAGAATCTCGCGGATTTTACCACGACGCCCTCTAGCGGACCCCGCGATCACTACGACCTCATCGCCGCGGCGTACATGGAAACGCTGTTTCTTTTGATCGCTCATATCTATTCCTCAGATGACCTCTGGCGCCAACGAGATGATCTTCATGAATTTCTTCTCGCGGAGTTCCCTAGCAACGGGGCCAAAAATGCGGGTTCCACGAGGATTGTTTTCTTTGTCGATGATCACGACCGCATTGCGATCGAACCGAAGATAAGAGCCGTCAGCGCGGCGGATAGGCTGACGAGTCCTGACAATAACAGCATTTTGAACCTCACCCTTTTTCACCGAACCATCAGGAGCAGCTTCCTTGATGTGGACCTTAATGACGTCGCCTACGTGGGCATAGGCCTGATTCTTACCGATCACGCCGATCGCCCAAGCGACCTTGGCGCCGGTGTTGTCGGCCACATCGAGACTCGAACGGATTTGGATCATAAAATCCCAGGTTTACTCTACTTGGACTCGGCTTTTACGGAACCGTCCCTATTGAGAACTTGAACGAGCCTCCAACGCTTGGTCCGGGAGAGAGGGCGGGTTTCCTGGATCCGGACGATGTCTCCAACGTCAGCAATCTCACCTTCGTCATGGGCGTAGAACTTGCCGAATGAAGTGACCACTTTGCCGATACCCGGATGACGGAAGCGGCGTTCCACTCGGACCACGATCGTTTTGGACATCTTGTCGGAGACGACTTCTCCAACGCGCTCTTTGCGATGCCCTCGGACTGGGGTTTGTTCAGCCATGGTAATGTTTTGTAGGGCTTAGGCGCGCTGACGGAGTTGAATGATCCGAGTTTCGCATTGGGCGATTTCTCTACGGATTGCGCGGAGACGATGGGTCTTCTCCAATCGAGCTGTCGCCTTCTGGACCCGGAGGTTGAAGAGCTCTTGACGGAGATCCCGGGCACGAGCCCCGAGCTCTTGCGAGGTCAACTCCTTCAAATTTTGAAACTTAGCCTTAGCCATATTGCAGCGGATTTACGCCAGCTTGTGACGCACGATGAATTTTGTTGAGATCGGCAGCTTGTTGGCCGCGAGACGCATAGCCTCGCGAGCGACCGCCTCAGGAACCCCATCAACCTCGAAGAGGATGTTTGCAGGGCGAATGACGGCAACCCAGGATTCGACTCCGCCCTTTCCGGTTCCCATTCGAACCTCAAGCGGCTTCTTGGTGAAGCTCTTGTCAGGGAAAATCCGGATCCAGACCTTTCCCCGACGCTTCATGAAGCGAGTGATTGCGACTCGAGCAGCTTCAATCTGCTTCGTGTCCATCCAGCACCGCTCGAGCGCCAGCAGACCATACTCTCCGAATGCAACGCTGTTGCCCCTCGAGGCCAAACCTCGTCGGCTTCCGCGGTGCATCTTACGGTACTTAACCCTGGCGGGCATCAATGCCATACAAGAATCTCCTGAAATTTAGGGTTTTGCCGGTGGGGCGGATTCGGAACGGGCGCCAGGAATGATCGGAGAGGCAGAAATCGACTTGAGGTCGGACCGCTTGACCTCCCCTTTGCATATCCAACACTTGACTCCCAGCTTTCCATAAACCGTCTGGGCTTCCGCGAATCCAAAATCGATGTTGGCGCGAAGAGTATGAAGCGGAACCCGACCTTGATGGTAGGTCTCAACCCGTGACAACTCAGCCCCGCCAAGCCGACCCGAGCAACGGATCTTGATCCCTTCGACACCAAATTCCATCGCAACTTGGATGGACTTCTTCATGGCGCGACGGAACGAAATGCGACGTTCGAGCTGCATCGCGACGCTCTCTGCGACCAATTGAGCATCGGTTTCCGCCTGCTTGACCTCTTGGATGTCGACGTAGACCTCCTTGCCCGTGAGCTTGGAGAGCTCCTCCTTGAGCTTGTCGATTTCGGACCCTTTTCGCCCGATCACAACACCGGGACGAGCAGTGAAGATCGTCACACGACATCGACTAGCCGCCCGCTCGATCTGGATTTTGGGCACCGCCGCCGCTTCGAGCTTTCTCTTGAGGGTGTCCCGGATGATGCGATCCTCGGTGAGCAGACCACCGAAATCACGCTTGCTTGCATACCACTTGGAACGCCACTCACGGTTGAGGGGGATCCGGAGGCCGATAGGGTTGGTTTTCTGGCCCATGTTTAGATTCTTTCGGACAGGATGATCCGGACGTGGCAGGAGCGCTTGATTATAGGCCCCGCTGATCCGCGGGCCTTGGGAGTAAACCGGCGAAGACCTCCAGCGGTCTCCGCTGCGGCCCGGGAGATCACCAGATTTTCCGCCCTGAGTCCGTGATTGTTCTCGGCGTTCGCAATGGCTGAACGCAGGGTCTTGGCGACCACACGAGCGGACTTTCGGGGAACATGCTGGAGAATGGCCAAAGCCTCCCCTGCAGGCAGACCCTGCACCTGACGCACGACTTCGCGCATCTTTTGGGCGGACATCCGGAAGTTTTTAGTTACGGCCTGGACTTGCATGGTGTTGGGCTACTTGGCTTCGGCCTTGGCGGTGTGGGCACCGTGCTTCTTGAACGTGCGGGTGAAGCTGAATTCCCCCAGCTTGTGACCTACCATGTTTTCGGTGACGAATACGGCGTTGAAGACCCTGCCGTTGTGAACATTGAAGGTCATCCCTACGAACTCCGGAGTGATCGTCGTGCGACGAGACCACGTCTTGATCGGAGCTCTAGCCTTTGAATCCTTCGCCTTGTCGACCCTTCGTTGCAGGCTGGGATCAACATACGGACCCTTTTTGAGTGAACGACCCATAGTCTTCTTACTTGAGTTTCATGGGACGGCCATCGCGCCGGACCAATATAAACCGATTAGAGAGTTTCCTCCGGTTACGCGTCCTATACCCCTTGGCGAGCAAACCCCAAGGCGAGGTCAGGTGCTGACGCCCACCGCCACCCTTGGACTTACCCTGACCGCCACCATTGGGGTGATCGACAGGGTTGCGAACCATGCCTCGAGACATCGGTCGAATTCCCAGATGCCGAGCCCGACCAGCCTTGCCCAATACGACATTCTCCCACTGAGCATTTCCCACTTGCCCGATCGTGGCGAAGCATTGTTCGTGAACCCTTCGAATTTCCCCCGAGGGCAATCGAATCTGGGCGTAGCCGCTATCTCGAGACATCAACGTCGCATGCGAACCTGCAGAACGAACCATCTGAGCACCGCGCCCAGGGAGAAGCTCGATATTGTGAATCGCCAATCCAACGGGGATGTTCGACAACGGAAGTGCATTCCCGGTGGTGGGAGAGGCCGCCGGACCACTCATCACGGAATCACCCACCCTCAAACCGTCCGGACAGAGAATATAGGCCCGCTCGGAATCCACATACTCGATCAACGCAAGACGAGCCGTTCGATTCGGATCGTATTCGACCGCAATCACCTTCGCCACAACACCAACCTTGCCGCGGCGGAAATCAACCGTACGAATCTTTCTTTTGTGACCACCACCCCGCGCACGGACGGTGACGCGGCCATGATTGTTTCGCCCGCCAGTCCCCTTCTTCGTAAAGACGAGGGACTTCTCGGGACGAGACTTCGTAACGTCCGAAAAATCTTCCACCGTGACATAACGGGTCGACGGCGTGAGCGGCCTAAATGTTTTCACGAATTGGTCAGCGTTTGCGCGGGACGTCTGTCCTCGCGGATCCGGCCATCACTCCCGCTTGCTTGGGGCTCACGGTTATCGGCTGGACTCGATCCGATTCCTCTTCATGAAGAAGCGAAACGGAGCGAGGAGATTACCCACTGAGCAACTCGGTTCAATACCTTTTTGAAGTTTTTTCAGGGTGGCGCGAAGCGGCGGAGGCCGGGGCCTCCAGTTCTCTCAACCGAGGGGTTCACCTATTCGCGCCAATTCACGGCGGGCCGCCTGTCGGGTCCGGCAGAGGATGGTGTCCACTGTGCCCCTGCGCATTCCGAAATGCTGGGCCACCTGGACCGGTGTCCAGCCATCGAACGAGATCAGGTGGTAGATAGTGAAGTCCTTTGGCGAGACGATCTGCCGCAAGCGCGGGAGCAGGAGCTGCTTGAAATCGCGGTCGGTCACATCCGCGAAGGTGTCACCAGCCAGTGAGGCCGGCGTGCCGACACCGTCCGGATTTCACTCCTCACCCGATTCACTCTCGATCGGACTGGTCTACAGACGCCTTCTCCGTTGAGCGTCGATCGCGCACCACATTGTCAGCTGCCCCAACCAGCGTCTGAAGGCCCCGGGCCTTCCTCCCGTCGCGAACAGACCCATGTTACGGGCAACCCGCGAAAAGACTTCCTGCCCCACCTCATCAGCCTCGGCTGTCGTCAAACCCCGCTGACGTGCGATGTTCAAAACCAAACTGCGGTATCGGTCGTAGAACTGCCGCCACCCATCGTCGTCATCCAGATCCTTGACCCGGTTGATCAATGTCGCGCTCGTGCGTCGACCGATATCCAAAGACGTACTCACAGCTTGGAGAACGACGGCTGCGGTAAATTTCCTACAGAAGATCATCGAAGCCAATCCCCGAGGCGCAGCGCTCGCCCTTCGGCACTTCCTTTGAAACTGAGGAGCTTTAAAAAGGCAAGCCGGGTATTAAAATGGGTATTAGAATGGGCATCGACCATAAGTCTGCCATGCCGGCAGCGGGCATTCCAGTGGCGAAACGTCTTCCATCAAGGCTCATGGAACGAATTCAACGACGGACTGTCCGTCCGGTGAGACCAGAAGCAGCGCCGCCTCCCGACTGGTTGACCTAGAGACCGATCCGAGAACCTTCAGGTAGGTGGCCTCGAGGGCCATCAACCTAGGATCCCCACCCATCCGGGTTGATGCCACTCCGCCCTTCCAGTGGAGCTGTCCCGACTTGGGTTGATCGAGGGTACCGAAATACCGGTTGATTGGCGCCTTTCCGGAAACTTGTCCATCGGCAGCCCATAGAAAAGTGATCCGGACTCCCTCTGGAATAGGCACTGGGACCTTGCTGGAGACGATTCGCACCACCCTGAGTTCTTTGTCCCTCCAGGACACCGAGTCGCGTGCTGGCGAACCGCAGCCCCATCCGACGGAGCAGGCGACCATGACTCCCACAGAAACCGCGGTTTTCCAGAGTCCATTCATGGGTGGATCTTGCACAGAACCATCCCGCCCGTCACCCACACGATGAAGGTTCTGCGCCCAAAAATTGGATTATCCGACTCATGTGACTCATTCCGTCTTTCCTGGCCTTTAGGATCCGGGGCAAGGTCTCCCTGTCATCCGTATCGCATGAAGAATGTCGTTTTGCTCGGAAGCACCGGGTCCATTGGCACCAGCACCCTCAAGGTCGTCGAGGACATGCCAGAAGAGCTGCGACTGGTCGGGCTCGCGGCCGGCAACAACAGTGATCTGCTTTGCGAACAGGCGCTGCGACATCACCCCGAGGCGGTATCCCTTCAGGATCCAGGAGCGGCACAGGCCCTGGCCAGCCGGCTACCAGGTATTGCCGTCCGATCAGGGCCTGAGGGTCTCCTCAAACTCGCCACGCTGCCCTCTGCCGACATTGTCCTGATCGCGATCGTGGGCACGGCGGGGCTTGCGCCAGCCTTGGCGGCGATCAGAGCCGGCAAGGATATTGCGGTCGCCTCGAAGGAGATCCTCGTCATGGCGGGGCAGATCGTCATGACGGAGGCCCGACGGCATGGTGTTCGTGTTCTGGCCGTCGACAGTGAGCACTCCGCCATCTTCCAGTGCCTCGACGGGAAACCCACTGGATCCGTGCGACGCCTCATCCTGACGGCCTCAGGTGGTCCCTTCCGAACGACCCCAAAATCGGAATTCCCAGGGATCAGTGTCGCAATGGCGCTAAAGCACCCTTCTTGGGTGATGGGACGCAAGATTACGATCGATTCCGCGACGCTGTTCAACAAAGGGCTCGAAATGATCGAAGCGCGGTGGCTTTTCGACATCGAGATGGGACGGGTCGACGTGGTGGTCCACCCCCAGAGCATCGTGCATTCCCTCGTGGAGTACGTTGACGGGTCGATGATCGCCCAGCTCTCGACCCCCGATATGTGCCTCCCGATCCAGTATGCGCTCTGCTACCCGGAGCGTCGCTCGAGCGACCGAGTGCAGACCCAGTTGGCGCGTCTGGGAACCCTGACCTTCGAGGAACCCGATACCGACCGTTTTCCATCCCTGGGACTCGCGCGTCGTGCCGGTGACGTCGGAGGAACCCTTCCAGCGGTGTTCAATGCGGCCAACGAGGTGGCGGTCGAGGCGTTCGTAAGCGGGGCGCTTTCATTCCCTGGCATCTTCGACCACGTCACGCGGGTGATGGACCGGCACCGGGTGATCGAGCAGCCCACACTCGAACAGATCCTCGAAGCGGACCGTGATGCACGTCAGGGGACCCCGGGCTGAGTCCCCTAGTCATCCGCCCCGGGATGGCTGGGAAAATAAATCCCCTGAATTCAGGAACCCACTTGACGTCTCTCTGCCGGCTCCCGACAAAGGAAGGACCATGGTTGCACGTCTCATTTGCTGTCTTCTCCTCCTCCCCATTTTCCTGATCAACAGCCAGGCCCAAGCAACCAACGAGGTTCCGATCTTCCCCGACAAGAATCTGGAGGCTGCGGTACGTCAGCAGGTCTTCGCCAAGCGCTATACCAACTCGCCGCTCACTGCGGCCGACGTGGCCAATGTCTCCACGGTGATCGGTAATTTCCGTGGCATCACGGACCTGACCGGCCTCGAGCACTGCAAGGCGCTGGCGGCTCTGGAACTGGCTGGCAACAAGATCAAGGACCTGAAGGCCCTATCCGGTCTCCGACAGCTTCAGCAGGTGATCCTGACCAGCAACAAGGTGTCCGAGATCACCCCGCTGGGCACCCTGCCGGCGTTGCAGTACATCGAGCTTTCCCACAACGGGATCAAGGATCTGGTCCCTCTGGCAAGGGCCACCAATCTTGCGTCAGTCTACGTCGGCCACAACAAGGTGGCCTCCATTGCGCCTCTAACCGCCCTGCCCCGTCTTGTGACCCTGTACGCGGAAGGCAATGGGATCCGCTCCCTCGACGGTCTCCAGAACCTCCGATCCCTCTCCGGGATCTCCCTCTCGGGCAATCGCATCAGCGATGTCCTACCGCTCGCGGGCCTTCGCTCCCCGACGTTCATCTTTCTTGAAAGGAACCGCGTGAAGGATCTCTCAGGCTGGTCGGGATGGGTTTCAAAGGACCTCGCAGGACCTCGGTCGTTCGCGCCCTATCTGCAGCTCTACCTGAAGGGAAATCCCCTCGGCACGAAGAGCAAGGCCCTCCTCGCAGACTGGTCCAAGCAGGGAATGCGGGTGAGCCAGTGAGCGGGGCCCCGTTTGACACGACACGACTCCGCCCCATCGTGATGCCATGAGATCCTTCCCTCGACTCCTCGCCCTGATCGCCTCCGTGAGCACTCTCCTCGCCGCCAGCAACCTCCAGTCGATTCCGATCCGCGACATCGATGGAAAGGACACCTCTCTGAAGACGTTCGATGGAAAGGTCGTTCTGTTGGTCAACGTCGCTTCCCAGTGCGGCTACACCCCCCAGTACAAGGGTCTCGAAGCGCTGTTCCGGAAGTTCAAGGACAAGGGCCTGGTCGTTGTTGGGGCACCTTGCAACGACTTCGGCGCCCAGGAGCCGGGCTCCGCCAGCGACATCAAGGAGTTCTGCTCCAGCAAGTACCAGGTTACCTTTCCTCTTCTCGAGAAGATCCACGTGAAGGGCTCCGAGCAGCACCCGCTTTACGCTGCGCTGACAGGACCCAAGGCCAGCTTCCCAGGGGACGTGAAGTGGAACTTTGGGAAATTCCTGATCGGGCGTGACGGCTCCGTTCTGAAGCGTTTCGACTCGGGTGTGGCTCCGGACTCCGGTGAGCTGACCCAGGCAATCGAAGCAGCGCTCGCCCGAAACTAGGCGGCAGCGCACACGACCGGTGCGTCTTCGGGCTCCCACGGGCCCCAATTCTCTTCACGCACCGAAAACACCCGGGATGGGTCCCAAAAGTCCCAGAAAATCAGTTCTTTGCCGGATCGGCAGGGGACCCTCGGCAAGCCACTCCTTGACCACCCCTTCGCATTGGCTTCGACTCACGGGGTTCCCATGAGTTCGTTTCCCCCAGCCGCGGGCCCGCTCCCGGATGTTCCTTCCGGAGACTGTCCGGCTGGATCTTCCAGCCGAGACCCGGGATCTCGTCCATTCCCCGGTCTGGGTGTTTCGGGCAGCCAACCGGGCGTTTCAAGGGCTTTTACGTTGATTGAACTGCTCGTGGTGATCGCGATTATAGCAATCCTCGCTGGCATCCTCCTTCCCGCCTTGGCCAACGCCAAGGAGCAGGCAAAAAAGACCCGGTGCTTCAACAACAACCGACAGCTAATGCTGTCCTGCCTGCTCTATGCCGGGGATCACTCTGCCTTTCTGCCTTGCGGTTCGATGGCCAGCACACGGGTTCCGAAAGGCTATCTGACCTGGGACGAACAGATCGTGCCCTTCGGTGGCATCACCAATCTTCTCCTCTGTGCCAGCCACAAACTCGGCCGACGGCACTACTGGGCCAACGCCAACATTGAGAATGGCCAGCAGGCCGAGAAGAATCCGCGTCAGACCGGGGTGATGGCCCTGGGCTTCTCGGTCAAACCCGAGACCCTCGCAAACCCGACCGGCGTGATCTCACTGACGGAGATCCGGGACCAGAACGCGACCTATGCCTTCGGTGGGGTCTCGAACCCAGGGGAAGGCTGGGGATCCATGCTGTTCGCCTACGAGGATCTCTTCATCCTGCAGTATCGTCACCTCAAGCGGGAAACGATCTCCTTCTACGACGGACACGTGGAGAATGCGAAATCGAACATCCTCATGGGACCGAAGACCCCCTCTGGAAAGTGGAGCTTCGAGAAATTCTACCGCGATCCATGCCGGGTCCCAACACGATAGGACCCGACGATGTTTCTTGGGACATCCGTAACCGGAATCCAGGCTCCGGGTCTGATGGGATGTCGGTAGAATCGATGCGTATGGACGACTCGGAGACGCCGGTGACGGAACTCGTCGCCCGGATCCGGGTGGGTGACGAGGCTGCGGCCCGTGCCTTGGTCCTGCGTCTGACCCCTGCGGTAGGGCGGATCGTCCGGGCCAACCTGCCGCGTCGGACCGACGAAGAGGATCTCGTACAAACCGTTCTCACGAAGGTGTTCACGCATCTCGACCAATTCCGGGGCGTTGTCCCGCTAGAGCACTGGGTGGCCCGCATCGCGGTCAACACCTGCCGCCATGCCCTAGCGAAGGAACGAAACCGTCCCGAACTCCGCCATGCCGACCTCTCGGAGGAGCACGCGGCGGTTCTGGACCACCTGGCAACCGAGTCCTCGGATCTCGATCCGCAGCAGGGGATCGCCGCCAGGGACCTGACCTCCCAGCTGCTCTCGGGATTGAAACCCGAGGACCGTCTCGTTATCACCCTGCTCCATCTCGAAGGCCGCAGCGTCGAGGAGATCCGTGATGTCACCGGGTGGAGCATCCCTCTGGTGAAGGTCCGGGCCTTCAGGGCGCGTCAAAGGATGAAAAAGCACCTGGATCAACTGCTGAAGGAGAAACGCCTATGAACGACGGAAACACACCCCTGGATCGCCTGCTCCGGGCGGCTGCCCAGTCACCTCGCGAGGCGACCCTGTCCACGCTCCCATTCCCGGCCGAGGCCCGGGTGCTGGCCGCCTGGAGATCCAGCCGGTCGGAGGGATCAGGCTGGATTGGACTCTGGCTCCAGACCGGATTGGCCGGAGCTGCGGTGGCCTTGGCGCTGACACTCGCCGTCACCTGGTCCCATCTGCGTCCGGATCCCGAGGACGATGAGTACGCGGTGGCCAACGCCACACTTTACGTGGCTGTCTCCCCATGAACCGGATCACTCCACGACAGCTCATCGCCTACCTGATGGCCATCTTTGTGTTCAGCACGGCGGCCGGGGCGATCGGTGGCTACAGCTTGGGAAAACGCTCCGTCGCCCGGTGGCCCGACCGGTCCAAGATGCGGGAGAAGATCCAGGCTAAGATCACCGCGGATCTGGGACTCTCCTCCGAACAGGTTGCGAAGCTGGCTCCGCTCATCGACCGCCACATGGAGGAGCTGAATTCTCTCAACCAGGAACACCATCGGCAAATCGGCGCCTCCATGTCGCGCCACCGCGATAGGATCGCCGGAATCCTCACTCCAGAGCAGCGGATTGTCTTCGAGGCGAAGGAACGAGAGCGCGAGCAGCGACGCTCCCGCCAGAGGGGACCATCGACCGAAGGAACCACCAACCAAGGTCCCGGGAATCCTCAGCCCCAGTCCCGACCCTGAACCTAGGATCACGGAGCTTAAAAAGCCTCCGGGATCAGCGCTCCGCTCCAACACCCTTGGCGGGCGCATTGGTCCGACCCGATCCGCCGGTGGATCGCGAGGCCGGCTTCTGCTGCGGTCTCGAGCCCGCGTCTTTCGACGGTGCTCCGGAATCCTCCGTTGAGCTGACGCTCGTCAGAAGACCCGCATCTTTGGCGAGCCAATAGGCGAGCAGATAGTCCACGCCCGGGTGTTCCACGAACGTGCGATCTGAGCCCTTCCCAGACCCCAGTTGATACGGGGATTCAAACCACTGGAACGGAGCGACGGGACGACGATCCAGCAATTGGGCATGCCGAGCCCATTCCCTCCCGTTGGCCATCAGCTTGGCGGGGGGATCATTCGTGGCGGAGGTCGAAATCGGCACTCGTGGCGGATCCGGGAACTGGGCCAAAACACCTTGGAGGATGGTGATCGCACCTGAGTTGTTGGGACGCCGCTCGAAGGCATCCATGTAGAGGGCGGCCAGGAGCGGGTTAAGGTCGGGCTCTGCCTCGTCCCAGATCTGGGTAAGTCGCCTTCGGTAGAGCTCAACCCGGGACGATTCAGGGTCGAGCCGGGCCAGGAGGAACAAATTGGCGAAGACCGACACATTGCCGGCATACCAGCCGTACCGTGTCATGGACGGAGATGGCAATTCCAGCAGCCCGGCCGCCATCGCGCGGAAGGGCACGAGGTAGATCCTCGGCTCTGTGTTCGCCCCGGTGCAGAGAAGAGCCGTCTTGAGCAGGGGGGTGACGAAATTCGTCCGGCCAAACCCATCCTGGATCCGCCAGCCATCCTCCCGAAGCCGTTCCAGCATGAGACCCACCGATCGGGCGACCCGGTCCCGGATCACGGGTTCACGGACCAGCTTGTGGACGAGGCCAAGCCCCATGTTGAGCGCCGCATAGGCCTCCCGGTCGGCCCCACCCAGCCAGATCACGGGGACACCATTCGTCGACATCCCTTCTCGGGCCAGACGTCCAAAGCCGGGTCGATCCGGATCCTCGCCTCCGTGTTTCGAATAGACGACCCGGTAGGCGGGATCGGCGGCGGCACACACGAACACGGGAAGAAACCCGGGTCGTGGACCCGACGACAGGAGCCGTTCCACCCCCGAAAGAAGATTGCTGATCACCACCGTCGAACCTGCGTCCCGGGTCATGGCAAACCGGAGGGCTTCGACACTCAGGAGATACCCGGTCTGGGTCGCCGAAAGATCCAGAGCCTCATAGGACGAAACGCCTCCTGGCGTCACTCCGTCCGCGCGGAGGCTTACCACCAGTCCATCCCGCAGATGCCGGTCAACCAACCGCGACCGGTAGTCATCCGCTCGTCGCTGCATGACGGCGAACTGGTCGTCGGTCAGCTCCTGCCAGCGCCCCACATAACGCCCCCGCGCCACACCTGTGAGCACCCGTTCCTGGCGATCCGTCAGCTTGGATGTGGACGACTGAGCGTCTTGTCCCACCAATGCAGGCCCCTGGAGCGTGATCAACAGGAGCAAAAGGCAGTGATTCAACACAGGGACCATACCGGATCAACTTGGTTCGCCAGCCCTGCCATTGGCAAGCCCGGGAACATCGCTCCGCTGGTACGCGACACGCAGCGTCGGGATGCCTCGTGAGTTGAAGTCGCGCTCAAAATCGGTGACGACGGAGGCCACTTCGGACGGATAGTCCGTCTCCACAAAGCGTGCGCTCCTTCCGAACACCTCCCGCATCTGCGTGAAATAGGGCTCGTTGTCGGTGCGCAGGAAGACTCGTCCTCCGAGCCTCAAGATCCGTGCGGACTCCTCCACGAAGGCCTCATTGACCAGTCGGCGCTTCCAGTGGCGCCGTTTGGGCCAGGGGTCCGGAAAATAGACGTGGAGGGCAGAGACGGTTCCGGATGCGAGCTTCCACCGCAGCACGTAGCCCGCCTCCAGCCGGAGCACCCTGAGGTTGGACAAGCCCCGACGAAGGGCCTTGCGCTCCAGCTTCCGGAGGCGTCCCAGGAGACGTTCCACACCGAGGAAACCACGTCCCGGATTCAGGGCGGCATATTCCGCCAGGAACGAACCGTCGCCGGATCCCAGCTCGACCTCGACGTCACGCACGGCAGGGAAAACCGCCGCAAGGTCGAGCCGTGAAAGGATGTCGGCCGGCAGACGGACCCCGGGGTCGATCGGCAACGGCACCGGTTCCGCGGGTTGGGACTCGTGGTTCACGCGGTGACAAAGAGGCCCAGCGACGCCGTGTAGCCATGGAGGAAGTTCTTCCGCCCCACGGGCCCCAGTTCTCCATTGCAGAAGAAACCCGACACCGGCAGCGGACCGAGCTGCTCCTGGATGAGTCCCGCGTCGTGGTTGGGACGTCCGAACAGACCCGAGCCACGGCCATTGCAGACTCCCAGGACGCCGCCGAAGACCGTCCCATCCCGGATCCGCGCACGGGCCGCGGACAGAGCCGCCACAAGATCCTCGGACGCCGACTGGGAATCGCGTCGGTGGAACTGCATCGTCTGTCCGGTCCGGGGCACAGCCCCGACCGCCAGCATGCCGTTCTCGGGATTGGCCCCGATCAGATTGCGGACGAGGAAGTCGCCCCGCTGGAATTCCTCCTGGTACTCGTTGCTGGCAAAGCCAACGAACAGGTTGCCCTGGACCTTCCCCTGCTCCTCCTTGGGCAGGTCGTTCACGGTCTCCAGCAACACCTCATAGGCCGGACGGTTTCCGACGGTGAAGATCAGGTTCCGATCGGCACGGGTGATGGTCCAGGGACAGCCGATCGGACTGCACCCCTGGGAGACGACGGACTCGAGACGGACCCGCCCCCCGATGCTGAGGGCCACGATGCCTTCCTCATGGACGGCTCCATCGAGGTACAACTGCGTCGTCTGCTGCTCAAAGACACCACTCGCCAGGCCTCCGACACTCGGCACCCCGGGATACGCGGCGTTCCACGCCTTCAGCCACCGCTCGCCGTCGAGGTTGAAGGGGTCGGCAAGGACCAGCCACCCCTGCGACTGCGCGGGAGGGACACCCGTCAGACGATGCCAGTCCGACTCCGTCTCACAGGATTCCATCGCCTCCTGTCCGAAGTGGACCGCCCGAAGATCCGCACCCGGCAGGTGGAAGAGCTGGAGCACCAACCCGGGCTGGTCTTCGAACTCCTCGCCATTGGCGATGAGCGACTGGCTCGAACATCCGACGAGGACCGGTACCCGTGCATGAAGCCGAACCAGATCAAGGACCTCCGCGGCCACGTCGAAGAACCCCGGCGTCATGAAGAGGATCCCGAGGCTCACCGCTGGGGCATCGAGACGCGCCCTGACGGACTCCGCCCAGCGACGGACCCGGGACTCGTCCCATTCCCCCGCGAAATGCGCCGCCGCCGAATGTGGGCTTCTCATGGTTGCCGATCCACGCACCTCAGGACTTCTTCCAGAGGAGCTCCTGCCACTTCTTCTGCTTCTCACCGGCCTCGCGGAGGAACGGCGCGAGCGCGCCCCACTTCAGGACCCGCTCGTTGAAGAAGCGCCAGGGATGATTCATCGGCCTCGGGAAATCGACAAACAGGACCACCCGATACCCCTCCGTGTCGTTCCAGACCTCATGGTTGAAGGTGTCGTCAAAGATGAACGCCTCACCCTCCCGCCATGAATAGAAGTCGTTGCCCACCCGGATCCTCACCTTCTCCCGGGGCTCGGGAACCATCAGTCCGAGGTGGAGCCGCAGGATGCCATTCCAGGCACCTCGATGGGCCGGAATATGCTTGCCGGGCGAAAGGATGCTGAAGAACGCCGTGGTCACGCCGGGAATCTTCGCGAGGAGCCGCATCGTCTCGGGACACCGCTTCGCGTTCTCCGAGCAGTCCATGCCGATGCCACACAGAAAGTAGGTCTTCCAGTTGTTGTCCGACTGGATCTTCCCCACCTCTTTCAGGATGTCCTGGAAGCTCGGCATTCGGTCCCGGAAGACCATCACCGCGTCCAGCTCCTTGCGGACCTTCTGCCAGTCCTTCTCGATCTCCACCGCCCACGGGAAATCGCTCTTCCTGTAGATGTGGGGATCGCCCAGCGGAGAGGCGGCAGCAACCCGCGCCTCGAGCCATCGCTGCAGCACGAGCCCAAGGTTCTGGATGAACGTGCGGTCCTGACGGAGCGTGTGGTGCCGATGGCGGAGATCCACCGGGGACGAGGCCGAGATAGGATTGGAGGCGGAGGAGATGGCGGTCGACATGGATCGGATCCCGGCGGCACGCCGAGGAACGATCCCGCCCCCACCGACACCGCGTCCCGAAACTCTATCGGGACGGGGCCCCTTCGAACAAGTTTCGACACACAGCGATCGGATCCCCCAGACGCTCCAGTTGAGTTCCCGACTGACGGGAACCCGTCGACCTCCCAGAATTCGTCCGGACGCGCCCATGACTCCACCCTCACAATCCCCATCCTCCGAACGAGGGCGAATTCTCGTCATCCGCGGCGGCGCCATCGGGGACTTCATCGTCACCCTTCCCCTCCTCGCTGCACTGAGGAACCGGTTGCCCGGGAACCGGATCGAAGTCCTCGGATATCCCCACATCGCCGACCTCGCCCGAGCCTACGGACTGGCGGAGGCCGTCCATCCGATCGAATCCCGAGCGCTGGCGGGCTTCTTTGCCAGGGGATCCACCCTCGACCCGGCCCTTTCGGCGTTTTTTTCCGGTTTCCACCTCATCATCAGCCACCTCTACGACCCCGACCTCATCTTCCAGAGCAACGTGGCCTCCGTCTCCGGGGCCCAGTTTCTTCAGGGACTCCATCGGCCCGTCGAAACTTCCAGCCGCCATGCCACCGATCAGATTCTCGACGTCCTGCAACGGTTGGCGATTTTCGATGAAGATCCGGTCCCCCGGCTGATCTCCCATCGACAGGTCCCCGAACGACCCACCGTCCTCGCGATGCATCCCGGATCGGGCAGTCCCCGGAAGAACTGGCCCGAGGACCGCTGGGCCGCGCTCCTCGACCAGGTGTCGACCCGGTCGCCGACCCGGTTCCTGCTGGTGGGTGGCGAGGCCGAGGAAGGTCGACTCGAACGGCTCGCGGCCGGCCTTCCCAAGGATCGCTGCGAGGTCCTGAGATCGCAGCCACTCATCGCCGTTGCCGAACGGCTCAGGGGCTGTCAGGGCTTCATCGGACACGATTCCGGCATCACCCATTTGGCCGCTTCGCTCGGGCTTCCAGGCCTCGCGCTCTGGGGCCCCAGCCCGCCACGGGTCTGGTCGCCGCGCGGCGGCGAGATCCAGGTTCTGGAGGCCCGACCCGACCTGGAGTCCCTGGAGGTCGCGACGGTCGTACAAGCGCTGTCGGACCATCCCGCCCAACTCATTTCGCGAGGCTGATGTCCCGGACAGCCCCCACCTTGCAAACCAGCGCCTCGCCGATTACCCATCCCACCCATCGCAACGACATGAAACGACGTCTCATCGGGGAACGCCTCCTCTTCCTCCTGCCCCTCCTCGCCCTCACCCTGCTCCTCATCGGGTCGGTGCACGCCCAGACCGGCACCACCCCGAACTCCACCCTGGGACCCACCAACCAGACGGATGTGCTGGCCGAGTCGCACATGCGGTTCATCGACCAGAACCGTGACCTCCTCACCTTTGGCCTCGACCGGGTCCCGGCTCTCCAGTCCGAGATCGCCTGGCACCCCCTCTGGCAATACATCGCCACCCTCCTCTACGTCGCCATCGCCTTCATCGCGGCGAAGCTCGTCGACTGGATCATCAATTCCTGGCTGCGTGCGCTCACGCGGCGGACGGACACCCAGTTCGACGACATCCTGGTGGGACTCCTCGATGGCCCGGTGAAGGTGATCGTGTTCGTCATCCTGCTGAACATCGGGCTCCAGCTCTTCGCATGGCCCCCGATCATCAACAGCTGGCTGGCCAAGCTGACGATCCTGGCGGTGGGAGCCTCGCTGCTGCAGGTCCTCCTGAAGGCCATCGACGCGATGATCCTCCTCTGGAGAAAGCGCCTCACCGCCGAGGGAGACCAGTCCTTCAACCAGTACTTCCTCGTGCTCATCGGCAAGATCGTGAAGTCGGTCATCATCGTCGTCGCCGTCTTCACGGTGCTGGGAAGCCTCGGGATCGACATCCGCGCCGCCCTGGCCTCCGTGTCGGTGATCGGCCTCGCCCTCGGTCTCGCGGCACAGGACACCGTCAGCAACCTGTTCGGTGCAGCCGCCGTGTTCATCGACAAACCCTTTCGAATCGGAGACACGGTCAAAATCGGCGACGTCGAAGGCACCGTCGAGGAGATGGGGCTCCGCTCCACCCGCATCCGGAACGGCGAGGGCCATCTGATCACGGTTCCCAACCGCGAGATGGGCAACAGCCGCATCGTGAACATCTCCCGGCGTCCCACCCTCAGGACCGCCTTCACCCTCGGACTGCCCCACAGCATGACCAGCGCCGAGGTCCAGCAGGCCCTCGACCTGACCCGGGAGACCTTCGCGAGCCACCCCCTGACCCATGACGTCACGGTGCAGTTCACCCGCATCACCGACGCGTCGCTGAACGTGGAGGTCGTCCATTGGTGCAAGACCACGGAAGGCCGGAAACAGGCCGCCGTGCTCGAGGAATTGAACCTGCGCCTGAAGGACCGTTTCGACGCCGCAGGCATCCGATTGGCCACCCCGACGAGGTCGATTGTGATGTCACCAAGCGGAGAATCCGCCCCGGCGGCCCGCACGGGAACGTCAACAACCCGTTGACATCCCAACGCCCCCCGATAGCTTCGCGGCCTTTAAGAATCGCGAAAAGCCATGCCGAACACCAAGTCCGCCGAGAAGCGAGTCCGTTCCAGCGCCCGCAAACAGGCCCTCAACCACGCCACCATCTCCCGCGTGAAGACCGCCGAGAAGAAATACCTCTCGGTCGTCTCCTCCGGAAAGACCGAGGATGCCAAGAAGGCCCTGTCCGCCGCCGCATCCGCCTACGGCAAGGCCGTGAAGCGCGGGTCCATCAAGGCCCAGACCGCCAGCCGCAAGCGCTCACGCCTGCAGCTCCGCCTGAACAAGGCCGCTGCGGCCGCGAAGGCGAAGTGATCCCCGGCGGAGTTCTGGCTGGGTCCAGCCTCCCCCAACAAAACCACCCTCGGTCAGGCTCAGGCCTGCCGGGGGTTTTTTCATGCCAGGATCTCGCGAACCACGCGCCCGTGGACATCCGTCAGCCGGAAATCCCGCCCCGCCGTCCGGAACGTCAGCGTCTCGTGGTTGAACCCGAGGAGATGGAGCAGCGTCGCATGCAGGTCATGGACATGGACCGGGTTCTCCGCCGCGGCGAATCCGAACTCGTCGGTCGCCCCATGCACATGCCCCCCCTTCACCCCGCCCCCCGCGAGCCAGACGGTGAAGCCGTGGTTGTTGTGGTCCCGCCCGTTCTGCTTGCCAGCGTTGGCCCCCGGAGTGGGCAGCTCGACGGTCGGCGTCCGACCAAACTCACCCCCACAGATCACCAGGGTGTCGTCCAACATCCCCCGATCCTTGAGATCGGTCAGGAGCGCCGCGATCGCCCGGTCACACTGACCCGCCAGATTCCGATGGTTCGTCTCGATGTCGTCGTGGTTGTCCCAGGGTTGACCCGCCCCATGCCAGACCTGCACGAACCGCACCCCGCGCTCCACCAGCCGACGGGCGATCAGGAGCTGACGGGCCTGGACGCTGTCACCGTACCGTTCCCTCACCGCCGCGGGCTCCCGCTGGATGTCGAAGGCGTCCGCCGCCTCCATCTGCATCCGATAGGCCAGCTCGAAGCTCTGGACCCGGGCCTCCAGGTGGGCATCGGCCGCACGGGCCCGACGGTGCCGCTCGTTGAGGGCCTGGAGCAGGTCGAGTTGCGCCCGTTGCTCCGACATTGAGGTGTACCGGTTGTTGATGTTCTCGATCAGCTTCTCCAACCGGGTGTTCTCCGTGTTGATGTAGGTCCCCTGGTAGGTCCCCGGCAGGAACCCGCTCTGCCAGTTCTGGGATTCCTGGATCGGATAGCCGCCCGGACACATCGCGATGAACCCCGGAAGGTTCTGGTTCTCGGACCCCAGCCCATAGGTGACCCACGAACCAAAGCTCGGACGGGGCAGCCGGGCCTCCCCGCAGTTCATCAGGAGCAGCGAAGGCTCATGATTCGGGACATCCGCCTTCATCGAGCGGATCACGCAGAGATCGTCCGCATGCCGGGCCGTGTGCTGGAACAGGTCCGAGATCTCGAGTCCGCTCTGCCCATATCGCCGGAACGCAAACGGGGACCGGTAGGCCGCCCCGGTCTTCCGCTCCGTCGCGAAGTGGACCGGGATCTCCTTCCCGTGCCAGCGGTTGAGCGCGGGTTTAGGATCGAAGGTGTCGACGTGCGACGCCCCGCCGTTGAGGAAGATGTGGATCACCCGCTTCGCCCGACCCGCGAACTGCGGAGGCCTTGGCAGCAACGGATTCGTGAACCCGGCCTCCGTCGCCCGCAATAGATCCTGCGACCCGAGCAGCGACGCCAGCCCCAGCGAGCCCATTCCCATGCCGCAACGATCGAGAAACTGCCGGCGCGTCAGGGCCAGATGTTCGGGGTTGGGAGCGTGATGGGACATCGATTGCGGAAGTAGAGGACACCCTGAACGGGGTAAAATTCAAGCCTCGTGCCCGGCCTCGCCTCCCCGGCCGACACTCGATAGGGTCCGAAGACCATGAAGGTTGTCCTTCTGTGCGGCGGAATCGGCACCCGGCTCCGCGAGGAAACCGAATACCGACCCAAGCCCACGGTGCCGGTCGGTGGACGCCCCATCCTCTGGCACATCATGAAGCTCTACGCCGCCGCCGGGCACACCGACTTCGTCCTGTGCCTCGGCTACAAGGGCGAATCGGTCCGGGACTACTTCCGCAACTACCTCTGGAACACCTCCGACGTCACGCTGAAGCTCGGACGCAACCTCCAGATCACCTACCACACCAGCCGCGCGGAGGAGGACTGGACCGTCACCCTGCTCGAGACCAGCCAGGAGACCCAGACCGGTGGACGCCTGCTCCGCGCCCTGCCCTACTTGGGCAATGAGACCTTTCTCTTCACCTACGGCGATGGGGTGACCGACAGCGACATTAACGCCTCGATCCGGTTCAACCAGTCGCACGGCGCCATCGCAACCGGGACCGCCGTGAAACCCCGGGGACGCTTCGGAGAACTCGCGATGAACGGCAAGACCGTCACGACCCTCCGTGAAAAGCCCGACGAGGAGAACGCCTACATCAGCGGCGGATTCATGATCCTTGACCCCAGAATCCGGGGGCACCTCGGGGCCGGCGACCGATCTGTGTTCGAGCGGCGCCCCATGGAATGCCTCGCCCAAGAGGGCCAGCTCAGGGCGTACAACCACGACGGATTCTGGCAGTGCATGGACACCTTCCAAGAACAGCAGATGTTGGATCGTCTCTGGACCGAGGGGAACGCCCCGTGGAGGACCTGGTGAGCCCGACCGCCCCGCGCCCGACCGAGACCCGGAGGGTCCGCCTCGCCACCGGGATCGACGTCCTCCTCGATGCCCGACGCGCCGTCGTTCTGCCCTCCGAACGCGCGTTGGCCCTGGCGGACCTCCACCTCGGGTATTCCTGGGTCCAACGTCGCCGGGGTGCCTTGATGCCCCTCACCACGCCCGAAACGACAGCCTCCCGTGTGGCCGCCTTATTGGAGGAGCATCAGCCCCGACACCTCATGATCCTCGGCGATCTGGTCCACCAGGCGACGCAACAGCCCGGAGTCGAGGAGGCGCTGGACCAATTGGCCCGCGCGATTCCACCGGAGGTGTCCTGGACCGTCTGCACCGGGAACCACGACCGGAACCTCGGGAGACTTCTCGAACGCCTTCCGCGCCCGGTCCAGCTGGTCCCGTCGCTCTCCATGGGAGGCTGTCTCCTCCACCATGGGGACACGGCGCCCGTTCGGAACCCTCGGGAGACCTTCTCGCTCGAGGGAGCCGAGGCGTTCCAGATCATCGGACACGAACACCCCGCCCTGCGCCTCGGGGATGGCGTGGCGACGGAGGCCAAGGTGCCCTGTTTCATCGTGTCCCGAGAGGTGCTCGTCGTCCCTGCGTTTTCGGACTGGGCCGCGGGGTGTAACATCCAACGCGGGACATTCCTCGGACCGATCGCCCAAGGGACCCGATTCCACACGGCCCATGCCTGCATGGGACCCCGACTGCTGGAGATTCCCCTGAACCCGGTCCCTTCACCGGATCGGAGGTAGCCCACCACGTCCTCGGGGCGTTGCGCGGACCGGGAGAGGCCAGAACGATTCCCGGTTGTCAGTCCACCGGGCTCCGAAGAACGCTGTCGCGATGACGCCACACCAGACCGAGCTCGTGGTGCAGACCCGCGGCCGGGGCTTCCACGAGATCACCCGCGAGATCACCGCGTGGGTCCGCTCCACCGGCATCCAGACTGGCCTCTGCACCCTGTTCCTGCGCCACACCTCGGCCTCGCTCGTGATCGAGGAGAATGCCATTCCCGACGTCCGCCGGGATTTCGACACCTACTTCGGCGACCTGGTACCCGACGGCTGGCGCCGGTTCATCCACACCGCCGAGGGCGACGACGACATGCCTGCCCACATCCTGTCCGCCCTGATGGGGGTCCACCTGTCCATCCCGATCCGGAATGGGGAACTGGCCCTGGGGACGTGGCAGGGGATCTACGTCTGGGAGCACCGGAAGACGCCGCACGTGCGGCGGGTGGTGGTTCATGGGGGATAATCCGCTCGTAACTCAGAATCGGAATACCCACAGAAACGAACTTGGTCACAAATCACTCCGATAAATCCATCGCGATAAATCCATCGCCGTGACTCCTATTGCCAAGCGCTCCAGAAATCCGGGGGAGGGTTAAATGACAAATTATAAAAACTCAGTTCGTAATCCAGTGGGCCGTAAGCAGCGCGTCTTGCAGACCGTCGGAGCCCTGATGCTGTTTTCCCAGTCAAACACTTTTGGTCAGGTTGCTCTGGTGGGGGATTACAGCGTGAGTTGGACCGTTCTCGATTCTTCGAATGTCAGTGCAGGAAGTGCTAGCGCTTCGTTTACGCTTGGCTCAGGAGCGCCAGCTGATGGACAGCTATACTCACTCACCAGCAACGCCACGCTCCCAAGCTGGTTTTCGAGCATGAGTTTCTTGGTCACTGTAGGCGGAAGCAACTACGACATGGCCAAAACTGACATGACCGGGTTGTGGTGGAATAACTCGATCGCTTCCCCGTCTGCTGCCAGTCCGACCCAGTTTCAATTCAGGGGCCCTGTCGACATTATCGGAGCTGGAACATCAGGAACAATTGACCAAGTGACGGGAAGTGGGAACGAGCTAAAACTGACCTTCACGGTCGGATCGTCGAGCTACACACTCTCCAATCCCCAATTCTCCGCCGTCCCCGAGCCGGAGGAGTGGGCGGCCATCGCCTCGAGCGGGCTGCTGGCCTTCGCCTTCTGGCATCGTCGGTCCCGCAAGGCTGCGAAGGCCTGAGCCGCCTCCGCTCTCCAAACGCCCGATCTGCCCTGCGGATCGGGCGTTTGTCGTTTCGGGATTCGCCTCAAGGCCCCGGGGGCTTGCCCAACAATCGTTCAAGCCCATTGGCCGCATCCAGCAGACGCAGCAGCAGCAGCGACGTGGCATCGAAGAACCCGTGCGCCACCACCGCCACCCACAGCGAGCGGTGGCCCAACAGAATCCAGCCGAGGCCCACCCCCAGCACCCCCGTCAACGCCACCCCTCCCCAGCCCTGAGGCAGGTGGCCCAGGCCGAAGGACAGTGCCGACAGCAGCACGATGCCCACGCGGCCCGCCCGACGGGACATCCATCGGGGCCAGCAGCGACGGAACGCCGCGAACACCGCAGCCCGCCAGAGTTCCTCGCGCAGACCCGCCACAATGAAGCTGACCACCGTGGTCACCAGCAGCAGGTAGATCGGATCCCGCAACACCGTCGGATCAATCATCGTCTCGATCCGCGGCCGGATCGAGTCCACCACCTCCTCCACCGGACCCGACCGGGGCATCAGACCGGTCCAGAGCCCGAGGGAAACGGCGAGCACGATCCCGACCCCGATCCGAAGCCCAATAGCGTAGAAAAAGCCCAGCACCCAAGTCCTGATGTTGAACGGCGCCGTCGCAAACAGTTCCCGTCGACTGGGGCGTCCCAACGCAACCATCCCGGCCCCCACGACAAGGAAGATCGCGAGGTTGAGTCCACAGATCCACAGCAGTCCCCCGACACTTCCCGGGAGTGCGGCCTGCGGTGCACCGCCCTCCCCTCCGCCCTCGCTGGCGCGATCCGAACCCCAGCTTCCCAGAAGCAGCGGCACCACCAGCAGGATCGCCAGCATGGCGATCGACCGATGCCGCGCCACTGGCGGCGACACGGGGTCCAGACCGGGAAGGACCGGGGGCAGATCCGTGTTCATGGCGAGGACCGAGCGCCCGCCTCGGCGGCCTCGCGACAGGCCAAAGACACCGCCTCCAACTGTTCGAGGAATTGCTCCCGATGGGCTTCCGGAAGCACCGAGAGGACCTCGGCCTGGAGATCGATGGCGAGGGAGCGGACCTCCTCGTACTTGGACTGTCCCGCGGCGAGCAGTCGGATCCGATAGGCGCGGCGATCGGATTCATGGCGTCGTCGCGAGACCCAGCCGGCCGTCTCCATCCGTTCGAGCAGCGAGGCCACGGTATTGGGATCGCTCGACATCGCCTCCGTGAGATCCCGCTGGGTCATCCCCTTGGGATCGCCCTCCTGCAGCGTCCGCATCACGGTGAACTGGTCGGGCGTCACCCCCGTGTGGGCGATGCGACGACGGAAGGCCTGGTTCAATCCATACCAGGCGCGTCGCAACAGGGGCGGCAGACGCCGGCGACTCGGCGAATCCACAGGGGAGGTGGCGGAGGACATTCGGGACACGAAGCACCGCAACGTTCCGGAGAACCCCAGGATCAGGCAAGCATGGCGACGACCCAGGATCGACGTCTCTTGGATGCGGCACGCCGGCCTCGGCTCACTTCCGCACCACCAAGCGTGCGGCTCCCGGTTCCACCGGGTATTCCGACTCCACCCCGTCCGACCACCGAACCCACAGGGATTTCGGGGCCGCGGTGCCTCCCAGGATCTGGACCGGCGAGTCGCAGGACCAATGGCCTCCCCCTGCTCGGACGAGACGCTTGGGCCCCAGCCGACCATCGACCGACCGAAGCCGCATCACCGCACCGATCGCATCGGGGTTTCCAGGACTGCCCTCCAGGACCACTGTGAGGCCCCGTTTCTCCGACCTGTTGAGGAACAGCCCTGCCGGCCCGTCGTTCTGCCCCACCACGAGGTCCGGACGGCCGTCCCCGTCGACATCCCCGACCGCAAGACCGCGCCCTTCGCCGGGCACTGCGAAGCCGGATTGGGTTCCATCGAACACCGCTAGGCCGCCCCGCCGGTCGTTCATCAGGATCAACCCCTCCCCGTTGATCGCCGGGGGGAGGTCCGACCGCAGCTGGGACTGGTTCTGGACGCCGCCCAGATCCTCCCAGCCGTCCGCATCCCAATCCGCCACCGCCAGGCCCCACGTCGGAGCGAACTGGACCCGGGCCGGCAGCGAACGGGCCTCGAACCGGCCGCCGCGATTCATCAGCAGGACGGAGTCGATCCGACGCACCTCGCGCGACCAGACGATGGGACCCGACTCGTTGAGCACCATCTTCCAGGCTCCCTCGGCGAACGCCCGGTGACCGCCACTGCGGGCCGCCATGCCGGGAAAGGCATCCCCAAGATATTCCAGACTCCGCAGCGGCACCCAGTCCTTGCGCCCTTCCTCCCATCCCAGCTCCATCAGCTCCAGGACACCGTCCTGGTCGGGATCGAAGGCCTGCAGGCGAACCGGAAGTGTCGAGCGGTAGTCCGTGTTCAGGCCAGGGCCACCCACGACCAGGTCCAGTCGTCCATCCGCATCGACATCCACCGGCACGACGCTGTTCCAGAGGCCCGACATCTCGGACAACCCCCACCGGAAGGTTGCCTCCGTCAGTTTCCCCTTCGCGTTGAGGAACAGCCGGATGCCGCCCCACCATTCCACCACCACCAGATCCATCCAGCCGTCGTCATCGACATCCACCCAGCACGCGTTCTGGACACAGCCCAAGGCGGCCAGGGTCTTCGTGTTGGGCTCATCGAGGCGCCACCCCGATGAGGCGAAGGTCCAGATCTGGCTGGGAGAGGATTCGGGGAACCGCCCCGAGATCGGCCGACCACCGAGGAACCCTTCAAGCGTCCCGTCCCGATCGACGTCCGCCAACGCCATCGCCCCAATGCCGCCCTTGCTGGCGTTCCACATCAGTCCAGGACGGACGGCCGCGCCCAGCTGGGTCACCCGGGCGCGCTGTGGAGCTCCGGAGGGCTCCTCGAGCCCGGACCCCATCACCAACGAAAATCCCAGCCCATTGGTGGGGGTCACTGGCAGCGGGAGGATCGAGGTCTGCGTGCTCTCCGCCAAACGGGTCGGCAAGAGGTCCTGCCAGGGTAGGAATTTCCCGTCCGTGGACCGCCTCAGCAGCGCCGGACGCCCGCCACGGGAGGCGCCGACCACCACCTCGAGTCGACCATCCCGATCCACATCGACCACCGCCACCCCCGGCCCCAGGGCGCTACCGCGGACCGGTCGCGTGGGCTGCAGGGCAAATTCGTCGTCGACCGGCTGGCTGTGGCGGATACCGAGCTGGGCCGACTGATCCTCGAAGCGAACCGGACACCACGGCGGTTCCGGAGCCCACACCGAAAGCGAACCGGTCGAGTCCTTCCGAGGCGTCTCGACCACCTCCACCCGATCGCCGGGTTTGACGTTCGCCACACGGCTCACCGCCCCGCTGCGCCATCGCACCTCGACCGCCATCGGTCCGGATCCACCCGCCGCGAAGGTCCGGACCGGCTGGTCGCTCGACAGATAACGTCCCCCGGCAACCACCTCCTGCGCCTGGAACACCGGACCACCCCGGACCTGGATCAATGCCCCGATGCCATCGGGATTGCCATCCACACCCCGGAGGCGCACCTGGATACGGGGGGCGGTCGATCGGTTCCGGTACAGACCCACCCCTTCCCCGAGATGGGTGACCAGCGCATCCAGATCGCCGTCGTTGTCGAGATCGGCGAGACACAGCCCCTGGGAAATCCCGACATTCCCGAATCCCCAGCGTTCGCCATAGGACTCGAAGGTCAGGTCACCGCGGTTCCGATAGGCCCGCTTCGGGAGCGGCAGACGCGGACTCCGACGCTCGAGCTCCTGCATCGTGGCGTTGAGATCGGACTTGGGAACACCCCGAAGCGCCTGGGACTTCTCCCGGACGAAGTCCCGGTTCTGGGAATCCCGCTCGTGCCCGGTCGTCACCAGGAGGTCCTCGTAGCCGTCGAGATCCACGTCGAGGAACACCGGGCACCACGACCAGTCCGTCGCCTCGAGTCCACTGTAGGACGCGATCTCGAGGAACCGTCCCGGGTGGGTCCCGAGGAAGAGCGTGTTCCTCGGATACTGGGGGCGTCCACCGAGGATCCCAGGACGGCCCACATCCTTGGCTCCACCCCGGATCAACCGTTCCCAGCGGCTCTCGTCGAGCATGTCGACCACCACGAAATCCATGAGCCCATCGCGGTTGATGTCCGCGACATCGACCCCCATCGAAAGCTGGCTGGTGGACGGCAGGGCGGTCTCGGCACCCGAGGTGAAGTGTCCTTTCCCATCATTCCACCACAGCCGGTCCGGCGACCCGAAGTCGTTGCAGACATACAGGTCGGGGGCTCCATCGCCGTTCAGATCCCGGAACATCGCGGACAGACCCCAGTCGAGGAGTGCCGACAACGGACGTCCTGCGGGATCCCGGAAGCGTTCCGGGGGGGCAGGACGGAACCTGCCGTGGCCCTCGTTTAGGAACAGCGTGTCGGCCTCGCCCAGTTCCTGGACCCGTCCGCGGTCCTCCATGATGAACTGCATCTGGGAACCGGCCTCGGGATGGGTTCGCAGGGGCGGGTCCTTGGGACCCAGCGCCGGGTAATCGCGAAGGGTCCAGCGACGGTAGTTCACCACATAGACATCGAGGTCCCCGTCCCCATCGACATCGGCAATCGCCAGCGACGCCGCACCGGTCGGGGTGGCCATGCCTCCGCCCTGGGGCTGCTCCTTCCAGGTCCGGCCCAGGGCGTTGGTGAGGTAGCGGGTGCCGGCACCGAGGGTGTTGAGCAGCAGATCCGGTCTCCGATCCCCGTTGAGGTCCGCCAGGGCCACGGCGGTCGTGGGCCAGGGGCCGGGCTCGAGACCCATGCGATCGGTGACGTCCTCGAACCGCCAGTCCTTCAGGTTCCGATAGACCCGGGCTCCACCCCCGACACTGCCGACGACGACATCGCACCAGCCGTCGCCATCGATGTCCGCCGCCGCGATGCCGGATCCGTTGAGGAGGATCTGGTTGGTGGAGGATCGCTCGACCGAGAGGACGTTGGTGAACGTGATTCCGGTGCGAGCTGGAGACAGGCGCTCAAACCCGACCTCCACCGAGGCCGCAAGGGGGCCCGCTTGGGCCCAACCCAGCAGCGATCCCCCGAGGAGGGTGACCGACAGGAACGCCCTGTACCCCGGAGGTGACATCGAAGGCGGCCGACCCAGGCTGCGGGGCCGAGGTGGGAACCGCATCACGGACACGGAGGGGCGGGATCCTGTGGTGTTTCCGGCGTCCAGGAACATGGTCTTCAGAGCACCCTTGGGCACCGGACCGGACGCAGGGGCGCCTACCGCCCCTCCGTCCTGCGGATCGCCGGTTATTCAGGGATCACCAGCCTATAGAAGACCGACTGGTTGCTCGGCAGGGTGTCGATCGTCGAGTAGCTCGGCACCGCATGGGTGGAGTTCGGGACGTTCGGCTTGTTGACGTAGGGCGCCCCCACGTTGACCCAGGCCCCACCGAGGTTGAGATCACAGCGCTGGAGCTGGTAGCTCTTGGGCCAGGTGATCGGCCGGGCGCTGTTGACGCGCCACTTGAGCTCGATACCGGTCGGGACGCTCCGGACACCCATCAGCTCAGCGGGAGCGGCGATGACGTTGTCGCGTCGGAGGACATCGATGTAGAACGACTGTTCGATCGAGAAGCCCTCGGCGAACTTGACCTTGAGGTGGACCGTCTCGCCACGAGAATCCATCGAAGGCGTCCATTCGAGGAGGTCCCCCTTGATGACCATGCCCGCTGGTGCATCGAGCAGGGTGATCTGGTGCTGACCGGTCGAGAGCAGGTCGAGCGGACAAACATACTTCTCACCCGCGACCGCGGTCAGTGCAGGCAGGTGGACGAACGTCGCATGGGCGGACTGCTTCAGCGCGGAGACGTTGTTCTCCGGCGCGACCTCGACGGTGAACCTCTGGCGGTCGAACAGCCGGCTGGCGAGTTCCTTCGGGACGCTGGCGGCCGTGCGCTCCCGGGCCTCGAGGATGACCTCGTGGCTGCCAACCTGATCCTTCACGGGCACCCACTGGAGGAGGCCGCTCTCATGGATCGTCATGCCCGCGGGGGCCTGGAGGAGCTTCCACACCAGCTGACCGCCCGGGCGGGTCGCCTTGCCGTCCTCGGCCGAGATCGAACCATACTGGACTTCATCCCCATCAAACGCCTGCGGCAGGTAGACCCAACGATGGCCCGCAACGGCACCCGGCTCCGGCTTCGAAACGATCTTGGGTGGGGTTCTGCCGATGCCAGGCGTCGGCACGACCCGCAGGACCTCGGAGCCCTCCGAGACGCGGCCTTTTTTGTCATGGGCCACCACCGTGACGAGGTAGGGCTGACCCGGGATGAGGCCGTCGATGATGGCTCCGGTCTCCGAGGCGAGGACCGAGTGGGCGCCCTCATAGCGACCCGCATCCATCTCCTTGGTATAGAGAATCGCATAGGTGTCGGTGGACGGGCTCGGGCTGGGCTTCCATCGAACCTCGAATCCCGCCGCGCGCGCGCGGACACCGACGCCGGTGACCGGTAACGGCGCGTCCGGATCGTTCACCTGAAGCGTCGTGCTGGTGTAGACTTGGACAAAATGATTACGGCCGTCATCGGCCGTCAGGTGGACATGGTAGGCACCCGGGCGGGTCTTCACCTTGCTGGTGTCGATCAGGAACGTGTTCAGCCCGGGCACGGCAGACACCACCCCGACCTGCGCTCCATCCATGCCGTCCCGATCCTTGTTCAGGAAGAGCTTCACAAGCACCGCATCCTCGGGGTCGTCATTGACCCAGGTGACCTTGTAGAGGCCCGACGTCGGGGTCTCCTCGAGCTGGACGTCCTGCAGTGCCGGCTTCTCGTTCTCGATGAGGGCCTGCACGGAGTAGTTCCCGAGCTTCTCGGGGTTGATCACGGTGACGACATAGTCGCCGGACTCCGCATTCACGAGGGTGACGGTGGCGTCCCGACCGACCGCGTTCGCGGCGCTGAAGCCATGGACCGCCTTGTAACCGGTCGGGAGCGGCCCCTCGCCGGAGCGGATGACCTGACCCGAGGGGGTCTTGATCTCGAAGATCGGGGTCGGAGCGTTGGGGTTCTGGTAGGCGAGTCGGAACATGATCTCCGGTCCGCTTCCAGTGATCCGGAATGTCGTAAATGGCTGGCCGACCTCAGTGGCATCCATCGGGCGCACCCTAGGGCGATCGCCCTGAAGGGCCACACCCGAAGGCTTCGGCACGTCGGTGCTGGCCTTTCCGATCTCATCCCAGTTGTCGAAGAAGATCACCCGAAGTCCGGTCTCTGGATCCACGCGGCGTCCCTGGTAGTGGGTCTCCCACGGGGCGACGTCGGATGCGGTCACCGGGGCGTTGAAGTAGAAGTCCCCGTTCTCCAGCCGGAAGGCGACGTGCAGCTGGACAGCCGGGATCGCCGGGGTGCAGACCGGGGGAACGCACGGCAGGGTCACGTAGTTGTTGCACCAGCCGCAGCCATCCCAACCGCAGTCACACACCCAGCAGCCCATCCACACAGTGCCCGGGCACCACTCCGGGGTGCACCAGCTCGGAATCTCAGGAGTGATCTGAACATCGACGCTCCCGCGGAACGCGTAGTAGTCCCGGCGGACATCGAAGCCGACGCCAACCGAAGCGAACTGGTAGCCCCCCACCACTGGGATGTAGCCGGGGATCTGGAGCTTGCCATGGGCATCCCCGGAGACGCCGCCCGAGTTGAAGTGGATCGACGCGTCGGCCAGCAGGATGTCCAGCAGGTTCACATACAGGGCGGCATCGATCTGGTAGGGCGGGTGGTAGGTCATCGTCGCGTTGGCGACCGGGACCTTGAAGAACGCCGCCGCCGCGTTCATCTGGAGGTAGCCGCTGCCATAGAACCGCGCATCCCCGGTGAGGGTGAGCGGATAGAACTTTACGCGAAGATTGATCGGGCAGCCGCAGTTGACCTTGAAGGCCCCGCTCGCATACCAGTCCGCCCCAGGAGTCACCAGGTCATAGACCCCGGCACTGAGGGAATCGAGATAGGAGAGACTCGCCCCGAGGGGATACCTCATGTCGTCCGCGGCGATCACGAGTCGGTTGAGCTGACCATTACGCAGCTCGATAGAGCCGCCGTAGGTCGGGGGTCCGATCTCGAAGTCCGGGCAGTAGTCGAACTTTTCCTTGGAGCCGAAGCCGATGTTGGCCCCCCCGGAATAGAGGCCTTGGGCCTGATCGTAGGCGAACGTGAAGTTCTTGATGACGAGGCTCTTGAGGTAGACGTCCATGGGCACGACGAACTGGAACCCGTCGAAATACCACCGCGACTGGTCGACACTGACCCGCCCCGAAGCCCGCAGCTCCTCCCCGTTGACGTTCTTGATGTACTCGGGAAGGCCGATGCCCACCTCCAGGTGGATTTTCTTCTCGCTCTTGACGATCCGGGCGCTGCTCACCCACATCGGGAATCCATTGATCCAGAAGGACCCTGTGGGAAACTTGGCGTCGCCGAGCCCGGCCTCGATCAGGTCATCGCTGCGGACCACGACATTTCTCAGCAGCTTGATCGATCCCACCTCGGGAATCCCGGTGATCTCGATGCCGTTGTTGGTGATCGAGGCCGAATCCGTGTCCTTCGACCAATTGGGGGCCTCGATCGGGAACTTGAAGGGATCTGCGGCGTGGATGGTCCCGGTGGCCCAGAGGACCACGAGGGCGGTCCGGAGGAGTTTCCAAGTCTTCTTCATGGGTGTTGGCAGGTGCTTGGGATGGAAGTGGCGGGAGGAAGGGATCGTAGATCGGATGGATCGCCTAAGTAGAATTGTCCCGGCTCCCCGGCCAAAGAGGCAACAGTTTTCCATGAGGAGCCGCCGGAAAAGTGCCGCCGAGGATCGAACCCATCCGCCGAAGCCCCTCACCGACCGGAAGCCGTCTTGGTCGCCGGCGGCTTGAGACGCTCGATCTCCCCGTCGAGGCGGGGGATCTCCTGATCCATTCCGAGGGCCTCGGCATCGCGGCGCATGGTCTCGAGGAGTTCCAGAGCGAGCGGATGCTTCGGGAATTCCTTCAGGAATCGATCCCGGGTCGCAAAGGCATCCCGTCGCAGCCGCTGCTTCTCCTGCAGCGCCGCCATGTCGAGGAACAGTCGGATCCGCTGCTGGGGGGTCCCACCGGCCCGGAGGGCCCGTTCCATCCAGTCCACCGCCCGGCTGGACTCCCCTCTCCGCGAGTACAGGGTCGACAGATGCTCGGCCAGGACCGCAGAGGTCCGGATCTCCGGATGCTGCTCCAGGCTCCAGATCGCGTCCTCGACCGATCCACCGCGGGCCAGCTTCAGGTTGAGGTCCTGGACCACGGCGTAGGGCAGGAGCGGGCCGGGGGTCTGGGACCCGATCAGGGCTGTAGCGCGTTCCCCTGGAGTGGGGCGGAACGGTCGATAAAGGGGATCCCCAACGAGGATCGACTGCCACGACAGCACCGGGAGGGAGATCGCGAAGGCCTCCGCGACGTTGCACCCCTCAGCCAATCGCACGAAGAACCGTTCCACATCGGGGGTCATCTCCAGATAGGGCTCGTCGACACACCCCATCGTCACCGTGGCCCCCAACGCCACCAGCGGCCCGACCCAGTTCTGGGTGGGACTCCGCGGATCCGCCGCCGAGAACGAGTGGATGTGATAGGCGATCGCCCCGGGCGCGAACTCGATCGCGGGCAGTGTGAACGGACCCGTTGTGTTCCCGGCATACCAGCCGGCGTAGAGAGCCACCTCGCTGAACGGGAATCCCACCGGGATCGTGTCCGGAGCGTGGTCGATGTAGGTCGTGTAGCCGAACCCCTCCACGATCCGGGCCGCTCCCTTGATCCAGTCGTCCCCCCGCTTGTACGACCCGTCCCCGATGGACCGCTCATCGAAGTACGCCCGCCCCCAAAGCCCATCCCGTTCCGCCCGGGCCGCCTTGCGCACCAGCTCCTCGGCGTGATGCGCGGTCGGGCCATCCAGTCGGGACACCAGGAAGATCCCGTTGCCCGGATGCAGGGCGGCCGGGTTGGTCTGGCTGTGGAAGGGATTGCCCGCAGGGCCCGCGAACGTGTCGAGATCCGACGGCATCAGCATCAGGTCGCTCTCGACCGAGGCGCCGGACTGCCGCTGGAGGGGATGGGCCTCCTTGGACACATGGGTCGACAGCCGCGGATCATCCAGGATCGCGTAGGGCATTCCATAGACCAGAACCAGGTAGCGGACCTTGCTGTGGGTCAGCCGCTCCCGGACCCGACCCGGCTGGGTGCCGGAGGCCGGCACGATCTGTTTCGTGAACCTCGCGAGGCCCAACTCCTGGAGACGACGTCGCAGCGGCTCCACGATCTCCTTCCGAAACTGGTCCCGGGTGATCTTGGTCGGCTCGCTGCAGTCGAGCCCGATGAGCCGGTCGGAAGGGATCCCGCGGCGTTCGGCGTAGTAGGCGGCGACGCTCCGGGACTCCCGGACCCGGGTGCTGTAGAGGACGACGACCTGCTCGGATTCCGGGACTCCGTTGCCGACAGGGGCAGCGAGCCCTCCATGCCAAGCCCCGAGGGCGAGGCAGAACGCAACCAGACTAGAGACCCAACCGGGAACGCACATGGTCGCGCAGGATGGCAAAGGTCTCATCAGGGGTCTGGCCGGTGTTGTTGACCCGGATCGAATCCAGCGCCGGAATGAGAGCCCCCTTCTTCCGGGTGCTGTCCATGTGATCGCGCCGGGCCGCGCTGGTGTTGCCACCCCGGCCCTCGATCCGCTTCTGTCGTTCCTCCTCGTCAGCCTCGAGGAAGAACTTCACCGGCGCCAATGGGAACACCACGGTGCCGATGTCGCGCCCCTCCATCACCAGGGGCCCAAGCCGAACGCAGTCGCGCTGCCGGGCGACCATCCAGTCCCGGACCTTCGAGATCTGGGCGATGACCGGAACCGCATGCTCCACGGCGTTCTCACGGATCTCCGTCGCCGGGAAATAGCCCTCCACATGGAGCCACCCCTGTCCGTCCACCAGCCGCATCTCCGCCTTCCACCGACGGAGCAGTCCGACCACCTCGGCCTCCGCGGCAGCCGGGAGCGGGGGTTCGAGGGAGATCCCCTGTCGCAGCGCCCACCAGGCCAGGGTCCGATACATGGCCCCGGAGTCGATGTAGATGTACCCGAACTCCTTGGCGAGGCGACGCGACAGCGTCCCCTTTCCCGAGGCGCTGGGTCCGTCGACGGTGATCACCTGCGGCAGGGTCAGACGATCGGTGGAACTCTTGGAGAAGGAGGGAGCAGGCATCAGGAGGCGAGAAGTTCGGGGCCCGACAGGAGTCGTCCGGTGACGGCGTCACGCACCCCGGCACCCAACCCGTCCGGGACGGGTGCGGAGAGCTTCTGCAAGAAATTCGGGAACGTCTTCCTCACACACGAGGGATCCTCGATGCGGATGCCCGGCACCTTCAAGCCCAGGGTCGCGAAGCACATCGCAATCCGATGGTCGTTGTAGGTCGTGATCGTCGCCCCGTGGAGCGGACCCGGGTGGATGACCAGCGTCTCGCCGGACTCCTCAACCCGCGCACCACAGCGCGACAGTTCCGTCTGCATCGCCTGCACCCGCTCGCATTCCTGCACGCGGAGGCGGCCGAGTTCCGTGAACCGGACCGGGGCCGGCCCGAAGGGCGCCAGGATCATGGCCGTGAGGATGCTGTCACCCAGGTCTAGTTCCCGGGAGACCTCGGCCGGAAGCGGGAAAAAGCCCGGAAACCAGGCATCCACCTGCCACCCGCTCCGGGGCCAGTCGCGCACCTGGATGTCGGAACCCGTCAGGAATCCCGCCGCCCAGAAATAGCTGCCGCTCGAGGCATCGGGCTCGATCCGGAACTCCCCGCCCCCATGCGGAAACACCTCGATCAGCCGACGGGTCATGTCCACGTACGGCAACTCGTCCGGATTGCCCCCGGAGATCCCCACGGTCCAGCCCCCGACCCGTGACGCCAACAGCAGCGCCGAGGCGAACTGGGAGCTCTGGTCGACACTCACCGTCACGGGTCCCGTGCGGGGCCCGCATCCCTCGATCAGCACCGGCAACCGATCCAAGGTCGCATCCACGCCGTATCCAAGATCCCGGAGCGCCCGCAACAGGGACGCCTGGGGGCGCTCGTGCATCCGGGGCACGCCGCTGAGTCGATAGAATCCCCGGCCCAGACAGACCAAGGCCGATAGAAACCGGGCCGCCGTGCCGGCGTTGCCGACGAACAGCTCCAGAGGCGTCTCCCGGGTGCCCCCGGAGCGCGGAAGACGGCCCCCCGCGCCTTCGACCTCGATCCTGCGGTTGGCCGGGTCGCCGGGGTCCGCTTCGACCCGAACCCCGAACCCCAGGGTCTGCAGGCAGTGGACCATCACCTCGGTGTCCTCGCTCCAGAGCGCCCCTTCGAGACGGACCCTGCCCCGCGACAGCGCGGCCAGCACCAGGGCGCGATTCGTGACGCTCTTGGATCCGGGGATCGTGACAAGGGCCGGACCCGGACGGTCGGACGGAATGATTTCGATGATCCTCGGGAGGGGCACGGGAGTGGGGGTCCAGGGAAGACTCAGACGGTTGGGTCGCCGGCGGGGGGAGGGCTGGCCGGACCGCGCGACGTCCAGGATTCACGCCAGTCCCTGGCCTCGGCGAAGAACGCCTCGACCGCGGAGGCATCCCCCTTCCGGAGCGCCTCCCGGAACCGTTCCAGTTCACCGGCCAATCCCGTGATGGACTCCTCCAGATGGGACCGGTTCGCCAGGGCGATGTCGCGCCACAGCTCCGGGGATCCGCTCGCCAAACGGGTGGTGTCCCGGAACCCCGTGGCACACAACCGCTCCGCCCCGAGGCCATTGCCGGGATCGAGAACCCAACGGGCCAATCCCGCCGCCACCACATGAGGCAGATGACTGGCCCGGCTGACCAGGAGATCGTGCCGCTCGGGCGTCAGGGTCACCACCCGACCGCCAACCCCCCTCCACAGGGATTCCACACGCTCGACCGCACCCCGCGGCGTGCGGGAGGTCGGGGTCACCACGCAGACCGCCTGGTCGAACAGGTCCGCACGGGCGGATCCGAAACCCGTCTTCTCCGATCCGGCCATCGGATGCCCTCCCAGGAACACCCCACCGGCGTCCCGGGCGATCGATTCCAACCGGTCCACCACTACGGCCTTCACGCTGCCCACGTCGGTGACGACAGCCCCGGGGGCGAGAGAGCCCCGCAGGGCCGACGCGGCCGCCTCCATGGACCCGACCGGGACACAGAGAACCACGAGGTCGGCGTTCCGGACGGCCTCCGCGAGATCGGTCGTGGCCCGATCCACGATCCCAGCTGCCTGGACCTCGGTGGCGGCGCTGTCGCGACGCAGATACCCACACACCTCACCGGCAAGCCGACGGGACCGCAGGGCAAGTCCGAGGGACCCACCCAACAAGCCCACCCCGACGATGGCCACCTTGCAGAACAGCACCCGGCCATTAAGGCGGAGCCCGGAACACGCCCAAAGAAAATTCCATGGCGCGGCACTCCGACCCCGTCGGCCGCCACCCCGCCCGACGCCTGTGTCGACATCACCCTTCCGTTGCCCCCGGGCCCATGCTTCACTCGTCTTTTCGACATGGACGAGACCAACGCACTGATCGAGCAGCGCCGATCCAAGCTGTCCGCACTGGCCGACAAGGGGATCCAGCCGTTCCGGAACAAGTTCCGACCCGACTTCGGCTGCGGCGAGGCCCGGTCCCGGTTCGAATCCGGCGAGTTTGCCGAAGGCCGCCCGGTGGCCCTCGCCGGACGCATCACCGCCCATCGCGACATGGGCAAGAGCCAGTTCCTCGACCTGCGGGACGTCAGCGGTCGGATCCAGCTCTACGCCCAGAAGCAGGCCCTCGGCGACGAGGGGTACGAGATCTTCAAGCACCTCGACCTCGCCGACTTCATCGGCATCCGCGGCACCCTGTTCCGGACCCGTGCCGGCGAGGTGAGCGTCAAGGTCGAGCACTTCACCATCCTCGGAAAATCCCTGCGTCCGCCCCCGGCGAAGTGGCACGGGCTCGAGGACACCGAGATCCGCTACCGCCAGCGTTACCTCGACCTCATCGCCAACGAGGAGGTGAAGGCCACGTTCCTGAGGCGTTCCGCCATCCTGCGCGAGATCCGGACGTTCTTCCACGAACGGGGCTACGTGGAGGTCGAGACACCCATGATGCAGGCGATCCCCGGCGGTGCGGCTGCCCAGCCCTTCAAGACGCACCACAACGCCCTCGGCTGCGAGTTCTACCTCCGCATCGCCCTCGAGCTGTACCTCAAGCGACTCCTGGTCGGCGGGATCGACAAGGTCTTCGAGATCGGACGCAACTTCCGCAACGAGGGACTCTCCAGGAAGCACAACCCCGAGTTCACCATGCTCGAGGCCTACGAGGCCTTCGGGGACTACGGGACGATGATGGAGACCGTCGAATCCCTCATCAAACGCGTCGCCCAGAACGTGCTCGGCTCGCTCGTCATCGAGCATCGCAACGCCGAGGGACAGGTCTACAAGACCATCGACCTCAACCACTGGCGCCGAGCCCGCTACAAGGACCTCGTGCGGGAGGTTGCAGGCAGCGACTGGTTCCAGGTCACGCCCGAGGAGCGGCGTCGACGGGCGGTCGAGGATCTCAAGCTCGCGGGCGACATCGCCGCGGGCTACGAGGACTTCGAGGTCACCGGGGCCGTGTTCGAGAAGCTCGTCGAGCCCACCCTCATCCAACCGACCTTCGTCACCCACCTTCCCAAGGAACTCGTCCCTCTCGCCAAGTTGTCACCCGACGACCCGACCACCGTCGAGGTCTTCGAATGCTGCATCAACGGACAGGAGATCTCCCCGGGCTACACCGAGCAGAACGACCCCATCGAGCAGCGGGAACGCCTGCAGCACCAGGCGGGCGGGGAGCAGCAGAAGCTCGACGAGGATTTCCTCGTGGCCCTCGAGCACGGCATGCCGCCGGCCGGCGGCATCGGCATCGGCATCGACCGCCTGTGCATGATGCTCCTCGGCCAGGAGAGCATCCGGGATGTCATCCTGTTCCCCCAGCTCAAGCCCAAGGCCTGATCCCGGCTGTGCAAGGGCCACCGCGCCCTCACGCAATCCGGTTCACCTGGTTCCAGACCGGTTCCCCGAGCACCGCCGCGCGGGCGATGCGGGCCGAGGTACTCCGCATCTCGATCATGCCCTCGGGACTGCAGAACGCCGCGTGGCAGGTCACGATCAGGTTCGGGGTCGACGCCTCCTCGGCCGTCCGCAGCGGCTCGTCCTCGACCACATCCAGCCCCGCACCCGTCAATCGTCCCTCACGCAGCGCTCGAAAAAGCGGAGCCTTCTGCACGATGTCGCCACGGGCCGTGTTCACGAGGAACGCCGACGGCTTCATCAGCGCCAATTCCTGCTCCCCGATGAACCCCCGGGTCTCGGTGGTGAGCGGACAGTGGATCGACACCACGTCGGCCAGGCGGAGGAGTTCATCCAGGGAATCCACCCGCTCGACCCCGACCGCCTTGTGGAGGCCCGTCGGAACGTGGGGATCGAAGAACACGACCCGGAACCCGAAGGCCTTCGCCCGGAGTGCGGTGGCGATCCCAATCCGCCCGAGCCCGACGATTCCCAGCACCTGCGTCCGGAGCCGTCGCATGCGGGACTGGCACCCGATCCGCCATCCGAGGCGCTTGGCTTCGGCATCCAGCGGGAAGAGCTGACGGTACAGGGCGAGGATCAGGGCCAACGCATGATCCGCCACCTCCTCAGTGCCATAGTCCGGGACGTTGCAGACCGCGATGCCGCGCTCGGCCGCGGCGTCGAGGTCGACCGTGTCGTACCCGACACCATTCCGAATGATGGCCCGACACTGGCGGAACCCCGCGATCGTCGGACGGTTCACACGGAGTCCATGCCAGAGGATGACGGCGTGGGCATCGAGCACCGCCTCGGGCAACGGGTCCCGGAACCCCAGCCAGACCGTCTCCACCTCGGCGACATCCTCCAGGATCGGCCGCTCCACCGAGGCCTCGGCGTCGGTGAAGTCAAACTCCCGCGGACAGACGATGGTGACCCTGGATCGCGACATAGGGACGGATCAGAGCACCGGAGTGGATCCCAACCGCACCCGACTCCCCATCAGCGGGTCACATGTGGCTCGGTCTCCTGGTCGTAGTCGATCCCGGGCAGGCCGAATCCGAACAGCTTGAGGAATTCCTCCCGGTAGCCTGCCGTGTCGGCCAGCTGCTGGAGGTTCTCGGTCGTGACCTGCGGCCACAGGGCGGCCACGGCCTGCTGCACATCGGGACGCATCTCCCAGTCGTCGATCCGGATGCGGCCCTCGGCATCCACAGGCGTGGCAGCACCCCCGTAGAGGTTGCCGAAGAGGCGTCGGATCTGCTCGATGCACCCCTCGTGGAGCCCCTTCTCCTTCATGACCCGGTAAAGGAGCGAGATGTACAGGGGTACGACCGGGATGGCCGAGCTCGCCTGGGTGACCAGCGCCTTGTTGACCGAGACGTAGGCCCGCCCCCCCCTGGCCTTGAGTCGCTCCTGGAGCACCTGCCCGGTCTTCTCCAGATCCTCCTTGGCCCTGCCGATGGTGCCGTTGCGGTAGATGGCCCAGGTGAGGTCGGGTCCGATATAGGAATACGCCACCGTGCTGAACCCCGGGGCGAGCAGATTGGCCGACTCGAGGGCGTCGACCCACATCCCCCAGTCCTCGCCACCCATCACCGAGACCGTGTCGGCAACCTCCTGCTCCGTCGCGGGCTCGATCGACACGGGATTCACCGCCCACCTGTCGGTGTCCACCGTCTTTGAGCTGTAGGGCTTTCCGATCGGCTTGAGCACCGACTTGGAGACCACACCCGTCTTCGGATGGGTCCTCCGGGGCGAGGCGAGGCTGTAGATGAGGAGGTCGATCTGGCCGAGGTCCTTGCGGATCTGGTCGACCGCCTGCTGCTTGATCGCATCCGAGAAGGCGTCGCCATTGATGCCCTTGGCATAGAGTCCCTCGGCGCGCGCGGCGCGTTCGAAGGCGATGGTGTTGTACCAGCCGGCGGTGCCCAGACGTTCCGGCTCACTGGGCTTCTCGAAGTAGACGCCCAGCGTGGAGGCCCGGCATCCGAAGGCGGAGACAACCCGTGAAGCCAGGCCATAGCCCGTCGAACTACCGACCACCAGTACCCGCTTCGGGCCCTGGGAGACGGGGCCGGAGGCCCGGACGAAATCGATCCACTGCTGCACATGGGCGGCGCACCCCTGGGGATGGGCCGTGATGCAGATGAAACCACGAGTCTTGGGACGGATGATCACGGGCCGACCCTACCGGATCGGGACGCCGACGAGAACCCTCAACTCACGACACCTCTTCTCCCCTGCGTGAGTCCGCTGCGCGTGTGAGATCCGGAAAACTCCTCGCGGTCGCGGTCGGATCCGATACGATCACCGACTTGTTCATGACTGCCCGCCTGTTTTCTGAGCTCGGACTCTCCCCGGAAACCCTCAAGGCCATCGCCCGCCTTGGATTCGAACAGGCCTCGCCCATCCAGGCCGAGGCCATTCCCGTCCTGATGGGGGGATCCGATGTCGTGGGCCAGTCCCAGACCGGCTCGGGCAAGACCGCAGCCTTCGCCATCCCGGCCCTCGAACGCCTCGATCCCAACGTGCGCGGCGTGCAGGTCCTGATCCTCTGCCCCACCCGCGAACTCGCGATCCAGGTCAGCGAGGAGGTCCACAAGCTCGCGTTCTTCAAGCAGTCGATCCGCGCCCTGCCCATCTACGGGGGACAGAGCTATGAGCGCCAGTTCGCGGGGCTCCGCGCCGGACCCCAGGTCGTGATCGGCACCCCGGGTCGCCTGATGGACCACCTGAACCGCGGGACCCTGCGTCTGGACGAGGTCCGCATGGTCATCCTCGACGAGGCCGACGAGATGCTGAACATGGGGTTCCGCGAGGACATCGAATTCATCCTCAAGAGGGTCCCGACCACCCGCCAGACCGTCCTGTTCTCGGCCACCGTGCCGCGTCCGATCGAGGAGATGATCCGCCTCTACACCCGCGATCCCCGTCGGATCCGGATCGAGGCCAAGGCCCTCACGGTGCCCACGGTCGAGCAGGTCTATTTCGAGATCGACCGCCGCTGGAAGACCGAGGCCCTCTTCCGTCTCATCGAGCTCCACGACGTCAAGCTGGGCATCGTGTTCTGCAACACCCAACGGATGGTCGACGACCTCACCGAGCACCTGAACGCCGCGGGCTATTCGACCGACGCGATCCACGGCGGCATGGCCCAGGCGGCCCGCGACCGGGTCATGGGACGCTTCCGCAAGGGCGGACTCGAGCTCCTCGTGGCGACCGACGTCGCCGCCCGTGGCATCGATGTCGACAACATCGAGGTCGTCATCAACTACGACATGCCGTACGACGCCGAGGACTACGTGCATCGGATCGGACGGACCGGACGTGCCGGACGGAGCGGACTTGCCCTGTCGTTTGTGTCCGGGCGCGAGTTCTTCGCCATCCAGAACATCGAACGCTACACGCGCCAGCGGATCCGCCGAGGCCAGGTCCCCAGCCACGGCGAGATCGAGGAGGCGCGCCTGAACCAGCAGATCCAGAAGGTCCGGGACGTCCTCGCGGCCGGCAACTACCGGCACTACGACCACCTGATCGAATCGCTGCTCGAGGAGGGCATCGAGTCGCTCGAGCTCCTCAACGCGCTGTTCCATCAGCTCACCCGGAACCCCGATGCCGAGGGCACCGGAGGCCAGGATCGCCGCAAGTCGACCAGTCCAGGCGAACCCCCAACCAAGGTGCGTCCTGCGGCTGGCGGTCCGACCCCGACGGCTCCCAAGACGAAGCCCGCGCCCGCGGCGAAACCAGCGCGGCCCGAACGGCCGGAACGGCCTGCAAAGCCGACGCTGGCCGCAATCCGCCCCACGAACCTGATTCCCTCCTCCGTCCCGTCCGTGCAACCCCGGGAGGAGAAGGTCGTCCGCGCTCCGCAACCTCCGGAAACCCCGGAGATCCCAACGGCACCGACCCCGAGGGTCGATGTGGTTCCCCAGGCGACGGAGGCCTCGGAACCCCCAATGGCCCCGAAAACAGCGGCTGCCCCGGAGAACGAGAGCACACCGGTCGAGGAGGTTTCCGAGGAGCACGCCGTCCAACCGCGCAAGGCCAAGGGACCTGACGATCCCGACTTCGTTGGCCCCCAGACCCGCCTGTGGATCAGCGCCGGTGAAGAGAACGGGATCGACATCCCGGACATCGTGGCCCTGATCCAGGGCGAGACCGGACTTCCGGCCGAGATCATCGGTCGGGTCGACATCCGGGAGCGGCACACCTTCGTGGAGGTCGCGACCGAGCATGCCGCCGGCATCGTGGCCAAGCTCAAGAGGGCCCCCTTGGCCGGCATCCGCCTCAAGGCCAAGGTGGCGTAGGAGGAACACAACCCGGCACGGCTGCAGTCCCCTTCGACCCCATCTGGATCCGCTACCCGTCGAACCACCCGTGAAGGCAGTGGGAACTCTGCCGGAGCGTCAGAATCCTGGTTTTCAGGCCCGTTCACCGGGCTTTTCGGGGGATATTGAAGGCCTTGAGGAGGAGGGCGCCACCCCCGCCTACGGATAGAACTCCTGGCGCAGCTGGCGCTGCAGTTCGTGCACCGCGAGGGTCAGCTCGGCGAAAAGCTCCCACCGTTCCTCGGATCCCTTCCTGTCGCCCTCGGCCTCCGTCTCGAGACGACGCCGGAGTCGGCTGAACCGTTGTGACAGCGGTAGCGCGGTGCTCCGGTCCCCGAGGGCCTCCAGCAGCTGGCGTACCCGGGCCGACTGCTTCCGCGTGCGCCGGATCAACCGCTCGGCGGCCTCGACACCGGTCTCCCCAGACTGGACCCGCAGCAACAATGCACAGTCAAAGGCCCGACACTGCTGGGGACGTTGGGCGTAGATCCGACAGGTGCAGTCCTGGGACAGCGCGGGGCACGGCTGCGCAAACCGGGGCTTGGATCCAGCCACGATCCGGAATCCCTGCGCCTTCAACCCGTCGGCGTCATCCGCCAGAAGGAGCTCAACCCTGCCAAACAAGGTCCCGTCACAGCACAGACCACATTGGGTGCAGAGGGATCCCGTGGGCGAGGGCGGCATCGGATCGGTGACGGTTCCGGGGATCAGTTTGCCGGATCGAGCGCGGTCTTGATGTCGTCGTAGATCAGACGCGAGAGCTCGGAGTCGCCGATGGAACTGACGCGGATCCGGATCTCGGTCTTGCCCGTACCCAGCCGGCGGAGGCGGACCTTCACGGTCTTGAGGTCGTTGGTCAGTCCATCCATGTACCCGCCGGTGGGTGTGGTGGACTGGTCCAGGACCGTCACGCCTGAGTGGTTCAGGGCCGCCAGACAGGCACGCCAGGCGGGACGAAACCCGACCTCCTCGACCGCGATCAGGGATCCCTTGGAATACGTTATTCCCACCGGGGACTGGGCGTCGTTCGGGGTGGCACAGCCCGCCAATCCCGCGAGCAGAACGGCACACAGGAGGAATCGGATCCGGAGCAGGAACTGGCGATGCATGGACAGATCGATACGCGGATGCCCAACGGTCGCCAAGATCCGTGTCGGCCGGACCCTCGCCCTCCCACCCGCGACCCGGTCCCCTCACTTCGACCCCACGCAGAACAGATGGCGGTCGCCGCGCAGATAGAGGCGTCCCCCCGCCGGAACGGGGGTGGCCACGATCCGTTCCCCCATCGGGTTTTCCGACAACAGTTCGAGTCGATCTCCAACCCGCGCCGAGAACACCACGCCATCCTCCCGGGCCGCATGGAGGATGCCTCCCGCGATGGCCGGGGAGGCATAGAACGGGCTCGCCGATCTGGGTAGGGACCCGGTCCAGAGCGTCCGCCCCGTCTGGGGATCCAGACACACCACCTCACCCCGGTGCCTGAGCAGGTAGACCTTGCCGTCGTGGACCGCAGGCGTGGTGACGAACACCCCGACATCGTCGCGCTTCCACGCATGGGCATCGGCACCGATCACACCGGTCCCACCGGTGCGGATCCCCCGGAGATGGGCCTGGTTGGGACGGTCGTCCCGACCAACGGGAACCACCACCATCGTCCCCGCCACGACCGGTGTCGCGATGGCCGGCCAGTACCCGGTGCCCTCCGGATTGAATCCCTCCGCCGTCCAGAGGACCGCCCCATCGCTCTCCCGATGCGATGTCAGCCGATCCGCCCCCCAGACCAGCAGCGCGGGCTGGCCGGCCTCGTCGTACGGGACCGGCGTGGCGTAGCCGTTGTCGTTCTCCGACGGCGCCTCGAACGTCCGGTTCCGTCGCCACCGCATCTCCCCGGACTGCTTGTCGAACGCGGCGATCCAGGAATCCCCCTGGTGCATCCGGGACAGGATCACGAAGCGGTCGGTGACCACCGGCGAGCTGCCCTGGTCCCAGAAGAGGCGTTCCGCGCCGAAACGCTCGGTCAGGTTCTGTTTCCAGCGGATGCGTCCGTCCAGCTCGAGGGCCGCGAAGGCACCGCTCTTGAAGTACACGAACACAGCCCGGCCATCGGTGGCGGGCGAGGCATTGCAGCCCGAGGCCAGGGTGGAGTGCTTGGGACTGGTGTAGGGGCCGAGCTTCGTCTGCCACGCGACCTCGCCCGAAGGCGTCACGGCCAACACGGCATCCTCCCCGTCGGCCGGCGAGGTCAGATAGATGCGGTCGCCGGAAACGATCGGCGTGGAGGTCCCCTTCCCAGGGAGCGGCAGCGTCCACCGGACATCGGAGGCCGACCACAGGGTCGGAGTGCGCCTGGAGGTCGTGCTCCCCTGTCGGGTCGGCCCACGCCAGTTGGACCAGTCGTCCTCGGGAACACCCCAGGCAGTCCAGAGGATGGAAACGGCGACAACACCGGACAGCAGCGAACGACCGAGGACGGTGCTCCGAGGGCGGGAATTGGGGTTCATGGGCAGTGCGGGAAGCCTAGGCATCCGATCCACAGGCTTCGAGCGGGAATCGACGAACCGGGGGCATGGCGATGGAACGGCGGTGGACAGGCGGACGACGAGGAACGAGGGATCCGGTCACCGAGGATTCCCGGAAGTTTGGGATGGCTGAGCGAACCGGGAGTCGGAAAGGATTTCGCCCACCCGCTTGAAAGCCCTGCTTGAAACCTCCGTCCGCCGCACCGATCGCGCCTTCCTCGTCGCGCTCGAACTGAAGTCCGGCGACAGCGGGAACGTCCGGGACTCGCTCGATGAGCTCGCCGAGCTGGCGACCACCGCGGGACTGAAGGTCGTCGGCGACGGCACCCAGAAGATGGAGCATCCGAACCCGTCGACCTTCATCGGGGCCGGCAAGGCGGAGGAGTTCGCCAGCCACTGCCGGTCGCTCGAGGTCGACACCGTCCTGTTCGACGACGAGCTCACCGCGGCCCAGGCGCGCAACCTGGAGGAGATCTTCAAGACCAAGGTGCTCGACCGGACCGGTCTGATCCTCGACATCTTCGCGGGCCGGGCCCGGACCCGGGAGGGCAAGCTGCAGGTCGAGCTGGCCCAGCTCGAATACCTCCTGCCGCGACTGACCCGGTTCTGGACCCATCTCTCCCGCCAACGCGGCAGCACCGGATCCATAGGCGGTGAGGGTGAATCCCAGCTCGAGGCCGATCGCCGCAAGACCCAGGAGCGGATCGACAAGATCCGGGAGGAGCTCGATGTCGTCCGACGCCAGCGCACCACCCAGCGTTCCGGGCGCCAGCGGCACCAGTGGCCCCTCGCCTCGATCGTCGGCTACACCAACGCGGGCAAGTCCACCCTTCTCAACGCCCTGACCGGGGCCGGAGTCCTCGCCGAGGGCAAGCTGTTCGCGACGCTGGATCCCACGACCCGACGCCTCCGCCTGCCCACCAACCAGAACGTCCTCCTCTCCGACACCGTCGGCTTCATCCGGAAGCTCCCCCACGGCCTCGTGGAATCCTTCAAGGCGACCCTCGAGGAGGTGGTCGAGGCCGACCTGCTCATCCACGTGGTGGACGCCAGCCACCCCCAGGCCGAGGAGCAGATCGAGGCGGTCAAGCGAGTGCTGCACGAGCTCGATGCTGACAGGAAGCCCACGCTGATGGTCTTCAACAAGACGGACCGTGATGTGGGTGCTGCGGTCGCGGCCCGGCTGCGGAACCAGTTTCCGAACGCCGTCTGCACCTCGGCAAGGACAGGCAGCGGCCTGCAGGAGCTGATGTCCGAGCTTGGCATCATGCTCCGTCCCGTGCGCGCACTCCTGCGGCTGTCCATCCCGCATGCCGACGCCGCCGTGATCGCCCGATTGCACGCCATGGGACAGGTCCTGGAAATCGACTACTCCGGCGAAACCGCCCGGTTCCTGGCCCAGATCCCGCCGCACTTGGCGCATGAATTCCGTCGGTATGAGGTGCTTGAGGAGGCCCCGAAGCCCGCGACCGCCAAGCGTCCCCGGAAACGCTCCAGTACCGCGGCCGCGAAGCGATAGCGTCTCTCGTACGGCGAGGCGCCTCTTAGGATCCTCTGGAAGGCCTTGCAGAAAAAAGACCGCATCCGGGCACGGCTCCTTGGAAGGAAATCGCGGTGGGGCTCGATGTGTCGTCGGGGCCTGTCCTCGCGTCATGAGCGCCCACTCCCCGTCCCCCGCGTCCTCGCCGTTCATCCGCTGGTTCGCGGACATCACCCTGACAGACCTTCCCGAGGTGGGGGGCAAGAACGCCTCCCTGGGCGAGATGCACGGACATCTGACCCTAGAAACGGCATCCGGATTCCGAACGGATTCGCCCTCACCGCCGAGGCGTATCGCCGACTTCTCAACCTGGGTGGACTCGAACAACGCATCCGGTCCCGACTGCGCGGACTCGACACCCGGGAAGTCCAGGCCCTCCAGCGCGCAGGGCACAACATCCTGAACGCCATCCTGGAGACCCCGTTCCCGGCCCACATCGAGGAGGCAATCCTCGCGGCGCATGACCAGCTCCAGCGCTCCCTCAGTTCGGAACTCCGGGTGGCCGTCCAGAGTAGCGCCACCACCGAGGACCTGCCCGAGGCGAGCTTCGCCGGGCAGCAGAAGACCTTTCTGAACCTTCCGGGCGGGGCCGCGTTGATCGACGCCTCGTACTCGCTGGACACCCGCAACGGTGGATGGCCCTGAGGCGGGTGGGAAGCTGGGGAGCCGCGGAGCGCTCTCCCGCGCCCAGTGATGCAGTCAAACCCAGGTTGGGCTGTGCTCCGCCACGGCCCCATCTTGATCCGACACGCGTCGTGCACCCGTGAAGGGGAACGGGATTGCCTGCAGCGTCAGAGGATCCCGGCTGGAACCACAGGTCGGTCAACCTCTCGCGGATCAGATGGGGACGCCACGGAGGCCGTCCCTACCGGAGGGCGCTCCCGAGCCCAGTGATTCAGGGCACGGCATCACCCACCCATCGAAGCCTTCGGCATCCGATCAGGATGCCACCGCCACCAAACCCCTTGTTCCCATCTCTCCTCCCGTCTCTCTCGTCTCTTCCTCCGTGTCTCCGCGTCCCGGTGTGAGTCCCCTTCCCCCACAGGGCACCGCGGCACCTACCGACAAGCGCCTGCCTCCCCGCTCCCGTGCCTTGACGTCCGACCCGGTGTTGCCTTCCATCCTCCCTTCTTCGGGAGCATTCCCATTCCTTCGAACACCGAATCTGAAAATGACGACCATCACTGACATCCAGGCGCGCGAGATCCTCGACTCCCGCGGCAATCCCACCGTCGAAGTCGACGTCACCCTCGAATGCGGCGCCGTCGGACGCGCCGCCGTCCCCTCGGGGGCCAGCACCGGCGAGCACGAGGCCATCGAGCTCCGCGACGGCGACAAGAAGCGCTACCTCGGCAAGGGCGTCAGCAAGGCCGTCAAGAACGTCGACACCAAGATCGCCCCGGCCCTCTTCGGTACCGACGCGCTCGACCAGCTCACGGTGGACCGCGCGATGCTTGAGATCGATGGCACCGAGACGAAGTCGAAACTCGGCGCCAACGCCATCCTCGCGGTCTCCCTCGCCAACGCAAAGGCCGCCGCCACCGCGCTCGGGCAGCCCCTCTTCAAGTATCTCGGCGGACCCAACGCCAAGGTCCTGCCCGTGCCGATGGCCAACGTCATCAACGGTGGCGCCCATTCCGACGCCCCGATCGACTTCCAGGAGTTCATGGTCATGCCCCATGGGTTCGAGACCTTCAGCTCCGGACTCCAAGCGATCACCGAGATCTTCCACGCGCTGAAGTCCGTCCTGAAGAAGAAGGGCCTGAGCACCGCGGTCGGCGACGAGGGCGGCTTCGCGCCTAAGCTCGAGAGCGCCGAGGCCGCGCTCGACGCCATCGCCCAGGCGGTCAAGGACGCCGGATACAAGCTCGGCAAGGACATCTACCTGGCCCTCGACGTCGCCAGCTCCGAGTTCTACACCGGCAACGAGACCTACGTCTTCAAGAAGAGCTCCGGCCGAAAGCTGACCGGGGATGAGCTCGTCGACTTCTACGTGAAGCTCTGCAAGGACTACCCGATCGTCTCGATCGAGGACGGCTGCGCCGAGGGCGACTGGAAGACCTGGAAGAAGCTCACCGACAAGCTCGGTGCCACGACCCAGCTCGTCGGCGACGATCTCTTCGTCACCAACGTGAAGTTCCTCCGCAAGGGCATCGAGACCGGGACCGCCAACTCGATCCTGGTAAAGGTGAACCAGATCGGTTCGCTCACCGAGACCCTCGACGCCGTCCGCCTCGCCCAGAACAGCGCCTACACCGCCGTGTTGTCGCACCGCTCCGGCGAGACCGAGGACGCCACGATCGCCGACATCGCGGTCGCCACGAACTGCGGACAGATCAAGACCGGCTCCCTGAGCCGGACCGACCGCACGGCCAAGTACAACCAGCTGCTCCGCATCGAGCAGATGCTGGGCAAGAACGCCGTCTACGCCGGCCGGACCGCCCTCCCGAAGGGCCGCTGAGCCGCAGGACCGATCCCCAAGAACCCCGGAGGCACACGCCTCCGGGGTTTTTTGTTTTGCACCTTGAGGGCCGGTGGAGAGCCGCACCAAAATCAGACGATAAATCGATTCATGGCCCTCCTCGGGGCGACGACGGGGATCCTCGTAGGAGTGCTGACCGCCGAAGGAAACGGGTGGTCCAACTGGCTGAAGGGTCGGGATCAGGACATCGACAGCCTCGCCAAGTACGCCATCGGGGGAGCGGCAACGGTCGATGCCGCACCCGAAAAACCGAGCTTTTCCCTGACCCCAACGACCCTGTCGATGACCGCCATCGTGCGGACCAATGACACCCAGCTGAAGGTGCATGGAGAGGCGGGGGACAGCCTGACCGGCTGGAGCACCACCGGCGTGGACCGTGCAGTTGCAGCCAATCAGACGGGGGTTCCGGAGGGCTGCCAACGTCAGGTATTCAGCGTGAACCGCTCCCGCAGCCCGGACCGGCTGTTCCTCCGTCTCCGGGCTGTGCTCGATGCCCCGGAGGCCGAGAGTGCGCCCAGAGCGGCCTGGGCTGACGTGTTGTCGTCAGGGCCTGGGTTGAGGTGGACCGCACTGGCCTCAGGTCCCGGAAAACATGCTGCGGCGTCCGGGTCACCGCTCGTTCGGGGACCCAAGGGGAATCGGCAAACCGTTTTACCGATCACTCCGCCGGTTCTCGGCGTCCTCCCTCCTGCCCCTCCGACCGTCTTCTCCCCGAAGGGTCAACCCCTGCTGGGAACCTACGCCGGCTCCTTCGGCACCGTGGACCTCCGGCCTCGTCTCTGGCCGACGGAATACAGCCGATTGAAGAAGTGGTTCTTCGGCACGCTTTCCTCGAAGGGCCTCCTCGCCGGTTTTGCCGTGGTGGACGCGGGCTATGGCACGACGGCATTCGTCTATGTCGTGGATCTTGAGACCGGATCGACCCTCGTTAGCCGGGGCGAGATCGGCCTTCCGCTGGTGTCGACAGTGGTCAATGGAAACCCGGGAGCCGGCGCCCGTGCCACCTTCGCCGATGGCCTCGGCGGAAGCCTGTCCCTGTCGATCACCCGAGGAACGGAATCGACACCCTTCCGCGTCGAGATCGTCTCCAAGGACGATGACCTGCGGATCGATGCCACGCTCGATCCCACCGCCGCGCCGCTTCCGGTCTCCTCCCTGGTGCCCACGCCTCCCGGGGACATCAACGCGACCGTGAAGTGGAACCTCCTGCCCATGACGGGATCCATGAAGCTCGGTTCCCTCGTATGGGATCTCGCGGAGGGGTTCCGGGGCGGTTTCGACTACACCCAGGGCATCCTTCCCAGCCACACGGTGTGGAACTGGACGTTCCTGAATGGCACCGCGGACGACGGCACCCCCATCGGGTTGAATCTCACCGGAGGCATCGTCCCCGACGGTCTGACCGGTGACAATGCACTCTGGGCCGGGAACGAGCTGTCGACGCTTGCGAAACCCACCTTCACGTTCAATCGACAGAACTACATGGATCCCTGGGGAGTCACCACCGCGGACGGCCGGGTCCAACTGCGGTTCACACCCAAGGGATCCCACAGCGAGAACCGGAACCTGGGTCTCGTGAACAGCCGCTTCATCCAGGTCGCCGGACTCTTCAACGGCACCCTCCGCACAGCAGAGGGCCGGGTCCTGAACCTGGTCGACGTGCCTGGCGTCATGGAAGACCAGGACATCTACTGGTGACTTGATTGGGGCAACAGGCAGAACGGATCGGGCGATCAACCCACCGTCGCCACCCGCAGGCGTCGGGTGGCGCCACGTCCCAGATCCACGACGATTTCGTCACCCTTGCGGCGTCCGACCAGCTGCTGGCCCAGGGGCGATTGCGGGGTGAGCACGAGGATCTCGTGCTGCATGTGGGTGACCTCGGTCCCCCCGGCTCGGGGGGCGACGTAGTACCAGGCATGTTCCCGGCCCTCGACAACCTCCACCAACGCCCCGGGACCGATCGCAGTCCCCTCAGGCCAGGGGCTGGTCGAGAGGGCCTCGATCTGGGTGATGGCCAGCTCGAGCTCGGCCACCTGGCGGGATTGCCCGCGGGCGAGGTACGACGCCTCGAGTCCGCGGGTGTCGTACTTGTTCTCGGGCTTGTTCTGTTCGTGCGTGGCCTCGTCGTGCGCGGCACGGGCGGCACGGATGTAGGTCGCGAGCTCGCGTTGAAGCGTGGCAACGATCTTTCGGACGACAGCGGACTTGTTCACGGCGGCCGGCAAAGAAACCCGACCCGACGCGACCACGCAACCCCGTGTCACGCCTTCCGAGACATCCCGGGCTGGGCACGACACAACCGCGAAGGACAGGGACTCACGTGCCGACCCGGAGACGTGGAGGAACCCGTATGGAACCGAAGAATCGATGAAAATTCTCGGCGAGCTGGCCGGCGAGGGATTCCAGGGATCGGCCGGTCAGCTCGGCCAGTCCGGCGTGGATCGCCGGAAGGTTGGCCGGGACATTCAGGAGACTCCCCGAAGGTCCCGTCAGCACCGAGGGACGATGCGATTCCGGCGGCATCTGGTCGGGCGCATCGGTCTCGACCAACAGACGTTCGAGCGGGATCCGGCGGAACACCTCCTGCTGACGCTGCCGCCGGGGATCGAGGGCGCTGCCCGGGAATCCAAAGTATCCACCCAGCTCTGCGAATTGGTCGACCAGCTCCACCGGACCGCCATAGCTGTGGAGCAGGAAGCCCGGCTCGGGTCGCGGACCGTTCGCAAGAACCTCGAGCAGCCGACCGAAGGCGCGGAGACAGTGGATCGTGACCGGTAACTCCCGCGCCGCGGCGAGCTCCAGCTGGTCCACCCACATCGACTCCTGCAAGGCCCAGTCGGGCGGATCGCCCGCAAAGGGGGTCGCGCCCTGTCGATAGCGTCGCCACCGGTCGGGATTCTCCAACATCCACCGATCCACCCCGATCTCACCCACCATCGCACCCGGGGTCCGATCAAGCCATCCGATCAAGGCCTCCCGCCAGGCAGGCGTGCGCTTACCAAGATACCAGGGATGATAGCCAAATCCGGGGATCACCTCGGGGAACCGCTCGGCCAGCATCGCCACCACGGGCCAATCCTCCTCGCAGGACCCGTTGACCACGATCCGCTCCACGCCCACGACCCGTGCCGCGTCGATCAGCTCGTCCCAACGCCCCCCGAACCGCTCGTCCTGGAGATGATTGTGGGCATCGAAGAACCGAAGCCGCCCGTCGGACGCCGATGAATTCTCCGTTGCCGATGCTCCCAGGTTCATGACGCATCCCCAGCCGGACGCTGCGCCGTCGCAAATCCACGGATCAGGTCGATCACCCGGCCGATCGTCGCCCGACGGTTGTCGGCGAGCTGTCGCAGCAATCCGAGCCGGTCGAGGAATTCGGGCCTCCAGTCGACGAGGTCCTCGGGCGGCAGTCCGCTGGCGAGGTCGCACAGGATTCCGCTGAACGCGCGCAGGGTCGCGGCATCCGAATCGGTCTGGAACCAGCAGCGGCCGTCGCGGAACTCCGGGACGAGCCAGAGTCGGACCAGACACCCCTGGACCCGATGGCTTTCCAGACGCAGGGCGTCGGGGAGAGGCGATCGAAGCCGAGCCTGCTCGACCGCCCAGGCAAAGCGGGCCTGCGGGTCGCGAAGCGCGGTCAGACGTCCGACCAGATCGCGCTCACGATCCAGCAGGGAGTCAGGTTTCGACCCGTTCATCATTGGAGATCAGGGTACTCCAGCGTGGTGCGGAGGGCGACCCCGGGTCGTGCGGAACGCCCGAGGAGCGTCCATCGGCGTCCTGGGAGGTGGGGATTCGCCACAGGCGGGGTCGATCCGGAATGACTTCGGCAACTGCTCGCGCACCGCCTCGACGATCTGGTCTTCGATGGTGGGAGAGAGGCGTTGGGGGCGGTCGTAGTACCAGAGGGAGGTCTCCGCCTCGTATCCACCCTCGTCGAGGATGCGTCGCGACGGGATGTAGCAGGGCACGTCGTTGGCGTAGGCATTGACCCAGAGTCGCTGGGGATCGAGCTCGCGCTTAAGCCTCAGGGAATAGTCGACCACGACCTCTCCCCCCAGGAACACCATGGCCATCCGATCCCCAAACGCCCAGGTCTGCACGGGATACGGAAGCGTCGGGGAGACGGTTTCACCGCGATTCATCCGGGCAAGCCAGCGTCGGGCGTGGAAACCGACAATCCCGGAGTTGGTGGAGCGCCGGATCCATTCCTCGCGGGTGAAGTGGGGCTGGAAGGGCAGCTGGAGGGTCTGCAGCCGGCAGGCGGGAGCCGTGGGGAGATCCTGAAGCGGGAGCTTCACCAGACGCGCCGCCTCGGCGGCGAGAGCCTCACCATGACGGGTGGCAAGTTCGATCGTGCCGCGCGGGTCCGGGTTGGCATCGGCACCGGCACCGATCGCGACGAGCGCGATGGCCCCCGGATGTTCCCGCTCGAAGGCCTCGGCGGCGGCACCGGCCCAGTCGCCATGCACCGCGTTCAGCTCGCCGCTCAGCGTCGTGCAATGGCAGGCATAGCTGACCAGCACCGCGCGGAGTTCCCCATTCGGATCCGTGATCCGTAGCAGGGGCAGGTCATGATCGACCGGCCCACCGGGCGTCCGACGGTTCTTGGCAAACCCGACGGAACCCCTGCCCCAGGAGAGGCGCGCGGGACGCCTTCGTTCCAGGGCGAGTCGTGCGGCCTCTTCGAGTCGTTCGGTGAAATACACGGTGTAGGCCGCGATCTGTTCCTGCTCCGTCGGGGTCAGGTCCCGGGCGAAGATATTGGGGGCGGCTCCGGTGAGGCAGGGGGCGCTATGGGTGTGGGTGACCGTCAGCGCGACCTGCGCCGGGGCGAGGCCGACCCTCTGTGCGAGCCGCGAACGGATGTCGTCGGTGATGGAGCCGGGCAGGATGCAGTTGTCGATGGCGATGAGGACGGCCGCCTGGGATCGGCTCCCGATGGCGAGGGCCCGGGCATGGATGTGCTGGGCCAGATTCGTCGGCGCGGGCAACCCAGCGCGTGCGGCATAGCCCATCAGGGGCACGGCGTTGGTGGGGGAGAGGTCGACCCGGGCGACGCCAACTGGGATGAAGTTGAGGTTGCGGGGAGCCGCCTCAAGAAGGGTGTCGAGGAACCCGATCCAACATCCGACCACGACCAAGGCCCTCCACCAATGCCAGGGGTTCATACAGAAACGGTGCGCACCTGAGGGCGCCTTGGGAAGCGTTGGAATCACGCGGGGGTGAGGGGACAGGGACTCACACGGAGACGCGGAGAAAGGAGAGCACAGGAGAGAAAAAAACGGGCCTCGACTGCAGCCGCCCGGTCGTCGACCCGAACACAAGTCACGCCCACCCCGATGTTCCCAACCGCCGTCCTAGTCTCCTCCGGTTCTTCCTCCGCGTCTCCGCGTCTCCGTGTGAATCCCTCGTCTCCAGGCCCCCTCCGCGTGACGGCACTCCGACGACGATTGCCGGTCGTGCCTCGATGCAGGAGGCTGGGTCCATGACGATCATCACCGATCCCCGATGCACGGAGTACCGGGCCGTGGGCCATCCCGAGAAGCCCGCACGGGTTCAGCGGACCGCAGAACTGCTAAGGGAACAGAAGTCATTGGACCTCCGTTGGTCCGAGCCGTCCCCCGTTGAGGACTCGGTCCTGCTACGGGGCCATTCGGAGAATCATCTGAAGCGCCTCGCCCTGGCCCAGGATTTCGATGGCGACACACCCTTCTTCCCGGGAATAGGCGATCATGCACGACGCGGGGTCGGTGGCGCCCTGAAGGCTCTGGAGCTGATCCGAACCGGTGAACCCGCCTTCAGCCTCCTACGTCCGCCGGGACACCACGCCACGCGGGACCAGGCCATGGGCTTCTGCTATCTCAGCTCCCTGGCCATCGCGGCGCTCGAAGCCCGAGCCACCGGGATCGAGCGAATCGCCCTGTTCGATTTCGACGTCCACCACGGCAACGGGACCGAGGATGTCGTGGCCGGCATCGCCGGGGTCACCTTCGCTTCGGTCCATCAGCATCCGTGCTATCCCGGCACGGGGGCGGGGCCTGTCGGAAACAATTGCTTCAACTTCCCTGTCGCCCCCGGCACACCTCGGGTCGAGTGGCGAAAGACCCTCGAGCAGGCTCTGCAGCGGCTGCTGGAGAGCCGCCCCCAGATCATCGGGGTGTCGGCCGGATTCGATGCCTACTCCCGGGATCCCTTGGCCAACGGCAGCCTCGAGCGCGAGGACTTCTACTGGATCGGCCAACGCCTCCGGGCGACCGGCATCCCCACGTTCAGCATCCTCGAGGGCGGATACTCCCTGGATCTTCCGGATCTGGTCCTGCACTACCTGCTCGGTCTCGAGGGCAAATAAACTGGGGATGAGGGGAGCCATGCGGAGACGCGAACACGCAGAAAACGACACGCCGAAGAGAGGTTTCTGCATGCCGGTTTCGTCTCCCGTGGAATCGGGAGCCACATCGGTCCACGATGGAGCTTTGGGCAACGGACCCAGGATTGAACATCAGGTGCATCCGGGTTCCATCCGACGACGGTTTTCCCTGGGCCTCGAATCGTTGAGCGCAGTTTCCTCTGTCTGATCCAGAATTGGTTTCTCGCCACCCCTCCCGTCCTTCCTCCGCGTCTCCGCGCCTCCGCGTGAGTCCCTGCCCCATTCTCACTCTACCCACAACGCTGGGCTTTTCCCCGCGGACAGGCCTCGTCAGACTTGTCCGATGATCCCGGTCCGCTTCCCGCTCCTCGTCCTGGCTCTCGCACTGGCTTCGATCCCATCCGCCCTCCGTGCTGCGGCACCGCTTCAGAGTTCCGACGGGGAGATCGTGTTTCCGGTGGATGCCGCAAAGATGAGCGGCACCACAAGGCTCGTTCCGATCCCGAAGACCGGGGAACAGGTCGTCGAGCTCAACTCGGGCGGCACGCTGGAGTGGACCTACAAGCCCACGCGGTGGGGTCGCTATGACCTTCTGATGACCTATGCCGTGTCCCAACAGCAGCCCGGGATCCAGATCCGGGTCCTCGACACGGACTACACCCAGAAACCCGCCGGGACCGGAGGCCTGGACCGGTACAGCAGCGTGACGATGGGGCGCCTGTACCTGCCGACGTCCGAACCCTTCTCGATCCGGCTGGCCTGCTCGGAGGCAACGGCGGGAGTCCCGATCCGGGTCGCCAAGCTGGTCCTTCGCCCAGCCCCGGAAGGGCATCCCGAAGCCCAGAGCGGAACCGGCCGCATCGAGCTACCCGCCCACTCGGCCACGACCCACAGCGTGATGATGCGCTATGAACCGGCGACGAACAAAAACTGCCTCGGGTACTGGGTGAACCCGTCCGACTGGGCCGACTGGACCTTCGAGGTCGAACAGCCCGGGACCTTCGACGTGCAGGTCTGGCAGGGTTGTGGACGCACCCAGGGAGGCAGCGAGGCCGTCATCCAGGTCGGCCAGCAGCAATTGCCCTTCATCGTGGAGGAAACCGGGCACTTCCAATACTTCGTCCCGCGACAGATCGGACGCGTCATACTGGACAAGCCCGGCTCCTACACCCTGGCCATAAAACCCCGCACGAAGAAGGCCGGGGCCATCATGGACATCCAGCGGATTGTGCTGACCCCTGCGCCGACCTTGGCCGTTCCGACCGCCACGGCCCGGGATTTCGTTCCGGCCCGGAGGATTGTCGTGCTGGGCGACAGCATCACGTACGCCGGTGGCTGGCTGCCGCTCGTCGAGACGTGGCTCCATCTCCAGTTTCCGGAGTCGAAGGTCCAATTCCTCAACCTCGGACTCCCCTCCGAGACGGTCTCGGGTCTGTCCGAACCCGGCCACGCGGGGGGCTCCTTCCCTAGACCCACGCTGCTCGAGAGGCTGGATCGGGTCCTCGAGCAGGCCAAGCCCGACCTGATCGTGGCGTGCTATGGGATGAACGACGGCATCTACCATCCGTTCAGCGAGGAGCGGTTCCAGAAGTTCCAGGACGGCATCCGCGAACTCCGGGAGAAGGCCGGGAAGGTGGGCGTCCGGGTGATCCATCTCACCCCACCCGTGTTCGATCCCCTGCCCCTCGCCGGCCAGACCCTGCCGGCCGGGAAGGAGGAGTACCGCTCCCCCTTCGAGGGCTACAACACAGTGCTCGACCGCTATGCCGACTGGCTGGTGGCCCAGCGGGCCTACGGGTGGGAGGTGATCGACATCCACGGTCCGATGAACCGATTCCTCGCGGAGAAGCGGAAGACGGATCCGAAGTTCCTGCTCGCGGGGGACGGGGTGCATGCCAACGACCAGGGCCACTGGATCATTGCGCGTGAGGTACTGCGGCAGTTGGGAGCGGATCCGACGCTGCTGGAGTCGGACACTCCCGACCGCCTCATCGCCTCGTCGCCTCGCGGGAAGGCGGTGCTCGACCAGGTCACGCGCCGACAGACCGTGATGAAGGACCCGCTGTTGACCGCGATCGGTCACAAACGTCCGGGGATGGGGGCCGGCAAGCCACTGGCGGAGGCAGAAGCCGAGGCGTCGCGGATCGGAGCCCAGCTGAATCCGCCGGACTGAACGGGCGCCGCACTCCACCTGGGGACACACCCCACGGACCGCACCCATCCCAGATCATGACGTCCGCATCCCAACCGCACCCCAGGGGACTTCCGGTGCTGTTCTTCACCGAGATGTGGGAGCGGATGAGCTACTATGGAATGCGGGCGCTGCTGGTCCTCTTCCTCGTCGACTCCGTGGACCACGGCGGACTGGGACTCACCGAGGATGTGGCAACCGCGCTCTACGGGCTCTACACGGCGGGGGTCTACCTCGCCGCCCTGCCGGGCGGCTGGATCGCCGACCGGCTCCTGGGGCATCGACGGGCCGTCACCTACGGAGGATGCCTGATCGCGGCCGGACACTTCACCCTGCTCGGACACCACCTCCCGTTCCTGCTGGCAGGCCTGCTCCTGATCGTCCTCGGCACCGGGCTCCTCAAGCCCAGCATCAGCACCCTCGTGGGACTTCTCTATCCCGAGGGAGGGGCCCGGCGGGACTCCGGGTTCACCCTGTTCTACCTCGGCATCAACCTCGGTGCCGCAATCGGCCCCCTGCTCTGCAGCGCCCTCGGAGAGAAGATCGCCTGGCACTATGGCTTCGGGGCGGCCGGGGTCGGGATGATCCTGGGACTGATCCAGTACCGGGTGCAGTCCCAACACCTTGGGGATCTCGGGACCCAACCGGTCCATCCGCATCCGCATCCGGGGATGGCTTGGGGACTGGTCGCCGGCGCGGCCAGCAGTCTCGCCCTGGTCTTTGTGATCGGACTGTTGGGCTGGTGGCGCCTCGACCCGGTCGGGCTCGCCCGCAACGCCGCAGGCGTCATCGCCGCGGTCGCGATCGGAACCTTCGCCTGGATGCTGCTGGGGGTCCGACTCGGACCCGGCGAACGGGGCCGGGTGGGGGTCATTCTGATCCTGTTCCTCGCCGCCGCGCTTTTCTGGAGCGGATACGAGCAGGCCGGATCGTCCCTGAACCTGTTCGCGGAACGGTTCACGGAACGCCGACTCGGCTCCTTCGAGATCCCGGCCGGATGGTTCCAATCGGTCCCCGCGGTGTTCGTCGTGGTCTTCGCACCGGTCGTGGCCGCCTGGTGGGTGCATCGCTCCCGTCGGGGCCATCAGCCTCTGCTGATCACCAAGCTGGCCTGGGGCCTGATCCTGTTGGCTCTCAGCTTTGGGGTCCTCCAGATCGGCTCCCGTCGGGCTCTCGACCACGGGACGGTCTGGCCCACATGGCTCCTCACCACCTACCTGCTGCAGGTGCTGGGGGAACTGCTGCTGAGTCCGGTCGGACTCTCGGCCGTGACCCAACTGGCACCGTCCCGGTTCGTCGGCCAGATGATGGGGCTCTGGTTCCTTGCGGCCTCGCTGGGCAACCTGCTGGCCGGACTGCTTGCGGGCCAGGTCACCGGGGCCCGGGCCCAGGACATGCCGGTCCAGTTCTTCAAGGTCTTCCTGGTCACCGGCGCGGCCGGCCTCCTGCTCTGGCTCCTGGCGCGCCCCCTCCACCGACGGTTCCTCGGAGGGCTCGGCCCGACCGGATCGCCGTCCACCTGATTCCATGATCCGAACCCTGCTCCTGCGTCTCGGCCTTGGTCTCCTGGCCCTGACCCTGCACGCCCAGGACAGCGCGGCCGTGTCCGCTTCACAGGTCGGCCCTGTGCCGCCCGCCCTGCGGGAACGGTTCCAGCTGGCCCCCTTCTACCAGAAGCACATTGCGGTGGGGCCGTTGCCGATCGTGGGATCGTCGCGAGTCTCGGATCCGGCGCTGCGCGAGGCGGCGTGGATCGTCCGGCACCTGATGGAGGGTCGTGACGACCTCCTCGGGGCGATGGCGACGAACCACACGCGGCTGGCGGTGATGGCCTTCGACGAATACACGACCGACATCCCGGAACACGCCGGGCTGCGTCCGAGGATCTTCTGGGATCGGCGGGCGCGGGGACTGGGGGCCACACCCGAGGCGCCGGCCGTGAGCTGCGCCGAGGAGAACCTGCTGGGCTACCCTGGCGATCCCTACGGCACCGAGAACATCGCCATCCATGAGTTTGCCCACGCCATCCACAGCATGGGTCTCAGCGCGGTGGATCCGACGTTCGACAACCGGTTGGCGGCGGCCTTCGAGAACGCGAGCCGCCGCGGTCTCTGGAAAGGGACGTATGCGGGATCCAACCGCGAGGAATACTGGGCCGAGGCGGTGCAGTCGTGGTTCGACGACAACCGGGAGAACGACGCGCTGCACAACCACGTCAACACCCGGGCCGAGCTGCGGGCCTACGACCCCGGGGTGGCCCGCCTCTGCGAGGAGGTTTTCGGGGACAGGCCCTGGCGGTACCGGAAACCCGCGTTCCGCGATCCGTCGGATCGGACCCATCTGGCGGGATTCGACAGCACAAGGGCACCGCGCTTCCGCTGGCGGGACGAAGCCGTGGTGGCAAAGCCCCGTCTTCTCCTGCAGACCGCCCAGGGGGACATCGAGCTGGAGCTGGACACCCGGGCCGCTCCCCGGTCGGTCACCAACTTCCTGCACTATGCCCAGCAGGGACTCTACGCCGACGGTCTGTTCTTCCGGACGGTCACGCCGGGCAACCAGCCCACGAATGAGGTCAAGATCTCGGTGATCCAGGCCAGGGCGAACCCCTCCCGGACCAACGACTTCCTGCCCCCCATTCCGCTGGAGCGGACCCGGGACAGGGGCCTCAGGCACCTCGATGGCACGGTGTCGATGGCCCGGGACAGGCCCGACACGGCCCAGGACCACTTCTTCATCTGCATCGGGGACCAGCCGGAACTGGATTTCGGGGGGCGTCGGAATCCCGACGGCCAGGGCTTCGCGGCGTTCGGTCGGGTCGTGAAGGGAATGGACGTGGTGCGGCGGATCCATGGCTCACCGGCGGACGGCCAGACGTTGACACCCCCGGTCCGGATCCAGCGTGTGATCCGGACGGAGTGAGGATGGAGAGCGCGGCGTCCCGGGTCCTCGATCCCCGGACTCCGGGCCTCGGCCCAACGGTTGGAGATTGTCAGTTGCAGGCATCGGGGACGTCCGGAATTGTCATTCCATGACCACGCGATCGATGACTTCGTGGAGCCTTCTGCTGGCCCTTCTGTTCGGCTACGTTCTCGCACGGGCTGCGGACTCGGCGGAACCCGCCGCGACCCCGTCCAGGCGCCTCTGGACCAACTCGATCGGGATGCGCTTCGTCGCCCTGCCCGGCACCCCGGTTCTTGTCTCGACCTGGGAGACACGCCGACAGGACTTTGCCCTGTTCGTCAAGGAGACCGGGTACACCGCCACCAATGCCGTCTATTCCCTGACGACCAACCGTTGGACGCGAAAGGGGGACTCGTGGATGTCGCCCGGGTTTCCCCAGACGGATCGACATCCCGTCTGCGGCGTGAATTGGGAGGATGCGAAAGCCTTCTGCGCCTGGCTGTCCAAAAAGGAAGGGAAGGCCTACCGACTGCCCACCGATCTCGAATGGAGCCAGGCTGTGGGTCTGCAGCCAGAGATTGGCCGGACGCCCAAGGACCGCAGCAGTGGCGTGCCCGACGTCTTCCCCTGGGGAACCGGATTCCCTCCGCTGATCGACAACAACCCGGTCGGCAACTACCCGGGGGCGGAGGCCTCGGAGGTCGACTGGCCGAAGGAGTTCCGGGTGATCGACTACTACCGGGATCCGTTCCCGCGGACGGCCCCGGTGGGGAGCTTCGCGCCCAATGCCCTGGGCCTGTACGACATGGGGGGCAACGTCTGGGAATGGTGTGAGGATGAAACGGAACCTGGCAGCGGCTCGCGGGTGCTGCGGGGCGCTTCCTGGATCGACAACCTCGAATCCGCGCTGAACGCCTCCTACCGTCACCCCAGCAAGCCCAACAACCGCAATATCAGCGCGGGTTTTCGCTGCGTGCTGGTGGACGACGCCCCGAAGAGCGGACGGTAGGCGCCGGAAAGGGGGTGTCCGCGCCCGACCCCATCGACACCGGCCCTGGACAGGAGTCCACCGTCCCGGTGCGGACATCGCGCATCTGGCGTCGACACCCTATGGCACCGCGGTAGCCTCCGGGATGGACTCTGCCCAGAAGCCGGAAGTGATCTGCACCCACGAGAGCGATCTCGACGGGTTGGTCTCCGGCCTCCTTCTTGTCCGGCTTGCCCGGAAGCTCTTCGGGACGGACATCCCTCTCCAAGCCTGGAACTACCAGGGGTGGAAGAACCGGGTCATGGGCGAGGCAACCGCCTGGATCTCCGACTTCACCTTCGAACCACGACTCGATCGTCACGGATGGATCATCTTCGACCACCACGTCCACTCGGGGCCGCCCAAGAATGCCCGGCTGGTCCACAGCCCGGAAAAATCGGCCTCGGCCCTGGTCTACGGCTGGTGCCAGGAACATGGACTCGCCACACCAAAGCTCGATCGACTGGTGCACCTCACCAATCTGGGCGACCTCTGGAAGAATGAGGATCCGGAGTTCGGGCTGGCGAACGACTACGCGGCCCTCGTGAAGGAGTACGGGTTCTGGAATCTCCACAAGGTGATCGGCGGCGATCCCGAGCGGCTCGTGGACCATCCCCTGCTCCAGGTCATGACGGTGAAGCGGACGGTCGAGAATCCGCTGGGCCTCGCCTGGGCCCGGGAACATGTGGAGGAGATCACGCCCGAGGTTGGACTCGTCCATACCTCGATCGGCGACACGAACCTCATCGTGCACCAGCTCCTGGACAGCCGGTCGACCCCCTACAAGGTCCTCGTGACGCTGTTTCCGAAGGCCAATCGCACCTTCGTGGCCAGCTTCCGCAGCCTCAATGGCGAGGCCCTCCCCGCCGCGACCCAGCTCCAGGGCGGTGGCCATCCCAACGCCGCCGGCACGACCCTTCCCCGTTCGGTGATCGACATCGAGTCGGCCATCCACCATCTCCGGGACACGCTCGACAACAGCCGGTACCTCAACGCCTTCCAGCAGCCTCTCAACGCATTGAAGCTCTGATCCCTCCGCATCGACGGATGGGAGACCTCCCGACATGAGACCGCGCATCCTCCTCGTCGAATGCTCGGACCGCCCCGGGCTGGTCCACGACATCACCGGCATCCTGTTCCGTCGCGGGGTGAACGTGGTTGGAAACCACGAATTCGTCGACCGCTCGCTGGGACGGTTCTTCATGCGGACGGAGTTCGACGGCACGGTCGACGAAGCCGCCGTCACCCAGGAACTGTCCGCGGTGCTTCCGGAATCGGCGACGCTGCGGCTGATCCGGCCGAACCCGAAGCGGATCGTGGTCCTCGCCTCGAAGGAACATCACTGCCTGGCCGACATCCTGGTCCGACACGCCTTCGGCGAACTGAATGCATCCATCGCGGGTGTTCTCAGCAACCACGCCACGTTGGAGCCGCTGGTCCGGAGGTTTGGCCTTCCGTTCCACCACATCCCGGTCGCCGGGGAGGATCGGACCGGCCAGGAGGCCGCCGTGCGGGACCGGGTCCTGGAACTGGGTCCCGACTATCTGGTCCTCGCCAAGTACATGCGGATCCTGTCCCCGGAATTCGTCCGGGAATTCCCGGCCCGCATCATCAACATCCACCATTCCTTTCTCCCGGCCTTCGTGGGGGCCCGTCCGTATCACCAGGCCTTCGAACGGGGCGTGAAGGTGATCGGAGCGACGGCGCATTTCGTCACCGACGAGCTGGATGCGGGACCGATCCTAGTCCAGCAGGTGATCCCGGTGGATCACTCCCACGACGCCGAGGAGCTGGCGCGGTCGGGTCGGGACGTCGAGCAGATGGTCCTCGCCCGGGCCCTTCGGCTCGTTTTCGAGGACCGGGTGTTTCTCTGCGGCAACCGGACGGTGATCTTCGATTGAGGGACCCGGCCGGGAGAGGTGGGCCACCGCGGTTCACCCGAGCGACGTCATCGTGAGGCATCGACACCCCGGGGTGGTGTGGGTGCTTCGCACCCAGTGCCGCAGGGCACTGCGGCACCCACCAGGCGAGACCTGCTGAACCGCTGGATCTCGCACCCCGGATCTGGGCTCTCCCTTCACCGCTGGCCGAGAAGATACGCCATGAGGTGGTTGAACTCCGGCTCGGGCAACGCCTCAGCGAAGTTGTCCGGCATCAATGACTGGGCCGTCTCCCTGCGTTCGGCGATGTCCGACTTGGAGAGGGTAAACTCCTTTCCGGTGGCATCCGCGAAGACCAGCAGTTCACCCTCCTCACGACGGAACAGCCCCGAGAGTGAATCCCCATTCTTCAGGGTCAAAAGGGTCTGACGGAAGGCGTGGTCCACGTTCTGGTTGGGATCGAGGATGTCCTCGCAGAGTCGCTCGGCGCCCCGGTTGCCAATCCCGGTCAGCTGGGGTCCGACGAGTCCGCCCTGGCCTCCCAGCTGGTGACAGGCCCGGCAGTTCTGATCGAACACCCGGCGTCCGGCCTCCGGATCGGAGACGGTTGCACCCAAACGGTTCCGACGGGTCGCCACGGCCTGCACCCGATCGTCCTCCGCAGGCGGCAGCGATCCGATCCCCTTTTCGAGGAGTGCCTTCGAGGCGGGATCGGCCTGCTTGAGAAGCGCCTCGCGAAGGGCGCCATCCCTCAGGATCCCGATGGGGATCTCGCCGCGATCCAACGCCAGAGCGAATTCACGAACCCCATGGGACTCGGCCGCGAATCCCCGGGCCGCGCGGATCTGGACCCGACGGGGAGCTTCCTTCCAGAGACGCCGTCTGAATTCCTGGAGCGTCACGGGATTCCCCGAGGTGACGGCATCCGCGGCGAGCTGACGCCAGACGTCCGGAATCTGGGGATCACCGATGAAGTCGGCATCCGCACGGAGCGCCGGCATGACGAGACGGAGTCCAGCCGCCCGGACCGCAAGGTCCGCACGGGAATCCCGAAAGAGGGTCAGCACGGGCTGGAGGGCAGGATGGGCGGGTTCCACTCCCAACCGCTCCGCGATACGGATCGCCGCGAGCTGCTGCTCGCTACGGCTCCTCGGCGACCGTTCCGGCAACGCCGGGGCGCCAGACACGTCGCCCACCGCAAGCCACGCATAGGCGTCGCCCGTGTCGCCATCGACCACCTCGAGGCGTACGCGACGCCCCTTGAGAGGGCGGGTGTCCCACACGATCCGACTCGCCCGATCGCTCCGGGGTGCCCAGGCCTCGAGAAGCACCCTGCTGGAATCGGCATCCACAAGCCGGACCCCGTTGCGATGGCCGGCGGGCTTGTCGGGATAGCCATCATGACCGCACAGCCAGAACGAGACCTCATCGCTGGGCTCGAACGCGGACGACCGGAGAATCCCGGTCAACGACTCGCCCCGGACGATGCTGGAGAGGACCCGGATCGTCCCTGCCTCCGACCGGAACCGTTCCTGATACTCCCAGGGATCCGGCGTCGGCTTCTCCCCATACGGCACCGTCTGCCATCCCGGGGATTTCCCGGATGCCAGCAACTGGGTGACCAGATCGAGGCCCCAGTCCCAGAGCGCCCCGGGCCTATCACCACCCCGCTGGCGTTGCCCCTCCTCGAGGGCTCCGAAGAATTCCAGCTGCGTCGAAGGATCGGTCGGGTACTGGGATCGGATCCGCGCCACCAAGGCGGGCAGCACCCCGGCATCCGCATATCGGGCGGCATGCTGCAACGCGGCCTGAAGGGTTGGAACCGTCGTGGCGGAGAGGGCATTCAGATGACCGAGGAGGAAGGTGGCCGACTCCCGGGACCGCACCGCCAGAGCGACCCCCAGCAGGACCCGGGTCTCCTCCGGGGATCCCTTGTGGTCGAGGAGGGAACGGAAGATCTCGGGCTGGGACAGGTGATCCCGGAGCGCCTTCCGGACGGTGTACCGAAGGTGGGTGTCCTCAGCAGGAACGGTCGCCAACGCCGCCAGCAGCACTGGAATGTTGGCGGGTTGCGGATGGGCACCCAAGGCTTCAGCAGCACAGCGGCGGACCAATCCATCGGGATCGCCGGTCACAGCCTTCCTCGCCAGGAGCGTCCAGTCGGGAATCGACCCTCCCCGATCGGCGACCATCCGGAAGCCGTGGACCCGGACGAAGGGATCCGCATCGGTCAGTGTGGATTCGAGAGACCTCCCGTCGGCACCCAGTCGCTGGAGCAACCACAGGGCGTGGACACGTTGGAACGGATTCGCGGGAGTCTTGAGGGTTTCTTCCAGGACTGGGACGGCCCGCCCACCAAACCGGTCCTGGAGATCCGCCGAGGCCAGAAGACGACGTCCCAGGCTGGGCGAAGCCAACTCGCCGACGAGCCCTGGCAGGTCCAGGGCGAGCGCCGGAGTGCGGAGTCGGAGCCTGCCATCCTCCCCCCGATGGACCACGCGCCAGATCCGGCCCCGTTCGCGATCCCGACCGGGATGTGTGAGCGGGACCTCGTAGTGTCCGATGATGCGGTTGTAGAAGTCGGCGATGTACAGGGCGCCATCCGGTCCCAGCAGTGTGTCGACAGGACGGAACCACGGGTCGGTGGACGTCAGGAAATCCGGCTGCTCGGTGGCCTTCGGAGTCGACCCCAAGAAGGAGACGACATCGCGATTCAGCCGACTGGTCATGACATTCCCGATGAACAGCGTGTCCCGGAAGGATTCGGGCCAGAGGTCGTCGGTGTAGTAGCTGGCCCCATCGATGGCCGTGCTGCCGTGGGCATGCTCCAGCATCACCGGCGCGAAGCCCAGGCCGTCGTCGGGCTTGCCGAAGCTCGGATACCATCCCCCAGCCAGCAGCTGGTACAGGGGAGCCGTGTGGCAGTCGCTAGAGTACAGGTTACCCCTCGGATCCCAGGTCAGCCCAAACGGGTTCACCTGGCCGTGGGTGTGGTGCTCGATCCGGGATCCATCTAGGCGGATCCGGTAGGTGTTGCCGGAGTTGAGATCGACATGACTTCCATCCCGTGCCGTCACATGGGAGTCATTGTTGAACCCATGGGTGGCATACAGCCAGCCGTCGAACCCCCGTCGGAAGGACGCCTGGTTGCCATGGGTGTCCCGGGAGGCATCGAACGGACCGTAGAGGATCGTCCGACGATCACAGGTCCCGTCCCCATCGGTGTCCTCCAACAGCCAGAGGTTCGGGATGCTCCACACGACCGCCTTCCATCCCCGGTCATCCGTCCGGAACGGATAGACCCCGATCGGGATGTTCAGGCCATCGGCAAACTGGGTGACCTTCCGCGCACGGCCATCGGAACCGAAATCCTCGAAGATCATCAACCGATCCCGGCCCACACGATTCGTCGGCGCGGCCCACGGATACTCGATGGAGGTGGTGACCCAGAGTCGTCCGATCGCGTCGAACGCCAAGTTCATGGGCTTGTGGATGTCGGGCTCGTGGGTGACGAGCTGGATCTCGAATCCGGGAGGCACGTGGAAGCGGGCCCGTTGCTCGGTGGGACTCAGCGGTTCGGTGGTCCTCACCCCGAGGGACAGCTCATCCGAAGCACCCAGCGCACTGGCGGTGCCGATGACGGTCAGGGCGTTCGCGACGGGACGGAACCAGACGGGCACAGCGGTCATGTCGGAAGAATACCGGATCATCCGGGAAGTCGAGAGGCCAGAGTGGGGCCGCGTCCACGAACGGCGAAGGATGCAAACGGGAACGGGGGATTCCTGGTCGTTCCTGAACGACCGAAGGAACGATGGCGAGTCAGGTCAGCGGAGGACCTTCTCGAGCAGCTGGTTCAGGCGCCCCAGCATGGCGCGCGGATCCTCCAGGATGCCGGCGGCCACACGGGCGTTGTCGAACACCTGATCGGTGACGTCCTTGGCCAAGGGCTCGTCCTTCTGTCGGATCGCCTCCAGGCGCACGAGGATGGGATGGGAGGGGTTGATCTCGAGATCGTACCGGTCCGGGGACGGGGTCGAGTCGTCGCGGCGGACTGCCTTGAGGATGCGGCGCATGCTGGCGGACGTCTGCTTGTCGGCATCGACCACCACCGCCGGACTGTCGACCAGCCGGCTCGAGATCCGCACCTCGCCCACGCGATCACCGAGGGACTCCTTCATCCACTGGGCCAACGACTTCGCCGACCCCTCGTCAAGCGCTCCTTCCTTCTTCGGGGTCTCCGACAGGTTGAGGTCGGCCTTTTCGCCGGACTTCAGAGGCTTCCCCTCGAACTCGTGGAGGTGGTCCATCACGAACTCGTCCCACGGATCCTCGAGGATCAGGACCTCGAAGCGCCGTTCCCGGAAGACCTCGAAGTACGGGCTGCTCTCGGCAGAGGTTCGGTTGGGGGCGAGCAGGAAATAGATCTCCTTCTGATCCGAGGGCATCCGCTTCACATAGTCCGCGAGCGAAGTCTTCTTCCCGGCGTCCAGTCCCGAGGTCTCGAATCGGATGAGCTTCGAGAGGGCCTCCTTGTGCTGGTAGTCGGTGACGATGCCTTCCTTCAGGAACCGCTGGTACTCGGCGTGGAACTTCTCGTACGTCTCGGGCTGCTGCTCGGCCTGCTCGCCGAGAAACTTGAGGAAGCGGCCGGTCAGCACCTTGTTCAGTTTCTGCAGGAGCGAGGTGTCCTGCATGGTCTCGCGCGAGATGTTGAGCGGGAGGTCTTCGCTGTCCACGACCCCCTTGAGGAACCGGAGCCAGTCCGGGAACAGACCCTTGGCCTTGGGCTGGATGAGCACCTTGCGGCAGTAGAGGTTCGCCTCCGAATCCATCCGTCCCATCCCCATGGCCTCGAGGTTCTTGGTCGGGACAAAGAGCAGACTCTGGATCGCCAGCGGGGCATCGGCCGTGAAGTGGAGCCGCATCAATGGGGCGTCGGGGTCGTGTCCGATGAACCGGTAGAACTCCTGGTATTCCTCCTCCTTGATGTCGGATTTGCTACGGGCCCAGAGCGCTTGGACGGTGTTGAGGCGCTTGCCGTTCAGCTCGATCGGGAAGGGCACGAAGCTGGAATACCGCTTTACGAGGCGCTCGAGGGTGTAGTCCTCGGCGAACTCCTTGGCGTCGTCCTTGAGCTCGAGGACGATCTTTGTGCCGCGCGGCAGGTCCCCGGCAGGCTGGATCTCGTACCCTCCCACGCCCTCGCTGATCCACTGCCATCCGGAGCCATCGACCTCCTTGGACCGAGTGCTGACGACGACACGCTTGGCGGCCATGAAGGCTGAGTAGAAACCCACCCCGAACTGGCCGATCAGCTTGGCATCGGGCTTCTGCTCCTCGGCGAGCTGCTTCAGGAAGGCCTTGGTGCCCGAGTGGGCGATGGTGCCGAGGTTCTCGACGAGTTCCTCCCGGGTCATCCCAACGCCGGTGTCGGTCAGGGTCACCGTGCCTGCCTTCTCATCGGTCACTAGGCTGATCCCGGGAGCGGTGTCGGTCTGGAACACCGTTCCACCAGAGGCCTGGATGAACCGCAGCTTCTCGCAGGCATCGGCCGCGTTTGAGATCAGCTCCCGGATGAAGATCTCGCGGTCGGTGTACAGCGAGTGGATGACGAGATTCAGCAGCTGCTGGATCTCGGCCTGGAAATGGTGCTTCTCGGTTTGTGCGTCAGCGGAATCGCTCATAGAGAAGCGATCCCTATGCGACAGAAACGCCCCGCGTCAAGGGTGGCCTCCCCAATCACGAGACCGGGGAGCCGCGCGGCTCAGGTGAAACGCCACTCGCCCCGTTGGATGGTCCAGACGCTGATCACGAGGTTCGTGACCGCATGGGCCGTGATGGCGTCACCCAGCCGGTTCCTGCGCAGGACGAGCCATTGGTAGGACATGCCGCACAGGATACCCGGGATCCAGAGATCGCCGTGGGCGATGCCGAACAGTGCACTCGTGCCATAGAAGGCGAGCGGACGGTAGGTGGAGAGCTCGACTTGGGTGAACTTCGAGTCGATCAGCATCCGGTAGACGAACGACCGGTAGAACACCTCCTCGACCATCGGGATGATCACGGATCGTCCGAAGACCCGGATGCCGACCAGTCCCCACCCGACAGCCGGCGCCTCCTTGAAGAAGGCCACCGGGTTCCACGGATCGGTCAGCGTCGCCTTGGGCATCTTCGAGAAACCGCTCTCGAACCAGCCCGTCAGCTGAGAACTCGTCGGGATCCAGACCTCACAGGCGATCCAGAGCGCGGCGATGGCGAGTCCGACTCCAAGCGCCTCCGGGCTTACGGCCCACTTCATCTCGGGAAGCCAGGGCCTCAGCCAGACCAGTAGACCAGCGGTGACGACGATCTTGATCGCGTAGTTCCAGAACTCGGCCCCCGAATACCAGCCGGAGGGCAACGAGGTGAACAGGAGGATGACCAGGAAGGGCAGCACCCGACTGCCCTCGGGAAGCGTCAACCAGTCCGGCCCCTTGGGCTCCGTCTTCGAGGTCACCATGATGGGCGGGAGTCTCGGGGGGATCCCGGGTGCATCAAGCGTGAAACTCCATCCGCACGGTCACGGCCGGTAGATCGGGCCGTTGAAGATCGCATTGGGCGCCGGGAGTTTGTTGATGAGGTCGTAGGAGAGGTTCCATTTCACCATCTGGGCCGATCCCCCGAACATGCCGACCACCGCGCCTCCGGGGAGGTTCTTCACGCCGCTGTTGCCGTTGGGATTGTTGACGGCGCCCCAAGAGGCGGTGCCGGCGTGTCGGATGGAGACACCATTCCCGACGTTTCCGGGGGGCGGCACGTTGGAGGCGTCGTTGAAGTTCAATGGATCCAGCTCGTTCTGTTCCCAGAGCTGCCAATCGGTGGAGAGGAAGTCGCTGATCTTGTAGGTGCCGCCATTCACGAAGGGCGGATTGCGCCCGACGTTGTTGTAACCCCCGATCGTCCCGTTCCAGCAGTAGGAGGTCAGCTTCAGCGGACGCCCCAGCCACAGCGTCTTCAGGCGGCCCGACCCACGGGTCGCCACATCTTTGGGACACCAGCAGATCTTGTGGTCGCCGAGGATGGGACCAAGCTGGCTGATCCGGAAGAAGGCGACCTGGTTGCTGAACTGGGCCGAGTTGACGTCCTTGCCCGCCGCCGAGACCGGATTCGGGGGTCCACCCGGGATCCGGCCGGTGTTCTTCGTCGCGTAGACCCAGCCATCCGGGCCACTCAGATCGCCACCCCAGGTCGGATGGGCACAGTAGTCCCGGTTGTCGGTGGCGTAGATCTGGTTCGCCATGACGATTTGGCGGACGTTGTTCAGATCGATCGTCAACTGGGCCCGATCCTTCGCCCGCCCCAACGCAGGAAGGAGAATTCCGGCGAGGATCGCGATGATGGCGATGACCACGAGCAATTCGATCAGCGTGAACGCTAACGCAATGTCTTTCGGTCGGATTTTCACAGTAGATCAACCCCAGTTTGAGCTGCGGAGAAGGACCTCCACGGCAACCGCAGCAACCGACTTGGGGAGTGTTCCGAAAGGCTCTGCGGTCATCCCGAGGACATCAAGCCTCGTTTCGGACACCGTCTCGCGGCGTGCGGCGGATGGGCCGGGACTGGTGGCCTTGCGCCAGCACCAGCCCAGAATCGGTTGGACTAGCATCCATCCTATTGGTGGAAAACGGGTTGTACTGATTCCGGAGACCGCGGAATCCCCCTCGGGAATTTTCCTAGCCGACCGCTGCATCACCCGGCTTTTTCAAAGGTGAAAACCTCTGCAAAGACACGGGGTTTTCCCTGAAAAATCCCATGGCACCGCTCGTGCTATCCGGCAATGTTGCTGTTCCACCTGTTGAAGGCTCCGTCGACAACGCGTTGGCTGCTGTTCTGGGTTTCTTTGTTTGAGGCTTGGATCGGCCTGGCCTCCCCACAGCCACGGCGTGCCCCGGAGACGGTGCCGACTCCCGCCGGACTGGCCCACCGCACGCGGATCGTCGCGCGCTACTCCATCCAGCCGCGGGAAGGAGACCTGGGTGCCCGCCTGAGAAAGCTGGGGCTCAGGGAACTGAAGCGGTTCTCAAGGATAACCAACCTTGTTGTTCTCGATGAGGAACTCCCGGTGGATCCCCGGTCGCAAACCACTCCCGAGCAACGCCGCAAGCACCTTCTCTCCCGGATCCAACAGCTCCAGGAGACGGGTCTCTTCGACTACGTCGAGCCCGACTACCTTCATGTCGCCGATGCGGTGCCCAACGACAGCGCCTTTTCCAATGGGACGCTCTGGGGACTCCGCAATCAGGGTCAGAGCGGAGGTCTTTCCGGAGCCGACATCGATGCGGTGCGGGCATGGGACATCACGACCGGATCCACCGACGTGATCGTCGCGGTGATCGACACCGGCATCCGCTACACCCACCAGGACCTGAGTGCCCAGATGTGGCAGAATCCAGGAGAATCCGGGGCCCTCGCCTCCGATGGCATCGACAACGATGGCAACGGATATGTCGACGATGTCTACGGAATCAACGCCGTCACCGGTTCAGGCAATCCCATGGACGACAATGGCCATGGAACCCACTGCGCCGGGACGATCGGGGCGGCAGCGAACGGATCGGGGCCGCACGTTGGTGTCGCCTGGAACGTGCGCCTCATGGGCCTGAAGTTCATGGATGCCGGAGGATCCGGTTTCACGAGCGACGCCATCGAGTGCATCAACTTCGCTGTCGCAAAAGGAGCCCGGGTACTGAGCTGCAGCTGGGGCGGAGGGGGATATGAGACATCCCTCAAGGACGCCATCACCCGCGCGCGGAACGAGGGCGTGCTCTTGGTGGCCGCGGCCGGTAACGAATCCGCCAACTCGGATGTCATCCCCCACTACCCCTCGGGCTACGACGTCGACAACGTGATTTCCGTGGCCGCGCTGGATCGTTCCGACAACCTGCCGGGATTCTCCAATTACGGGTCGCGAAACGTGGACGTCGGGGCTCCCGGCGTCGACATCTACTCGACCTACCACACGGCCAACGACGCCTATGCGACGAGCAGCGGCACCAGCATGGCTACGCCCCACGTCGCAGGCGTGGCCGCACTGGTAATCTCGAAGTTTCCAGGCATCTCCGTCTTCGATCTGAGTCAGCGCCTCTTGGCCACCACCGTTCCCGTCGCGTCGCTGAATGGCCGATCCGCGACCGGAGGCCGGGTGAATGCCTACAATGCCCTCACGGCAAGTCCGAACGGCACACTCGAGGTTTCAGTTTCGTCGAGCGGTTCCCTCATCGCAGGTCAATCCGTCAAGCTGGTGGCCCAGGTCACCGACCTGACGGCGATCGGAAATGCCACGGTCACAGGTTCCGCCACGGGCCTCCCCTCGATGACCTTCCGCAACGATGGGGTTTCTCCGGATACGACCGCGAACGATCACCTGTACTGCGCCTCGTTCACCGTCCCCAGCGACCGGGACCAGCTCGTCCTGACAGTCCAGGCGTCGGCTCCATCCAAGACAACCCAGACCGTCGTCACATCCTTCTCAATCGCGCGCCCTGCAGCCAACGACAACTTCAGCGCGGCAACCGACCTTGCCGGCAATGTAATCCAGGCGACGGGAAACAATCAGGTCGCCACCAAGGAATCCGGTGAACCAAACCACGCTGCGAACAATGTCGGAGGCAAATCAGTCTGGTGGAAATGGACCGCACCCTCAGCGGGAACGGCTACGATCAACACCCGGGGAAGCACTTTCGACACCATCCTCGGCATCTACACGGGAACCGCGGTCAACAGCCTGACTCTCGTCGCGAGCAACGACGACGAGACGTATCCCAACGTCATCACCAGCCGGGTCCAATTCACCGCGACAGGCGGGACGACCTATCGGATCGCCGTGGACGGATACAACAACGGGTCCGGGGCAGACAGCGGTTCGATCACGCTGAACATCGCCGCCCCCCCTGCCAACGACCTCTTCGCGAATCGCGCAGCGGTCGCTGGAGGTTCCTGGCAGCAAGCCGGGTCCAATCTCTATGCCACGAAGGAAACCGCGGAACCGAATCACGCCAACAACGCAGGCGGCCAATCGGTCTGGTGGACTTGGACGGCACCCGCCAACGGACCTGTGGTTCTGCAAACCTCAGGAAGTGTCTTCGACACCCTCCTTGCTGTCTACACCGGATCAACGGCCAACAGCTTGACCATGGTGGCGAGCAACGATGACTCAGCCTCCGGAACAACAAGCTGGCTGTCATTCACGGCCTCAGCAGGCGCCACCTACCAGATCGCGGTGGATGGCAAAAACACCGGAGGCTCAGTGGCGAACGGTTCGATCACACTGTCTCTGTCCCAGAGCAGCTCCCCGGCCCTGGCACCGGTCTCCAACATCACCACGGACGAAGGGCAATTGCTGGGCCTGACACTCACGGCCACTGACGCGGATACCGCAACGCAGAACCTCACGTTCTCTCTGGTCTCAGGACCTTCAGGCATGTCGGTGACGGGGGCTGGACGTCTGACCTGGTTGCCCTCGGAGGCACAGGGCCCGGGCAGCTACTCCGTCACTGTTGCGGTTTCGGACGGAGTCTCCTCAGCCACCGGTTCCTTCACAGTGACGGTGCGCGAGGTCAACGCCAGCCCGGCGCTGACAGCCATCAACAATCAGACCGTCGAGGAAGGCTCCACGCTCTCCCTCACCCTCTCGGCCACTGACGCCGACCTCCCGGCCCAGACCCTCACGTATTCCCTCACCTCCGGCCCCACCGGCATGACCGTCACCTCGGCCGGAGTGCTGACCTGGAACCCCACCGAGACCCAGGGCCCGGGTTCCTACACCGTCACCGTCGCCGTCTCCGACGGCGTCACCAGCGCCACCCGCTCCT
>Ga0194130_10000190_pt1 | contig 121892 bp, 111 predicted proteins | sample TA2KigsurfametaG_FD_160084 | JGI IMG/M metagenome (GOLD analysis project Ga0194130, IMG submission 160084) | Freshwater microbial communities from Lake Tanganyika, Tanzania - TA2015050 Kigoma 12 surface | ecosystem: Environmental > Aquatic > Freshwater > Lake | place: Tanzania: Lake... | reverse complement strand
GCTAGCAGGAAGAGTATTAAGAGATGCCCATTTCAAAAGTCAAATTTTTAAAGTGCCCATAATAAAATAAAGTTAATACATGGATTGCTTCGTCGCTTCGCTCCTCGCAATGACAAAGAGAGAGGGGACCTAGCAATGACGAAGAGAGAGAGAACGCAGCGAAGGGGGTGAGTTTTGTATTAATCACGAGGCATGTAAGGAAGTGAAAAGCGTATTATTTGCCGTCAAAACAGGCCTCTCATATCCACCTAAAATTCCATTTTTAGAAAGAGCAATTTGCCAGAGCTGACTATCACGCGCCCTAAAGCTTCCAGCGCAAGAAAGTAAGTAATAGTTCCACATGCGCCGAAAACGTTCATTATATCTATTTTTTAAATCATCCCAATGATCATTAAAATTTTTATGCCAAGCCATCAGTGTTTTATCATAATGGCTTCCAAAATTATGCCAATCTTCCATCACAAATAATTTTTCGATGGAGGATCCAATTTGTGCAATAGAGGGAATTTGCCCATTTGGAAAGATATAGGTATCCATCCATCGGTTTGTGCAAATTTTTGTAGAATCGTTACTTCCAATTGTATGAAGGAGAAAAAATCCCTCGTCTGTCAAACACTCAAAAATTATTTCCATAAAAGAACGATAATTTTTATGTCCTACATGCTCAAACATTCCAAGACTTACCGCCCGATCAAATTTTACTGACCCTGAATTAAGCTCACGATAATCTAGCAAACGAACTTCAACCGGATAACCCTGACAAACAGTGCGCGCATAAATATATTGTTCATTCGATATGGTAATACCCACCACTGAAACTTTATATTTTTCCGCAGCATATTTTGCAAAACTGCCCCACCCACATCCTATATCTAGAATTTTCATTCCTGGCTTTAGGTGCAATTTTTGGCAAGTTAATTCCAGCTTTGCTTCCTGAGCCTCATCCAATGTTTGAATGTTATTTCCCCAAAATCCACATGTATAAGTCATACGCTTATCAAGCATTGTTTGATAAAGATGATTATCAATGTCGTAATGCATTTTCCCAACGATAAATGCCCTGTTCTTAGATTGGAAATTAAAGATCCCTCTCAAACTTTCAAAGATTTTTTGGAGGATTAAACTTTTCAAAAACTCTGGGCGCTCCAGTGCTTTTCCCTTTATATCCGCACATATGACTTTGCAAAAAAATGCATCTAGGTTCTCACAATCCCACCATCCATCCATGTAAGATTCGCCCAGGGCAAGATCTAAATTTTTCGAGAGGCGATTATAAAAGCGCTCATCATGGACCATTAAATCCCATGGGCGACTGCCATTGATTTTGATGTCAGCAAGTAAAAGAAGATCATGAACAATTTGTTTCATTTGTTATTCCTTCTTTTTTTGTTCTTAAGGAAAAACTTTTCTTACAAATTTATTTATAATCTATTTTGCTTCGTTAGATAACCCCTATCTCCAATCTTTTTACATGTTATTGACTGAAAGTTTGTGTTGTAAAAACATTAATTTGAGTTTCAGCTTTTTTCCAACAATCCCTCGACAATCCGGCCTTTTGCGTACATAACTCTGATAAAAAATCTTCACGTGTTGAAAAGTCATTTGCGACCTCAGGTAAGAACACACCGTTCCTTTTGCCCTGTGACAGAATAACGCCGTGTGTTTTATAAATTATTTCATCTGCATTTTTGACTTGAACAGGCGTATCAAGGATGGATATTTCAATTGATAGATCTTTGAGCTCCTGGGCAGTGACGGGAAGAAACCGCGCATCATGGGTAGCTGCTTCGATGGTCATATGCTGAACAGCTAAATATAGAGGCTCTTGCGCCTCAAGGTTACCAATGCATCCTCGAAGGTGCCCATTTTTATCTTTTAAAGTCACAAAAACGGCACGTGGTTCTTTCAAGAAAGGATCGTTTATAAGAAGTGTCGGAATTGTTTTGTTGGTTATATAAGCATACAGCGTATCTCTTGCAAAATTAAGCAAAAGATCTTTTTGTTCTGATGACATATTTTCAGATAGGGTCAAAAGGGAGGCATTATATCCGACCACATTAGATTTATCATGGGTTCTATCTCCGCTGTTTGCATAATTAAGAGGAGTCAATTCAGCATGACCATAGAGGTTTGCAAACTCTAAAAGTGTTAAAACTGCAGCTGCTCCACAAAGTTCTATTTCCTTCTTATCATAGGCTTCACGAAATATTTCTGGTGAAAGCTTTTGTAAAATATCTTGTGCTTTTTTGTCCATATCTCGTGCGATAGAATCGGGGTGATAATGGCTCAAATCTGTTGAAGCAATGACCAAAGCTGAGCGATTGCGCAAATGCTTATAAAGAGCCCTTGCAAGGGATTTTGCGAATTTAGGGTCACTAATTAAAATAGGAACAATTTTAGCCTTGGGCGCAACAACCTGAATAAAGGGTATTTGAACCTCTAAAGAATGCTCAACTATATGAATTTGTGGGTCATACAAAAAATCAGGTGTTTCTCCTCGAATATTATTGGCAAGTGCTTCTTCAATGCTCACCTCCCCCAAGGGGGTACGCCATGCCCCTTGCGCCCAGACAGAAACTCCAGGAAAAGAATCCGAATGGTATGGTCCTAAAATTACAATAACATCAAAATTTTGATTCTCAAGAGAGCGATATGCGTACGCTGCAGTTTGACCTGAATATTGATATCCAGCATGGGGAACAATCATTCCTATTATTTTTGATGGAGCGCGATCAGGTGGTGCATTACTCTTCTTTAAATATAGGTCAATATCTTTCTTTAAAGCTTCTTTATTTGAAGGATAAAATTGTCCGACAACGGCAGGTAACCTTAGTATCTGCTGGGATGCCTGACACCCAAAAATAAGTCCCACGCTTATAATAAAGATTTTGAACATACCCCTCTCCCCGAAAAAACATCTCTTGAGGTATATTAGATCAGAGTGAGAATGGATGTAAAAAAAATAGTAAAAAATATCCCCTCAAGTAATTTATAAATCTTATAAGTGACCGTCGAATTTTCTTGATTAACATGCTTTTTATGCCTATGGTATGAATATGTTGAATCACTATTTTATTTTATCGTTCACGGATACTTCCGCTTAAAGGCGGAGTAAGCTTCTTATATTTAAATTACCAAATTTTGCGAGGAAATAAACATCTCACCCCTAGTTAAAGAGAAAAACCGTGCTTAAAAATTTACCTGTTCAGCTCATCATTGCCATCTTAAGTGCATTCTTCCTTAGCACTTTTTTAAATTTTGAAACCATTCGCATATTTTATACGCTCAGCTGTATCCTGAAAGAAATTCTTATTGGAATTTTGCCCCTTGTCATTTTTAGTTATATTACAGCTGCCATTTTATCAATGGAACGTACAGCTCCATTCCTTATTTTTAGCATTTTAGTCCTCGTAACCCTTTCCAATGCATTTACCGCGCTCGTTTCTTATGGAATAGGACTTAATCTATTATCCCTCATTACCCTTAATGGTACCTCAAGCTTCCCAGAAATTCATGATACGTTAACGCCCCTCTTTTCACTTCATCTTCCTGAAATATTAGCTCCGGACCGCACCATGCTTTTAGGAATAGCCGTGGGGCTCTTTTTTACCTTTATAAAAGTACCTCAAGTCACTACTTGGGCTCAAAATATGCGCCATTATGTGACAGTTTTCTTACAAAAAGCTTTTATTCCTTTTCTACCAGTCTATGTTTTTGGATTTATTCTTGAAATGGAATATGAAGGAACTCTCTCATCTTTAATTAAAAATTCTGGGCATATTTTTGGGCTTCTTTGCTTTGTTATTATTTCTTACCTATCTTTACTCTATTTTATCGTAAGCGGCTTCCGTGTGCGTCGCTTTTTGGAACTTGTCCGCAATATGATACCTGCAGGGATTACGGGATTTTCAACTATGTCGAGTGCAGCCACTATGCCGGTCACATTAGCTGCAACGGAAAAAAATATGGGGGATGAACAGTTTGCTGACTTGGTTATACCAACAACCGTTAATATTCACCTCATGGGTGACGCCATTGCGATTCCTATCATGGCATTGGCTGTCCTTAATCTCTCGGGCATGCCACTCCCGACTTTGGAAAACTACCTTCTGTTCACACTTTATTTTTGTTTAGCTAAGTTTTCCGTTGCTGGTATTCCGGGTGGGGGAATCATTGTCATGATTCCTATTTTGCAAAAATATTTAGGACTTACTCCAGAGATGGCAAGCCTCATGACAACAATTTATATTATCCAGGACCCAATTTTTACCAGTGCCAATGTGATGGGAAATGGAGCTTTCGCGTTGTTAGTACGCAAAATAACTGGGCCCAAATTTCCGAGCAAACAAACTCAGGAAGAACTTCAAAAAAAAATTGAAGGCGCTATTTAGAGAATTCTTTAGGCAACATACTCTTTTGACTTACTTCTTGTGACACGAGAAATTCTCTCATCAATCCTGGAGTCACGCTGGTAAGAGGATTGATTGCAACATCGGGATCCTGACGATTACCAGTGAGGGTAAAGTGTGTCATGAATATTCCGTCTTCTCTTCCCCCAGAAACCCATGAACCAACCAGTGGAATCTGAGCGAAAAATGTATTTACCATATACAACGGGATGAGCTCACCAAAAAAATCAATCTTGTTAGTGAGACGATCGATATAACCTTTCAGTGTTAGACCTAATGATAAACTCACCAAGCGTGTCTTTTTTAACGTGAGCTTTGCAGGTGTTAAAGAAAAATCCGTTTCACCTTTGTAAAAATGGATACCACGTCCTGAAAAAAAGTTTACAATTCCCTGTAAAGAGGCCGCAGAAAGGAGACGGGCCAAAAGAGGAGCTTTATTAATTGTAAAATTCTCAATTGTCATATCTCCTGTGATTTCCCAACTTTTTTCTTTCTTTGGTTGACTATTTTGAGAAGTCTCAGATTTAATTCCCTTTATGACCAAGTGCCCTCCTTCCAAATCATATCCAGCTCCAAGCATTTGTAATAGATGCCCACCATCATCAGACTCGAGTGTGAATTGCTGATGATTGTTCGAAGAGGGAAACATAGTGAATGAAAGAGGTGCTTTGTTATGAATATTTTCTCCTTTCAGTTGGGTGCTCATTAACGTACTCCCCTTATAAAGCATCTCACCTGAAACATTATGAATTTCGTTATTTTCTCCTAGCACAACTTTATCAAGGAGGAGTTTTACCTTTATGGGTATCCCCTTATTATTTGTTGAATTTGGCATAATAAGAGGTTCTTGGGTCTTATCATCGAGAATATAAGATAAATCAATACTTTTTCCCCAAATTGTCGTTTGGAGTTGTCCATCCTTACTCCATTCAAGTGACGATTTTAAGGAACTCTTGCCCATTTTTAAGTGTCCAATTTCCAAATAATTGCCTAATTTATTTCGCTTACCTTCAGCTATCATAGATAAATCAGGTGCAATTAAAGAGAGCGTTTTCAAGGAGAAATTTTCCTGATCTGCCTCCTTTTGCAAAGTTAACTTCAGATGGGCTGGTTTATTTTTCTCTTTCTGCCAAAATAACAGAGGTGAAACCATGACAACAGGCGTAAGATCTGCAAAACCCTCGACCTGACTCTGTTTAGATATGCCCACAGTATAGCGAATTTTCGTTTCAGACAGACCCCTTAAATAGTCTGTTACATCGATACCAAAATTTTTTATTTGTTCGGCATCGACAGAATTTTTCAATAAAAATTGTCGCCGAAAAGGTATTCCTTGATCTGCAAAATGCTCTTGCCATTGAACTTCTGTTGCAATGCCCTGTAAATATCCCTCACCCTTCATTTTTAAGAATTGATTATTGACAACTAAGTCAAATATTCCCTGATTAAACTCTATGGGTTTCCCGTTAACAGGTGCTTCATATAATATTTTTCCTTCTTTTATTTTGCTTTGAGACTCAACATTCACAAGTTTCAATGGTACGTCTGTTTCTAAAGGAAAAGCTAAATGAAGGTTTGTTGCAGCCTGCCCTGAAATACGCGCGGGATCCAGGTCTAATTTTTTTGCAAAATGCAAAGGAGCTGAATCAATAACTTCAAGGGCATTGCGCACTGGACCTTCTAATTTTAAAGCAATATCTATTGTTTGATCTTTAACATGAAGTCCATCAATTACAATCTTACCCGTATTGATATTAACTCCGTGCGCTCTCCCAACCACATCTATAATGAATTTTTGCCTTGTGAAAGTACATCTGCCCGACACATTTTCTGCAGGTGGCAACTGCCCGAAATAATCCACAGTGACACCACTGGCATCAATGGTGCCTTTTATGTCATGAATTCCAAAATCTATATTTTTTCCATTTGGCTTAAGGGAGATGGTCCCGCTCATCTGGGTACTTACAGAATCGGCGTTTCCATTTGACAATTGATTAACTACCCAGTGTCGTGGTTTGGGGCTTAGTCCATGCGGCCATAAAAGGTGAAGATCATTAATCGGAATGTCAGCACCTTTTCCCTTTAAAAAAAGACTAACATCCCCTCCCTTTTTATAGAGATGCAGCCATGAGTCAGGTGCACTAAGTTTTCCTTGAATGTTTAGATGAGCATTCCCACGTTTTAAAATTGATTTACGCAAAGACAAACTCTTCTTATCTCCTTCTACAAAGAGATGGACGTGATCGAAGGTAACAGGATGTGGGTAAATGCCTGGAATGACCAGTGTACCTTCTTTAGAAGTGCAAGATAGTTCAATTTCTGAAACACCATCGTGTGAGTTTCCATTTAAATTTAACCATCCATCAAAAGAAAAAGAGGCATGTTCTGGCCAATCTTGCCCCATGAATAAGTGCGTTAAAGCTGTTCCATTAATGCTTTGAAAAGTGGCCTTAAGTGATACATTTTTATCACGCAACTTGACTCTTCCAGAAATTATTCCCAAAGTCCGCTTCTTTGAATAGACTTTTGTGTTTTCAAAAATACATTTTCCAACCTCTGCTTTTCCCCATAGAAGTGGAATGATTTTTAAAGAGAAAAGCAAATTTGGAATCTCAAGGCTAATATCTACATCTTCCTTTGTTAGCGTTACATTATGGACACTAATTCCCAATGGATGGCGCCATCCTCCCCAGCGTATTTTAGCTTGGTGGATTGTTATTTTTACTGGCCCAAGTGTCTCTTCTAGTGCTGTATTTAAGGAAGGCTCAACCCACCCCGCCGGAAGACGATAAAAACCGAAAACTCCTATCAAAACCAATGCAATAATGGAAATTGTAAGTAATTTGGCCACACTTGACAAAATTTTGTACCGTTGGGTAATGATGAACCTTGCCCTTTTCGAAAATAATTTATTAACCTTCTGTTAATACTATCTGACATCATAATGATGAGGCTAGAGAGTATTATTAGTATTTTATGATTAAGGGAGATTATTATGAAGTATGTATATATGGGAATTGCCGCACTCGGCATTTGTTTATTAGCTTGCGATGCAAAGAAAGAAGAGCAGAAGCCAGAGGAAACAAAACCAGCTGAAGCAACTGCACCTGCAGCACCTGAGGAACACAAGGCTGAGTCTTCCAAAGAAGAACATAAAGAGCCACATAAAGCTTCTTAAGTGACTGTAAGTATAGGAAGCGTTGCACCTGAAGTTGAGCTGCCCGGCGATTCTGGGCAGCTTTACAAATTATCAGATTATCAGGGTAAAAAGATCATTTTGTATTTTTATCCAAAAGACAATACAAGTGGTTGCACCAAAGAAGCTTGTGATTTTCGCGATCACTTAAAAGCTTTTAGCGGAATGAATATGGCTATACTAGCCATTTCCCGAGATTCCATTAAAAGTCATGAGAATTTTAAAGCCAAATATGATTTAAATTTTCCACTGTTATCTGATATTGATGGGCGTGTTTGTTCAGCTTATGGAACATGGGTTGAAAAATCCATGTATGGTAAAAAATATTTTGGTATTGAACGCTCAACATTTCTTATTGATGAGTCAGGTATTATTCGCCACATATGGCGAAAAGTGAAAGTCGAAGGCCATGCACAAGAAATTCTTAAAATTGTTCAAGAAATGTAGTGTCTGACAGATATGTTTTTAGCCACTTTTAATTATAAAAAACAAGATTTTGTTAACTAATTAGTAAGAAATGCTATAATTATAATAAAATTGAAAGTTAAATTTAACACAGAGGTTACCATGAAAAATTTTAAAATAATGTTGTTATTGTCCCCAATGATTCTATCTGCACCTCTTCTGCTAACCGGATGTGCAAATCCTTATGACATTAATGCATGCGATGGAGGGAGATACCAACCTCCGTATTATGGCACGTACCCTAATAGTTCATATTATGACAATGATTATTATAGGAATTTTGAAAGAGAGAACTTTGGAATGGCTGATCATAGATACGACCATACTTATGGTCCAAACCAACTCTATCATCCATCAGAAAATCCATAAAAAATTTGTACAGAGTACAAAAAGTTTTCATCCCGTCAAAGGCCTCCTCCTCTGGGGGCCTTTGCTATTGGTCTCATAATTTTGTAATTATAATTAAGATCCCCCATTTCTTATAAGATATCGATTTCTCCAGAAAAAGTTATTTGAGCTGGCCCAATCATGGTAATCGGTTGGCCTTCCTGCCAATCAACTAGGAGTTCGCCACCCTCTTGAATAACACGTAACGGAGCTCGAGAAGCTGAAGAAACCAGCTTCTGATGAATAGCTGCAACTGCTGCAGCACAGGCGCCTGTCCCGCAAGCCATTGTATACCCTGCCCCCCTTTCCCATACACGTAATCGAACTGTACCAGCATTAACAATCTGGGCAAAACCAACATTAATCTTTTCCGGAAAAGCTTGATGATTCTCAATTTGAGGACCGATACTTGCCAGGGGTACTGCATCCACATCCCCCACAAAGAATACAGCGTGTGGATTGCCAACATTTACACAAAAGGAAGCAATTGTATTATACGACACGTCTCTCAAAGCTTCTGGAGATGCCAGAGGAATATGATTCCAGGCAAAATGAGGCATGCCAATGGTAATTGAAATCTGCTTTCCATCCCCTTTTTTTTCTTTGGCCCACTTAGCTTGGCAAAGAGCTCCTTGGGTTTGAATAAACACTTCCTCTAAATTTTCTTCTTCCATAATAAGACGAGCCGCACATCGTGCTCCATTTCCACACGCACCAGATTCACTTCCATCGGCATTGAAAAATTTAGCCCGAACATGTGCATGCTGATTTTGGGGAGGAAGAAGAAGTATGAGTTGATCACACCCTACGCCATAGCGGCGATTTGCGAGTTTACAAATTTGCTCACCTGTTAATGAAAGATCTGTTTCACGAGCATCTAAAATTATAAAATCGTTCCCAAGCGCAACTGATTTTGTAAATAAAATTTTTGTCATGCTTACACACCCCATTAATAGTATATACTCATTTGTAAATGTTCGTATCTGGTAAAAACACACACCCACAGAGGTTATAAATGACTCTCGTATCTGGTACCATGGTTTTTTTTGTTATCTGGTGGGTCATATTGTTCATGGTTTTGCCTTTTGGGGTTTCTATTGAAAAAAACCCTAAAAAGGGATTTGCGACCAGTGCTCCTAAGAACCCAAAAATCGGAAAAAAATTTTTTATTACAACTGTGTTAACGGCTTTTGTCTGGGGAGTAATTCACTTTATAATGATCAACCACTGGATTCGTTTTTCTTGAAGTCGCTTCAGATTAATATACAGCATACTCTCTTATTTTTGACGTAATTCATTTACAAAGTCTATCAAACCTGACTGACGCGTCCGTTTTAATCTTTCCGCAGTTAAGATTGCGCGCATTTGAGCAACACTCTCTTCAATGTTATGATTAATAATAACATAGTCATACTCAGCCCAATGACTCATTTCTGTCGCAGCTTCGGACATACGAAGTTCTACAACACTCTCTTCGTCCTGTGCACGAGCTTTTAATCTGCGTTCAAGTTCCTTTGTAGAAGGCGGTAATATAAAAACACTTACCAAGTCTGCTCTGGCAAATTGCTCAAGCTGCTGGGTTCCCTGCCAGTCAATGTCAAAGATTATGTCTTTTCCAGAACGCAAAGCATCCAACACTTGCTTTTTGGGTGTACCATAACTGTGGCCAAATATTTCAGCACATTCCAATAAATCTCCATTTTTTATCATATCTTGAAATTGGATGGGAGAAACAAAAATATAATCAACACCCTCTTCCTCACCTGGCCTGGGAGGTCGGGTCGTAAAAGAAATTGAAAGAGCAAGATTTGATTCTTCCTTGAGCAGGTGATTAGCAATGGTTGTTTTCCCTGCTCCTGAAGGAGAAGAAAGAACGAGCATAATACCACGACGTTTAATACTCTTCATAAAACCTTATGCCCTCTTCAACTATCCTATGTTAAAGGTAACAACTTTTGAGAAAACTTCAACCTCAATATCAGCAATGCTTTAACCCTTCGCGATAGGTAGGATAGATAAGGCCTGAACCCAATAATTTTTTTATTTTACCATTGGCTACACGCTTGTGTTCATCATAAAACTCTTTCATTGCCGATGGTATTTTTGCTGCTTCAAATGGAATAAGAGGCGGACTTTCTACCCCTAAAATTTGACATCCAAAAGCTACTACGTCAGCAGATGAGGAAGGCTCGTCATCCGCTAGATTATAAATTTCACCTGCTGTAGGGGTCGACAAAGATTTTGTGAGGATAGAAACAATGTCTTCAATATGGATGCGAGAAAACACATGTCCGAGTTTATCAATGCGCTGTGCCGTTCCTAATTTAATATTCTCCAATACACTGCGTCCAGGACCGTAAATACCACTTAACCTGAAAATATGAATGGGAAAATCTGACATGATGTCCTTAAGACTCAGCCATTGCATCTCGGCCAAAACACGTTGAAATCCCCGTGAGGAGTTCGGTTTTAAAAGAGAATCCTCAGTTACCCATTCCCCACCATAATCACCATAGACTGAAGTTGCTGATAGATACCCAATCCACTTGGCCTCCATCTTGAAAAAATCAAAAGATTTTAAAACAATGTCGCCGTCCTCATTAGGAGGTATCGTTATAAGAATGTGCGCATCTTTTTTAAATAAAGTTTTTGGAAGTGTGCTGTGGCCATCCCAAACGATCGCATTAAATCCTTGCTTACATAAAGCTTGAGCCAGTTCTTGTGATCGCGTCGTTCCACTTACATGCCACCCCTTGCTTAGCATCCTAAGGCCCAAATGCTGACCTACATATCCCAAACCAAATATAAAAAGATGTGGCATTAAAAATCTAAATCTGAATAATGTGCTGAAGGCGTTAATCCAGGAAGTCGATCTAAGAGCAGAGCTCTAAAGCTGGGACGTGATTTGATACGTACATACCAATCTTTAGCAAGCTCATGCTTATCCCAGGGTACGTCCCCTAAATAGTCGACAACTGATAAATGTGCTGCAGCAGTAATATCAGCTAAAGAGAATTCATCTCCAGCAATCCAGTTTCTTCGATCAACCAACCAAGAAATATATGTTAAATGATCGTGAATATATGTTTTTATCATACGTAAAACGCCTGAATTTGGGCCAGATTCATCTTTATAAAGATGTCGTTTTAAAACCTTTTCAATCACAAGACTTACACTGACCTCTTGGGCAAATTTATCATCAAACCAAGCCACTAAGCGTCTTACTTCTGCTCGTTGGGTTAACCCTGAGCCAATAAGAAGGCGCTCAGGATAGGCCTCGTCCAGATATTCGGCAATAGCCATACTATCTACAACTGCTGTCCCGTTTAAATCGACGAGCAAGGGAACTTTGCCTGCAGGATTTAAGGTGATATATTCTGGTCTTCGTTCCCAGACACGTTCAACTTCCAGCTCAAAATCCAGTTTCTTTTCTGATAAAATGAGCCTTACTTTACGCGAAAAGGGACAGAGCCAATAATGATAAAGTGTGCGCATAAACTTAAAACCTTTTGGACCCTATATTAATACGAGTACACTTTTGAATAAAAGCCCTATTCATATAAATTTTAAAGTTAACCATAGAAATTGAGAACAAGGTCTGTTAAAACCTGAATTAACGACCAAATATTTTATAAGACGCGCAGGTGTAAATGACTCCCAACGCTCCCCTTGCCTGTCAATCCCTCAGGCCACCACCGACATTGTTTGGCCATCAGGAGGCGCTTACTCTCTTAAGGCAGGCTTTTTATAGCCATAAAATGCCCCCTGTGTGGTTATTGTCTGGAGAAAAGGGCATCGGAAAAGCTGCGCTTGCATATACAATATCCGAAGAAATCTTAAGTAACGGGGCACTTGAGCCCGCGCTTATAAAACGTCAAATCGCGCAAGGAACATATCCAAATTTTTTAACTATTAAGAAAAACCCAAACTCAGAAGGAAAAATCCCCCGCGATATTAACATTGAGGAGGCTCGAAAAATTGAGCATTTTCTTCATCAACACGCAGCAATACCAGGTTGGCGCGTTGTTTTAATTGATGCTGTAGATGAAATGAACCGAACAGCTGCAAACTCTTTACTTAAAATTTTAGAAGACCCCCCTGCTCAAACGCTCTTTTTTCTCGTCGCGCATTCTTTAGGACAAGTCCTCCCAACTATACGTTCTCGCTGTTGTCGCCTTCCTCTTTTTCCATTATCAATTGAGGATCTTAAATCAAGTCTAGGGGACGATATCCCCCTTGATGTTCTTCATCTTGCTCAAGGAAGTATCGGCAAAGCAATGGCCCTTCAACAAGCAGATGGCTTGAAGCTTCTTGATCAAATCATTCAAGGGATTGAAGGAGCATTAAAAGCGAATTGGCAAACTGCCCAATCTTTATGTACGTCATTGGGTAAAGATAGTACAGGATTCGATGTTTTATTAAATTTAATATTATGGACACTCTATCGCATAATTATTTTGATTCATATGGGAGAACCTCTCACTCCACAAGATAAGAAATTAAGCCCTCTTCTTAAGCTTAAGGCTCTTACACATTGGATCGACACATTTCAGCGTGCCAGCTCATTCATAAAAATAGCTCAAAATACTTATTTAGATCGTAATCATATTATTATGGCCCTCTTTTTTATAATTGAAAATCCAATGATTGGAGATGAGTTTATTTATGGTTCATTCTAAAAAGTTATATATTACAACTCCTATTTACTATGTAAATGATGCCCCACATATTGGGCATCTATATACAACTCTCGCCTGTGATATGATTGCACGTTTTATGCGCTTAAATGGTATAGATGTAAAGTTTGTTACAGGCACAGACGCACATGGTCAGAAAGTTGAAAAAGCAGCGCTTGCTGCAGGTAAATCTCCACAAGAATTTGTTGATGAAGTCTCTCTAAATTTTCGTAACTTGGCTACAATGATGCAATTTACCCATGACGACTTTATTCAAACAACACAAATCCGGCATATTAAAGCTGCACAGCATCTATGGCAACAACTTATCAAAAATGATGAAATTTATTTAGGCGCTTATTCAGGATGGTATGCTATTCGAGACGAGGCCTACTATCAAGAATCTGAACTCATTGATGGCAAGGCTCCCACGGGCGCCGATGTTGAATGGGTAACGGAACCAAGTTATTTTTTTCGCTTGAGCAAATGGCAAGATAAGTTATTGGAATTCTACAATAAAAATCCAGATTTTATAGCACCTGAAACACGCCGGAATGAAGTTATGCGGTTTGTTGAGGGAGGACTTCACGATTTATCTGTTTCAAGAACAAGCTTTAAATGGGGCATTCCCGTACCAAACGATCCTGACCATGTTATGTATGTTTGGTTAGACGCACTGACAAACTATATTACAGCTCTAGGATACCCAGACCAAGAAACATCTGACTTTAAAGATTTTTGGGCCAACAGCCTTCATGTTGTCGGCAAAGATATCTTACGTTTTCACGCTGTTTATTGGCCTGCTTTTTTGATGGCTGCAGACTTGCCACCCCCTCAGCGCATTTTTGCACACGGGTGGTGGACGAAAGATGGGGAAAAAATATCAAAATCTCTGGGTAATACGATTAACCCTGTTCATTTGGTCGAAACATACGGACGAGATGCAGTTCGATATTTTTTGTTAAGAGAAGTCCCTTTTGGAAATGATGGTGATTTCACAGATGCAGCTCTGATCACACGTTTAAATAGTGACCTTGCAAATAGTTATGGAAACTTAGTCCAGCGTGTCCTTTCATTTATTGCAAAAACATGTGGGGGAGTTGTCCCAAGCCCAGATAAACTCGTAGCTGCTGATAATGCTCTTCTTTCTCAGGCTTCTGATCTATTGCCCCTTTTAGAAACTGAAATAAATAAGCAAGCCCTCCATAAAGTTGTCGAACACATATGGAAGTTAATCGCGGAAGCAAATAGGTACGTTGATGAACAAAAGCCATGGTCATTAAAAACAACTGATCAAGCGCGTATGGGAACCGTCCTTTACGTATTGGCAGATTGTATTCGCCAAATTGCGATTTTAACTCAGCCCATTGTCCCAGAGGCCAGCGCTCGGATTTTAGATCAGCTTGCTGTTCCTTCTGATCAGAGAACCTTTGCGCACCTAAATGCTCAGTTGACCCCTCAAATATCTTTGCCAACACCTGAAGGCGTATTTCCAAGATTTACGCCTTAATAAAAATCGAAACTATTTTTTAAAATTCAATCCACATAAATGCTATTTTTAGCTTTTAAAAAAATGAAAAAGGCGCCATAAAAAGGTATATTACTAACAAAGATTGAATAAGGAATCCGATGCTCGTTGACAGCCATTGTCATTTAAACTTTCCAGAATTTTCCTCTGATTTAGAGGCCGTCATTGCAAGAGCTCAGGAAAATGGCGTTGGAACAATGCTGACAATCAATACTAAATTATCAGAATCCAAAGAAATACAAGATATTGCAGATTTGTATTCCTTTGTCTTTTGCACAGTGGGTGTTCATCCCCATGAAGCGAGCCAATATGTGGGAGGGTATGAGGGAGATGTGCTCTTCAGTAAAATTAAATCATATGCTCAGCATCCTAAAGTCGTCGGAATAGGAGAAACTGGTCTGGATTACTATTACAACAATAGCCCTCGAGAAGATCAAATCTCCTCTTTTTCGGATCATATTCGCGCCTCGATAGATCTTGATCTACCTCTTATTATTCATACCCGCGATGCTGATGAAGACACCATTACATGCCTAAAAGAAGTTGGTAATGATAAAGCAAAGGGTGTATTTCATTGCTTTAGTGGTAGTGCTGAATTAGCGCAAAGGGCTCTTGATTTGGGATTTTATATTTCATTTTCTGGAATTCTAACTTTTAAAAACGCTGACCCCTTGCGTCAAATTGCCCAAAACACCCCCGTGAATCGCATCCTTGTTGAAACAGACGCTCCTTTCCTTGCTCCTGTTCCCTACAGAGGAAAACGTAATGAACCTGCCTTTGTCCGCTGTACAGCTGAACTATTGGCGAGTATAAAAGGTTTAAGTTATAGTGAAATAGAAAAAGAAACCACGAACAACTTTTTTTCGTTGTTCCCTAAAGCGAGATTGTCATTATGAAAATAACGATTTTGGGATGCGGCGCCTCAGGCGGCGTACCCCTGATCACGGGAGAGTGGGGGTCCTGCGACCCCCAAAATCCTAAAAACCGAAGGCGACGTGCTTCTGTTTTGGTACAAACCAATAATAAAAATATCTTAATAGATACAAGCCCAGATTTAAGAGTACAGCTATTAGATGCAGGTATCGATACCATTGATTTGGTTCTTTACACCCATGATCATGCCGACCATGTCTGTGGATTAGATGATTTGCGCCAAATTTATATTAAACATCGCAAACCCATTCCTGCTTATGCTGATCATGGTACTTTATCCGCACTTCGGAAAGCTTATGGTTATGCCCTCGTTACTATGGACCCGCTCTATCCTGCCTTTTTAGAGGGGCATGAACTTGAAGACACTATTGAATTTGAAGGCATTCAAATTTTACCTTTTTTACAATATCACGGACATCGTTCTTCATTCGGATATCGCATTGGGGATTTTGCTTACTCAACAGACCTTATAGAATTACCTGAAGAGAGTTATGAAATTTTGAAAGGAATTAAAGTTTGGGTCGTTGATTGTTTGCGCGATGAACCACATATTAGTCACGCGCATGTGCAACAAACCTTAAAAATGATTGACCAAGTTAAACCCCAAAAGGCCATCCTAACTCATATGACGCACAATTTAGATTATGATGACCTTAACGCACGCACCCCGCCCAATGTTGAGCCCGCATATGATGGCATGGTGATAGAATTACTATGACTGTCCTGCATCTTTTTATCCTAAGCCTTATCCAGGGACTCACAGAGTTTCTCCCAATTTCATCTTCCGGTCACCTTATTTTGTTGCCCCAAATATTCGGATGGCAAAATCAGGGTCTTGAGATGGATGTTGCTTTACATGTCGGGACATTAGCTGCCGTGTTAATTTACTTTCGAAACGATGTTTGGAAAATGATCACGCACTTTATCACCTATTGTATACGGGGATTTAGTTCACAGGACTTTGATCAGGAAGTGAAATTAGCCTTTAGTTTAATAGTGGCAACTTTACCCGCTGTCTTCGTTGGTTTTTTATTGAAGAAATCAGGCCTTGGAGATATGCGTCAAGTGAGTGTTATTGCTTTTACAAGCCTTTTTTTCGGGCTTGTCTTGTTTGTTTTTGATCATATTGGCACTCAGAAAAAGGATCTAAACCAAATAACATTAAAACGTGGTTTTTTAATTGGGCTTGGTCAAGCCATATCTTTAGTACCCGGCGTCAGTCGTTCAGGAATTTGTATAAGCGTAGGGTTGGCTCTTGGCTTTAATAGACTAGCCGCTGCGCGCTTTGCTTTTTTAATGGCAATTCCTTCAATTATTGGTGCCGCCACATTAACGGCTTATGATGCACTTCAAATTCAAAACGCGGTCGTGTGGGCAGATATTGGGCTGGGAATAGTGTTTTCAAGTTTGGCTGGTCTTGCCGCAATTCATTTTATGCTTACGTTTCTTGCCCGTCATACACTCACAATTTTTGTGATTTATCGCATTATTTTAAGTGTTGGCATATGGGTGTTTTTAAAGTAAAATAAGCACGAATAAAAAATTCTCTTATACCCTTGAAAAATATAACCTTATTGATTATCTATACATTAAGATGTATTAGACTGGCCTCTTAAAGGCTTATACCCACATAAAAAAAGAAAATTAGATATAATAATCTCAAGGGCTCAATATATCGAAATAAATTTTTTAAATGAGAAGAGTAGTGAGTATTGACACGTGAAAAAGAAATTTTTTAACCTTATATTTTTGTTCACAATCCTTGCTATGTCTAGCCAAGCAGCAGATAAACCTGAATCACCAGATGATTTTTGGTTTTCAATAGCAGATGAGTTGTATGCAACACCAGCCATAGTTCCACAAGCTGAACCGCTTAAACCTGCATCTGCAACTAATCCCATTTCCTCAATTGACTCCCAACCTCAAACTTCGAGTTCAGCGCCTAAAGTTCCTGATTTAGTTCCAGCCGCCGACACCTCGAGCTCGACCACTGCCGCACATGCTTCCTTAAAAGAACAAACACCCCCATTAACACCAAGCTCCCCTTATTATTCTTTCCGCAGAAATACTACTAAGAGCTCATTACTTCCAAAATCTCTTTTAACCGAACATATACACTCTCTTGGTTTGTCAACAGTATTACCTCCCCCCCCCGCTTCTGAATTTGACCCTCCAGGAAAAAAGGAAGGCTCAGGATTCTTTGATACTTCTCCTTATGTTCAACAAATCTTAGCCGCACTCACGCACGATGAAGAGCTTATAGGTTTTTACAAGCAAGTTTTAGATGCACAAAAAATCACTTTTGAAACATTTACAGCTGAGTTCCAACAAAGAAAAAAACTCACGGAAATGGATATCCAAAAAGCAAGACAAACTATAGCCGATGGTATAAGTGCAGGTAAAAAAGTCTTAGCAGCACTTGAAATAAATAAAAAACTTATAAATGATTACAGAGCATTTATTATAAACATTGATGTAAATTTTTTCGCTCAATTAGCGGTTAGCCGCGAAGAATGTCTATCGCGTGGCGGTGCCCAAGGTGTTCATCGTCTCGATAATTTTGTTTTTGGAACAGGGGGTGGGATAACACAGCTCCTCACCATGGCACGTCATTTAAAGTTAGATAATGGCTCCCTCACTTGGGAAGAAATTCAACAAGGAATCAAGGATCTTCTTCAACTCAAAAAAGATGATGATGTAATTTGTTTGTATGGAGAAGAAGGGCGTGAAACGATCGTCACTCCGAAGCTGGTTAGAGGTTATATGCCTGCCTATTTCAATCCTCCCTATTTCAATACGATCGCAGCAGAGCTTACATCCTTCTTTCGAATAGGAGACGCTTATCCATTCCCTATCCGATGTGAGGAGGTGAGAGAGCTTTGGTCAAGAGTTGTAACCCTTGCAGCCAGCCTGCATAAGAGTGGTCATTTCTCAGTTCTTGATTTTCTATGTAACAATATTGTCGAAAATTATTTGACTGGTGGATATTGTTTACAAGGAAGGATCAACCGCACATTCTTAAATTATGTCACTTTACTTGGTTCCATACAACTACGTGATATTTGTTTTTTGGATGAAATTGTAGATTCATGGGTAAGATTAAAAACAGAGTGAGCAGCACATAAACTCGGGCTTTGATAATCTGCCGGAGGCTTTAGTTTTTTAATAACTTCATTCATTCGTTGACGCATTTGTTTCTCTTTCGCTTTGTCAGTAAGAAGACTTTCAACAGCTGCACATAATGCAGGAGCGATACATTTATCTTGTATCAACTCCGAAACAACTTCTTGCCCCATTAATATATTAACCAAAGAAGCATATTTTATCTTTATCATACGACGAATGAGGAAGTATGTAAGGGGATGTAGCTTATAAGCTATGACCATTGGCAAACCTGCTGCAGCCAACTCAAGTACAACCGTTCCACTTGCTGCCAGGGCAGCTTGACTTTCTTGAAAGGCTGCAAATTTTTCTGATTGCTCTGTTGTTATAGTTGCAGAAAAGGTAATTTTCTCACGAATGAACTTTTCCAAGTGAGGCAGAGTTGGAATGACGATATGGAGATTTGGAATCTTTTTCTGAAGAAGAAAAACCGTTTTCTGAAAGACTGGTAAGAGGCGCGTTACTTCTGCACGACGGCTCCCCGGCAGAAGTGTTAAGAGCGGTACATCATACGGTATTCTATGACGATCACGAAAAGTTAAATCTTTCTTTTGGGAAAGATTCATTTCAACAACCGGATGTCCAACAAAAGTAGTTGGCAATCCTTCTTTTTCAAAATAAAGAGGTTCAAAAGGGAAAAGGACCAACAAATGATCGAGAAATTTGGCAATACTTTTTGCACGCTTTGCACGCCATGCCCAAACAGAAGGAGCCGTATAATGGATCAAGGGAATACTTCTTATACGCTTCTTTAGCGCTTTGCCAACACGAAAATTAAACCCTGGAGAATCTATGGTAACCACAGCATCTGGTCTCTGAGTTTCAATGGCTTCAACCGTCTGTTGAATGCGTTTTTTGATTCTCCAAATATGGGGAAGAACTTCAGCAAAGCCCATTACGGAAAGTTCTTCCATCGGAAACAAAGAGGTTAACCCCTCAGCCGTCATTAAGGGGCCACCAATACCTGTAAATTTTATTGAATCACCTAAAAGTTTTTTTAAAGCCTTCATGAGCTGACTTCCTAAAAAATCACCTGAAGGTTCTCCAGCTGATAAAAAAATTGTGTATTGGGTCATGAATGACGAATACCCACAAGGTAAAGGCCCGCTGCATCCGCCGCTTCTATAACAGCTTGCTTATCTAAGATTTGCGTTGAACCTGCTTCTATTGCAATACCACAGAGGCCTGCCTTATGCGCTTGATGAACTGTTGAGACGCCGATTGTTGGCAAATCAACAGCACGACTTTGATGTGGTTTTGCCATTTTTACCAAAACCCCTCCCCGCCCCTTTCTCCTTAGGGAGCCACACCGAACAAGAAGAGCTTCGGTTCCCTCAATGGCCTCTACCCCAAGCACAAGCCCTTGTTGGATCACAACGGCTTGACCTATATCTCCTATGCCAAGAAGGCGTGTGATTTCTTTTCCTTGCTTAATATCTTGCCAATCAGTTTCTTGTGGTTGATGAAGGCCCATAATGCCTTCTGGAGCTAGCAGATCATCTAAGATATCTCCTGCGCTTATCACCTCAAATCCCTCGTTTTTCAACATATGTATGATTTTTTTCAGCAACCAATCGTCTCCCGAAGCGCTCGCTCCCGTCTTTGCCAAGCCCATTTTTGCAAACCATTGTGCTCCCTTCCAATCAAGTTTTAGGCCTGACCAAGAGGGGCGCTCCATTGCGCCTGCCATCACCAGATGGGTGACTTTATTTTCTTTTAAAAACCGTAGAATCTTTCCGACAGCTCCAAAATTTGCCCACACAAAATTTTGAGAATGTTTCTCTTGAAGATTAATTAAATCAGAATCAGTTTGTCCTTCAAAGGCAACGAGAACTATAGGCTTATTGTGTTGGAGGCAATGTTGAAGAATTTTATAAGGAAGTTCTCCTTTACCAGCAAGAAGACCTATAATCTGCACATATCACCTCATCTTAAGCCGCGATTGTAGAGGGTAAACAAAGGCGCCGGTGAGAATCGTGTTTGATAAAGCTAATAATCTGCATAACATCTTCACTTTCGGCATATTTATCAGCAACGACATCCACGCGATCTGACAGTGTGGGAGCGGTTCCCTCAAATAACTCTTGATACGCATTGCGGAGTACCTGAATTGAGTCTGTAGAAAAACCACGCCGTTTTAACCCTACTAAATTTAATCCGGATAAATGCGCGCGCTCACCCTTTACATGACCATAAGGGATAACATCATTTTCCACACCGGACATTCCTCCAATTATGGCATGTGCTCCAATACGGACAAATTGATGGACTGCGGACAACCCCCCTATAATGGCATAATCGTCAATTTCAACGTGTCCCCCTAAAGTTGCTCCATTCGCCATAATGACATGGTTTCCAATTTTGCAATCATGAGCAACGTGGGACGCCACCATAAATAAATTGTTATTTCCAATCTGAGTAAGCATACCTCCCCCTTCTGTACCGGGTTGAAGAGTTACATACTCACGAATTTTATTATTTTCTCCAATGAGCAATTGAGAAGACTCACCATTATATTTCAAATCTTGGGGGGGATGGCCGATCGAGGCAAAGGGATAAATAATCGTGCCTGATCCAATTTGGGTGCGCCCTGCAATTGTTACATGAGAAATAAGGGTAACATTGTCTCCTAAAACAACATCGGGACCTACGCAGCAAAAGGGACCAATTTTCACATCATTCCCCAGCTGTGCCTTGCTATCTATCAATGCTGTGGGATGAATTTGTGACATTATTAAACCTTGCTTATAATTACCTCATTTTACCTTCTATGCCTAGGATGACCCATCCCTCCGTAGAGTGGCAAATGGTAGAATGTTACAAAGTATTACCGCAGAGAAGAGCTGCGCAGATTTCTTATGATTTTGGAAGAAAACACCGTGTACATTAGCTGACTTCTTTATCAGCGATCATGGCAGCAAAAACAGATTCTGCAACCAAATGATCACCAACATAAGCATTGCCGCGAAATTTCCAAACAGCTCCCCTACTTTTCTCCTTAATAACTTCCAAGTGTAAAACATCCCCTGGGACAACAGGCTTTCGAAATTTAGCTTCTTCAATGGACATAAAATAAACCAATTTTTCATCTTTTATGCCAAGAGTCTTCATGACTAAAACGGCCGCAGTTTGAGCCATTGCTTCAACAATCAACACACCCGGTAAAATAGGCTTACCAGGGAAATGGCCTTGGAAATACCACTCATTCATCGATACATTTTTGATGCCGACAGCTCGATGATCCAACTGGATGCTTTCTACACGATCAACCAACAGAATAGGATAACGATGAGGAATGAGAGACATAATCTCTTCTATTCCAACAGAAGGTGTGCGCTCTTTTTCTGCGTTCAACTCTGTCGGCTTTTTAAAATCATGAACGATTACACTTGATTGAGTCATTGTCTCTCAACTCCCTTTTTGTCCAAGTTTTTTAATGGCTATGTTTTGTCGATGCCACTCGCGCACAGGAACAGATGGATATCCTGCTACGACCTCTCCTTTTTCAATATCACGCATGATGCCACTTTGAGCTGCAATTCTAACACCATCACCAATTGAAAGATGGCCAGCAATTCCTACCTGACCAGCCACGACGACGAACCGCCCTAAATGGGTACTCCCCGCTATCCCTGTTTGGGCAACAATAACTGAGTTTTCACCAATGTGTACGTTATGTGCTATCTGAACCAAATTATCAATTCGCGTCCCACATCCAATAATGGTATCCGACTCCGAACCTCTATCAATGCATGTATTTGATCCTACTTCTACATCATCTCCAATAATAACACGACCAAGTTGGGGGATATCAAGGTGACCTTCCTCATCCATTTGGAACCCAAAGCCTTTCTGGCCAATGCGTGCACCCGCCTTTACAACAACACGTTTGCCCAATATAGCATGGCTAATCGTTACATTCGTATCTATAGAACATTCACTTCCTAATTCAACGCCCGCTTCAATGGTCGTATTAGATTTGATCTCACAACCATCTCCAATGGTCACATGAGCCTCAATAACAGTAAAGGGGCCAATGTAACAATTTTTTCCTATTTTAGCTGTTGAATGAATTGATGCATGGGGAGAGATGTTTGGGTCCCTTTTGGAAGAGGGATAAAAGAGGGATGCCACTTGGCCATACGCCCTATAAGGTTTAGGGGAAAGAAGCAAAGCCATCCCTTTTGGAGCATATTTTACATATTCCTCTGACACAAGACAGGCACCGGCCTTTGTCTCTTTAAAGTGATCAAGATATTTGGGATTATGAAAAAAACTGATATGTCCCTTTTCTGCCTTGTGAAGGGGGGCCACGTCAATAATGATGAGATTAGGGTTTGCCTGTGGTCCTGGCGTTGCACCACATATAGCTGCAAGATCTTGAAGAGTATAGGGGCCGGTGTTTTGATAAAAACGTATATCAGCCAAGCTTGTTAAGTCTCCTCAAAAAATTAATTAAAAGAATTCAAATTCTTCAGGGATACTATCACAAGATTGCCCCTCTTTTAAACAAAAAAGAATCTATGCAACCGGTTAGCTTTTATATTGATAATACCCCGCCTTTTTTAATGCTTCTGATATGCTCTCGCGCCATCTTTCGATGCGGACAGCTTGATCAGGGTGAGGTTCATGATAAAAACAGGCAACAGGACGGCCTAAGGGTGTATCATAAATGACAAAATGGCGGCGGGACCCTTCCCCGTTTTTGACGGAAGCGATTTGTCTTAATTTTTCAACAATCGATTGGTAGGTCAGAGTTATTTCAGGATTGATGATATCATTCATCCATTTAAAAGTTGAAACAAGCTCTCGATTTGTTGTTAAGTCAGCCTCTTTAAGATGCTCAGCATGTCTTTGCTGAACCCATTCTTTAGCACGTCGTTGTTGTTCTTCTCTTTGTGCACGACGCAGCCTTTTCCTTTCAAGTTCTGTAATTCTAGGTCCAAAAGGAACCTCATCCAACGGAGGATCCATAGGCTCAGAAACGCATTCTGATGCTTCTTTTGCATCTTTAAAAGGGGAGGTATTCTCTTCATCTTGTAGGAGAGTCGATTTACTCTCATCTGATTGGTGCGTTAAAGGAGTTTTCCTGCCGAGTGGTTTTTGGGTCTTATCTTTAGGATGTGAAAGAGACGTGTCATTTTTCCACTCATTAGCTAGAGCGTCATCGCGACTCTCCTTTACAAGGTTTATGAATGTTTCTCCTTCAAAATCAGGAAATTTATCTTTAAGAGATTGTATTAAATTTGGTTGCCTAAATTGTTGAAAAAAGATGCTCATTCTCGCAAATATTGAAGCATAACCTCCTATTAATTTTTGAGCTATATCAGGTGGGCAGTTTACAATCAAAGGCGCACTTTTGATTCCTTTGAAACATTCATCTCGCTGAAACTCTAATTGATCCCATATATGGTTTTGGCTTCTTAAATTAAGAGCATATTTATCTTCAATTTGGGGAAACTCAGAATGTGTAAAAGTGCGCATATTACTTTTGAGATGTTGAGACATCTTTTTTGATGCTTCTTCAAGATCTCTTTTTTCTGTATTCTAAGAAACCAATTTGCCAGTACTCAAAAACACCAAATTGAAATGGAGATAATTTACTTATAAGATATTCTATAAACTTCGAATCATCTTTGTAAATTCTTGTTAAAGAAATATAAAGAATGACTTCCATTAATACTTCTTGTTGATTCCTTCTATTTTTCGGTTTCAACGTTGCTTTACCGATCGTTTCAATTCTATCCGCGAGTTCACAACGAGAATTAACAAGTCTCATTAAAAAGGAATCTACCTTCATGCAAAACAACTATCTTTGCCCACAGTGGAATAAAAATTCAATACTTCGATATGTTTTTTAATCGAGGGTATAGATAAAGATAAAAAATCTCCTGTGGTAAAAACTTTCATAAAATCTTGTGGAATTGTGTCATAGAGTTTTACAAGACCCTTTTAAAATCAGATCCAAGTAAAGATAAAATCTCGTTGTATTCCTCGAGCCGAGCCACGATAAGGGATTCTATTCTTGCCCAAGTGTGTGTGAATTTATCTTTTTGAGATACCTGAACCTTAGTTCCTAACTTGGCTATTGGTCCCCCTATTGTACTTTGGGCATCATTATCATCATTTTCCATAGAAAGTACTTGTGTGAGACAAAGACCCATAAAGGCGAGGAGAATAATTTTATAAAACGACATATGGAACTTCCTCTACACATCTTCAATGCTTGTTACTCCTTCCAAACCCAATAAGTTGGAACGCGTTTCAGCGTGAATATGATAACTATCCGGCAGATGAATTTGGATAGGGTGTAAAGCATCTAGAATTACTTCTAAACACACACGCACAGACCCTCCCTTTGAAGGGGATAGAATTTTTTGGAAGTCATCAGCTTTTGCAAGATTATTTAACCGGACTTTAATCATTCTTGTGAGAGATTGCATAGCATGATCCAGAAGTTGGATTCCTTGCGTGGTTAACCGGAAACCATCACTTTCAGGCTCTTGCTTTAGGATAGCACTTATATATAAAGGCGTGCCGGGTTCTAAATGGTCGCGGCTGCGCGCAAAAACTTCTGAAAAAACTGTTATTTCAAAAATTCCTTGGCCATCTGACAATTGGACAAAAGCATATTTTTGGCCTGCCTTTGAAGTGCGTTCTTGTTTGACTAATACAATCCCTGCAAGCTTGACTAAAGTCCCATCTCCCATATCTTTCAAATAACTACTTTGAGTCACCCCTAACCGACCAAGAGAGGATCCGTAAATATCAAGGGGATGAGCTGATAAGTAAAAACCTAACGCGTTAAATTCTTGCTGAAGTTTTTCAAGGGCCCCCCAATCTTTAACATTTGGTAAGGTCATAATATGATTTTCTTTAGCAGCACTAAACCCAAATAAACTGCTCTGTTGGCTTTGCTGTTCCTGTGCAACGAGCTGGGCTTGTCGTAAAATTGTTTCAATGGCGAGATAAGTTTGTTTGCGGTTAGTATTTAAACAATCGAACGCACCCGCAGCAACAAGATTCTCAAGCTGACGCTTGTTCAATGATCCTAACGCACGTGAGGTCCCCATACGTACAGCAAAATCAGTAAGATCTTTAAAGGGACCATTTTTTTCACGATCAGCAATAACCATTTTCATTCCTGCCTCACCGACTCCTTTAACGGCAGCAAGGGCATAACGAATGCTCTCTCCTTCAACACAAAAGGTAACATCGGAAGCATTGATGTTTGGTGGAAGAAGCGGAATTTTCAAGCGTTCTAAATCTTGACGGAACACATTCAGTTTATCCGTATTATTCAAATCATAGGTCATTGTAGCTGCAAAAAATTCCAATGGATGATTAGCCTTCAAGTATGCAGTTTGATAGGTTAGCAATGCATAGGGAGCTGAGTGTGATTTATTAAAACCATAGCCAGCAAACTTGGCCATTTGATCAAAAATTTGACTGGCAATTGCAGACGTAAGACCATTGTTGACTGCACCTTCTATAAATAAAGTACGTTGTGCATTCATTTCAGACTTAATTTTTTTTCCCATAGCACGACGGAGTAAATCTGCTGCTCCTAGAGTATATCCTCCGAGAACTTGTGCAATTTGCATGACTTGTTCTTGATAAACCATGACACCATACGTGCCTTCCAGAATTGGCTGCAATTCAGAATGAAGATAGGTTACTTTTTCTTCTCCATGCTTACATGCCAAATAGCGCGGAATATCATCCATTGGTCCCGGTCTGTAAAGCGCCACCAATGCGATTAAATCTTCAAAGCGGTCTGGTCGTAGTTTACGTAACACATCTCGCATGCCCGCACTTTCAACTTGGAACACCCCAACCGTTTCAACACGCTGGAGCAAATCAAATGTTTTCTGATCATCTAAAGGGATTTGAGAAATATCAATGTTCACACCTTTGGAACGTAAACACTGACAACAGTTCTCAATAATTGTGAGAGTTTTCAATCCTAAAAAGTCAAACTTTAGAAGCCCGGCTAATTCAACATATTTCATGCTAAATTGGGTGGCAGGCAATTCTGATCCCTCGTCCTTATAGAGTGGTACTAAATCTGCCAACGGCCGATCTCCAATAACGACACCTGCAGCATGCGTTGAAGCGTGGCGGTAAAGACCTTCTAATTTCATCCCAATATCAATCATGGTTGCAACAGAAGGATCCGTATCGCGCGCCTGTTTTAAGAGGGGCTCCATTTCCAATGCTTGCTCTAAAGTGACGGGATTCGTTGGGTTATTGGGAACAAGCTTAGAAATGCGGTCAATTTGGCCGTAGGGTAATTGGAGAACGCGTCCCACATCTCGCAAAACCATCTTGGCTTGCATCTTTCCAAAAGTGATGATGTGTGCAACTCGATCATCACCATACCTACAACGTACATAAGCAATGACCTCATCTCTTCTATCCTGGCAAAAGTCAATATCGAAGTCCGGCATGGAGACACGTTCTGGATTTAAAAAACGCTCAAAGAGCAAACCAAACCGAATTGGATCAATATCTGTTATGGTTAAAGCCCATGCAACTAATGATCCTGCTCCTGATCCTCTGCCAGGACCGACAGGTATTCCTTGACTCTTGGCCCATTGAATAAAGTCAGCAACGATCAAGAAATAGCCAGGGAAGCCCATTTTCTCAATGACCTCTATTTCATAATTCAACCGATCTGAATAGAGACGTTGTTTACCCTCTTTTTCCTCATCAGAATCATCAGATGTATAAACCTGCTTTCTAAGACGATCTTCCAAACCCTCTTCAGCCTTATTCCGAAGTTCCTGTGCTTCACTCAAACCTGACGGGACAGGATACGGTGGTAAAATTGGGTCACGCGCTGTGGGCATATAAGAACATCTCTGAGCGATCACAAGAGTATTTTGTATAGCCTCAGGCAAATCAGAAAACAGCTGCACCATCTCTTCAGATGTCTTAAAACAATGATGTGGTGTTACACGGCGACGATCATCTTCATTAAGATAACGACCCTCGGCAATGCACAAGAGCGCATCATGGGCCTCATACATGTCTGCTGCATTAAAGAAAACTTCATTGGTTGCAACGATGGGAACATCAAACTGATGAGCAAATTCCAGGAGAAGTCCCTCCGTTTGTTTTTCCTGGGACAAACCATGGCGCATAATCTCAATATATAAATGACCCGGAAAACAGTCTTTTAAACTTTGAAGAATTTGTTCTGCCTCGGTGCGTTGTCCTTCAAGAATTAATCGGCCCAAAGGCCCCGCAGGTCCTCCTGTAAGCACAATAAGGCCATCTCTTCGTTCCTTTAACTCTTCAAGACTTATTTGAGGTAATATCCCTGGATTGGCCTTAAGATAAGAGTTACTGATGAGATGAAGTAAATTTCGATAGCCTTCCTCATTTTTTGCAATTAATACCAGTTCGTCAGGTTCCTGCACCTTATGTAAGACAGGAGAGGTATTGACAGTCCTTGCCAAGCGTATTTGACACCCTATGATGGGTTGGATGCCAGATTCTACACAAAGTAAAGAAAACTCAAGGGCTCCAAAAAGATTGGCTGTATCCGTAATCCCGAGAGCAGGCATCTCTAGCTCATGACAGCGCTTAACAAGCTCTTTAACTTTAATGGCCCCTTCAGCTAGGGAATACGCTGTATGTACGCGTAAATGTATAAATGGTGTCATGGTAGTAAAACTTATAGATTCTGAGCTGTATTTTTCTTTTATACCGCGAACTTACTTATCCGCCAAGGAAGATTAATATATAAGGCTTAATCTCATATAAATCTTTGAAAATATAAGCATTGAAATTTAAAAACAGAAAAAATGCTAAAATTATTATATATTTATTAAATTTTTCCTTGAAAAAGAATTTTTCTTTTCTCTATATACAACATGGTAGTTAAAAACATTATATTCTTATAGTGAAACTACTCTCTGCTTAGAATTGCTCTTAATGAAAGGATATATAATGAAAACTATTGTTAAATTAATTTCTACCCTCAGCATTGGCTTATGGGCCTTTATAGTTGAGACTAAAGGCGCAGATGAGGATTCGTTTGATTGGTTCGATTTAGATCTCTACAGTTCTCCACAAGTAACTGCAGCCCAAGCTGCATCACCCTTAGGTGTGAATGTGGCTGAAAAACCTGCAGATCTTCCACAAAGCCAAGCATCAAAAGTAGTCGTGGATTTTTATAGAAAAAGTGAAATACCTCTAAGTGCTTTAACGGGGACTAACGTTATATCATATTTTTATATCCTAAGCTCAAACGAAGAACGTAGAATAGATATAACTCCAGAAACAACATTTCCATTTACGGTCGAATTACAAGCCAACCCAAAAGCTATTTCTTTTATATCTCAACAATTAGGCAGCACAGTCATTAGCATTGGAAGAGCTTGCTTTTCTACACACGAACTTGAAGGGCGTCATAATAACCTTGCCCGAAATAAGCAAGAAGTTCCACAATATTCTCATCTGGAAATTCTTCTTTCAATGTCTTTAAATCCCCCAAGAGTGACTTACACTCAACAACAACTTGATATTGTTGATCAAGATTTTCAAAGAAAACTTGCATTGTTAAATCAAGGCCTAAACCCTGGCAATTCAATTCCAATTGTTGACGGAAATCTTATGGCCGGTACTGAGCTTAGAGATTTTCTTCATGCACAAAGACTAGAAAAAATGAGAAGAGAAGAAGCAAAAATAGGAAGTACAAGAGGAGTATCTGAACCGCCAATAGTCAACGTCTATGATAGATTTGGTACAGGATGTGTTATTACGAGAGCTGTTGCAACACAAGCTCCTTAAGTGCCTCAATTGAGAAGTCTTTTCCTCATCAAACGAGGAAAAGACTTCATTTTAGACCTTTCTTTTCTTCATCTCTTTAAATTTCTGATAGTCTAAAAGAGCTTCTGGACCTCCTCCAATGAGAGGAAGTTTTAGGGCTGCAGAAATGGTCACCCATCGTGCTTCTATGTTTTCTTCTAAATCTAATTTTAAGATTGGCATTGTTGAAAAACGTGTCCTGAATTGATAGAAAATATAATCCAATGTGTCACGACGGACATACATTTTATTAAATTCTTCCAGGTCCTCTTCTTTAATTCTAATGCCAAGCTCTTCGTGTATTTCTCGAACTAACGCCTTGCTTGGCGTTTCCCCCTTTTCTATTTTTCCTGCAGGAAGACCCCATGTATTTCCTTGAGATTGTGAGGGATGGCGTTTTAAAAGCAAAATTTTATTTTTGTATTCAAAATAGCACCCTACAACTTCCATGGTTGGATTAAAATCGAGAGGTGGGATACTAAAAATCTTCAAGAACTTTTTTCTTCCGCAAATGAGAGGGGACGTTGCAAAGCTGCCAGTAGAATGACTAAGACAACCGCAACAACAAGAATCATGGCAATATAAACAGGCACAATTGTTCCATTAAAAAAGAACCCAGCAATACTCACGATAATTGCGAAAAATAAATTACGTAACGACGCCACAATGGAAACCGATAAACCACGATCATTGGGGAAAATCTCAAATGCACGGGTGGCACATGTAGCCACAATGAAAGCCATTACAAAATTACTAATACAGAAAATGAATAATATGATTGAAGGTGATTCTGGTAATTGGTGGAGGAGGAGAGCAGAAGCAGCCAGGATAAAAGCGGAAAAACCAACGACTCCCACACGCAACGCGCCTTTTAATCCGAGCCTGCTAATTGAATGACGATACATCGTCGCTCCAATGAAATTAACACCTATCGGTATTGCCTGACAAACTGCAAAAAGCGTGGGCGTAAATCCAAAGCCATCAATAAAAATGAAGGACCCATTTGCCAAAAATAATCCCGTAAGACTTATGGGAAGAGCATGCCCTAATGCCATTAACAAAAATTCTTTGTCTTGCAAAAGCATTTTGGATTTGAACCAAAGTTCTTTAAATCCTCCCTGATTTGCATTTTCTCCTTTTCGAAGAGTTTCGGGCAAAAGTTTGCACAATACAGTTGCAACCAATACCATTAATGTAAAATTCAGCACAAAAGGAGATCGCCACCCAAAGTGTTCAGTCACCCAGGCGCCTACAAGAGGAGAAATTGCAAAAACAATGGGGAACATGGACCCATAGATGGCCATATAGCGTGCATAGGCAATTCCATGAAACATATCCGCTAAAATAACAACCCCAAGGACTCCAAGCCCTCCAACACCTACAGATTGCACAAATCGACACACAAAGAAGGATTCAATGCTGTCCACAAAGCAACACCCCAAGGCCCCTATCAGAAAGAAAATAAAGGATGTATATAAAAGTGGACACCTTCCATAAATATCGCTCAACCTCCCAAAAATAATTCCTAAAACTGCACTATTAAGAGGACTGATCATCAAACAAATTTGCATCCAAAATTCAGTTGTCTGAAAATAATCGCGCATGATGGGCATAGCCGGTAGATAAATATCCATGCTGGAGACCATGAGGCCAACAGCAACAATAATGAAGAACGCCAATAGCTTACGACGTTCTAATGGCAAAGCCAAATTATCCATTTATATTTATCCTTTATGACGCTTAAATGCTTTTTGTGAGAAAGGTGTATAAACTCACAGTGTAAATTAAAAATTTAACTTTTACTACTTATTTCCCAACAAAAGGACTCATCATTCATCAGGCTTTATCTAATTTTATTAAGGTGGCTAATACTCAACCCTTAATAAAATGTTAATTTGTTTCATGCATACTATATGCATTAAGAACCTTTCAACCTATGAAATATGAGGAAAAAGAGATGAAATACGACATAAAAAAACATTGCACATATAGACTTGTAATACACCCAAGCGTTTCAAAGCGCTCCTCCCTTTATGCGCTTTTGATTGCCTCTTCACTTATGCTGGGAGGGCTCTCAACTTTAAGTGTAAATGCTATGGATGAGGGTCCGAAGCATAACCAAAACCTCTTAGATCATCCCCAAATAAAGGATGCTCTTACTCCTAAATTAATAGAATTTTTTGAACATCTTACCGTACATGAACTTCTCAGCATTGAGTTAGTTTCAAAAAAGTTTCAACATATGGTGTGTGCAGTGGTACAAAGTAAAACAGAATTTACTGTACATCTGTCCCAGATTTGTAAACATCCAACCACTTTACTAAGCGATTTACGCCACCAAGCTTTAAGAATGATGACTTTGGATAAACTCAAAATAGACCAACGTTGCAAGATGAATGTACTCATTGTCTTAAGTAAAATGGAAAATGGAGAAAGATATAAGAAGGAATTCATGGAGCTTTTTGAAAGCCTACCACATGATATGAATAATCCACTCGTTAAAGAATATGGACAAATATATGCCTCACTTTTGGAGCCCCATCATTCAACTCATGAAAATCCCAACTGTTCTAAAGGCGGCAAAGGGGGTAAAGGTGGGAAAGGCGGCAAAGAAAATTGTAATATACAATAGCTTTTGTTTATCTCACGTTTATTTACGTAATGATGTTAGGATTTTAAAATACTCTTAAAACGAGAGATTAGACATTAATTGCGGCTATCACACATTAAATCTGAAATGGAAGACGTCACCGTCTTTGACGCTATAATCTCGTCCCTCAAGGCGCATTTTACCAGCGGCCTTAGCCCCCGCCTCCCCTTGATGGGTGATATAATCATCGTAGGAAATAGTTTCTGCGCAGATAAATCCACGTTCAAAATCTGTATGAATCACGCCCGCAGCTTGAGGAGCTTTAGCCCCTTGGTGAATGGTCCATGCGCGCGCCTCCTTGGGTCCTACTGTAAAAAAGGTGAGTAAGTTAAGGAGATTGTATCCTTCGCGAATAACTTGTTTGAGACCTGTTTCTTTTAAACCAAGGGATTGGAGAAACTCTTGTTGTTCTTCAGCAGACTCAAGAACAGCTACTTCAGATTCAATAGCAGCCGAAATCACAACAGCTCGCGCGTCATGACTGGCCGCATATTCAACCACTTTACGTGTCCAATTATTCCCCGTAGCAGCCTCAGCTTCTGACACATTACACACATAAAGCATCGGCTTTGCTGAGAGAAGTTGTAATTGCTGATAAAGCCCTGTCTCCTCTTTTGAAACTGACATTGTTTTTGCTGTTTTCCCCTGTTCAAGATGTGGTTTAACGCGCTCCATTAATTCCAGCAATGCTTTAGATTCTATATCCCCGCCCTTCGCTTTTTTTGCCAGAGCCACCATACGGCGATCCAAACTTTCTATATCAGCGAGTACCAATTCTGTTTCAATTGTGGTCAGATCGCGAATAGGGTCTACACTTCCATCCACATGGGTAATATCATCATTTTCAAAGCATCGCAAGACGTGGATAATGGCGTCAACACTTCGGATATGGCCCAAAAATTGGTTGCCCAACCCCTCCCCTTTGCTTGCACCGCGAACAAGACCGGCAATATCCACAAATTCCAATTGTGTTGGAATAATTTTTTGAGAAGTCGCAATTTCTGCTAATTTATAAAGCCTTGGATCAGGGACACCTACACGACCAATGTTCGGCTCGATGGTGCAAAATGGATAGTTTGCAGCTTCTGCCGCTGCTGTAGCCGTTAATGCGTTAAATAATGTTGACTTCCCTACATTCGGTAGTCCAACGATGCCACAATTAAAACCCATCACACACCATTTTCCTTAAGAATTAATAGATCATACAACAACTTGTAATCGATACTTCGAAATGTTGCAATTAATTTAACACACTTCTATTTTATAATAATTCTTGCATTGACAGAAAATACAACTTATTTAAAGTGAATAAATAAGATTAGAGAGAATAGACAACTTATGTTACAAAAGCGACTTACAACTGCTTATACCATTTGGTTTTGTGCTGTTTTATTTTATCTTTATCAATACATCATTCGTGTTTCACCAAGCGTCATGAAAGACGATTTGATGGTTGCTTTTAATGTCAGTGCCAGCGGTTTTAGCAGTTTGTCCTCTTTTGCTCTTTACTGTTATGCCTTGATGCAGATACCTGTCGGCATGCTCGTTGATCACTATGGAACGCGACGCATGGTATTATCCTCTATCTTTTTATGTGCCACTGGGGTTGTGTTATTTGCTTCTTGCGAGCAGCTTGCTCTCGGTTACCTTGCCCGCATGATGATGGGAACTGGCTCCGCTTGCGCATTTTTATCTGTGAGCAAAATAGTCAACGAATGGTTTCCTGATACACATAAAGGCATCATGATGGGATTCGTTCCCACCTTTGGGACACTTGGTGCTTATCTCGGGGGCCCTCCTCTTGTCATGCTCATTGAAAACCAAGGATGGAGAACAAGTCTCCTCATTTTGGCTACCATAGGATTCGTGGTCCTTGTGCTCAATTTCCTATCTCTTCCCACTGCCCGCAAAGGTTCGAAGGAAATTATTCCTGGTGAAGAAACTGTATCATTCCAAGCCTTGATGGCTGTGTTCAAAAATGGTCAAGCTTGGCTTTTTGGATTTGTTGCTATTGGAATTTATCTTTCAATTTCTGTGGTTGCTGATCTATGGGGCGTTTCTTTTGTTCAAGAAAAATTTATGGTTTCCAAGCAAGACGCAGCTCAGATGATTTCATATATGTACTTTGGGACAGCCTGTGGGTGCCCCATATTTGGATGGATTAGCCGTGTGATAGGATCGGTTAAATACACTCTTCTTATCGGGGCTACTGGAACTGTGGCATTCTTAGGTTATTTAGTTTTTGCATCTCACATTCCTCTTTGGCTTGGAAATGCAACCTGTTTTAGTATCGGAATTTGTACGGGTGCAGAAATTTTATGTTTCATTGCAGCTTGTGAAATGATGGGGCCAGAAGTTTCTGGAACAATGACTGGTTTCTTAAATTGTATAGTAAGTCTCGCTGGTGCTATGATCCAACAGCACGTGGGAATGGTTCTTGATTATTTTTGGGATGGCGCACTGCTTGAAAGTGGTGTGCGAGCTTATTCAATTCACACCTATAAAGTTGCCTTTGGTGTCATTCTCTTTTTCTCTTTCACATCTTGTTTGTTTGCCTTGTTTATAAAATCGCAGCGAAAGTCACCTTCGAAAACTTACTCCCCTTAATGAGCAATATAGTTAAGAGTCTCAAAACCAAGAAAAACTCTTCAGAAATTCCTTTTCTTCCGGTGTTGAAGAGCGCTTTAAAATTTCATTTCGATGGGGGAAACGGCCAAACTTTTTAATAATATCCATGTGTTGAACTGCATAGGAAACTGTTTGCTCATTTTGTGAAATGCTGGAAAAGAGACGTATCCCCTCTTCTTGGTCTTCAAAATTTTCACTGTGCATAAAGGGCATGTAAAGAAAATTAATCTGCTCTGTCGTTGGTAATTTTTTGTCTAAGCCTAAATGGATGGCAGCTTTTGAAAGATTCAGTGCGTAATCATCCGTAGCAAACGCTTGCGATGTATTTCTAAATATGTTGCGTGGAAGTTGATCAAACACAAGCACCAAAGACAAAATCTCTGCTGCATCCTCAAAGTTGTTCAGTTCATTTTCATGAAACGACTGAAGGGTATTTTGATAATGTTTTTCAAACCGTTGCCGTAGATGTTCATCAAACTCATTATCTTTCACAAACCAAAAGGGTTGAACTTCTTTAGAAAACCAAAAGGAAAGAATATCGAGTGAAGGTGGTAAAGTCTTATAAATACTCATCTTGTTCTCTTTCGCATAGGTTTAATTTTACTTTTGTTTAGAAGGAATTTTAGGAATATCTCTACTCGGGACTTCTCTCACCTCTCCTGGTTTTAAATCACCTAAGGAAAAAGGGCCGTAAGCCACACGAATGAGGCGATTCACCTTTAAGCCTAAATGATCCATAATCTTTCGAATCTCCCGATTCTTGCCTTCATAAATGGTAACAAACAACCACTTGTTTGTGCTTGCTTTATAAAGATCACTCACAATCTCAGCTTCAATCCGCCCATATTTTATATCATCAATCGTTATGCCTGCTGACAATTTTTTAAGAGCTCTTTCATCCACAACTCCATGTACACGCACACGATATGAGCGAGCCCATCCTGTAGATGGAAGTTCTGCATGACGTGAAAAATCACCATCATTGGTCAATAAGATAAGTCCTTCTGAATTTAAATCGAGCCGACCAACAGTAATCACACGGGGTAAAGTTGTTGGGAGAGAGTCAAATAATGTAGGGCGGCCTTGAGGATCGTGGCGTGTTGTTAATAAGCCTGCAGGTTTATAATAAAGCCAAATACGCAATGGTTCTGCCTGTGTTATAGGCTTTCCATCTACTTCAATTTTCATTTTATCCGTAACTGAAATTGCCGGTGATGTAATAACTTTACCGTCAATTGAGACGCGTCCTTCAGCAATCCATTTTTCTGCCTCTCGACGAGAACATAAACCTGCACGCGCCATTCTTTTTGCGATGCGTTCACCTTTGGTAGAAGGAACTGTCATCGAGATGCTGCTTGAATAAAACCCATAAAGATGCGCTTATCGGCTTCGCTCACATGATATTCGGGATGCCACTGCACTCCCAACCGAAATGGCTGAGAAGGATCTTCTATGCCTTCAATGACGCCATCGCTCGCAATTGAATTAACACAAAGCCCCTCAGCAATTTTTTTTATGGCTTGGTGATGTGCACTGTTCACTGAAATTTTACCTTCTACCATTTCATCTTTTATTAAGCTGTATAATAAAGTGTCTTTATAAACTTCTATTTCATGGCCTGGTTCTGTGCGGGGATTTGGTTGCTCATGGCTTAAGCAATTTGAGACTTCATCTGGAATATGCTGTATAAGCGTGCCGCCGAGAACAACATTCAACAACTGCATCCCTCCACAAATACCTAAAATGGGTTTTCCTTTGGTGAGAGCGAGTTGCATTAACTGCCACTCAAATGCAGTACGATTTATTTTTGTGGTCACCGTATCATGCCGTTGATTCACGCCATAAAGGGAGGGATCAATATCAAATGCTCCACCAGTAAAAACAAAGCCATCAGCAATGTTTGCATATTCTTCAGCTAACTCAGGATGGTGAGAAACTGGGAATGGAATTCCTCCTGCAACAAGGATGGCATCGCAATAGTTTTGCCGCAAAGCATACCATGGCATCTTAGAATAACCACCTGGAGCCTCGCAATCTAATGTTACAGCTATTAAAGGTTTATCTGTTCTCATAATGACTCCTTATTCTTTTCTTTTGCGAGAGGATAGTCTGGTGGTGGAGGTTTAGGATATGTCCGAGGATAATCACTATTCTCCAAAGGCTCAACACCTCCTTTTTTTCCACAGGCAGCAAGACCAAAACTTATCAATATTATTATACCAAATTTGTACATTCATTGACCTTCTTAAGATGACTTTTCCAACTCAAGCAAACACCCAAATGTATCTTTAGGATGCATAAAGATGACAAGCTTACCATGAGCACCTATTTTTGGTTGATTTAAAATACGCGTATCAGCTTTTTGTAAAATCTCCATCGATGCCTCTAAATCGTCAACTTCAAAACAAAGATGGTGCAACCCACCTTTTGGATGTCTTTCTAAAAATCCTTTTAATGGTGAATTCTCTCCATAAGGTGTTAAAAGTTCTAATTTAGTATTAGAAAGATTCACAAATGCGGAAGTCACCCCATGTTCTTTTAAATCTTCAGCAGCAGATACCTGAGCTCCTAGAACATCTCTATAAAATTTAAGTGCCTCCATTAAGTCTGGCACGGCAATGGCAACATGATTGAGTCGGTTTAACATTCCATTCCTTATATGACCAAATCACTCACATCTTAATTTGTCCATCTATATTTGTACTAAGTGTACTTCAGTGAGAGGCTTTTTGCCTAGATGTGTGTTCGTAACTCTTCGAATTGCTATTCTTAATGCTTCACAACGTGCTTCATCATTTGATTGCTCATCATTTAGTGTTTGTCGAATGGTTCGGTGAATATTTCGAATAAGCTCATCCTTTTCCTCGCCATCTTCAGCAACGCCCAATATTGTAAGTTGAATAGGACGTGCCAATTGCCCAACTTTATCAAGAGAAATTGTTGCAACAATGGTTCCTTGAATAGCTAAACGTGTCCGATCCCGCAGCATCAAACTACTTAAAGGGACCAACCTGTTTCCATCAAACCCTAAACGTCCTGTAGGAATTTCATCAATAATTTTTGGCTGATCCGACGCCATGTGAATGAGCGTCCCATTCTCGGGTATAACAGCTTTGGGGATTCCACATTCCAGCCCCAAAGTTGCCTGAGCTTGAAGATGACGCGCCTCCCCATGAACAGGAATTAAAATTTGCGGACGTACCCACGCATACATTTGCCGCAATTCATCTCGCGCGGGGTGTCCTGAAACATGGACGTCTTCATCATGAGCGGTGATCACCTTTATGCCTTGAAGTACAAGTCGATTTTGCAAATGATTGATACTACGCTCATTCCCTGGAATGATTCGAGAAGAAAAAATGACTGTATCTTCTGCTTCCAATTCCACCGACGGATGCTGACCTGCCGCGATTCTGGCGAGAGCAGAGCGCGGTTCTCCTTGAGAGCCTGTCACGATAAGCAGAACTTTGTTTCGGGATAAACCTTCCGCTGATTCTTCATCAAGGTAGGGTGGTATATTTTTTAAGTACCCATTTTGACGAGCTGCCTCTTCCATGCGAACTAAAGACCGCCCCACTAAAACAGGCTCACGACCGCTAGCGCGCGCAGCAACCGCAGCCGTTTCTAATCTCGCCACATTAGATGCAAAACAGGCAACGACAACGCGTCCTTCCGGATGGCTCTTGATGAGTTCTATAAGTTCTTTACGTACACTCTCCTCGGAGCCGGATGTCCCTTCAGTAAATACATTGGTGGAGTCGCAAACCATTGCCAATACACCTTTATCCCCTAGTTCCTCTAAACGCGTATGATCTGTCACTTCTCCTACAAGGGGATTCGCATCAACTTTCCAATCTCCTGTATGAAGAATTGTTCCCAAAGGTGTTGAAATTGCTAATGCATTCGGTTCGGGAATGGAATGAGTTAGAGTTATAAATTCTACGGAAAATGGGCCCACTTTAACAGTTCCTGAAAGAGGAACTTCATGTATGGGGACCTTTTTTCCCCATGGTTTATCTTGCAGTTTGTGTCGTATGATACTTGCTGTAAAGGGGGTAGCATAAATAGGGCATTGCAAATAGGGCCAAAGATAAGGCACTGCACCGACATGGTCTTCGTGAGCATGGGTAATGATGAGCCCAGCGAGAGCATCTTTATGCTCAACAATAAAAGCAGGGTCAGGCGTAATAACTTCAATACCCAAGCGGTCGCCAAATGTAATTCCCAAATCTACCATAAGCCATTGGCCAGCATGGGCAAATAAATTCATGTTCATGCCAATTTCATTGGCACCTCCAAGGGGTAGAAACCAAAAATCGTCTTTAGTTGGATTATATTTCACAAAAATATCTACCTAATTGAATGGTTGCCTTACCCTACCCTTAAATAAGAGGTTATCTTATATATGACAAGGTTTCACAAAAAAATCTTTAAGTATTTGTGCAAAAGAGACCTTCTCATTTTCATAATATCTCCGCAGACATTAACTTAAGGCTGGTTCCATCATCATTTTTTAGCACTAATGCTCCCTCAGGACTTAAGTCCATGAACTCTGCATGCGTTTCTTTTTCCCCTATTACAACCTGCATTTTTTGACCAAGCCCATGAGCCCTTTCCAACCACACTTTACGAATAGTTTGGAATCCTTTTTGTCTCCAAATTTCATAATAAGTTTTAACATTATCAAGAAGGGCAACAAACAATGCTTCTTTATCTATGCTTGATTTTACATGATCTATTAGAGCAGTCACTTGATATTTTGAATGTTCTGGAACGACGTGAATATTTAGCCCAATCCCAATCACACATGATTTAACAAATTGCTCACCTTGTGATTCTGTTTCAATTAAAATCCCAGCAACTTTTTTTCCTTCAAGGAGAAGATCATTTGGCCATTTATATGTGAGAGTGTGAGGAATTAGTAACATAGGTAAAACCGCTTCTCCAACTGCTATAGCCATTACAAAAGAAAGCTGATTTGCTTCGCTTAAAGTACACTCAGGTGTCAATATAATTGAGCAATATAAATTTCCCACTTCTGATATCCAATTGCCTCCTCGCCGTCCACGCCCAGCCGTTTGACGCTCTGCTCTTATAACTGTACCTTCACCCGCACCTTGAGCTAAAAGAACTTTGGCTTCATCATTCGTGCTTCCCACAACAGCATAATCGTACAAGGTGAAATCTATCAAAGTATGTGCCTTAGGTATCAAACAAAGACGCTACAGCATCATTCGTTATTCGAATGAGGGGACCAGGAGTAATAAAAAGCCAAATAAGACTTACCGCAGCACCCAGCAAAACAACTGTCATTGCGGGCTCTCTCCTATAGTTCCGGTAGTGTTCAATCCATCGTGTCAAATCAGGTTCATCCATCAGAATTGCTTTAATAATCCACAAATAATATGCTGCTGCCACTACACTGGTTAAAACGCCGATAATGGCGAGAAAATAAAAGTTAGCAGCAATGGCACTTTTAAAGATATAAAGCTTCCCTAAAAATCCTACGAGGGGGGGAATACCAGCCATCGAAAAGAGTAACGTACTCAAAATAATTGCTGTCCCAGGATAGACACGCACAAGACCCTGTAGATCTTCAATCGTATTAATTTCTTGGCTGCGACGTGTGATATTGAGTAAGCAAGCAAACACGCCAATACTCATAAGAGCATATAACAAAACATAAAGCACACTTGCCATTACGCCTTCTTCGGATCCTACCACAATGCCGATTAAGGCATACCCCATGTTACCTACTGCGCTATAGGCTAAAAGGCGTTTGACATTACGTTGTGTAAGCGCAGAAAAGGCCCCCAGAATCATTGAAGCTATTGCTATTATTGATATCAATATTTGCCATTGTGGCAGTATATTTATAAAAGAAGAAATAAGAACCCGAGTAATAAGAGCAAAGCCGGCTACCTTTGGAGCTGATGCTAGAAAAGTAGTAATTGATGTCGGAGAGCCTTCATATACATCTGGCGTCCACATATGAAAAGGAACAGCAGAAATTTTAAAAACAAGACCAGCAATTAAAAAAACCAACCCCATCATCAGAGGTAATGAGGGACTACTTACTCCCTTCAAAATATTCGCAATTCCATCATAATTCGTTGTTCCGGTATATCCATAAATTATGGAACTTCCATAAAGCAACAAACATGTCGACAATGCTCCTAAAACAAAATATTTCATTCCAGCCTCGGAAGCCTTCATGCTGTCACGTCGCAAAGTAGTGAGCACGTATAAACTCAAACTTTGTAATTCAAGTCCTAGAAAGAGGATGATCAAATCATTCGCCGAAATCATAACCATCATCCCCAAAACAGCAAATAGAATTAAAATGGGATACTCATATTGAGCAATATCTTCTGAGGCAAGAGATTTGCGACTAACCATTAAAACTATGAGCGCAGAAAAAAGGACGACAGCCTTCATTAAAATTGAGAAGGCATCGTTAATGAAAACGCCATGGAAAACAACTTCACGATTTGCTGGCATTGAGCAAACAATAATAAACACCGTTGCAAGCGCGATCTTTGATAAAAGCATCACACGATTAAAAGCGTATTCACCTCTAAATAAGCCTAAAATCAACAAAAGAAACGTTGTTGCCAAGAGGACAATCTCTGGAAAAATGAGAGTAAGATCTATAATTTCAAATGCGAGATTCATGGTCTCTCTCCTTGTGGAGTCGGTAAATGAAAATCTGAAACTGAAATGGTATGTATGTCCTGAGGGGTTAACTCAATATTTCTTACTTCTTCGAAGTGGGATTCTTCTTGTATCCAATTTTTATGGTTAGTTATTAGTTCATTCACTGCTGGGGTAATAATGTTTAAAAAGGGACTGGGATAGAGACCAAGCCACAATACCAAACCACCCAAAGAAGCAAGAATGGTTGCTTCTCTCATGTTAACATCAAGGATCCCTTTCAAATTTGCTTGACTTAATTTTCCAAAAATGATGCGTCGATAAAGCCATAAAACATAGGATGCTCCAAGAACCATGCCAGATGCAGCCAATGTTGCTGCCCATGAATTTATCTGAAATGTTCCAACCAAAATTAAAAATTCACCTACAAAACCACTGGTGCCCGGTAACGCACAGCTCGCAAGGATAAAGAGCATAAAAAATAATGCATAAAGGGGCATCCGCACAACGAGACCTCCATATCTCTCAATATCACGAGTATGGAGGCGATCATAAATAACTCCCACACATAAGAATAAGGCAGCAGAAACAATACCATGACTCAACATCTGCATTACGGCGCCACTTACTCCTTGGGAAGTAAGTGTAAATATTCCAAGAGTTACAAAACCCATGTGCGCAACTGATGAATAGGCTACAAGCTTTTTCATATCAGTCTGCACCAATGCAACCAAAGATGCATAAATTATTGCAATAATGCTGAGCACCATAACGAAGGGTGTAAAAGTAACAGTTGCGCTTGGAAACAATGGAATGGAAAAACGTAAAAACCCATATGCACCCATTTTTAATAAGACGCCTGCTAATATTACTGACCCTGCAGTTGGCGCTTCCACGTGTGCATCTGGCAGCCAAGTATGAACTGGCCACATCGGCACCTTAACAGCAAATGCAGCAAAAAATGCTACCCACAGCCATTTTTGCAAAGCAAGGGGAAATGAAAAATCCATAGCCACTGTCAAATCCGTACTGCCAGTTATGAAATAAATAGACAATATGGCAACTAACATGAGAACAGATCCTAAAAATGTATATAAGAAGAATTTAAAGCAGGAATATATCCGGCGCTCACCTCCCCATATGCCAATAATTAAAAACATTGGTATAAGGACACCTTCAAAAAATACATAAAACAGAACTAGATCTAAGGCACAGAACATTCCAATTAAGAATGTTTCCAATAACAAAAAAGCCATCATGTATTCTCGTACCCGCGTTTGAATTGACTCCCAGCTGGCTAGAATACAGAGTGTTGTCAAAAAGGTGGTCAATAAAATAAAAAATAAGGAAATTCCATCAATTCCCAAATGGTATCGAATACCCAAATCTTTTATCCAATTTGCACTTTCGACAAATTGATAGCTGAGTTGATTAGTATCAAAATTAATCCAAAGAATAAGCGATAAAGCAAAGGTGAGAAAGGAGATCCAAAGCGCAACGTTCCGGGCATTGGTCATAATAGTTGCTTCCTCACCCTTCATAAGTAAAATAAAAAGTCCACCTATGAGAGGTAAAAAAGTAATGACTGATAAAAGTGGCAAGTCTGTCATAAATTATTAATCCTTAGAGAATTCCTTTAAATCTAAATACTAGGACAAAAATTTCCAGCCCATAGTTACTAAAAGCCACAAGCCTAACATAACAACACCAACAAGCATTGCAAACGCATAATGATATATATATCCCGTTTGCAAAATACTCATAAGTCTAGCAACACCAAGCGAAACAGCAGCTACGCCATTTGGGCCAAACCCATCAATAATTTGGCCGTCCCCTCTTTTCCAAAAAAATTTTCCCATCACAAAAGCACAACGCACCCAAAGCCATTCATAAAGTTCATCTACAAATCCTTTATTGAGTGAAAAAGTATAAAGATTTTTGTATCGTGTAGCCAATCGATCAGGAATATCATTGTGTACATAGTAAAAAATATAGGCAAGCGTAATGCCAAAAATAGCACAAATCAGCGGCAACGACATAACAAAGTATAATATATATCCGGGAGGATGAATTTTAGATAATGAGCCAGTATCCATTTCTATTGCACTTCCCCAAAATTCTGGACTTAGAAACATATTATAACCAAGGTATCCTGAAACCATTGATCCTAAAGCTAAAATATAAAGAGGAATTCTCATGGTCTGGGGAGCTTCATGGACACGCGCCATTACACGATCATCAGCCCTTGTCACTCCATGAAAAGTAATGATTAATAAGCGCCATGAGTAAAATGCTGTAAGAACAGCGACGAGCAATCCTACCCCAAATGCAAACTGACTTACTAAAGTTCCTTGAAGGAAGGCTGCTTCTAATATTGCATCCTTTGAATAATACCCGGCAAAAAACGGAATTCCCGCTAATGCCAAATTTCCTATCCACATCATTGTATAGGTTGTCGGAATTATTGCTCGAATGCCGCCCATACGTCTTATATCTTGTTCATCTGACATAGCATGTATAACGGCGCCTGCACCAAGGAAAAGCAATGCTTTAAAAAAAGCGTGGGTTACTAAATGAAATATAGCAGCTCCATAAGCAGAAACACCCACAGCAAAAAACATATACCCCAGTTGACTACATGTAGAATAGGCAATAATGCGCTTAATATCATTTTGTGTGACTGCCACCATTGCTGCAAAAAATGCTGTCAAAGCGCCAACAACGCAAATAAACTCTCGCGCAACAGGAGCAAGCTCATATAAGGGAGACATCCGAACTGTTAAAAACACCCCAGCGGTTACCATTGTTGCTGCATGGATCAAGGCTGAGACCGGCGTCGGGCCTTCCATAGCATCTGGCAACCATGTATGCAATCCTAGCTGGGCGGATTTCCCCATCGCGCCAATAAACAAAAGAATTCCAATTAAATTAAATCCATCTACCTGAAAACCAAGATAGGATATGGTGGGTCTTTCATGTGCGCTGGATGAATAGTGAGCCAAACTATTAAATAAAGTCTCAAAATCCACTGTTTTAAAAATCATATAGATCGCACATACACCTAATACGAATCCAATATCTCCCACCCTGTTTACAATAAAAGCCTTAATTGCCGCTGCGTTGGCACTCGGCTTTTCATACCAAAACCCAATAAGCAGATAAGAAGTAAGTCCCACCCCTTCCCATCCAAAAAAAAGCTGAAGTAAATTAGGCGCAGTCACTAAGACCAACATCGCGAATGTGAAAAGACTCAAATAAGCCATGAAACGTGGAATAGAATGATCATGGCTCATGTATCCTATGGAATAAATATGAACAAGGAGTGAAACTAAAGAAACGATCATCATCATGGTTGTACTTAATGAATCTAATTTTATTCCCCAATGTGCTGAAAATTCACCAACCTCAATCCAAGGGATAAAAAGAGTTGTCGCTTCCTGATGACCTAAACCAATTTCATTAAATAAAAAAAAGGAAATAAAGCAACATAGTCCCATGAGGGCGCACGTAATGAGCTGCGAAAAACGATCAGGAATGACAATGTTATCATCGATCACTGGACGTGCTTTCAAGCTTCTAAGACCAGCGATCAAGAACCCAATTAAAGGTGTAAAAACTGCGATTTCAGCAATGCGAAATAAGCTCATTCCTTCCTCTTTACTATAATAAAATTCCATTTGTAGGCGTTCGCATACATAATGAACTTTACTTTAGCACGAGTTTCTATTGCCGCCAATGGGGAGAAGAGCTACAAAAATTCACGTTTAAAATAGATTGACACCATTGAATTGCTGATAATTTTACCTATATTATTATATGCGAAAATAATTAAAAATGAGCAATAGATTTTTATTTACGTTAAACAGGAGGTACTTATGAAAATACTTAACGATCAAGAAATGAAGAATATTGCAGGGGGAGCAGATCCTGCCTCGGAACTTGGCAAATTAAATGGACCAATACACGCAAATTCTGTAGCCTTAATGAATGCAAGCTCGGAGAGCCCCATAGGTATAGTTGCTGATTTCTGATTAAATAAATTTATTTTATTTGTCATTTAAAGTGACACGCTATGCCTTACTTTTGTTGTTATTTTTCGTCGTAAATAGCGTAATCGACGCATAAGAATTTGAGGTTTGCGGTGTGAAGAGGCGCTTACCCCCCGCGTATAAGACCAAATTACAGCCGGAGGGAAATTCCAAAGAACATGCCCTAAACGCTTTTTACGCAAGCCTAATTTTTGACTGGAGACAGGGGATATTGGCCCATAGGTGAACTGCAACATTTGTCCCCCTTCTGCCAAAACTGAAAAACACGCGCCAACAATACTTGCTTGGATAGTTTCTGATAAATTCACGAGGGGAATTCCCGAAATAACTGTGCTCACTTTTCCAATGATATGCGGGGGTAAAATATCAAGTAAATTTCTTGCATCTCCGTTGATGACAGTGACGTTGGGAAAATGCTGAGTTAAGAACCCACAAAGTTCGGGATCCATTTCAACAACAAAAAGCTGAGTAGGTTTTACCCCGTAGCGCAATAATGACCGCGTAAATCGACCAGTCCCTGCCCCGATTTCTACCACAAAGCTGTCTTGCGTTGTCTCCACATGCTGACAGATAAAGTTTGAAAGGGCAATAGAACTGGGTGTAACAGCACCTAATGCCTTTGGATTCTTAAGAACACGTTTCAGAAAAAGGAGGTTTTCATTTCGTTTTGCTTGCGATGTATACGTCATTGCTTTTCAAACTGCCAAACAAAGCCAGGTGGCATATTAAACCAAGTTGCACCAACACGATTTTGTTGGATACCCATCCAGAATCCAAGAGGAGAGCGTGGATTATAAGTAACATGAATAACTTTTCCCCCAGGCGCAAGAACGGAAAAAGCCGCATTCATTAGGGACTGACGAACAGTCTCTGGGAGATACATTAACGGAATAGCCGAAACAACAACGCACACCTTTTTTAAAATTTGAGGAGATATTAGCTCTTTTAAATGACAAGCATCTCCTTCGATAACCCGCACAGAAGGAAGTGTTTCTTTCAAGAAATCACACATTTGGCCATCTAATTCAACGACAGTTAAATCTTGCACTTGAACACCCGCCTGTATGAGAGCACGTGTAAGACGCCCTGTGCCTGCTCCAATTTCAACAACTGGTGTACCGGTAGAATATTGTGAAATAGCTTGTTGCGCAGCAAGTTTCGATAATTTTACAGAAATAGGAGCGAGGGTTCCCAATTGACGTGGGCTCTTCAACCACTGACGAAAAAACAACCAATTTTCTTTTCGGCGGATTTGAGCTTCGTTCACTATTTTTAACCCTTTATGCTCAAGACTGCTCTTTTTATAGACCGAATCTACCTATTGATGCAATAAGGGAATCTTGATTCCTAACTTGAGTTAATGCTTATATTTTTAGTAATTTTATTATTGTGGATTCATAAATTAAGGAGTGCGCTCCACTGCGATGGCCGTTGCTTCTCCTCCCCCAATACAAACTGCCGCAATCCCTTTTGAGAGCTTTCGCTCTGCCATTGCGTGCAGTAAAGTAACAAGTATGCGCGCCCCGCTTGCTCCCAAGGGATGCCCAAGAGTGGTGGCACCTCCCCAAATATTGACTTTTTCATGGGGGATGTTCATCTTTTTTAATGCTGCCATGGTGACAACGGCAAAGGCCTCATTGATTTCAAAAAGGTCAACATCCTTTAAATCCCATCCAACATTTTTTAAAAGCTTGTCTATTGCACCTATGGGAGCTGTGGTAAACCATTCTGGTTCTTGAGCATGGGACGCATATCCCCGAATTATGGCCATTGGTGTCAAATTACGCTTCAGAGCCTCTTTTTCGGACATAAGAACCATAGCCGCCGCACCATCAGCAATGGAAGAGGAATTAGCAGCTGTCACGGTCCCATCAGAGCGAAATGCAGGTTTCAAATGTGGTATTTTATCAGCTTTAATTTTCGTTGGAGTTTCATCTTGCTGAATTTGATTCACATTTTTTCCCTCAGGGACTTCAACCGAACAAATTTCGCTTACGAAAAATCCCTGTGCAACAGCGTTTTGCACTCGACGCAAAGATTCCAGAGCATAAGCATCTTGTTCTTCACGACTAAAGTTAAATTGAGCTGCAGTGTCCTCAGCAAAAGTGCCCATAAGGCGTCCAGCATGATAAGGATCTTCAAGTCCATCAAAAAACATATGATCAATAATTTTGCCATGACCTAAGCGATATCCAGAGCGAGCACGATCTAATAAGTAGGGAGCGTTGGTCATACTCTCCATGCCACCGGCTATTACAATATGATCATTATTTAAACGTATCTGATCTGCAGCAAGCATGATTGCTTTCATGCCCGAACCACACACCTTATTAATGGTTGTACATGAAGTTGAAGAGTCTAATCCTGCTCCAATAGCTGCTTGACGGGCAGGCGCTTGTCCTAAGCCAGCAGACAGAACACACCCCATCAGAACTTCACGTATATCATTTGGAGCCAAAGTTGCTGCCTCGAGTGCTCCTTTTATAGCAACACTGCCAAGGTGAGGCGCCTTTATCGAAGAGAAAACACCCTGAAAGGCACCCATTGGTGTTCTTTTTGCTGAAACAATAACAACATTTTGGGCGACGGAATCCGTTTTGAAAGGAATTGACGGCATTTTTTCCTCAAGTATTATGTGTCTCTTGGTAGTTATCATAAGAAGAAATCATTTAAGATTCTATTAAAATTTAGGATAAGGCATACACGAACATGGGACCAGCTTGATATTTTACGGTTGTGTTATTTGCCATTGCTCATGTGCATGCCAATCTTTTAAAAACTGGCCTCTGACAGGATTTATATACTCCATGTTTCTAGTTATAACACCCACATTGCGGTCTTTGTCTAATGCTGGTTGATAAAAATTGGCAGAACCTAGATACATTATTACTTTCTTAGGATCATCTCCATCAATGATCATAACCTTTGCATGGATATGAAGGCGCGAGCCTTCCAATTCACCTGCTGTTATCACTTGGCCTGTTAAGCGCACTTGGCCGATATGTTGCCTGTTTTCTGATTTGGTATTTACAATTTTCAACTGAGAATCCCAGCTCTTGTTTCCGTGCTTTGCATTAAAGGGAAATTCTGACATCAAAATTGTAACATTTACGCCCCTTTTAATTGCTTCTTGCAGCAGTCTAGTTATTTCTTCATCTTGCAAAGACTGTTGGTATATTTCAATTGATCGAGTAGCTGATTTAATAAGCTGTCTAAAATGTTTACGATGTTGCTCAGGTCCCCATGATAAGCGAGTACATCCAGGAGCAATATCTGATATTTTAGGACAACATGGTGGGTTGTTTGAATTGAATATGTTGGTTAATAACTCTCTTCAATTCATCCAGGAGTTTTTGATCTTGCAAAAGTAATGAGAAATCACGTGTAAGTGTATCGCCCTCAATAAATTCTTTATCAAAATTGGTAGTACCAACAAATGCATACTTTTTAGTAGTCAGTACCTTAAGATGAGATGCATGAAATCTTGAATTTCCATAAATAAGGTGAACATTAAGATCCTTATATTTTCTTAAATTGTCCCCTGACCTAATTGCTTGGCTTCCCACTTTGAATTCTTCCACTGTTAGATTGTTTTCCAAGATAATAATAATCTTATCAGACAGCTCTTTCTTATCAGCAGCAACTTTAAGGGAATTAAAAAGTCTTCCCTGAGGAAGAAGATGGCCATGTAGTTTATATGACCCCATATAAAGAAAATCTTCCGCTTTCTCAATACCCAGCAAAAAATGTGCAGGATCAGAGATAATAACTTTTGTATTTAAAAATTCCCTTGAAGCATGATTGATTCCATAAATGCATGGAACATGAATAAGTGCGAAAATGAAAAAGTAAACAATTTTCTTTATTAATAAAACCATCTTTTCTTTATATCAAATACGTTAAAAAAATTCAGTATTATCTTTTTAAAGAATTTTTGAGATCAAATGGGATAATGAGATGGTCGGAACGGCGGGATTTGAACCCACGACCCCTATCCCCCCAGAATAGTGCGCTACCAGGCTGCGCTACGTTCCGATATCATAAAAAATATAGCCTTATGAAAGGAGGTTTGCAAGAGGGGTAAGGGTTAATTCCTGCTATTTGGTCGACTACTCTTAGGTTCGTTTCCTTGAATAAAATTTTGGACAAGTGTCTCAAAAGATACCATATGCTTATTTAATGTGGGTACCTTTTCATATTCCTTTACGAAATCATTATAGGCCTTTTGATCATAAACTGACATTCCTTTGCCTTTCTCAAGAAGAGCCGCTCTTGTGCTTCCTTTTTTAAAATCTTGTGTCCAGTAAATATAGATTTGATCGGCATAGTGAAAGTAATCTTGAAATCTTTCAGGAAATGCTTTTCCTTTGTTAATCACATCTTCAGGAGAAGATTGCACAAATCCTTGAATTTCTGATCTATGTTGAATGGATTCCACACGCGATTGATCAGGAGCCCCACATAAAATTAAAACAATTTTATAATCCTTCTTCTTGAGGCGTTCATAAAGACCTGTAATTTGCTTGGCTGTGGATGTAGATCCATGGGCAATATTATAGCCTTTTGCATAGGCATCATTTAGAATTCTATGAGAGATGTAATTTGAAGCAGCACGCCATTTATTATAGGTTTCTTGCAAAAGGGCTTTATAAGATGAAGCTTGGCTAATTGCATAATAATTGAGAGATTGCGTATAAGTATTAACCATAAATTTCAAAGCGCGTGGGTCAGGGTCAGCATAAACATAGTCTGGCTTATCGTGCAAGAAAGTCTCTAATATTGTACTTTTACAGGCTCCAGGCCCCCCAGCTGTTGCAACATATGTAGGTTGGGAATTTTGAGAAGTTTTTTGATTCCGGAAACATATCTTTTTAATTGATACCAGATCATCATTAATAAGAATTTTTTCATCTTTAGAATAGTCTTTGAGAAAGCCATTAACAAAATCCAGAGGCACAAGTTCTCCAGGCTGGTTAAAGGTAATCATTGCCAACCAATATACAGCACAAATAAAAAGGATGTGCTTTAACATTGTGTAAAAGTTATTAAAAATTTTATGCCCCGATTCAATCGAAGTTTAGAGAAGCCCACAGGACTGTTAACTCAATAACGTTATGGATCTAATTTATTTAATAATGAACGCGCTATTTCGTGCCTACGGTTTTTTTGAAAATTGGCGAAGCCCTAAAGCTAATTACCTGGCGTGATGAAATTTTTGCATCCTTCCCTGTACGTGGATTGCGTCCAAGACGTTCCTTTTTTTGAAGAAGCGTAAAAGTACCAAATGAAGAAATTTTAACATTATCTCCCTTGGCTAAAGCACGCTCAATTTCTTCAAGAGTCTTTTTTAATATTTCAGTAGCCTGCTGGCGTGTACAGTTATTATTTTGTGTAATTTTGTTAATTAAATCAGCACGAGTTACAGTCTCAGCTGCCATTTCTATTCTCCTTTGTTTCTTGCTTTTTATTACCACCGTATAACAGCAGATCCCCACGTAAATCCAGCACCCATGGCTTCAAGTACCACTAATTGACCTGCCTTAATACGTCCATCTGTTTCTGCTGCAGCTAAAGCTAATGGTATTGAAGCAGCAGAGGTATTCGCATGTTGATCAACTGTTACAACAACGCGCTCTGTTGGTAAAGAAAAATACTTAGCCACAGCATTGATAATTCTTATGTTTGCCTGATGGGGAACAAACCAATCGATATCTTGAGGGGTCAGTTTATGAAATTCAAGTGCTTTTTTAACGGAATCACCAATTTTTTCCACTGCATGCTTCATAACTTCTTTACCCTGCATGCGTAGATAACCCATTGTCTTACGGCTCGGTCCTCCATCTACATAAAGTGCATCACGGAATCGACCATCTGAATAAAGGTGCGTCGATAATACACCCCGTTGCGTATCCTTATCTTTGGAAGAAACTTCCTCTGCCTGAAGAACCAATGCACCAGCACCATCTCCAAATAAAACTGCCGTTGAACGATCGTTTGGATCTAATAATCGTGTCATCGTTTCAGCACCAATAACTAAGGCAGTCTTAACCTGTCCAGAGCGAATGAAATTATCTACCACGCTTAAGGCATATACAAACCCAGAACACACCGCATGAACATCAAATGCAAATGCCGCATGCGCACCCAATTTTTGTTGGATGGTAACTGCAGTTGCAGGAAATGTATCATCAGGAGTTGCTGTTGCAAGCACAATTAAATCGAGGGATTCCACAGGAATTTTGGAGCGTAAAAGAGCTTGGCGTGCTGCTCGTGTTGCTAAGTCAGAAGTATAGTCACCGTCTTCCACAACATGACGTTGATGAATTCCTGTACGCTCTACTATCCACTCATGGCTGGTGTCCATTATTGCAGCAAGGTCATGATTGGTAACAACCTGCTCAGGCAAGTAGGCTCCACATCCTTTAACAACAGAACGAAATGTCATAATGCAAACTTTTCCTTAGTTAAAAGGTTCTCCATATCAGAGGCAATTTGACCTGAAGCTGCATCCGCAGCCAAGGATGCTGCAACACGAATGGCATTTGCAAACCCAACGGCATCTGTTCCACCGTGACTCTTAACGGCTATCCCCTTTAGTCCTAAGAAAATTGCTCCATTATAGAGGCGTGGATCTATGTAGTTCTTGAATTGCTGAAAAGCGGGTTTTGCGACTAAATAGCCAAGCTTTCCACGCCAAGACTGTTTTAAAGAATCCTGAAGCATTTTCTGTATAAGCTTGGCAGCACCCTCTAAAGTCTTTAAAGCCACATTTCCCGTAAAGCCGTCTGTAATGATTATATCTGTGGTACCAGCTGTAATATCGTCACCTTCAACAAAACCATAAAAATTTATATGTGGAATATTTTTTAATGATTGGGCAGCATCTTGAACGATCATATTCCCTTTTGTATCTTCAGTGCCCACGTTTAAGAGACCAATTGACGGCCGCTCTTTTTCCAGGAGCCTTTGTCCAAAGACGTGTCCCATAATAGCAAATTGCACAAGATCTTGGCTTGTGCACTCAATGTTCGCTCCTAAATCCATAACAATAGAGCGCCCCTTAAGTGTTGGCATTGCTCTTGCAATAGCTGGGCGATCAATGCCTTCTAGTGTTTTCAATTGAAGTTTGCTTAAAGCCATATACGCTCCGGTATTGCCAGCAGAAATAACTGCAGCTGCATCACCCTTAGCAACCGCCTCAATGGAAAGGCGCATGCTTGATGTTCGCAAACCACGTATTGCCATTGCGACTTTCATATCGTTGGTTATAACTTCAGTCGTATGAACCAAGTGAAAGGCATGCTGATATTTTGGATAATTTGCAAGGATGGGACGAATAACGCGCTCATCACCAAAGACAAGGTATGAAAAGTCAGCATTAGCCAAAGCTAATACAGCCCCTTCTATAACAATTTGAGGGGCATAATCTCCCCCCATGGCATCTAATGATAACACAAAGGTCATATTAGGAACTCTCCCATAAAGGAAGGCCCACCCTTAAGCGTCTTTCTGATCGGTTTGTACTTCCACCTTAGAGACAACCTGACGCCCTTTATAGTAGCCACAAGCCCCACACAAATGATGGGGAAGCTTACGAACACCACAATTTGGGCATTCTCCGCTATGAATTGCCGTCAGGGCATGATGTGCACGTCGCATGTCACGGCGTGACTTTGAGGTTTTCTTCTTTGGAACAGCCATTGTCTAAACACTCCAGGTAACAATTTTATCCGTATATCCTTGTCTTTGGTTTTTAACTTAATTATTATAAAAGAGCAAGAACAAAAGGATTTTATTTTTAAAAAACAACCCTTTTTGATTAGTCTACTTATCTTTCTTCAACCCTTTTAAAGCTTGAGCAAGGGGGTTAACTTGCTTTTCAGTAGTATCTTTAAAAAACTTGGGAGCATCAGGCGCATGCGGAAAAGGATCTAGGTTTAAGTAAAGATATTGGGCAGCGGTTTCTCCTAAATCTATATTTTCTTGAGTGTAATATTCTATATCCGTCGCATCTTCAAGGTCGATCATATATTCTTCTTCCTTACCTTCTCCTTGCGAGGGCTTTAATACAATGTCAAAAAACGCATGAACATGAGCTGGAACATCCTTAAGTGTAGACACACAAGATTGAACGACATCCCCTTCCACTTCGCCTTTAATATGGTAACAACGCGGCTCTTCAGCATGCGTTAAAAAGAAATCTGCTTTTAGATATTTCACTGCCACAAGGTTGAAACGTTTGGCTAAAAGATGGCATTCTTCTTCTTTTGCTTGAATGTGATATGAGCTCCCTGATGCCTTGATTTGATCAAAAGTAAGTATACGACTAAATTCAATTGTTGGATCTGTTTGCATGAGGCATATCCCCTTTAAGATCATTTATTATGCAAGAGAGTTTTGTTTCCACTAACCATCCCCATGTTTGAAAGGTATAGGAAACAAGGCCATTTACTATACTCATTGGAATATCATCCACAATACCAAATATATTCCGATGAATAGCTTCTTCTAACATGTTTTTATCATTGGATTCCAGCGCTTTATCATAAGCAATCAGGCGACCATAAAAGCCCTCAATAAATTTCTTTAAATAGAGAGTAATTTTTAAATCACTTACACGCATAGCACGTATAGACTCATCAATGTCAGCCACTACCCAATTACTTAAATCTTGTGAGAGATCTGAAAAAACACCCTGTTCCTCTTCTTTTAAGAATTTTAACCGCCGAAACATCAGGGCAAGATGAAGCGTCAAAATTTCAAAGCGCCCCAGCACTGTATCAGGGACCTGATATTCTTTAAAGAAAATGGGCTGCCGGGATTGATTTGTGATGAAAGCATATAGGCCTACAATGTTTTTTTTCCTATTTGAGCTCTTAAAACACAAATTTTCCATTATTATTAATACCTTTATGATTGACAGTTTACATCCATGATGTATATGTAGGATAGTTTTTACCCAATGGAGTTAATTTTAGGTCACACCCTCATGAAACGCAATGTATCTCTTATCACTTTGCTTCTTTTCGCTACACTTAACGCAGGATGCTCTCCTACTATTGAGACGCGTGGATTTAATACGGGAAGCGTCAAGTTTGACCAAATTAAGCCTGGAATTCAATCAAAACAAGAAGTTCAAGAACTCCTTGGAAGCCCTTCTACCATACCGTCTTTTGATAACAATAAATGGTATTATATTTACAAAAAAACCTCAGCCACCTCATTTTTCACGCCAACAGTTCTTGAACAGCAAGTTACAGTGATTACTTTTGATAACAGGGGCATCGTGAGTGATGTTAAAACACACACAGGTGAAGAAGCAAAGAACATTAAACCTATTGAAAGAAAAACAGAGACAGTTGGTCAAGAAAGCGGTGTCTTGCGTGAAGTCTTTAGTAACTTTGGTCGCATGAGCAGCAAAAAGCCCTCTAAACCAGGTGGGTGATATTCGTTTAGCAATGAAGCTAAATGCTTTGGAGTAGGAAGCTATTTAACCCATTTCTTTGGCGACAGACCAAGGACCCAATCATAGAAGTGCATGCTTAAAGCAAACGGTAAGCCCGATTCGGCATTTTGCAAAATCACGATTCCAACTTTTTTCTTTGGGATGAAAGAAATCAAGGAACTGATACCACGAATCCACCCTCCGTGGAAAACCAAATGATGACCACCAAACGTCATAGTGGGCCATCCTAATCCGTAGTTTGTTTTTGTAATACGATCTCTATGTGCTCGTGAGCGATGCCATTGATCGGGGGTATGAATAAGAGGTTGGATAAAGGCATCTAGGTCATTGGGAGATACAACATCGGGGCGTGCCCCTAGAACTGCTGCTAAAAATAACGCCATATCATGAATACTGCTGCTACATCCTGCTGATGCTGGGAAATTTGCGTAGTCTTGCCGATAGGATACTTTCAACGCTCGACTGACAGTCCTTTCACCTTTTTTCCCTTTCTTTTCTATACTACTTACAAAAGAATGCACTGAGGACCTATTAGATCTTGAAATGAATGTCTTCCAAGTCGCCGTTGTTTCTTTCATATGGAGAGGTTTAAATAGCCGAGCCTGCAGCACGTTCTCAAAAGAAGTACCACACTGACGCTCTATAATCCCTCCCACCAAACTATAGACCACATTATGATAAGAAAATTTTTGTCCTGGTGGACTGTTCGGAGCAGTTTTCTGAACCATCTTATAAACATCATCAGGAGGTATACCTTTCTCAATAAGCCTATTAAAACCTGGCGATGGAATGCCGGTCGTATGGCTTAAAATATGCCTAACTGTGGTATTTGGAATAGTCCTCACGGGATGATCAAGACTTAGTATTTTATTACGTTTTAAGAGTGCAACCAATACTGAAGTGATAGCTTTTGATGCTGAGCCAATTTGAAAAACAGTATGAGTATCAATGAGTTCTGGGCGGCCAACCGTACGAACACCAAACCCTTTTATATAAATAATTTTTCCATCCATAAAAATAGCAACAGCTAATCCTGGCACCTTTTTTTGGTGCATAGATTTATGGATAAGCGCTTCAAATTCAGAGAGGAAGGAAGTAGGTGAGCTGGCAGAACTTGTTTTAGCATGCGTTGTTAAAATGAGCATAAACAATAAAAATATAATTCGTAATTTCATTTAACAAGATCTCCGGAACAACTTAACAGAATTAAAACGTAGGAATTAGAGAATAAAAATTCATCCAATTTTATTAATGCTAGGTACAAGTAACCCTTCGTCCCATTTTTAATATAAACTGCAAGTTAGCCCAATGTTCAACATTATATGCGCTTAAATTTTACATGTGACGATCTATAATGCCTATTAAAATAATAAAATCTAACATACAAGATGGTATACTCTTTACAAGAAAAATATATTGAAATAAATTTAGAAATTTAAAGATATCAACTCCAAGGAATAAAGCTCTCATGTATATTTTATCACGTATTCAGCTTTTATGTTTCTTCGTTGTTGCTGCCTTAGGAATTTCCAGCCTAGAAATTTTCGGAAAATCTGATGATCCCAGAGAAAAAAATATAACTATTTCAGGCCTCACACTCCCCCCTGCTTCGGGTAAAAAACCTGATTCCATTGTTGTTCTTTTCCACGGTTATGGCGACATCGGTGAAAATTTTTTATTTGTAGGTGCCTTATTGGGACAGTTTCTTCCAAATACTCTTTTTGTTGCGCCGAACGGGCCTCTACCCTGTAAAACTTCTTCAGGAAAACAATGGTTGAGCGCCCCCAAAGATAACCATTTACTGTTGTTGAAAGAAATTAAAAAACTCACTCCTCGCCTAAACCGTTATTTAGACCACTTGTTAAAAAAACATAACTTACCACCCGAAAAAATGCTCCTTTTGGGATTTTCTCAGGGAGCTAGAATTGCTTTACATTTGGGGCTTCGACGTCCGTGCGCAGGAATTGTCGCTCTTTCAGGATCTTATTTAAATGATCCGACAGAAAGAAAACTATCTCGACCTCCCATCCTTATTATGCATGGAACAGAGGATAAAAAAGCTCCTGTTTCACTCGCTCACAAGTCACACAAACAACTTGATGCGCTCAAACTTCCCGTTACACTTGTACTTCTACGAGGCGTCGGTCATGATATTGATCCCCAAGCATTAGGAATAGCTGGTGAGTTTTTACAAGACTGTTTATCTGGAAAGATTGTTGGTAAACAGTGAAGCTTGAAATTAAAATAACATCTTGTAAAAAAAACATAGGGATATTTACTCTCGCCTAAAAACTGTGCACCAGCTATGATAAGATTGATTGACGAAATGGATATTGAATGAAGACCGATTATAAAAATACTGTTTTTCTCCCTAAAACAACCTTTGCCATGAAAGCAAATTTAGCCAAACGGGAAGCTGATTTTCTGAGCTATTGGGAAAAAATAAATTTATACAGTACCTTGAGAAGCCGCTCAAAGGATAAGAAAAAATTTATTCTTCACTTTGGCCCACCTTATGCAAACGGTAATATTCATATAGGACATGCTCTTACAGAAACCCTTAAAGATATTGTGAATAAAACATATCAAATGCGTGGATTTGATGCCCCCATGGTCCCTGGTTGGGACTGTCATGGGCTTCCTATTGAATGGAAAATCGAAGAAAAATATAGAGAAGCAGGACAGAATAAGGATAATGTTGACCTCTTAGAGTTTCGAACAGAATGCCGCACTTTTGCGGCAAAATGGGTTGATGTCCAACGAGAAGAATTCAAAAGATTGGGAATTGTTGCTGATTGGAATAATCCCTACTCAACCATGGACTTTAAAACTGAAGCACGCATCATCGAACAGCTTGGAAAATTTCTGTTGAACGGAAGTTTATATCGTGGACAAAAGCCTGTTATGTGGTCAGTTGTTGAAAAAACTGCCTTGGCAGAAGCAGAAATAGAATATAAAGATCATACCTCAGATTCTGTCTTCATATCATTCCCTATAACTGAGACCCCTTTGCCAATTTTAAAAGGGGCATACGCTGTAATATGGACTACCACACCTTGGACCATACCAGCAAATCGCGCCATTACATATGGACCCGATATTAACTATACGGTTGTAAAAAGCGTTTCACACAATCGTGTTTTCCTCATAGCAACAGATTTGTTGAGTAAAGTATTAACCCAATTAGAAATTGAGAATCATGAAATATTAGGTACTCTCTCGGGCAAAACTTTAGAAGGAACCCTTTGTGGGCATCCCTTGAGAGGTAACGGATATGAGTTTACTGTTCCACTCTTACCTGGCGACCATGTTACAACTGAAAGTGGAACGGGGTTGGTACATACCGCTCCAAGTCATGGCTTAGAAGACTTTGACGTAGGACAGAAATTTGGCCTTGAAGTCCCCTCTCTTGTTTCTGATGATGGTCATTATAATGACCATGTCCCTTTATTTGCCGGTCTCCATATATATAAAGCCAACGTAAAAGTAATGGAGACTCTAAAAGAGGCTGGTCATCTCCTTCATGCAGCAAAATTAGTTCATAGCTATCCACACTCGTGGCGTTCCAAGGCTCCTTTGATTTACAGAACAACAACACAGTGGTTTATCAGCATGGAAACGAATGATCTGCGTACCAAAGCATTAAAAGCCATTGATCAAGTTTCTTGGTTCCCTACTCAAGGTAAAAATCGCATACGATCCATGGTTGAAGACCGCCCAGACTGGTGTTTATCACGCCAAAGAGCATGGGGAACACCTATGACTTTATTTACGCATAAGAAAACTGGCGAGGTCTTGCGAGATGCGCAGGTGCACGACCGCATTGTCAAAGCTGTTGAACTCGAGGGAGGAGACACCTGGTACAAAAGTGATGCGGCACGCTTCCTTGGTCCTGATTATAATGCAGACGATTATGAAAAAGTTCAAGATATTCTGGACGTTTGGTTTGACAGTGGATGCACCCACGAATTTGTTTTAAAAGATCGTCCCGATTTATCTTGGCCAGCGGATTTATATCTAGAAGGGTCAGATCAACATCGCGGTTGGTTTCAATCTTCCCTTTTAGAATCATGTGGAACAGTGGATACAGCACCATATCGCCACGTATTAACCCACGGATTTACCTTGAATGAAAAGGGACTGAAAATGTCCAAATCTGAAGGTAATGCTCTTGCCCCTATTACCATAATTAATTCACTTGGGGCGGATATTTTACGATTGTGGGTTGTCTCTGTTGACTACACAGAAGATATGCGCATCGGACCTGAAATTTTGAAATATCAAGAAGACATTTATCGCAGATTGCGTAACACGCTTCGTTATTTACTCGGAGCCTTAGACGGTTTTACGGATGGTGAACATATTGATTTTAAAGAAATGCCCAGTCTAGAACAATGGGTTCTTCATCGTCTTTCAGAGCTTAATACGCAGATGCAAAAAAGTGCAGAAACTTATGATTTTATGAGCTTTTATGCAAGTCTTCATAATTTTTGTGCTGTAGATTTGTCTGCTTTTTATTTTGATATACGCAAGGATAGTCTGTATTGTGATGCTCCGTCTTTGATAAAAAGACGAGCTGTGCGCTCTGTTATGAACCAGGTTTTCATATGCCTTACGCATTGGTTAGCGCCAGTTTTAAGTTTTACATCAGAAGAAGCCTGGCAATCTCGCCATGATGAGAAAGCAGAAAGTATTCATTTACAGACTTTCCCTGATATCCCTGCTTCCTGGAAAAACATCCCTTTAGCTAACCAGTGGGAGATTGTTCGCAATATTCGTCGCGTCATTACTGGGGCCTTAGAAGTAGAACGAGCAGCAAAAACACTTGGCTCAAGTTTACAGGCAAAGGTGGCCATTTATGTCCCTCACGAGACAGCTGAAACACTTAAAATCCTAAATTTAAAAAACCCTGAACTTGCGGAGCTTGCAATTACCTCTGAGGCAAATCTTGTGATTGCACAGCCACCTGCAGGAGCATTTGTTTTAGAAGATGTTCCAAATGTTGGCGTTATTGTTAATATTGCATCAGGTCAGAAATGTGCGAGATGTTGGAAGGTTTTAGAAGAAGTAGGACATGAACGCGAAGATCTATGTAACCGGTGTAATGATGCAACTCTTGAGGGAACTTCTTAATGAAAAAGAAAACAAAAGTAAAGAAAACTACTCTTAAAGTAAATGGAGATACAAAGTACCATCCTCTGAATTTTTTCTGTTCCTGGTCAATATTTGGGATGGCGTTGGCTGGAGGAGTTTATATTCTTGATCAAGTTTCAAAATGGATAGTTTTAAAACATCTTATGACCTCTCCCCATACGTTCTCAGTTACTTCATTTCTTAATATCATTTTAGCTTGGAATAAAGGTATCAGCTTTGGCTTGCTTTCTAATAATAATCCTTATAGTGTTTGGATTTTAGTTGTAATTGCAATTGGGTTTGCAGCACTTTTAATCCTCTGGATTTTGCAAGCAGAAACAAAGATTATGTCTCTAGCGTTTGGTCTTGTTCTCGGAGGCGCTTTGGGAAATGTAACAGACCGTATAAGATTCGGAGCCGTTGCAGATTTTCTTGACTTCCATGTTTATGGATTTCATTGGTATACTTTTAACATTGCAGATGCCGCTATTGTGCTCGGGGTTGCATTAATTCTTCTTGAGTATTTAAAAGAAATATGGTCTGAAAACAAAAGATAAACATTATCACAAGTGAGTAAAAATGAAAAAAACATATGCTTCAGCATTAATTTTATTATGTTCCTTGGTCATGGTAGGATGTGATACATTCCGTGATACTCTTGGATTAACACATCGTAGTCCTAATGAATGGAATACGAATGAACCAAATCCTACTTTAATTCTCCCCCCTAATTTTGAGCAACGTCCTAAACTTCCACCTCCGACACCAGGTGCGCCTAATCCACATGCAGTTTCAGAAACAGAAAGAGCTCAGAAGGCCGTTTTGGGAAGTAAACAACCTGCTGAAACATCTTCTATCCCTGCCTCTAAAAGTGAGCGTGCCATTGTTGACAAAGCTTCTGAAGACCAATCTATTACTCCCAACATTAGAGAAAAATTAGACGAAGAATTCCAAACTGACAGTTCAGTTTCAAATCGTTTAATTGAAAAAATTAAAACTTGGAAAAAGACGGCCGCTAATAATCTGTCTCTTTCCAAAACTGAAGAAGAAAAAGCAGATGAAAAAACTGATGAAGATGCGGATTCTTCTGATGAAAATTACTCAAATACCAATGATAAAGAAAGTATTCCATGAAAGTAAAACACGTCAGAAAAATAAACATGATATTCATTCGAAAACAATTCCAAAAGTATGATTGGGTGAGTGCTGTTCTTTTTCTGGGATGTTTTCTCTTTATAATTTCTCCCCTTTTTTCGCTTACACTGGCTGAAAGTCCCCAACGAGCAGCAAGTCCTAAAGCTCATCAACAGAAACCCATTAATGTTCAAAAGATAAAAAGTAATAAGGGAATAACAGCCTGGTTTGTTGAAACACACGAGATTCCCGTTGTCTCTATTGCGTTGGCAATTAAGAATGCTGGATTTTCTAATGAACCGAAAGGATTATCTGGACTTGTAAGCTTATTAACCACCACTCTTGATGAAGGCTCTGGCCCCTGGAACAGCCAAGAATTTAAAAAATTTCTTCTTCAGAACAATATTGAGTTAAACATATCTGCTGTTGATGACACTTTCCAATTGAGTTTTCGCACAGTAAAAAAAAGTGTTAATGAGGCATTTAAAGCAGTTCATGCCATTTTCACATCCCCCCGCTTTAACGACGAAGCCCTTGCGCGTGTTAAAAATCAACTCATCACTCATATGGAACAATCACTCCATGATGAACATAATGTTGCCAATGAAACATTGGGTACATGCCTTTATGGGGATCACCCCTATGGTAAAACAACCCAGCAAGCCTTAAATGACCTTCCAAAAATCACGCAAGTGCATTTGCGCCAGTTCATGAAGGAAAGATTTGCAAAAGATCAACTTTTGATCTCGATAGTGGGAGATATTACAGAAAAAGAGGTAAAAAAGTATTTAGATGAAACCTTTGGTGATCTACCTGCAAAGGCTCTTCCCTCTCCTGTAAAAGAAGCAGTGTTTCATAATTTAGGAAGTATATTTGTTAAAAAAATGGTTATTCCGCAAAGCTTGGTCCTTTTTGCTCAACCAGGAATTAAACGAACAGATCCTGATTTCTATGCAGCTTTTGTATTGTTGAGAATCATTGGGGATGGTCAATTTGCATCACGATTATGGAATGAAGTTCGTGAAAAGCGGGGATTAGCATATGGTATCGAAGCTGAGCTTAATTACGCTCAACATGCAGCTACAATCATGGGAGCTACAGCGACAAAAAATTCAACTGTTAAAGAAACCATGGATATCATCCGCAAAGTTTGGGAAACTGCAACAACAGGAGTTACCCAGGAAGAATTGGATTTTGTGAAGCAACGAATGATTGGTAGTTTCGCGTTAAACTTTAGTTCGACTTTAAGGATTGCAAGAGCATTATTGATCTACCAAATTGATAATTTAGGAACAAACTATATAAATATCAGGAACAATCTTGTTGCTTCACTGACTCTCGACCATCTTAATAGAGTTGCTAAGACACTTTTAAAACCAGACAAATTGACTTTTGTTGTTGTTGGTAATCCTGATAAAGAACTTTCTTTTAGAGCACCAAATTCAAATGAAGAAATAAAGCAAGTACAAACTCCAGGAGAAAAGAATTAATGAAATATTGGCTCATTTTAATTGGACTCCTTTTTACTCTTTCCTCCTCTACGACGGCCCAAACAAGAGGTATTTTTAACCCTAAGTCGATGGTTTTACCAAACGGGCTACAAATTGTTTTAATTGAGAATCACCTGGCTCCTGTTGTATCAATTTGCTTAATTTATAAAGTAGGATGTGCAGACGACCCAGCAGAAATGCGCGGTCTTTCTCATTTCTTAGAACATATGATGTTCAAAGGAACGAAAGACATACCTGCTGATCAATTTAAAAAAATAATATCAAGCAAAGGCGGCAGCAGCAATGCCACAACAACTCAGGATTACACAGCATACACCTGTGACCTCAGCGTCGAGTTCTTAGATTTTTATCTTAAACTTGAGGCCGACCGAATGCAAAATTTGGTACTTGATCCTCAAGCCACTATTGCAGAACAAAAGGTTGTTCAAGAAGAACGTTTAGCAAGACTAGACAACAGTCCCATTGGAATCGTTTTTGAAGCCTTATTACGATCAATATATTGGTATCACCCCTATGGAGTACCCAACATAGGATACCCCCAACATATAGCGGCCTATACTCGAGATGCAGCTTATGAACACTATAAAAAATGGTATGTTCCGAACAATGCTATTTTGGTTGTTGCAGGAGATGTCACGATGGATACTCTGAAGCCCATGGTTGAAAAGCACTTTGGCAACATTCCTTCACGACCTGTCCCCATACGCAAACGTATTCCTGAGACAAATCATGGGGGTGTAGTCATCACTTTGGAACAAGAGAATCCTCGTATTAGCCAAGTTAATGTTCATTGGAATTATGCAGCTCCTGGACATACAGGCGCTAAGAGTGAATATTATTTTCCCTTAATCCTTCTGACACAAATTTTAGGTGGGAATAGCACGAGTCGTCTTTATAAGTCTTTAGTTGAAGAACAAAAGCTCGCTGTAAGCGCTGATTGTAATTTTGAAAATGATGGCTTGGATCCAGAAACATTTGCCTTTTCAGCAACACTTGCACCCAACACAGATCTTTCATTATTAAAAGAAGCCGTTCAAAAACATATCAGTAACATCCTTAATGACGGAGTTACAGAAGTCGAATTAGCTGATGCAAAGCGAGACATCCTTGCTAAACTAGCCTTTGCTCGTGATGGAAATAATACAAGTGTGGTAGCTTTTCTCCGTTTAGCTGTCGGCTTCACAATTGAACAGATTGAGGATTGGCCGAACAAAATTAACGCTGTCACACTCAAACAAATTCATGATGCAGCCAAAGATGTCTTGGGACAAAATCCCGTTGCTATTTTGACTATTTACCCATCCGGCTATAAAGAGAAACAAAAAATGAAAAACGGAATCCCTCCATCACAAAAAGAAGCGAATACGCCAAAGAAGGACTAAACTTGTGTTTTTAGAAATTAATACGTTCAGCCATATTCATAAAGAATATGCGCTTCCGAATGCTCAAGAAACTTTGTCTTATTTAAAAGATCTGGCAAAAACACTTCCCCTTTTACAATCCATACAATCAGACGAGCAGTTTAAGGAACTCCTTAAGACCCTTATTCCTTTTGCCAAGCATTTTCAAACTTTTGAAGATGTTTTAATTTTGGGTACAGGTGGGTCAAGCTTGGGAGGACAAACACTGCTTTCTTTAAGAAACCCTTCAAGTAAGGCCCCTCGTATCCATTTTCTTGATAATATTGATCCTCATACTTTTCAAAGCTTATTTTCAAAAATCGATGCCTCGACTGCGGGTGTTATTGCAATTTCTAAATCTGGTAATACAGCAGAAACTCTTATGCAATTGCTCATTTGCCTTCAGCATTGGCTTTCTTTTATTCCTCGAAATCAAGTAAACACTCATTTCGTGGTCATCAGTGAACCACTCGAAAATGGCATTCGCTGCTTATCAAAATCTTACGCAATACCTTGCATTGACCATCCAACAGATATTGGAGGCCGTTTTGCAGCTTTTACTGCGGTGGGTATACTTCCGTCTTTAATCGCAAACATTGATATAAAAGCTGTCCAAGAAGGTGCTAGGGATGTTCTCTCCTCTGCATTAGAAGCTCAAAAGAGTGATGAATGTCTTCCTCTTCAAGGAGCACTTGCACATATGACTTGGGCTACAAAGGAAGGATATACTCAAACAATTCTTATGCCCTATATTGATAGGCTAAATACATTTACTCTTTGGTTTCGTCAACTTTGGGCTGAAAGTTTAGGAAAAAATAACAGCAAAAATATTAAACCTATAACCCCCATACAAGCTTTGGGAACTGTAGATCAACATTCACAGTTACAACTTTATCTTGATGGGCCAAAGGATAAATTATTTACTGTGATTACCATGGATCATAATGAAGATGCTTTAAAGGTCACGCTTCCCCCTATTGCTCATAAGGCAGTAGATATTTTTCACACAAAGACTATGGGCGAACTCATGGAAGCTGAGCAAAAAGCAACCATTGACACATTACGTCGCCACAACTGTCCTACACGCATCATCCACTTACCTTCCTTTGACGAAAAAACTCTTGGAGGGTTGATGATGTATTATATTTTGGAAACACTTGCCATGGCTGACCTTATGGGAATTAATCCGTTTGACCAACCCGCTGTAGAAGAAAGTAAAATTTTAACTCAACAATATTTGAGTCAAACTGCATGACCATTAGATTTCTTGATGCAACCCTCATTAACCAAATTGCAGCAGGAGAAGTTATTGAGCGACCTGCATCGGCAGTTAAAGAGCTGGTCGAAAATGCGATCGATGCCGGAGGAACAAAAATTGATGTTGTTGTTCGTGAAGGTGGCAGGACACTTATTTCCGTCAGTGATAATGGTTCCGGAATTCCCCAGAGAGACTTATCTTTAGCTGTAGAACGGCATGCAACTTCCAAAATTCCTGACAGCGATTTGTTTAACATACAAACTTTAGGATTTCGAGGAGAAGCTCTTCCCTCTATTGGTGCTGTCAGTCGTCTCTGCATTACTAGCCGCACTGCTGAGGATGAAACAGCTTGGCAATTACATGTTGAAGGGGGAAAAAAGGGAGAACCAACGCCAACATCCCGTGGTTTTGGCACCCGTGTTGAGGTAAGAGATCTTTTTTATGCAACACCCGCTCGCTTAAAATTTTTAAAAGCCCCAGCAACAGAGCTCTCACATATTGTCGATATTTTAAATCGCTTAGCACTCTCCCATCCCGACATTCATTTTTCACTCATGGATGGAGACCGATGTGTTTTATCATATGAATCGCATAAAGATCGCATTACTTCAATTTTGGGGAAAGACTTCCTTGAAAATGCCAGCCTTGTTCTTTTAGAACGAGAAGGCTTAAAAGTAAAAGGACATATCAGCATCCCTACCTTCAACCGTAGCAATGCCTCTCTTCAATATTTGTTTGTCAACGGAAGACCTGTTAAAGACAAAATACTGTCAGCAGCAGTACGAATAGCCTACCAAGACTTTCTTGCAAGCAATCGACACCCCGTTTTAGCATTGTTCTTGGAAGTTGACCCAGTCTCAGTAGATATAAATGTTCACCCAGCAAAAGCAGAAGTCCGCTTCCGTGATTCTGGGTTAGTCCGCGGTGTTCTTATAAGTGCTTTAAAAAATGCTCTGCAAGAGGCTGCCTATCGAAGTTCAACAACCATTGCTCAAGACGCCATCGTTGCCTTTCAAGAACCTGTTGCAGTTTCATCTTGGCCCCAAAAAACCTACTCTGGTTCTTCTTCCTACAAACATGCATCACGTTTTGCTTTTGGTGATAAGCATCCTACGCCCGGTTTGTCGGAAACCTTGGCCGCTTATCAAGCTCCAAAATATCCTGAATCTGAAGAGAGCACTATACAGACACCGTCCGAGGATTACCCTCTTGGGTGGGCCCGTGCCCAAATACATGAAACTTATATCCTTGCTGAAACTGCAGATAGTCTTGTCATAGTTGATCAGCACGCAGCCCACGAACGGTTGGTTTATGAAAAACTAAAACAAGACCATAAAAACCAAACCATTCAACGTCAGATTCTTTTGCTTCCTGAAATTATTGATCTGCCAGAAGAAACCTTAAAAATCATTCTTTCTCGCATAGAGGACTTTGCCCAATTGGGATTAATTATTGAGCCCTTTGGGCTTACTGCACTCAGAGTACGCGAAGTCCCAGCCATTTTGATGAATGCGGATTGGAGACAACTTATTCAAGATTTGGGCTCTGAGCTTCAAGAAATGGACGCGACATTGAGTTTGACTGAACAGTATAATGAAATCCTCAGCACCATGGCCTGCCATAACAGCATTAGAGCCGGGCACGCGTTATCTATTGAGGAGATGAATGCCCTTCTTCGACAAATGGAGAACACACCTCATTCAGGACAATGCAATCATGGCCGCCCGACTTCCGTAAAACTTGACCGACGAGATATCGAAAAACTTTTTGGTCGACGTTAGATTATTCACCACTTAATTTCTAATAAATTAACTGCGGTCATTTGACGCTAAATGGTTAATTATATTAAATTTATGCAAATAAATCAAACAATTACAGCCTATCCTTAAGCGGATTTTTACTTAAACTGACTCTTTTCAGAAATCAATTTTTAAGATTCTCATTGCAACCAAGACGTTTATCAGCTACTTAGTTTCTTCAGGGGCTATGATAACAAAAAAAAGAATTTAGCCCCGTACTCATGTTCCCTTACTGAAATAAGAATTCCTTCACTTTCAATACCACAACCTCTTTTTTATCCTTATTACCTCTCTCGAAGAAGCCGTGATAAACTATCCTCTTTTTAATGATTTTATTTAAAACATCATTTGAATCGTCTTCTCCCTTTCGAATCTCCATACTTTCATTCTTTTTCACATTCCTTTTCAAGCGCTAGAATAAAACTAAATCATTGGTTTTTAATTGAAAAATGCTAAGACCATTTCAAAAGTCTAGATTTGGCAAAAAGCTTATAATATACTACAGAAGCACTATAGCAATAAACTTGAGATCTTTTTTCATGGAATTAACGCATTTAAAATCTTTTTTGACCGTTGCGCGCAAAGGTAATTTGAGCGCTGCTGCAAAAGAGCTCAATGCAACACAACCAAACCTTGGTCGCCAAATGGCGGCTTTAGCAAAAGAAGTGGGGATGGAGCTTTTCGTTCGCCATTCTCGAGGTGTTGAACTCACCCATCGAGGAAAAGAATTTTATGAGCTTTGTCAGCGCATTGTAGGAAATCTAGAACAAGAAACAGCAAATATTCGTGAAAAAGATGCTGAACCGCAAGGATCTCTTAAAATTGTTGTTGGAGCAGCAGGATTAGAACATATCTTAGAGCATCTTCCTGACTTTGTGAAAAAGTACCCCAAACTTCAGTATACCTTTTCATCAATAAATGACATCTTAACCACCGGGAGTTTTCAGTTTCAAACAGGAAATGCGGATGCTGCTCTGGCCCCTATTACCTTTTCCGATCCTGAGCTCGTCCAGCATCATTTATTCGACATGCTTTTGCGAGTATATGCAGCACCAAGTTATTTTAAAAAATTTCCAAAACCTAAAACACCGAAAGATCTAAAATCTCATCATATTATTATTTATGCTTCTGAAAATCAGAAGAAATCTCTTCCCTTGGTCGTTCCTGATTTGAGAGATACCTCACAAGATTATTCTCAAGCATTTATGAGAGTTAATAACGGCATAGCTATGCGCAGCGCCTTACTTCAAGGGCTTGGCATAGGAACTTTTCTTTACGAACGCAATATTGTTGAAAATAAACTTTTAGTAGATGTTTTCCCTGATTTACCTGATCATAAAGTGCCTTGCTACTTCACCTACCATAAACGATTAGAGGGTTCTCCCAAAATTCTTGCTTTCCATCAGTTTTTAAAAGAAATAAAATACATCTGGGAACGTCCCAGAAAAAAAGTAAAGTAAGCTATTTCAAGGACTCGAATAAAAACCCATGAAGCCTCAAATAAATCAAGATCAGCAGAAGATACGCCCTTCGTTTCCATCATTACGACGTTCTCACATGAGCAAAATTAAAAGCATGATACGTGTTAACCATGCAGGTGAATATGGTGCCACGCGAATATATGCAGGGCAACTGGCGGTTTTGAAGGGAACGGGTTCAGAAGAAACCTTAACAGAAATGGCCTCACAAGAAGCAGATCATTTAAAAAAATTTAACCGTCTTATTATTGAACATGAGGTGCAACCCACAGTACTACAACCTCTGTGGCACATTGGTGGATATGCTCTTGGTATGCTTACTGCCCTTCTCGGAGAAAAAGCGGCTCACGCCTGTACCATTGCTGTTGAAGAAGTGATCGATGAACATTATCAAGACCAGCTGGAAAACCTGCAAGAAATGGGGGTAACTTCAGATCCCACATCTCCTCATTCCACCCTCCATGATTTAATAGAGCAATGCCGCCAAGAAGAGGTCGCACATAAAGAAATTGCCATAGATATGGGCGGGCGTGAAGCTCCAGCCTATTCTTTCTTATCCGCAACAATTAAAACAATATCGCGCACAGCCATTTGGCTTTCTTCACGCATATAAAATTATTGCTTTGAAACGGTCGGCACTGGATCTTTAAGTGTGGGGTGTGCATGCGTCATGACTTCATCAACCCATTGATGGCAATGTATCCTTTGATAATATGGACATTTCTTTAAACCATGCTTTCGATGGGGGCCTTTTGGTACAGCTCGACCATGGGCAGTAATTTTAAAAGCCTCATTAGCATAGATTACTCCATCCTTGGTCCCGTCTAACAACACAGCTTTCGTTGAATGTGGCTGTAATCTTCTGTGCAAAGGAAAGCCATCTCTCTTAAAACGAATAACACAAATTGGTTCTTGCAGTTTATTGCATATCTCTTGATAGGCAATGCCTTCTTCATTTGGATTAAATGTAATTGTTTGATCTATTTTCAAATAACTTGGCTGAGCATCAAACGGGTTAGCCACTAATGGCCTTAAGACGCATGAGAAACCCCTTTTTTTTAATTGAGCTTGTAAATCAATATGAGACAAATTTTCCGTGTCCAGGTCTTTGAGATCTTTACACAAATCTCCTTTTTCAAAACTGAGAATTCGCTCTTTGATAATGGGATGTTGATTCAAAAAATTCTGATCCCATACACTTTGCGCAAATACAGCAGAAACAAGAAGCTGCTTTTTAACGTATTCTTGGGGTGAAGAATAAATGGGGAAAAATAAATGACTTACAAAAGACGTATGATAAAAAAGAACAATGCTTAAGACACCGCCGAAGAGGAAAATGAGATAGTATACCCTTGAAAACTTAAATTTATTAAAATATCTCAAAATAAACCTCTTTTTATCCTATGTCATCCGCCACATACAAGGGATGGATAATACTTATCTAGCATACACTTTCTTTCAAGAAAACCACCTCATCTTCATTGACGCGCGTCCTATAATTATGTTTTATAGGTAGCAGTTATTTTTTAAACTTAGGTTTGTCATATATGCCAAGCTCACAGCCAGTTAGTTTGCCGGTAGAGCCCTCTTTTAAGAGGCTACCACTTCACGTTGCTATCATTATGGATGGTAATGGGCGATGGGCTGATCAAAATAACGTGTCTACAATTTCAGGTCATCGTATGGGTGCAGAAGTCACCCGTAAAATAGTTCATCATGCAGCATTGCGTGGCGTAAAATACCTTACTCTTTACGCGTTTTCTGCAGAGAATTGGCTGCGACCTCAAGGGTGGATTGATGATCTTATGGGATTATTGCGTTATAATCTTAAAAACCAATTCCAGGACTTAGCTGATAATGGGGTATGTTTAAAAGTAATTGGAGACCGCACCAAGCTTCCTGCAGATATTGTTTCCCTCATAGAAAAAAGTGAATCAGAAACCGCGAACAATGATCGCTTAACTCTCATTGTAGCCCTCAGTTATGGAGGACGCGATGAAATTCTTTTTGCAACAAAAAAGATTGCAGACCAAATTAAAGCCAACACCTTAGAAGTTGAAGATATTAGCATAGATACATTTAGCAATAACCTATACACAGCCGGCATTCCTGATCCTGACTTACTTATCCGAACAAGTGGGGAAGAACGTATAAGCAATTTTCTTTTATGGCAAATGGCTTATACTGAATTTGTTTTCTCCCAAACTTTATGGCCTGATTTTTCACCGGAAGATTTTGATCAAGCCCTTGAAGTCTACCAAAAAAGAGAGCGTCGTTATGGTACAACTATCGCCACAAAGAAATAATCTCATCGAAAGCAACTTTGGGAAAAGAACTCTATCAGCTGCCATTGGGGGCCCTCTTGCAATTGGAATGATTATATTAGGAAGTCCCTATGTAGACATTTTTGCAGCACTTCTCTTAGGCATCCTTTTATGGGAATGGTCTAAAATGTCTGGTCTTCCTCTTTTGCACCCAATAAGTGCGGTTGTTTGGGGTTTGTTGGCGTGGTTTATTTTCGCGCCAGGAGCGTATCTTTCTGCCATTTCCTTTGTCGTAATTGGTCTTCTTTTTACGGCTTTCTATCATTACCAAGTAGGAGCACGCCTCGTTCCTTCTCTCATTCTTCTATCTGGCCCCATCTACATAGGTCTAGGAATGACCATGATCTTATTTTTCTCAAAAACTGTCCCGCTTATACTGCTCTGGAGTTTAATGATGGTTTGGGCAACAGACACTGGAGCGTATGTCGTGGGAAGTCTTCTCGGAGGACCAAAATTAATCCCACGCATTAGCCCCAATAAAACCTGGTCAGGGTTCATAGGGGGCTCTATGTTTGGCTCTGCAGTGGGCATGACCCTTGCTCCCTATTGCCAAGTACCTCTCGAAAACCAAGTGCATTTGTTTTGCCTCAGTCTCTTGATAACGTTTGTTGCACATATTGGAGATATTCTTGAGTCTCTCGCAAAGCGCATTTTTAAAATTAAAGATTCAGGGCACATAATTCCAGGACATGGGGGTCTTTTGGATCGTATTGACAGTTTATTACTTGTTGCCCTCTTCTTAGGGGTTCTCAAATTTGCAAACATATTTTAATAAGAAAATATAATGATGCGTTCAGTTACCATTCTCGGAAGTACAGGTTCTATTGGTCGTAGTACAGTAGATCTTCTCATAAAAAATCCTGACCGTTTTAAAGTAGAAGCTCTTGTAGCGCAAAAAAATATAGAGGCCCTCGCAAAACAAGCCAAAACCTTACAAGCAAAAATGGCTGTTGTTGAAGAGGAGTCTCTTTATGAAGAACTCAAAGATGCTTTGGCAGGAACCGACATTATACCCGCTGCTGGAAAATCTGCTGTCATTGAAGCTGCACAACGTCCTGCAGAGTGGGTAATGTCAGCTATTGTGGGAACTGCAGGACTTAGATCAACATATGCTGCTATTGAACGCGGTGCAATCATTGCTCTTGCCAATAAAGAATCCATGATTTCTGCTGGACCCGTCATCCTCTCAGCTCTCAAGAAATACAAAGCAACACTTCTCCCAGTGGATTCGGAACATAATGCTATATTTCAAGTTTTGCATGAACCCCATCGTCCACACGTGGAAAAAATCATCCTAACAGCTTCAGGTGGACCATTCAGAACCTTCACACGGAAACAAATGGCATCAGTTACTATTGATCAAGCCTTAAAACATCCAAATTGGTCAATGGGCCCAAAGGTCACCATTGACAGCTCAAATTTAATGAACAAAGGTTTGGAAATGATTGAAGCATCTTATATTTTTGGCTTTCCTGAAAGTAAAATAGATATTCTTATTCATCCACAATCTATCATTCATTCGCTTGTCGCCTATGAAGATGGGTCTGTTTTGGCACAACTTGGTATTCATGACATGCGTGTTCCAATTGCATATACGCTGGGCTGGCCAACTCGCATAAAAACCGATTTGCCCCGCCTTGATCTCAGCGCCTTAAAGCAATTAACCTTTGAGTCGCCTGATGAAGAATTATTCCCAGCCATTTCTCTTGCCCGGGAGGTGCTCAAAAAAGGGGCAGATCGTCCAACTATAATGAATGCTGCCAATGAAATTGCCGTTCAAGCGTTTATCAGTGGGAAAGCGGCTTATCTAGATATTGTTCCTATAGTCTCTCAGGTTCTTGATCAAATAGAGACTTCATCCCCTTCCTCTATTGAAGAGGTACTCTTGTCTGACCAACAAGCCCGACTCATTGCCGAAAAAGTTATTCACAAAAAAAATGCAATTTAGTGTTTTTGCGCATTTTCATATCTTTAATAATCGGCTAAGGTTGCAGGTAACTGATTTTTTATAGAGAGGGTTTTTTATGGCTTCAATGATAAATTTTGGTGAACACCTCCTCCCTTTTCTCCTTGTTCTTACTGCACTTGTATTTGTCCATGAACTTGGGCATTACCTTGTTGCACGTTATAACAAGGTTAAAATCGAAGTTTTTTCTATTGGGTTTGGTCCCGAACTCTTTGGTTGGAATGACAGAGCTGGAACACGCTGGAAGTTCAGCGTCATTCCACTAGGTGGCTATGTTCGCATGTTGGGAGATGCCGATGCCAGCAGCCGGCCTGATGCGAAGTCGATGAAGAAAATGACCGCAAAAGAGAAAGCCCAAACACTTCATAGTAAGAAAGTCAGTCAACGTATGGCCGTAAGTGCAGCTGGGCCGATTGCTAACTTTTTGTTTGCTATTGTTGTCTTCAGCGTCCTCTTCCTTATGAAGGGAGAACCCATTATTACAACAACCGTTGGTGGCCTGACTCCAGGGAAATTGGCAGAAAAATCTGGGCTTATAGAAGGTGATAAAATCCTTAGCCTCAACGGCGTTGGTGTTGATACCTTCAACGATATGAGAAATTTGATTATTGACAATAAAGGGAAGGAAATTAATGTTCGTTTTATGCGCGGCAATGAAGTGAAATCCCTCACTATTAAAATGGTTGAAACTGATAATATGGGAAATGAACGCCCTGTAGGTGTATTGGGAATTATTCCGAGCCTGCCTGAATACCATAAGGTGAATCCTTACGAAGCAATAACGCACGCTATTAAGAGAACATGGATTATAAGCGCAGATACTTTAGTTGGGATTGGGCAAATTATCGTAGGTAAACGCTCCTCCGATGAGTTGGGGGGCATCCTATCTATTGGTGATATGGCAGGAAAAAGTGCCAAAGGCGGTCTTGCTGCTCTATTTGCTTTTATGGCTATTTTGTCCATTAATCTGGGTCTTATTAATCTCCTCCCTATTCCTGTATTAGACGGAGGCCATATATTTTTCTATGCCATTGAAGGAATTCGAGGCAAACCTGTTCCAGAAAAAATTCAAGAATATGCTTTTATGATTGGATTAGCCATAGTAGTAAGCATCATGCTTATATCAACATGGAATGATATTGTGCGTCTTATTTTAAAATAATAAAAGGATAATGATAATGGCTTCTGTTCTTAAATATTCAAAACTTCTTTTCGCTGGCTTACTTATCTGTACGCTCCTAGCAAGTCCAAACTTTGCAGAAACAATTCAAGCCATTCAAGTAACCGGCAATAAGCGTATCGAAACAGAAACCATTATTTCAAACCTATCTTTAAAAGTAGGAGATTCTTATGATGACCTTCGACTGAACCAAGCATTAAAAGATCTTTTTGCCACCGGATATTTTGCAGACGTACACATTCATCGCTCAGGTAACACACTTATTGTTGAAGTTATTGAGAATAGTCTTATTAACCGCATTTCATTCGAAGGAAATTCGAAACTTAAAGATGATAAACTCACTGAAGAAATTCAGTTGCGCCCAAGAGAAGTGCTCTCTCGAACAAAAATTCAGGCAGCACAGCAACGTATTCTTGAAATATATCGGCGTATGGGACGTTTTGATGCCACGGTTGAACCCAAAGTTATTCGCCTAGAAGAAAATCGTGTTGATTTGGTTTTTGAAATTAATGAAGGAGAAGTGACTTACGTCCGTAAGATTAATTTTATTGGCAATAAGCACTTTACCTCTTCCCGTTTAGAAGACCAACTCTACACGAAACGTCAACGCTGGTATCGCCTATGGGCCAGTGATGACACTTTTGATCCCGACCGTTTTACAGCCGACCAACAAAACTTGCAGCAATATTATTTGGATATGGGATTTCCGGATTTTCGTCTGATTTCAGCCGTTGCTGAGTTGAGCCCCGACCATAAAGATTTTTATCTTACTTTTACAATTGAAGAAGGTGAAAGATATACTTTTGGAAAAGTTGACATTGTATCCCATTTGAAACAGGTCAACGCAGAAGATCTTAAGTCCCTCATTGATATTAGCACAGGAGATCAATTTTCTCGCAAACGGATTGAGAAAAACGTAACAACCTTAAATAACCACGTTGGCACATATGGATATGCTTTTGCAGACATTCAACCCCGTATTGAAAAGCATCGAGATAAAAAGACCGTCGACATAATATTTGAAGTTAAAGAGGGTCCTCGCGTTTATATTGAACGTATTGATGTTGTCGGAAATGACCGCACGCGAGATGAGGTTGTTCGGCGAGAGCTCAGCATGCTCGAAGGAGACGCTTATAACGCAACAAAAATCAAACAAGCAGAAAAGAAACTCAAAGATCTGGGTTATTTCAAGAAGGTTGAAATTCTTACAGAACAAGGAAACGTACCAGATAAAGCACGTATTGTGGTTAAATTAGAAGAACAACCCACCGGAGAAATGGGTGTAGCAGCAGGTTTTTCAACTCTTGATGGTATTTTAGGAAATGTTAAGTTTGCAGAACGTAACTTTATGGGAACAGGCCGTATTGTTCATGCCAACGTCACAATTGCACGTCGTATGCAAGAATTCGATGTTGGTATTACAGATCCTTACTTCTTGGGTTATAACTTAGAATCTGGTTTAGATATTTTCCGCATACGTTCAACGCGTCTTTCACAATTTATTTCCGCAACAAACGGTGTAAGTCCACACATTGCTTATGCAATTACGGAATATCTTGGTCAGACAATAACCTATACGTTAAAAGACGATCATATATCCCATATTGCACCAGGTTCCTCCATTTTTATTCAACAACAAGCCGGTAAATTTGTAACATCTGCAATTGGTCAAACACTTGCATACGATCGTCGCGATAGTCGTATAGACCCAACGTCCGGATATGTGTTGAGTTTGAGCAACCAATATGCAGGCCTGGGTGGAAAAGTTAATTACTTGAAAAACTCAATTGCTGGCTCTATGTTTTATTCCCCAGTTGAAGATGTCGTTTTAAATCTTCGAGCTGTTGTAGGTAATATTGATAAGGCTGGGAAGAGATATATTCGCATCGTAGACAGCATTATGTTAGGCGCAGATACTTTTCGCGGTTTTGAATATGGCGGTATTGGACCCCGTGATAGCATAACAGGGGACCCACTTGGTGGTACACGCTTTTGGACTGGAACCGTCGAAACACTCTTCCCTATTGGGCTACCCAATGAGTTTGGTGTAAAAGGGGCACTCTTCTCAGACTTTGGTACTACATGGAAACCTGGGCAAACAGGTCCTCAAGTCATTGATAAGAGATCGATTCGTGTCTCTGTCGGTGTAGGATTATCCTGGTCATCACCCTTTGGACCTTTAAAAGTGGATTATTCAATTCCTGTAAAAAAGCAGAAATACGATCAAACACAACGCTTCCTATTTGGATTTAGTTCCCGCTGGTAAGCTCAAAAATATGGCAAGGAGGATGAATGGAACGTCGTAAAATTATTCTCTTTGCCCTTTTATTTATTGGATGCGCATCCGTTCTAGTATGGAGTGCAAGTCGCTTTTATGTGCCCTCATTTATCTTTAATTCGCCACCCAAAGAACTCCCAATCCCTTTATCCATTGGGGTTGTGGATATTAACAAGATCAAGAATGATTCTCGTGTGTTTCAGAAATTTAGAGAAACACTTGATAGTCGAAATGCAAAAATTTATAAAGAAGTCTTAGATCGTGAAACAACTTTGCGGACCGAATATGAACAATTTAGAAACCGAGCAGAAGAGGCCAAAGAACAGACCTTAGAAATTATTAAACAAAAGACAGAGCTTGATAAAAAATATGCTTTATTAGAAAAAATGGTTCGGTCCCGACGAGAGGAGCTCGATAAAGAATATTCAAAAGGATTATCAAAAATAAAAGCTGCCTTAACTGAAATTATGGATGAATTAGGAAAAATCCATGGCTTACAAATTATTTTAAATAAATCAATTGGCGAGGGAAATCAAATGGACCAGTCCATTATTCTCTATTATAAAGATGGCTTAGACCTCACAAAAGAAGCCATAGAGCGCCTTGATAAGCGCGTATCCTTAAGACATATATTAGATAATGAAGATTAAATCGTAATTTATAAGAATCTTTTTTATCTTATTCTTATAATAATTGATGTGCCATTTACAAATCTATATTTACTTAAAACCACTTCCAAGGGTTTTTATATTTATCAAAAAAAATCTGCTATAAAATTCAATTTTAGGGATATTACACCCTTGTCTCAGGCGCATAATCTGCTCATACTAGAAAGAAAGGATTTTTATTAAATTTTATCATTTGTCCTTGATATAGAGAATAGGTGAAGGAGAACTGGATGGCGAGAATACCTGTAATACCAGAGATTCAGTGGCATGAAGGTATGCTTTTATCCCCACAACATTTTCAACAAATGGAATTGCGCAATCAGCAAGTATTAAACTACCACTTGCATCGTTTGTCACCTTTTCACTGGGGAATTCATCACATAAAATTTGACCCGGTGGTCATCAGCACAGGATTGATGCGGCTCCTTGAAATAGATGCTGTTATGCCTGATGGTCTTATCGTTTATCGAACAAGCGAAACTGACGTTCCTTTGGAATTAGACTTGTCCCCTCTTAAGGACGACCTTGCAAAAGGTGAACTCACCCTTTATCTGGCAGTGCCAGAGCGCTCACTCGTGAATTCACCTGTTACAGGTGAATGGCCTAGGTATGTATCTATGGATGGTAAGGAGATTATTGATGAAAATACTTCTGACAATGTAATACGCATCCCAAGATTAATACCCAGAGTTAGCTTAATTGCTAGCGCAGTACCCCCTGCTCGATTTGAATCTCTTCCTATTGCACGCATTATTTTTCAGGATGAATCTTATAATTTAACCCCTTATCTTCCTCCCTGTTTTATTGTTCACCAAAACTCCTCTCTCGGAAACCGTTGCGCGACCTTGGCATTACAAATGCGTGAAAAATCTGCCTATTTGATAGAAAAACTGCAAAATCAAGTGGGAACTGACTTAATCAAGCAAACAACCGAGTTTTTAAAACCACTGGCTGAATCTTTACCTCTTTTTGAAGCAATAGTGGGGACAGGAAAAACACATCCTTACGACTTATATCTTAATTTGTGCACCATTGCCGGACGCCTTGCCACTCTACGTCTAAACCAAACAATACCTTCTTTCCCACCTTATAATCACAATGAAATTTTGAAATCCATCAATCCTTTATTGTTATGGTTAGACCAAGTAATCAAGAGCATAGAAAGAGCATATACCATCATTCCCTTTCAGCAGAATGATCGTGTTTTCTATTACAAGCTACCAGCTAACTGGGAAGAACGCACACTTCTGATAGGCGTTCGCATTCCTACCACGATGAGTCCTAGTGAAATGCTCGATTGGGTTCGCGAATGTGTTATTGCTTCAGAAAGCCACTTAGAGTCCGCCCGCATGTTGCGCGTAACTGGAGCTGTTAGGGAAATTATAGAGGGGAATGAATTTGCTGAGTTAATGCCGGGTGGCGGTATCCAACTTTATCGTGTTCAACTTGATCCTCATTTTATCAAAACAGGAGAAAATCTAACAATTTTCCATGCAGCTGACCAACCTGAAAAGCGTCCAGCTGGGATTGTCTTATATGCAAAGGGCCCCTACCCATTTACGAATGAACCAACAGAACAAGAAGGTTAAGTATGAGTCATTTTAAAGTTCCTTCTCATTCTTTTCTAGTTCATAATTTTCGTGAGTTTTTTAATTTGCTCTTGCGCCAAAAAGAATTTGCATTAAGGGCTAATGAAAAAGATCCTTTAAAGCTTGAAAAACAAGCAGGTAATGACAAAGTAGCAAACATTGTTAATACAATTCAAAGACGCTTGAGCGTGCTTTTTGAAGAGCAAGCTGTTGAGTCAACCATACAAGTCGGAGAGTTTGCCACCAGCTCATATCAAGATGCATTGTACGCGATGATTGCTTTAGCTGATGAAATTTTTCTAAATATTTCATGGATAGGGCAAAAGGAATGGGAAGATAATTTACTCGAGAGTCGCTTTTTTCAAACACAAATTGCCGGAGAGCTTATATTTGATAAAATTGATGATCTCATTGCTCACAATGACCCGATGCGCTCTGATCTTGCAATGGTTTATCTTTACATTTTAGGCCTCGGATTTATGGGTAAATTTCGGGACAAAGATGAAGATCAAACAAAGTTGGAATACTACAAAAAGCAACTTTACATTGTCGTTAATCGACGCCCTTCAGATCTTTATGAGCCTGGACGAGAGCACTTGATACAAGATTGCTACGAACATGTTTTAGATTCCACGCTAGGTAAGGGATTACCAGAAATTAGAATGTGGCTTTTGACTTTTGCGGGCATAATCGGTGCCTACCTCTTTGCTTCGACTATATTGTGGTACAAGCTTGTAAAAGGCATGGATGAATATTTGAGTCAAATATTACTTCAAGCGCATCAGATGGGGATTTCATGAATTCGTTTTTGCAATCCCTTTCCCATCTCGGAAGCCGACTGCCAGAAGTCATTTTAACTGTTACAATACTAGCAGTAATAATGATTTTATTGCTTACATTTCTCACCAATTATGCAATTAAGAAAGCTGAGAAAAAAGGGGCTCCGCCTCCTTCCAAAAAAGAGCCAAAAGAAGAAACCATCTTGGAATATAAAATGCCGCCCATTGGTGGACGGATTTCACGATATTTAACCTTAAGAGGTATCTTTCGAGTAGGTGATATCAGCCTATCATTTCTGCGCGCTCTTGTTTTCTTAAGAGACCGTCTTGATAACATAACCTATAAATATCAGCTTCCATGGTATTTAATGGTTGGGGCAAGTAATTCCGGAAAATCAACCTTACTTGAATTTGCAGGAATGAACTTGCCTGTGGGAATGCCTGATTTAGGTATTAAAGATCCTCATCCTGCTTGTCGTTGGTGGTTTTTCAACAGGGCCGTCGTATTAGATATTCATGGATCGTTGGTTATAGATGAACATAAAGCTTCTTCAGATGAACGGGGATGGAGATCTGTGTTAAGCCTTCTCGGACGTTATCGTGCAAAACGCCCTCTTGATGGGATTATACTGACAATTCCTGCTACAGAGCTTTATGGACGGGAGCGCTTAAGCCCAGAAAATATCAATGCGCGCGCAAAGTTTTTGTCTCAAAAACTTGCGGCGGCTCAACATCTTCTAGGACTGCGTCTGCCTGTATATGTCGTCGTCACAAAATGCGATTTCTTACCTGGTTTTCAAAGCTTCTGTCATGAATTACCTTTTGCACGACTGAACAACATGCTCGGATGGTCAGTCCCTTATGCCCTCCATACAGCCTATACTCCTCATTGGGTTGATGAAGCTTTCCATACAATTTTTGAGGATATGTCGAGTGTACAATTGGAAATGTTCACTCAAGGAGTTTCCGATGAAAATAAAGAAGGAGTTTACGTATTACCTAATGAATTTCTTTCACTCAAAAGTGGTTTAAAGAATTATTTAAATCATATTTTTAAATCTAGTGCCTATGTTGAATCTCTTATGCTCCGCGGTATCTATTTTTGTGGTGATTGCGGTAAATTTCCAGCTGGATTTTCTATTGGAGAAGATGTTTTAGAAGAGGCTGAAAACCAACAACTTAAAGCAGACTTGTCTCTTTCGACAATGCCCCTGGAGATCAATGAAGAAGCCCTCCAATTATGGCATGAAAAAATTGATTATGGTATTGAGCGACAAAATCGAACAAGTCCACCCACATCTGAAGAATCGCAATATTTTGACACTTCTATTCGTAAAATTGCATTTGGTAGAGATATTTTCGAAGATAAAATTTTCTTTGAGTCTGGCCTTGCCTACCCAATTTATAGTCGACTTGTATCGGCCAACAGAAATATAAATTTGGCAAAAGCAGGTATGGTTGCTTTTGTAGGTATTGGTACTTTCGGCATGTTTAATGCGTACGATAACTTTACAAAGAATCGTGATTATTTGATGCCAGTGTTAGGGAAAGTAAGCTCTATTCTTACACAACTTCCTAATTCACCCGTTGGGGGGGCTCACGGCACGGAAGCCTTATTTGATAATCAAGCAAAAAGCCTCCTTGAGATGATGCACCATGTTCACCGCTCAAGCTTTTTTTCTTTCTTTATTCCTTCCTCTTGGTTTAGTCCGCTCCAGGATCACTTGAACAGCTCCCTAAAAATATCTTATGAGCAAATTATTTTACGCACTATTTATATGGACCTTCTTCTCAAGGCTCGGGACACCTTAAATATTCGCCCAGGAACACCCCCTTATGAAATACATCAAAAGACAACCGCCATTGGGCAACTGCTTAATCCCACAGGAACTGTGGAATTTCAACACTTAAAAACCTACGTTAACCAAATTGCTCAATTAACACATCATATCGATAAATATAATCGTTTACGTGAGACTCCAGATCCTACACTTTTAAACGAGCTTATTGAATATACATTTAATATGCATTTACCTCCGGAATTTACGGAGTCCTATCAAAAATTTCAAAAACTTCTTCAAGAAGCTCCATATCCCGCTATTAATTTAAAAGACTATCACCCCATTGCTCAAAGCACGTTTTTAGGGCTCTATACTAATTTCCTTTCAATATTATTCTCTCAAACTGATCCTATGTCGCTTATTGGACAGTTGCGATATTTAACAACAACCCTTGGGTCAGGCCAGAACACTCAACCCATTAACCTCGAAGTGGTAAGAGGTTTTATCAGTGATCTTGGACAGAGCCTCCCAACTCTTGGTTCAGCAGGACATAACTGGATTGATGCAGCCTACTTTGACCCTGGTCAAGAGTTCGTAGACTTAATGACACAAGTGGATGAGCTTTCCCCCTTTGGCCCTGCCTTTGTTGAACAATTGGCAAAGCAAACCAGTCTTGCATATACAGCTTTCCATCAAGAGTTGTTACAAATGAATCGGGTATTGATAAGTTTAAGCGCCACACCTTCCAATAAACCTATTCAACCTTCTGAGGGAATATTTAATCTGGAAAAGAACTTGAGTAAACTTTTTGCAGAGCCCTTTATGGCAAAATCGAATGGAGAAATGTTCATTTCACAAGTTCCAGAAAACAAAGTCATTTTTTGGAATCAGGATCTTATTGATGAAACCACCAAATTAATAAAGAGATATGAAGATTTTGTTGAAAAGGACTTACAACATTTTCCAGTACAATTACGAGAAACCTTTAAACAGATCGCTTTGCAGAATTTACATCTCAATGTCATAAGTAATATTGCAAAAGCTCAAAGCCTAGTTGATGTTCCAAAGGGACCAGATATCGGGGATGCTCAAGAAGAACTTTTGCGCAGTAAAATTGGAAATGTAAAAACAATAGTGCCTCACTTTATAAAACTCTTAGAGACACTCAAGCACTCACAAAGTGGTACAATATTTGTTGAACTTCAAAACCTACTCGGCATATTGGCAACACGTCTTTTAGAGAAGGTTGACGCACTCCTCATTTCATACTTACCTTATAAAGTTCGTGAAAATAACTTTGATTGGTGGGATGGTAAATCTCCTGTCTTTTTAGAAGGATTTGCAGTAAAAGATCAAGACGAATTAAAATCTTATCTTGATCATCAACGCCAACTTATTTCTCATCTTGCTGTTGATTATGCCCAACCCATTCTTGTCCTCTTAACATCTCCTCAAATGCAAGGATACGTTGGAAAGCAGGCTCTTATAAACCGTTGGAACCGCATTATCTCCCAACTTTCACACTACGATAAAAAGCAGCCCAATAATTCTATTAGTGCGCTTGAAAATTTCATTGAAGTTGATGGAAGTGATTTAACTATGAGCAATTGCTTTACAAAATTATCTGTTGCAAGCGCCAAAAAATCATCCAACGATTTCTTCCAAGATCGTCGTATTCAACTTCAACGCGCTCTTATGACTCGGTGCGAGGTTGCTAAGCGAAAAGAATCCATTAATAACTATGAAAAGCTGGTTGAAGTTTTCAACACAACGCTGAAAGATAAATTCCCCTTCGTAGGTGAAAATGCTTCTCAAAGCCAAGGTGAAGCTGACCCTGCAGATATTAAAAACTTTTTCACCATTTTCCATGATGCAGGAGACAGCGCTAAAAATATTCTTGAGCAAGTTTACCAATTAGGAGATGCCGCAAAAGAACCTTATCAGTTTTTAACAGCCATGGAAGGTGTCAGAGAATTTTTCCAAAATTTCCTTAATTCGAAAACACCTGGAGATGTTCCCACTTTCGATTTCAGTGTTGATTTTCGAGTTAATAAAGAAAAAGAAATTGGGGGAAATATGATTATTGAATGGGCGATTGCCCCTGATGCTAATACGAAGATTTCCAATACAGACAAGTCAAATCTTGGGCGATGGAGTTATGGGAATCCTGTAATATTAACCTTCCGCTGGCCTGACTCGGCTGAAACACAACCATTCCAAGATAAAGCACAACCCTTTATGGCTGTGAATGAACAAACCGTGACATATACTTATCCAGGACAGTGGGCCCTCTTCTGGATGTTGCGCACACAACAAGCCACCAGCAGTGATTTTGACAATATGCAAGACACAAAGCCCACAACATTAAAGTTTACCATTCCCAATGGTCCTGATACGAACACCATTATTTTTGATCGTGTCACTTTACTTAAACCTCCTAAAGGAAAGAAGCCGGGAGCTCCCCTTGAGATGCCAAACTTTCCAACTGACGCACCAGCATTAGATCAATCCATTCAGGATGTTGCTGAAAAGCCTGTCATTATAATGGGACAGGTGGAAATTTCCCCGGAAATTAAGGAAGATATTGAGAGCAAGGAAAAGGCAGCCAAGGGAAAGAAAGATGATAAGAAAAAATCTAAATCATCTGATGATGATTCTTCTGATGAAGCTCCAGCCGATGATGCAGCTGCTAAGAATGGTAAAGCAGGTTAATCCATGACAGAAATGCCATCTACATCTAAGCCTGCTTCAAGAGTGAGCATACCTGACTATAATGCGTTTGTTGCTCCAATCGCAGGCAACAATCCTGTCGGTCCCTCTTTACGCTACGATCCTGTCTATGATGAGATTCGCCTTGCCCGTCAAGAGGACGACCCACGTCTTTCCATGGGCATTTGGGAAACTGAATTGAAGAAGGCTGATTGGAATAAGATTGAAGCTCTTTGTGTGGAAGCACTGACGTCAAAATCTAAAGACCTTCAGCTTGCTGCATGGCTCCTTGAGGCATGGACAATGCTTGATGGCATTAAAGGATATTCTCTTGGTATTCAAATCTTTATTAGCTTAATTGAAGCTCTATGGGATGACATTCACCCTCAAGTACCAGATACTGAAGACATTGAAAGCCGTCTGATGATTTTTGAATGGATGGATACGACCCTTTCTTACCGCCTTCTATCCATCGAATTAACCTATTCAAAATTTGACCAAAAAGGCTTTAGTTTAGGGTACTTAAAATCTGCACAGCATAGTGATGCTGCCAAAAAGCGTCTTGATAAACCATCCGCTCAAACACGCGAAGATCCTTCGAAGAACATTGGGACAGTTGAAGAATTTCAAAAGAGTATGGAACAAACTTCTGATGAATATATAGCTGAATATCATGAGAATTTAACGATTGCTCTTGATTCAACATTAAGTTTGAAAAAGAGCCTTACTGATTTTGTGGGGAACCAAGCTCCTTCTTTCTCAATTCTTCTGGGAACGTTAAAGGAAATGCATCGCATCATTAATAATGCTCTTCAAACGCGCAAACCTATTATCAAGAGTGACCCTTCGTCTGAGCAGATATCTCAACAATCTTCCGCTGATTCTCCTCAAACGATGCAAGAAGGTGCACCTGCTTCACCCCAAAGCTCTTCCGATACATTAAGCCTTACCACACGTAAAGATGCTTACAAACTTCTGGATATCATTGCCGCTTTTCTTGAAGAGAATGACCCGCATAGCCTTGCCCCGCAGCTCATTCGCCAACTTATCCGCTGGGAAAATAAGAACATTCTCGACATCTTTAAAGAAATCGCACAATCCCCGCAAGAATATGAAACACTCATGAAGGTCTTAGGCGCCCCCCCTCAATAAGAAAAATCTTGATTCTTGGCAAAATAAGATTTAGACATAATTATTTGAAAAAACTAAAAAAAACATTCCCTTCTTGACTTCTGAATTATGAATGCTTATTTGTGAACAGAACTATAATATAAATCCCCAACAGAAAAATGTTTTTTATGTATTCTAAAGTGATTATTTTTTATATACCCTTGTTTTCTCTTATCTTAACGCCCATGAAGGCTGCGGAGAGAGAAAAAATTGATGCTCCCGCTCCTGCCCTTTCTCACTTTCACGGCACAAAGCCCCGTCAGGTAAGTCCAGGTGTTTTTGAGGGTGAATTCACAACGGATACTGGTAAAAAACTTCATATTCGAATGCAGCACATAACTCCAGAGCTTGAAAAAAATTTAACTGTTTTTGAAAAAAGAACCGGTTGGTTGACCAGAAGGGGTATAGGGATCTTATATTTATTTTTACAACCACAAGAAGAAAATAACTACCAAATTGAAAAATATGGAGACGACCTTTCAAAAATTTCTGGATACTCTGGCCAAGCTCTTGTCGACTTAAAAGCAAAACTTGCTGCCCTAAGTCAAAATCCTAAAAAACTGAAAATGCTCGAATGTACTTATGCAGGGGCCTCACAGCTTCTTAATGGTGAGAAAATAGAGGGTTGCAAAGGGAAAAACTATTTCGTGTATATCACGGCGGATCCAACATTTTCTTTTTCAAATACCCCATCAGAGACACCGACAGATGGAACAGATACTATTAAGGCATATTTTGAAAATTATGGAAGAATAATCATGTGCTTATCCACATGCATGGCAGGAGTTAGGCCTCTCGGCAAGAACAACAAAAAACATGATATTGGCCCCAATACTTATGAAAACAGAGGAATTTTTAGGAACCCTGTCTCCATTATAAACGGGGGAGACTCAGGCTTAGCCACCGCGATGCATGGATTTATCGGCGCAGTTGTGCAAGTGGAATTTCCGAGTAAAACAGTAATGACGGTATCTCCTATCGGCAGCATGCAAAAAATATTAAAGGACAGTTTAAAACCTGGGCAAGGGTATTTATATGATAAGGATGGAAATAAAATTGATGTTACAGAGCTGGCTGAAATTTCAATTATTGACCAAGGAAATTATAATCACATAAAAGTTGAAGCCATTACACCATTCTATTATGGGACTCAACAGTAAATAACTTTATCCTTTAGGCTTTAGGGAAATATCTTAAAACAAGATATTTCCCTTTTTTAATTCTTTTACAAGCTTTTACATAACCCACCTCTTCCTCTAGAGGCTAACAAACTTCATTATCACATAACCCATTTTACCAAAAAAACTAATTATACTTTTTTGTCCCCATTTTCATGTTCTTCGCAAATAATTTGCTTATAAAAAAGCATTTCATTAAAATATATATTAATATCTCAAACATATTTTTTTTTAAAAGCACAATACCGGAAGGTTGAACAATGATACATACCCTCAACAAATTATTTTTTATAATAGGATCTTTAATATTCTTTGGGCATGCTGTAGGCCCACTTCGGGCTGTTGAGAGTGTCGTGCAAAGAAATGCAGAAATCATGGATAAGAACTCAAATCCCACAACGCACGCATTTCCTATAGAAAAAAATGATATTGCCAGAATGTATGGCTTTCCTCTCCAAACTTCTACTGAAGAGACAATAAATAAAAAAATTATGCTCCGACAGAAAGAAGCAGCTGCCTATATTCAACAGCATCTCCTACTTCTTCCTCCAACTGCTTCAAATTGTAATATTATTGCTTATCTGCAAGATTGTGTGATGATTAAAAAACCAACAATGGAACATGTTCAGTTGCTCAACACCCTCTTAGGCATAAGATAAAAGTAGTTTTGCTCTTGTCTTTAAGGGAAATATCTTAGAACAAGATATTTCCCTTTTTTTATCATTCCTACAATATCTTTCTACGCTGCTTCTGCATCTGAGTCATGTGCATATTCATCTTCTTTTTCAAACTCCTCAGCTGACTCTGTTCCAGAAGCTTCTTCACCATTACCCACTGAGTCACCATCAGTATTTATAAATAATACTCGATTAACTTTCTTTTTAGGAGCCAAAACGGCAAGCATTGCCTCTTGTTGCTCATCATCCAGTTTTAAGGCTCCAAAAACGAGTCTCAACTTGTCCTCTTGGGTTCCTACGAGCGTACGCATATAAAGCTCGGCTTTTTGATCTTCACTGGAACAAAGTTGTTGAGTAACGCCCTTCAGTGCCGTGACTTTATCTTTTGTTGGTGACTCAGGGGAAAGTGTTGGCAATAGGCTCGCCTGATATTTACTCAAGTCAAACTTTTCTACCAAACACTCACATGTTCCATCTGATTTAATACGGTGGGCAAATTTGAAAATTTTTACTGGAGATTGAGATATAAATTCTCTCACCAACTCTCCCGTTGCAACCAAACGTTCTCTTGCTTCGTCAGATAAAGAGGGATGCGTATGTGTTGAAATCCGCTTTAATTTGAAATTTATTTTTTCTTCTGAAAGATTATCTCTCATAATTGTTTTTACACCATCAGCTCTTTCACGGCATTTTGATTCTGTGATAAACATCTCTGGATTACCAGAGATATCCGTAAAGATGCCATCAAAACCATTGTCCGTTCCATATTTGGAAAAATGCCCCCCATATCCAAAACCAATCATCGTCAGCTTTGTTGCCAATTCTCCGAGATTTCCTCTTTCGTTATTATTATCCACTCCCACACTCGTCAAATTACCAAAAGTTTCTGTTTCTACATTCTCGCCTCGATGAAATGTTGCTTGAAAAGTCTTCTTAGATTGTACTTTTCCCGCATGAGTATTCATGCTTGCCATGATATGAGCACCTGACTTTATTTCCACTTTTTTAAGACTTAAAACTAGGCGTGTAACTTCAGATCCATTATTATGAAAATCACTAAGCGATTTCAGAACCCACTCATCACCTTCACTTGCATCTTCATCAGCAACTGCAACATCTGTAGCATCTTCACCTTCAACTTTAAGCGTCCCTTTGGTAGTCAGAATGCGGTCCTTTAATTTGAACTGTTTTGTTAAATCCACATTTCCTTCAGAATCAAATTTCATCCCCCACAAACTGCATCTAATAACAGTTTTGGTAGGTTGGACAAAATAATGTATACCTGTGAACCTTTGGGCATCAGTGTCAAAGGCAACAACGCGCACACCTTTTGTCTGAGTTGATGGAAAAGAAAACACATCAATATCTATGACCTCTTTAGCAAGGATAGACGCATAATTTACGAAAAATAAGGATATCCATACGAATGCAGTCGAAAGAGTTTTTTTTGCAAAGAGCATTTTTAATCTCCACATTTAAAAATTTTAATTTCATCATTTTTTTCTATGAATGCCCCACAGCACGAGAGTCCTGAGCACTGTGAGGCACAATTCTCACGACTTTTTCATCCATTCCGTGAGAAGATCAAACTTCGTCCCACTGATTCTTGTTGCTGTATTTTCCACATCAGTTTGACCATTTGTATGAATGCCACAACAATAGTTTTTATTATCAGTCAAAGTCGTCCAGACAGAGGCACCACTCTGTCCTTTATTAGTGTCCATAAGATAAGTAAAACGCTCATCATTATAAGCTTTCAGCCGCCCAGACATTGTGTATAAATACTTTGTGCCTTTATCTCCAGGATATCCTGATACTGTCATAGAAAGTGTACTCAAGAGTTTATCTGATGCGCTTAGAAGGCCCTGCCATCCAGTTTGAAACCCAAGATCTCTGTCTAGAACAAGAAGAGCAAGATCCCATTCAGGATTTTTCTTTTTAACCCATTCTTTAACGGTGTAGATTTCTACAACATTTGCTTTCCCAAAAGGAGTGCTATCTCCCTCTTGTGCAGCAGAAAAGGTAAGACTACGAGCCCAACCCAATTCATCATCATGAACACAATGACCAGCTGTTAAAACATGGTGCGGATGAATCATCGTTCCACTGCCAGTGCCTCCTCGACCTTTTCCAAAATCAATGTGGAGAAGACCATGGGGTCTCCACTTTCCTTGAGTGTGAGGCGCTTTAACTCTTGTTCGATCATCATGGCCGATAAGGGCGCCAATATGAATAGGTGTCGACATTGATACGAGAGGCGAGTCAACAAGACGACTGTCAGTTGTTCTTCCATTTGCGTAGGTCGTTACATCGACAGAATAATGTTTAAGCGGAGGAAGTTTTTTGCTCAGTGCGCGCGAGGTAGGTGCCGGTTGATAACTCAATTCTTCCTCAAAGACATCATATCCCCCTGGCCAACAACACGCTGTTGTAACAGGCACTCGCCCTAAAAACAGAACGATAATTCCAAAAATAATTCCAAACGCTCGATGCTTCATAACCCACTCCATTCATTTGATAAGTTTAAGTTCCAAATTTAATATAGAGAGCAATTCTCTTTCAGTATCATCAGGTGGGTGGCATAAATTCAGGGGAGTCAAAACAAAGAACTTGCCACCCAGCCTTACTTAAAGAAAATACGCCTGCTTGGAGTTCAAGTTTATTCGTAAAGTATACCTACGTAGAGTGATTAGGTACGGGTGCGCAATTATTTATTAGTATGCGAAAGAAAAAGATATAAGACCGGTATAGAGTTACAAATAGTGGAAAGACCTTAATTTTATATGCACAACAAGAGGATAAATTTTCCTCTCTTTGTATACCCCCTACCTTTTTTCCTCTGAGAATTCCATAGATTTCTCATCGGATGATTTTTGTGTGGTTTGAGATTCCTGAGCTTTCTGCTCCTTCATTTTTCTCCATCCTTCTATTCGGGCTGCTCTCTTCTCTTCTTCTGTCAATATTTTTTGGGGCTGTTGGAGTCCACCCTGATTCTGATTTTGAGGTGTGGGTTGTGACGTGTATGGGATTAATCCGCCAGTCGTGGGCCTACCCCCGTGTTGCAACCCTTGTTTTTTGGATAGGAGCGGCTTCTGATCAGTTTGTGGCTCAATTATTATTAGTCCCTCAGTTTCTATTTTAGAAGTCGGAGATTGCTCCCTTTTTCCTTTAGAACTATCACTCGACTGACCTTTCTTTATTTCCCGACGTTTCTGATCCTTCTCTAAATCACTCTTTTCGGTCCCTCCAGCTTTCCGATCACGTTTTCTATCCTTGTCTTTATGATCAGATGTGCTTCTTGTATCATCATTTGTTGACCTTTGATCACGAAGTTTCTCTTTCTGACGATCACGATTTTCTTTTCTGTTCCGTTCTGGATTATGCTTGCGATCCCGATCTCTTTCGTGTTCGCCACTTGAACTCTCTGTACTCTCGTGTTTTTTTCGATCTTGTCTGTCATCACCTCGATAACCTTGGCTGTCTTTCCTCCGATACTTATCTTTCTCATCCTCTCGTTTGCTATCCCGATCGTATAGATCCTTTCTGCTATCTCTTCTGTCACCGTATCTAGAATCTGAACGACTGCCTCCTCGATCACTGCTCCTGCTAGACTCACTTTTGCTTTGCCCTATTCTTTCTTTATATCTTTGATTCTCGTTTTGAAGCCGAATGCTTGTCTTAACATCTTTTATGTTCATATTTTTAAACTCATAGGTGTTCTTTAGACCTTTTATAAAATCTCGTGCCAATTTATCGGTTGCAGAGTCGTGTATATCGCCATCAAGTTTAATGATATCTCCCGAGTCTTTATGGGTAATGAAATCCTGCCCATCTTTATATAGGTAGCTAATTGTATGAGCATGCCCTAACTTTTCTCCTTGCATAAGAAACTTGCCCGCCACTCCTTGCTCCTGAGTGGGTTTTTCTAAAATAGTGATGTGGAAGAGGAGGGCTTGATGTTCTTCACTCCATCCATCGACCGTTAAATGATTTGTTACTTTTTTTAACATACTTCCAGTATTAGGAGGATAATAGGATGTATATCCCTGTTCAGTTGCCTTATAGTCAGTTTGCCACTTGACTCCATTTACAGAAACCTCACGTGGTAAATTTGTCTTTTTTTCATCTATAGAACGCATTTCAGATGTTTTTTTCGGCTTAACATAAGAAGAACTCGATTTCGAATTAGTAATATTCCGCTTATCCATTGCCTCGCTTGCACCACAGATCACACCTGTTCCTATCAACGCTGTGATGATCCAAAAAAATAATTTCGTTTTCATGTAAGTTTCTCCTCATTCATCAAATGCAAACATTTCTTAAGATCAGCATACACCCCTACACTTTAAGACTTTCTTAAAGACCGCACCTTTTCATTTCACTTGCGCTTTCATGGGGGTTTATGCGAAAATCTGAACCGCTAGCAAGACATACTATGGAGGAAACGATGCTTAGAAGAGTCCATAAAGTTAATTTCTTTAAAAGTGGTTTTTTGGCCTTCTTAATTCTATTTATTTCCTTCTGCATACCATCCCTAAAGGCGGGCGACTCTATAGAAGAATCCCCTATAAAAATTTTTGCAGGTTATGACGAGCGTCAACCCACCATCGGTACGTATGCCTTTGTAGAGAGCGTTTATAAACATGCCTCAAAGCCCATTGAAGTTACTATTTTAAATGAAAAAATTTATGAGAAAAATGGCTGGCTGCCAGCAGGTAGTTCTCACCCCACCGGATGGGATCCAAAACAAATGTCCCCCTTTGGGCGCTCACGTTTTTTAGTGCCCCATCTGAGTCAGTATAAGGAATGGTCCCTTTTTTGCGATGCTGCTGATATGATGTTAAAGGAAGATATAGCAAACTTATGGGCCTTACGAGATGATAAATATACTGTCATGGTTGTGAAGCATTCAGATTTCGGCCGTGACCATCCAGAACATACAAACCTTGATCGAAAATCTCCAATCTACACTAAATTTAATTGGTCTAGTGTGATGTTACTTAATAACAAAAAGTGCAAAAAACTCACCCCAGATTATGTTAAAAACGCTCCTTACGTAGATTTACACCAATTTAAGTGGTTACTGTCGGAAGATGAAATTGGAGAATTGCCGGCAGAATGGAATTACTTGGTAACGTATTCTCCTCCTTTAGTAAAACCAGCGCTCATCCATTGGACAAGGGGTTCCCCCTGCCAAGGTGGAGAATTCAGGACTGCAGAATTTGCTTCTGAATGGTTTGAACTTGCCACCACGATGCTTCCTGAAAAGCCCGCACAGCCTGAACCGTCACCGCATAAGAAAGAAGATAGCTAAATCGACCTCACAAAAGAATGTGGTTTTTGGTCGTCTTTTTTTATAAAATGATGCACTAATATAAGTTTCCTCGCTCTCTTAAAATCACCTATCATACTTCATATATCCCTTGTTTTAAAAAAAAGAATACCTATATACTTAGCAACACTTTATATCTCCAAGTTTAGAAAACATGATAGTAGTTAGAGTTAATAAACCATGCGATCCTACCATTTTATGTCAAAAGTACTTCCTTTCCTTTTTGCCTCTTTCCTGAACAGTGTTGCGACTCACAGTGCTGATCTTAAGAATGTCGAAGATGCTGCTAGCGCCTCCTCGTTGGTAACTGCCAAATTAATTACAACACGCACAAGAATCGACATGCATGTCACCAACCCAGAACTCAATCTTCAAGAAATGAGAAATAAAATTGAAAAAGTTCTTCAAGATGACCCTTATTACAAACCATTGCATCCGTTTTTTGATAGATGTCGCGCATTTACCGCTCTTTCAAATTTGGCCACTCTTGTAGAGCTCGCAGCTCTTAGTGAAGATCAGCGCGCCATTGTGAATATTTATACCCGCATCGTATTGAATCGAACAAAAGCAGGATCCGTCTATACGCACATTCGAAAATTAGGCATTCTTTGTTCTTTATTTTTATCACCTAAGTCTTTGAATACAGTTGCTGTAGAGACCATGTGTGCTGATAAATATCCGCTTATTTGCAATGCAGGAAAAAAAGCAAAAAAATATTTGCTCACTCCAGAAGAAACTACAGCCTCCGCTGATAAAAAGAAGAAATTGAAAGAGATGAATGCCCGTCTGAGGGCTATGAGTGGCTTTGAAGATACAAGCGAGAAAGAGGGTGTCTTTGAAAATCATCTTTATCCGCTCGTTTTGTTAGAGAGCAGCACGTTCGATAAAGAAGATTTTTTCTATGCACTCTCTAAAGGGATTGTGTTATTTGGCCTCCAAAAGAATTACTTTCCTGGTCATGGGCGTGTTTTTGAGTCCCCTTATTTAGCATGGTGTCATGATGAAGGGCATTTCTCAACTTTATGTAAGGGAGCTGCTGGAGAGACTCCTGAACATCTGAATCGACATGCACTTGTTTTGAGTTATATTTCTGCAAGAATTTTAGAATTAGCTTCCCTTTATACACAAAAAGGAGAGGCCCTCAGGCACGGTCTTGTGATTGATACAGGATTTAATGTGATACATGAATCAAACCTGCCAAAACAAGAAATTGTCAAAAGTACCACAAGTCGGTTTTTTCAGGCGGCGCCTCCCCTCTCTTTTGAAAGTACAGCAGAGAACTATCTTACTTTCGTCCTCACCGCAGCCATCAAGGGGGATATGGGATTTAATGAATTCGAGGAAATAGATAGCATAGAATTTGCTTATAGATTTCTTTCTGATCTTCCAAAAGAGCTTGTGAGACGCCAGCCTGTATTACAAGATAGAATTAAAATTAACCATGATAGCAGAAGAGCAAAAGGATATATATCTGTAGGAGACTATAATTGGGAAGCAACTCTTTCTATTTTACGTGAACAATTTGATTGGCTCCTGAAAGAGCTGTCAGCTCATCCTTACACCGGAACTAAATAAACTATTTATCTTTCGTGAAGTCTCATTCTAAAACTCCTCCATGGACATAAAGGAACATTCATCAGCTTATTGACAAAGAAGCCAAACAAAAGAAATTTGCCAGCTGACAAGTATTCTGGTATATTAACAAGAATTGAGAGAATAAATTATTTTTTAATGATAAATATTAATAGATAAAAATATGATTATAGAATTGCACGACATAATAGGCATCATTGGAGCTATTTCAATCCTAGTTACATATTTTCTTCTCCAGGCACAAAAAATGTCTGCAACCGGACTCGCTTATTCAGTTATCAATCTTGTTGGCACATTCCTAATTCTGTTTTCTTTATTAAACACGTGGAATTTGACATCAGTTATTATTGAAATTGCTTGGGGTGCCATCAGTGTATATGGAATCATGCGGTGGTATAAAGAGAACTACTCAACCAAATTAGAGGGATAGCCTCTTATAATCCTTACATTTTTGATAAAGTTAATAAGACCAAGCGGTTTTGTCAGAAAAGAAAGCCCGCAACAGTTGGTTGTTTAAGGCATGTCCAGAATTGACGCCAACGAAGTGACCAACGAGAGGCGCACCTGCAAGAGCAAGGTCACCAATAGCATCTAACATCTTATGGCGAATAAACTCATCTGAAAAACGCAAGCCCTCTTCATTCATTACCTGTCCATCTTTAATAACAATAGTGTTTTCAAGGGATGCTCCTTGAGCCATACCTTGGGACCAAAGATGTTGCGCATCCTCATAAAATCCAAAGGTACGAGCCGAAGAAAGTAGATTACAAAAGTCGTCTTGTTCCGGATAAAATGTAAGAGACCACTCTTGATTATTAAGACGTCCATTGGCATTAAACTTCATCATGTACTTAGTTTCGTTGGCTGGTTTAAAGGCAGCGCTGGAAGTGCCAGATTTAACTTCAATGGGCTTTAATATCTTTATTTTACGAGTAGGTTTGCTCAATTGATGCACACAGGCCTGGTGAATAAGATCAACAAACTCGGAAGAGCTTCCATCCATGATGGGAACTTCGGGACCATCTACTTCTATAAGGGCGTTAAAAACACCACATCCCGCAAGAGCAGCAATTACATGTTCAATTGTTGAAATGGAAACACCAACTTCGTTGGTAATTTTTGTACACATGACTGTGTCTGTTACTGTATCCCAGCGCGCAGGAATACGCTGAGAAGACTTCGGTACATCAGTACGGACAAAAATATATCCAGAACCTGCAGAAGCAGGCCGTAAAGTAAGTGTAGCTGGCTTATTAGAATGAACACCTACGCCCGTGCAAGAAACGGGTTTTGAAATTGTTTTTTGGAAAGCAATAGAATCCAATGGCTGTGTCAGCTGTAGCCCCGCAAGAGGGATGGTCTTTACGTTCTTAGAAACTACACCAACCGATTGCACTACATAATACTCTCTAAAAGTTATTACCTACATATAGGATGGCCTAGATACCCAGCAACTACAAATAATAGAATGTTACAAAGTGTTACGCCAAGATCTGCAGAAATCAATGATCTAAGAGCTTTTACTCCCCTAAAAATTATGCAAAAGATTGCTTTTCCCTCAAAAGAACGGTAGATATAAAGTAACTTCTGTCGTTAACACTTTTTTAACACAAACAAGAGGCCAAATGGCAAAACACAACCAAGCCCAAGCCTATCTTCATTCTCCTTTTCAACCCACCCTTCAAAATGATTATGCCCTTTGGGCAGTTGGATGGATGAGCTTTTTCTGGAGCACAGGCACCATTATGGTCGCATCCCTTTTACCAACTTTTTTAACTGAAGTCCTTCATGCGTCTCATACCAAATTAGGCATCTTAGAAGGTGTTGCGATAGCTCTCATGTTTGCTTCTAAAATAATTGCTGGAGTCTTAAGTGACGTCTTCCGTACCCGCAAGCCCATGATTGTTATAGGAAGCCTTTTCACAATTATTGTTAAATTTTTATTTGCAGCCGCAACCAGTTATAATCTTGTCTTTTTTGCTAAATGTGTCGACCGCCTTAGTAAAGGAATTCGATCTTCACCTACTGACGCACTTATTGCAGATATTTCCACCAAACAATCGCACGGCACAAGCTACGGTATACGTCAAACTCTTTATCCCTTGGGCGTTGTATTTGGATCTCTTTTGGCAACAGGCTTAATGGTGGCCACCAACAATAACTATAGAACCGTTTTTTTATTAGCAACCATTCCAGGCATTTTAGCATTGCTGATCTTACTTTACTTTATTCGCCAACCTAAAATTCAACATGAAATACCAAAGCGAACACTCAAATGGAGTATCAAGGATATAAAATATTTATCCTACCGCTTTTGGCTTCTTCTGGGCGTCACCTCTATTTTGATGCTTGCTCGCTTTAGTGAGGCATTTTTAAATCTGCAAGCTAAATCCACAGGGTGGCAAATTGCAATGTTGCCCTTGCTTTTTGTGGCCTATGACCTGGTTCATGCCGCGGTTGCTTATCCCATGGGTCGCCTTGCTGATAGAGTAAATCGTAAAAGCCTCCTTCTTGTAGGATTAGCAGTGTTACTCTTCGCTAATTTTATCCTCATTAGCACCAATACCTGGTGGGGCACTTTAGTGGGTGTTATGGTTGTCGGATTACACATGGGAATGACTCAAGGTCTGTTGTCAGCAATGATTGCAGATGAGGCACCCGCCGATTTACGTGGTACAGCTTTTGCACTCTATTATTTTTGTATTGGCGGTGCTGCAATGATTGGCAACATAATCGCAGGCTATTTAGCAGACCTCTATAAAATTCAAGGATGCTTTTACGGGGGAGCGCTCTTCACCTTTTTAGCAGCGTTGGCTCTTATTTGCGTGATGTGCCAAAGCGAATCCCGCAAAAGTAGTTCATGAATTCAATTTTTTCATTACTTCAAAATGCAGCCAAAGAATTAGAAAATAGGGCTGAAATTCCCTTACGCGAAGCTCGTTTGCTTCTTGCACATAGTCTTAATATTCCTTATGAGACACTTTTTTTCTCAAAGGATTATCAGCTCACAGAGGATGAAACGGAGGCATTTCACAAACTTCTGCAGCGACGAAAAAATTATGAGCCTTTATCAAAAATTACAGAAAAGAGAGAGTTTTGGAGCCTCCCATTCCGCGTAACGAAAGATACCCTTGATCCAAGGCCAGATAGCGAAACTCTTATTGAGGCAGTGCTATCGTTCTTTCCAGACAAAAAAAAGCATTTCCGCATTCTAGATCTAGGAACAGGTACAGGCTGCCTTCTTTTAAGCTTATTGCACGAATATCCTAATGCTTGGGGAGTTGGCGTTGATTATAATGAAGCAACATCTTCTATAGCAAAACAAAATGCTGCCATATTAAATTTGAGTAATCGTGCATGTTTTATTGTTGGTAATTGGTGCGAATCTCTTTCGGGATATTTTGACATTATTATCAGCAACCCACCTTATGTAAGGGATGAGGAATTCCTTCCCCCTGAAGTTGCTTTGTTTGACCCTAAATTAGCGCTTTATGGTGGGAATGATGGTCTTAAATGTTATCGTGAGCTCTCTAGCCTCATTCCAAACCTCCTTACTCCATATTCATTGTTTTTTTTAGAACTGGGAGCCGGTCAATTAGATGCTATAACCTCTATTTTTTCCAATCTTTCCCTCATTAAAACAGTTTCGGACCTCGGCATACATACTAGATGTGGAATTTTTGCATATAAACCAGTCCTGTAGAACTAGCATAAAAGATATGCAAAAAGTTATTGCCAAAAAAAAATGACTAGTCTATAATAAGTTTAGAGCTAGAAGTTGTTAATAATTTAAAGACATCACTTCGGCTTAATTTTTCCTAATTGGCATAAATAGTTTTGGGGATTTCATGATGAAGCAAATTATGATGAAACGTGCACGTACTCGTACTGCGCAAACAACGCGGACTAAACAGCAGAATTCAATGAAAATGAACACATCTGATTTCTCTCAAGGGGAAAATGTTCGCGGAAACTTACGCAATAATATTCAAAATTCAGTTGAGAAATATACCGCATTAGCACGCGAAGCGATGCTTGCCGGTGATCGAATCCAAGCAGAAAGTTATTACCAGCAAGCTGAACATTATTTACGCCTCAGTAATGAATTTAAAGAAAATATCCTTGTCCTTCCTCGCTGTGAAGCATCAGCACCTTCTCAAGAGGCTATGGTTCCAGCTAATGACTTTGAATTGTCAATCGAACAAGAGTTAGCAATGGCTCAAGCAAATTTGTAGTTTCCAACAGCAATCTCATCTTTCATCTTTTCTAGGTAAATTTTGTTTTCAAGATTTACTACGCTTTGACGATCTATTTCTGCCTTATAAGCTTTATAGATCTCATTTAGGTTTCTTACAAAAATGCTTGGAATGCAATTTTGTTAATAAATAATTAAGACAAATCCCTTCGCATTCTCCTATAAGAGGACTGTTTCGAAGATTCCTTTTAAATCTACTCAATAAAAATTTTTGAATGAAAATATTTTTCAGCAGCTTACTCCAATTTTGTGATAATATTAATCGACTTTAAATATTCATATTTTGTATCACAATGCGGAAATTAAACACTTTTAAAAAGAGGCATATTTATGAATAGTGAACGCTACACACAACGTGCTCAAGGGATGATTCAATCAAGCCAAATGCTGGCCTTGAGAGAAGGTCATCAACGTCTTATGGCTGAACACATAACAAAAGTACTTCTCGAAGATGAAGAAGGGCTTTGCCGTCAACTTTCTGAGCAAGCAGCCGCAAAAGAAAAAGCCGGGGGCAAAGACTCAGGAACACACTTACTTTCTTTGGTTCAGGAAATATTGGATAAGCAACCTAAAATTTCGGGAGCAGGCGCAGGACAAGTTTATCTTTCTCCTGAAGTTGCTCAAGTATTTGAAGCAGCAGAGAAAGCTGCAGATAAAATGGGTGACCGCTTTGTAACGGTTGAAATTTTATTTTTGGCGCTTTCAATGGTAGAACCCACAAAAACATTATTTACTAAAGCAGGTATTACGTCGAGTTCCCTTAATAAAGCAATAGCAGACTTAAGAAAAGGCCGTAAAGCTGATTCATCCAGTGCAGAAGATACATACGATGCGCTTAAAAGGTATGCACGCAATCTTACTCAAGCTGCCAGAGACGGAAAAATAGACCCGGTTATCGGGCGAGATGAAGAGATTCGTCGCACAATACAAGTTCTCTCCCGCCGTACGAAAAACAATCCTGTCCTTATAGGGGAGCCAGGTGTGGGAAAAACCGCCATCGTGGAAGGACTAGCACAGCGCATTGTAAATGGAGATGTCCCAGAAACTTTACGTGAAACCCAGCTCATGTCTCTTGATTTAGGTGCTCTCATTGCTGGAGCCAAATATAGGGGTGAATTCGAAGAACGTCTTAAAGCCGTATTAAATGAAATCACCCATTCTGATGGAGATATAATTCTTTTCATTGATGAATTACATACCCTTATAGGTGCAGGTAAAGCGGATGGAGCAATGGATGCCAGCAATATGCTTAAGCCAGCCCTGGCACGAGGAGAGTTGCATTGTCTTGGGGCAACAACTTTAGATGAATACCGCCAACATATTGAAAAGGATGCTGCTCTTGCACGCCGCTTTCAACCTGTCTTTGTATCAGAACCAACGGTGGAAGACTCAATTTCTATTTTACGAGGATTAAAGGAAAAATATGAACTTCATCATGGTGTACGCATCAGTGATGGCGCAATTGTTGCATCTTGTACGCTTTCAAATCGGTATATAAGTGATCGCTTTTTGCCTGATAAAGCCATTGACTTAATGGATGAAGCAGCCAGTCGTTTACGCATGATAGTAGACTCAAAACCTGAAGAAATTGATGAACTGGATCGTCGTATTATTCAATTGAAAATTGAACGAGAGGCCTTAAAGCGCGAAAGTGACACTGCATCTCAAGATCGTTTGAACAAAATTGAAAAGGAATTAGCTGAACTTGAAGAAAAATCACGAAGCTTAAGCTCTGTATGGCATGCTGAGAAAGAAACGCTTTCTCAAGCACAAAAATTAAAGGAACAACTCGATTCATTACGATCGGAACTAGAGGTATCTCAGCGTAAAGGTGACTTAGCACGTGCTGGGCAAATTATGTATGGGTTGATTCCTGATATTGAGGCAAAGTTAAAAGATATTGAATCTAAACAAACTCAGCGCTCACTTAAAGAGGAAGTGACTGAGCAGGATATTGCTTCTATTGTCGCCCGATGGACTGGAATTCCAGTTGAAAAGATGCTCACAGGAGAAAAAGATAAGCTTTTGGGCATGGAAGACGCGCTTAGGCAACGAGTTATTGGTCAAGAAGAAGCCATAAAGGCCATTTCAAGTGCAGTCCGTCGAGCACGGGCGGGCTTACAAGACCCTAATCGCCCTATGGGATCTTTTCTCTTTTTAGGCCCCACCGGCGTTGGAAAAACAGAATTGACGAAAGCGCTCGCTGCTTTCCTATTTGATGATGAAACAAATATGGTGCGTATTGATATGTCCGAATATATGGAAAAGCATGCTGTATCTCGCTTAATCGGTGCGCCTCCGGGCTATGTCGGTTATGAACAAGGAGGGGAGTTAACAGAAGCCGTACGTCGTCGTCCTTATCAAGTTATTTTATTCGATGAAGTGGAAAAAGCTCATAGAGATGTTTTTAATATCCTTCTGCAGGTACTTGACGAGGGACGACTCACAGATGGCCAAGGCCGTACAGTTGATTTTAAAAACACTCTCATAATTTTAACATCTAATCTAGGTGCTGAAATATTGACAGATACAATGGAAGGAGACATTACCCCTCATATGCAAGATCAAGTCATGAAGATTGTTAAGCAAGCATTTCGGCCTGAATTTTTAAACCGCTTAGATGAGATCATCGTCTTCCATCGTCTCACCCGACAAAATATGGCAAAAATTGTAAAAATACAGTTACAGGATTTACAAAAGCGACTTGAAGATAGAAAAATTACGCTCGATGTTGATGATAAAGCTCTTGAATGGTTATCTGAAGCAGGCTTCGATCCTTTATATGGTGCACGCCCCCTGAAACGCGTTATTCAGAGGACGTTACAAGATCCACTCGCTTTGAAATTACTTGAGGGAACTCTCGGAGAAGGGTCTAATGTCAGTATAAGCAGTAACAAAGAAGGCATAATAATTAAGAGCTAGCTTTTTTAGGTTAAAAATTTGTTATTAAAAGAACGTTTGATCAATTTTTATTTATTGTTGCGAATGACGAAAAAAGTCTTTTTACCAGAACTTGACTCATTGTTCTCTGGACTTCCTCTTCCATTATTGATCACTCGTTCCATATTCTCGTCTGGCTGATATTCAAATATATCACCTGGCTGGCATTGAAGAACTTTACAGATGGAATCAAGCGTAGAAAAGCGGATTGCACGGGCTTTACCAGTTTTTAGAATTGAGAGATTTTGTATGGTTATACCAATAACCTCAGCTAAGTCTTTAGAGCTCATCTTACGCTTTGCAAGCATAACATCCAAATTCGTAATGATGGCCATCGGTCCCCTTCCCTGTACCAACCTTAGATTGTAAAATCAATCTCTTCTTTTAAACGTTGCCCTTCTTCCATGATTTGAGCAACCACCAGTAAGACAAATCCCATGAGAATATTGCAAACCTGCAATATTGCAAAGATTATATTCAAAAGTACGTGTCCTTCAGAATTATTAGCCGTTAAGTATGTACTGGGCAAGCCATTAATCAGCATTTGAAAAAAAGCAATCATCATAAATGACAATGCTGCACGATAGAGATATGCACTATTTTTCGAAGTGAAAGTTCTCCCTTCAGAATAAAACCCAAATAACTGTTTAAGTTGCCAGAACCAATAAGTTTGTATTGCGAATATAACTACAAAAAGAATAAAGATTGGAAAAGTCATTGTAACAAATAAATCATTCTTAATAAAAACATTTGATAAATTCAAATACCCAAATAATTTAGCATATAAACCAATCCCTAAATGTGACGTACATACCCACAATACCAAAGTTAATAAAGATGGAATAATAACGAGAAAACTAAAAACTCTCTTAAGGACTCTGCTTGTTTTTATAATATTATACATAGATTTTCCTTTAATTAAAGTTTTAATATTTAGCATTCAACCATTGGCTTGTTCTTTTATCAATAAGTTTTTATCAAAAAACAGCAATTATTTAAATCTTGAAAGTTAAAAATGATTGTTTTAAGCAACCAACTGAGACATATTGTCCTTGAATAAACTTGAGAAAAGGTTTAGGGTAAAAAAACATAAATCATCTTCCTTCTTAATGCCTGAGAGAAAGATTATTTTTTAAAAGGAAATATTTGGCTTTGGAAAATAGACTTGGATTTTCGTATAATTAAAAAATTCCGCTCTGTCTTACTTTAAGAATTAGTTTTTTTGATATATATTAAAAGCAAGTACCTTCAAATGTTGCACAATATGTGGGGTTTACGTTCACCAATCTAGCAATTTCAGTCACCGATCTTCGGACAACATACGTTTCAGAGCAAGGCATATTAGATGTTTTGAATGGTATTTCATTGTCCATTCCCAACGGACAAATTTTTGGCATCATTGGACGAAGCGGGGCCGGGAAAAGTACTTTGTTGCGGTGTCTCAACGGTCTTGAGAAACCGCTTTCAGGAAAAATTTATATTCAGAAAAAAATGTTAGGCACAAAACAGTCTCACGAGCGTAGAAAAATACTTCACAAAATTGGAACTGTCTTTCAACATTTCAATCTCCTAAGTCGACGAACCGTTTTACAGAACATTGCTCTCCCATTGGAAATTATGGGTATTTCTCCAAAAGAAATCAAAATCAAAGCCCGCAAAATGGCAGACTTAGTTGGTTTAAGTGACAAGTACAATTCATATCCTAACCAACTAAGTGGTGGACAATGCCAGCGTGTTGCCATTGCACGGGCTATTGTCTCAGACGTTACGCTTCTCTTGTGCGATGAGTTTACAAGTTCTCTAGATCCCGAAACCGCTTTAGAAATTTTGTCTCTTTTACGTGATCTAAACCAGCGCCTAGGTATTACCATTGTTTTAGTCACACATGATATGTCAGTTATTCGTGAAATTTGTGATCAAGTCTGCGTTTTAGATGATGGGAAAGTGGTTGAGATAGGAACAATTGAATCTATACTCTTAAGACCCCAACATCCTGTAACAAAATCACTTATCAGTCATTTATTTACCAAAGATTTACCGCGCACTATTCATGAAACTTTACATGCCAAACCCCTAAAGAATGATCATGCAGTTCTCCGCTTGATGTTTTCGGGTAAGACATCCTCCAGGCCAACTCTTGCTTCAGCAATTCAAAAGTTTAAAGTTCCTCTTAACATTATTGCGGGAAATTTAGGACACATACAGGAAGTAACATGTGGATCAATGATCGTAACTCTTCCTCTTCAGGGCACACCTAAAAAAGATGAGCAACTCCCAAAACTTTTGGATTATTTTCAAACGCACGGCATAGCAGCCGAAATATTAGGATATATACCTCAACCATGACATCCCTTCTTCTCCAATCCAGTTTAGAGACACTTCTTATTGTTGGTGCAGCCTCTTTCTTTTCCGTATTTTTAGGACTACCATTGGCAATTTTACTTAATATAACTTCTCCTAATGGACTTTTACCGCATTCAATTTTTAATCATGCTTTAAGCACACTGGTAAATGCGATCAGATCAATTCCCTACATAATTCTCGTCGTCCTTTTAGTTCCCATTACACGACTCATGGTCGGTTCTTCCATAGGCACGTTTGCTGCAATAATTCCCTTAAGCTTAGCAGGCATCCTTCTTGTTGCGCGTAAAGTTGAAAATTCTCTAAGAAATGTTGACTATGAATTAGTAGAAGTAGGTTTAGCAATGGGAGCTTCAAAGCTGCAAATTATATCGAAAATTCTTTTATACGAAGCGTTGCCCTCTATAACAGCTGATGTTACAACCGTCATTATTAATCTTATAGGTTTTTCTGCCATGGCAGGAGCTGTTGGCGGTGGTGGCCTTGGAGATTTAGCAATTCGCTATGGATATCAACGCTATGACTTTTCTTTAATGATCATCATTGTCGCAATTTTGGTCGCTTTTGTGCAAGGCATACAAATGAGCGGTGATTTGATTTCTCGTAAACTCTCTAAATAAAGGATCATATTTATATGAAATACCCTCTTTTAGTACTACAGATCTTTTTTTCTTTATGCTTTTCTACCACTGCTCTAAAAGTGGGAGTAACCGCAGGCCCCCATGCAGATATTGTAAAGAAAATAAGTGAGGTCGCAAAAAAGAATGGCTTAGATATTGAGATAAAAGAATTTAATGATTTCATCCTGCCTAATGAGGCTTTAAATAATAACGATCTCGATATAAATAGCTACCAACACGAACCTTTTTTAAACAGCCAAACTGAGAGTCGTGGCTATAAATTGAAAGTCATTGCAAAAACAGTTGTGATGCCACTTGGAATTTATTCAAAGAAAATTAATTCCTTGAGTGAGCTTTCAAAGGGAGCAAAAGTTGCCATTCCTAATGATCCAACCAATGGAGGGCGTGCCCTAAAATTATTATCTAAAGCTGGAGCAATTGAAGTTAAAGATGTGCCAATTCCTTCTGTTTTGGATATTACTTCAAACCCAAAGAACTTGTCTTTTATAGAAATTGAATCACCCCTTTTACCCCAATCTTTGAATGATGTTGATGCAGCTGCTATTAATACAGATTGGATTCTTTTGGGAGGGCTTGATCCCAAATCAGCCATCCTTCAAGAAGACAAAGATTCTCCTTACGCAAACGTTCTGGTGGTCCGTATCGGAGACGAGTCAAAAGATGAGATCAAAAAATTCGTAAAGTTCTATCAAAGCAAAGAAATTCAAAACTTCATTGAAACAACTTATAAAGGTGCTGTTATTCCAGCTTGGTAATCACTCCTCCTTCAGATGAGCAGCAGGCCTGGTTTTATAAACATAGGGCATTGCAAAGTCAAAAACTGCATGCGTTGCATTTTTTGTCAATGTGAAGATTATTGCGGGCTCAATCAGGAACTGACAACCAGGAATTATATTCCTAAGTTCTATGAGTACCTTCCAAGCATCACCATAACCAGGCCCCAATAGACTTTGTCCAACATTCCCAACCCCCTGCATCACATGTTCTCGACAATACACAAGTGTAAAAGCGGCAACGGCAAAACCAGCCATTTCATTAAAAAGATAAAGGCGTTGCGCTTCAGATTTTTCTCGTTCAATTTTTAAATTCATTTCAATATGAATTCCAATGAGAGCTTGCAACAGCGGAAACTTCCATTTTCTTTCTATTACTTGCTGTTCTTTTTCTTTATTCTCTAACAGTCTACAATAATCCTCAGCCTTCAAAACATTTCCCCCCATACACCAATTTATTCCCATATAATAAAGGGGGTAAGGGAAATGGGGATGTAACTTCAGGCTTTTTGTAAAGCAGGCATTTGATTGTCCCAAAAGATTTGTAAGAGAGTGAAATTCTCCTTGGTCTTCTTCCATTACCTTACAAAATTGTTTTCGCGCTTCTGTCCAGAATGCCTGCTCATGAGGAGCTTCTCCTAAATCATCTGGCAAATTATGGTGCGGGAGAAGGTGAACTAAAACCTGTCTCTGTATTTTCTTTCCCTCTATAAATGCTTCTTCGTAAGGTCGCCGCATTACAAGTTGTTCAACTGCTTCAGTTTTGCACCAAACAAAAATGCTGGAGAACCCCACGAAGAATTTTATAAGAAAGAGACTTGTGTGCATTTCTGTTTAATAACCTCAGCGTGTGCTTTTATGTTTTTCTTTAGCGCTAGCAAGTCCTGCAGATACAAGAAGAGGAGGTGCAGCAGCTCGCGCGGCCGCGGCAACTGCACTTTCGACATCATTTTGAGAAATGATTGCGGAAGTCATCGCCATATTTTCCGGGTCAAGATGAGAGGCAAAAATAACTTCATAAAGGTCTTGGACAGTTTGAATAGGAAAACGATCAATCTCTTTCGCTAATTTACCACCCACATAAGTTATTAAATTAAGTTTTGCACTTGAAGAAGGGTTATCCCAATTCATCGTTCTTAAACCTACATGTGTAATGGTATCCTGAATTCCCTCATTATAGCGTCTATCAGCCGTAGCAAATTCATGACCTGCATAACACGCTAACACGGGAATAACCACATCCTTTGTCGCAGAGGCGGCCTCAAAAGCCTGATTTGCAATAGAAACGGGCCACCACATCTGCAGCGCTGAATTGATCGTGCTGGCCACACGGCCTAGGCCTCTCCATATTGGAAAGCTTTTGTAAGTGGGCGAAATTTGTCTCACATTATATTGCTGATCGAGGGGGGCTCTAAATTTCAGAAGACCAGTTGCAATAGCATACGCCCCTCCAATAGCTTTAGAGGTAATTGTTACAGCCGTGGAAGGATCCAAATGAAACAATTTTTTTAATATTAAATTTTCAACACCATAAGATGTTCCTATGAAACTAACTGCTGTTGCAATTCCCGATGTTGCATCTACTAGATACCGAGAAAATGTTCCTCCCTGTAAGTCTGATGAAATGGTTTGGAAATCGCACCCAAAGGCCGTGTCTTGAGTACGATGAGAACCATGAATCAAAAATAACGCAGATAGAGCAACTTCTCGATCCATTCTTGTCGAATTAAGAGCAACACTTTCAATGATCCATTGCTCAAAATGAAAGTGCGAACGAAAATTACTTTTAACCACTCCAAATACCTTATCGCAGAAAACAGAATCTTGACTTGCTCTCAAAAGACAGTTTTCAATTCCCTTTCTTATGATTCTTCTTTTATTGTCAGTCAAGGCATCTCGCATATTAAGATGATAAGAATTATCAAGGGCTGTTCTGCCTACTTTCATTTGCCATAACCATTCAGAAAATACGGAAGGTCCCCCTACAATAGCTGCAAACACACGGCCCCCCTTCACGCTCGAATCTGACTCTAAAGCAAGAAGATAGGCAAGCTTGACGCCCGCTCTCACAAGTGAACTAAGAACAACCATCACTTTTGCCGCTCCTTGTAATCCACTTTCCTTACGACGCATTTTATTTAAGGGTTCTTTGTACCAATGGCGCACAAGTGTAAGAAAAAGCTTTGAATATTGATGCGTGTATGGAAGGAGAGATAAGCTTGTTACCAAAGCCATAATTGTATCACTTCCCGGGCCACTGATGGCCAAATTAAAAGTTTCTCCCAAACTTACCACCGCAAGAGGGACATCAGCTTGCGTTGCCGTAAGGCCAAGCAAGGCAGATAGAGCTACAATCGGCACCACCACAACATCTCTGCTTTCTCTATTAGCAAAGTTAAAAAATACCCCCCCAAGCTCCGTTACAGCAATAACGGGACCACTAAATGTCTTAAATGCCTCCCTAATTTGAATCTCACTCGCTCTTTCAACATGGATTAATCCATCGGCGCGCGTACAGAGACTGTCAATTACAACATCGCGCGCCTCTTGCCATTTCGAGTTTTCTACCGTATCAAAATTGGCACGCGTTGGTTTTCCTAACGCCCAGCGATATCTCACCCATTTTCCTTTCTTTTCCTGAAGCTCTGCATCAAGGGGAGTTAGAGATCTTTCAGTTAAGGGTTCACGTAGCTCTACCGGCCATTCTGCTACCTCGGGGAGTCTTTCACTTCTTACTGATAATTTACTATTAAATTCATCAATCATTGCGCGATTTTTTTCATCTGCCAGAAGTGCATCAATATCAGCATTAGTCAGAGAAGATCTAGACCAAGATCCAAGAAGTGGTGGAGGGGCAGAGCCCGAAGAGGCAGCTCCATAAGATTGAATACTAGGGCATTGCTCTCTTAATTGAGGAGCGGAGGCTGATCTAGCAGAGTTACCTCCTTCTCGATCAAATAAGGAGCTATCCAATGACACACTTAAGGTAGAACCAAAAATCATGTAAAACAAAATGAAAGATATAATGCGCCCTTTGATGCTCATATTTTTCTCCAATCAAATTTTTTAAGATTATTAAAACAAGATTTCGCTTTTGAGATTTTTTTTACTCCTGCAGCTGTGCTGCAAAAATATTTTTTGAACGTAGAATTTAAAAATTATCTCATATTTAAGATAAATTTCATTCGTGTAAATATAAAATCATTTATTAGGGAAGGAATCAAGTCCCTATTGTTAAAATTTTTATTTTTAACATATTTCTTCTTTTAAAAAATATCCTTTATGTTTATTGCTAAATAAACATTTTCAATTTCATTGTTTTGTTATGTGTAAAATTGTATAGTTTATATAAAAATTATAAAATTTCTTTTATAAACTATTAACTTCAAGTAAAATATGTAACCTCTTTTTAAGTATTTTATGATAAGCTAGAAAGTTATAAGGGAGGAGTAATGTATTTGTTGCGTTTTTTGCTTTTGATTGGGCTTTTGTATTCAGTACAGCCATTGATGGCTCTACAACAACCCCTAACTTTCTCAAAAGTAAGTTATGCTCCCATTGTTAAAAAAGTCGCCCCAGCGGTTGTGAGTATTTCAACACAGCAACGGGTACATAATGCAGGATCGTTATTTGGCAACGATCCATTTTTTAATTTTTTCTTTGGAGACAATCTAACCGGCGATCCGCATCGCCAAGGTTTGGTTAATTCCCTAGGGTCTGGCGTCATAGTTGATCCAAGTGGCATTGTCGTCACGTGTGCCCATGTCATCAAAAATGCTCAAAAAATTGTTGTGCATTTAAGCGATAATAGAGAGTTTGAAGGAGAAGTTATTCTCAAAGATATGCAAAATGATTTAGCCGCTATCGGTTTGAAAAGGGTGCGTATGGAAACCCCCCTGCCCTCTGTTTATCTTGAAGAAAGTGATATTGAAGTCGGAGATCTCATCCTTGTTATTGGTAATCCCTTTGGTGTCGGGCAAACCGTAACCAATGGAATTATCTCAGCTATCGCACGAAATGTCCGTGGACGAATGCTCATTCAAACAGATGCGCCAATTAATCCAGGGAATTCTGGCGGAGCCCTGATTAGCATGAATGGTAATTTAATCGGAATCCCGAATGCCATCTTATCAAAAACTGGGGTCAATCATGGAATTGGATTTGCTATTCCAAGTGTCATGATTCGGAATCTTTTAAACAGTATTAATGCCGGTGGTAAAATTATTCGTCCCTGGGCAGGAATAGAAGTTCAACGTCTGACGAATGATCTTGCCTCCTCTCTTGGATTGCAACTGCCCCTAGGAGTTTTAGTTGTGGGTCTCCACCCTTCCAGCCCTGCACGAGCCGCTGGTCTTGCACAAGGAGATGTCATCACACATATCAACAATCAGCAGATTGTTAACCCTGAAGAATTCATTTATCGCATTCAATCTATCCCTTTAGGTCAGCAAATAAGTTTTGATATTCTGCGTGGTCAACAGAAAGTGAATATACAATTTTATCCTATTGATCCGCCTGCCTTTCCTGCTCCTCAAAAACAGCGCCTCACAGAAGGTGCAACTCTCTTAAATGATATTGAAGTTGCCAATCTATCTCCCGCTCTCATTGTGCAATATCAACTCCCCTTTGGTACACCCGAACAGGGAGTTATCATTACTGACACAGGTAAAAATCAGCTCGCAGCCCGTCTTAATTTAAGTAAAGGAGACATAATTGAAGAAGTGAATGGCCAAGCTCTTCGTTCAGTTGATGAGCTCATAAATGTTTTATCTCTTTTGCATGGAAGAATAAATTCCATTAAAATTCGACAAGGCGATCGTCGTATAGAGGTAAAACACCAATGAAAAAAGATTTATTCACATCACAAACTTCTCCCTCTTCCACTCCCCTTGCAGATGCATTACGCCCAACAACATTGAGTGAAGTGGTAGGGCAAGATCACCTTATAGGACCCAACGGCCCTCTTTCACATTTGCTTAAATCAACTCGTTTACCTTCCCTTATTTTATGGGGCCCTCCAGGATCAGGAAAAACAACGCTTGCACGCCTTATTGCCCATGAACGTTCCCAACCATTTGTTCAGTTATCGGCAGTATTTGCAGGCGTAGCAGATTTGCGCCGCGTGTTTGACGAAGCCACAAAAAAACCAAACACAATTCTTTTTGTTGATGAAATTCATCGTTTCAATAAATCTCAACAGGATGCTCTATTAGGTCCTATGGAAAGTGGCTTAATCACTCTTTTAGGCGCAACAACTGAAAACCCTTCCTTTGCTCTCAATTCTGCATTATTATCCCGTGCTCGCGTACTCGTTGTTCATTCCCTAACTATTGAGGCTCTTGAATCCATAACATTAAGGGCAGAAGATAAAATAGGAAAACCCTTGCCACTCACGCCAGAAGCCCGAACCAGTTTACTCCATCTAGCTGATGGGGATGGTCGGATGCTCTTGAATTTAATTGAAACAATCTTTGAGCAAGCAGAAAGCGAACCTTTAAAACCAGAAGATCTGGCTAAAATTCTTCAAAAGCGTGCTGCCCTCTACGATCGTTCTCAAGAGTTTCATTACAACTTAATCAGTGCTTTTATTAAATCAATGCGTGGATCAGATCCCGACGCAGCTCTATATTGGATGGCGCGGATGATTAAAGGTGGAGAAGATCCACTTTTCATCGCACGACGTATGATCCGTTTTGCTGCAGAAGATGTTGGCCTTGCGGATCCACAAGCTCTTATTCATGCCACGGCTGCTCAGCAAAGTTATGAGCGTCTCGGCTCCCCAGAAGGAGAACTTTCTCTGGCCAATGCTGCCATCTACCTTGCTACAGCTCCAAAATCTAATGCTGCATATATAGCATGGAATAAAGCAGAAAAGGCTGCAGAAATGTCTGGCTCCTTAGTCCCACCTAAAATCATTTTGAATGCTCCAACCAGCCTCATGAAGCAGCAAGGATATGGGCAAGGATATGAATATGACCACGATACTACACAGGGATTTTCAGGACAGAACTATTTTCCCGAAAAAATGGGGCGCCAAGTTTTTTATCACCCTGTTGAAAGAGGTTTTGAGCGTGAAGTTCAAAAGCGTTTAGAATATTGGAATAAACTTCGAACCCAAGGTACCATGAAATCATAAGGAGAGAACAATGCCAGTATATGATATAAATGATTTAGCAACTTACCGTGAACGAGGAAGACGTCTCCTAGGAATTGACCTAGGTGAAAAAACCATTGGTGTCGCAATTTCAGACTCAACTTGGAGAGTTGCCTCACCCGTGTCAGTCATTCGTAGAACCAACAAGAATTCAGATATAGCCTCTGTATTAAGTCTCGCCAACCAATATCATGTTGTTGGAATAGTTATCGGCTTACCTGTCAATATGAATGGTTCTATGGGCCCTCAAGCCGAAAAAATGCGTGAGTTTGCGCGCTCACTTTCAGAGCTCTCCCAAATCTTAGTTGCTCTTTGGGACGAAAGATTATCAACCGTTGCTGTTACCCGAACCCTTATGGACGCAGATATGTCCCGCAAGAGACGCAATGAAGTGGTAGATAAACTTGCAGCAACATATATTCTTCAAGGCGCTTTAGACAGATTAAAGAACATTGAACCATCAAGTTTCAATTACCGCAACTTTTGAAGAGAGCCCCATATCTCTCCCAAAGGAGAGATACAACAGCCGATTTTTACTTGTGTGTGAATGGTAAAAGAAATATATTTTTTTGGCACAAATAAAATAGTCTTTCTATAATTTTGCGCTTTTGATTAAAAGCTGGATAAAGCTGAAAGCAAGCATGTAAAATATAAAATAATCGTGGCAAAGAAAAATATACTGTTTTGTGCTTTCATGTGTTTTATCCCTTGTATTTGCAAAAGTTGTTATTTTCACCTCATACTGGCGGCTGCAATTCAGCGTTTATAAAAAAAATTTTTTTTGTCTTATCCGGAAAATATGCGTAAGTACTACCTACGTACATATTTAAAGAAATGGTTTTATAAACACATTCATAATGTTACGTATAATTTTCATTACCAAGCTCGAAATGACGCAGGGAGCAACTATAAGCTCCAATGAATTGTAAATGAATGTATTAATAATACGATATTAAGTCTCAGAAGAAGCACGTAAAGGAGGTGTAATTCGCAAAAGAGTGATTTGGTTCCGATGTCGTCTTAAAACCTCAAAACGAAATCCTGCCAGCATAAAGCTTTGACCAACTTCAGGAATAAGACGAACTTCGTATAAAATTAAGCCTGCGATTGTTGCAGCTTCTTCGTCTGGCAAATCCCATTCGAATTGTCGGTTTAGATCTCGAATGGTTACATTTCCATCAACGATATACGACCCATCTTCTTGTGCCCGTACCCCTTTGACAGTTACATCGTGTTCATCAGAGATTTCACCCACAATTTCTTCCAAAATATCTTCCAGAGTTACAATTCCCATAATAGAGCCATATTCGTCTACCACGAGTGAAAAATGTTCCCGCCGATGACGAAATGCCTGAAGTTGCTCAAGAAGGTCAGTACTTTCGGGTATAAACCATGGGGAACTTGCAACAGTGGTGATATCAAGATTATTGACTTGACCATCCTGCGCCCGAACAGCACGCAAGAGAGCCTTAGCATTAATAACACCTATTACATTATCTTGGTCTTCCTTAAATAAAGGAATTCGCGTAAAAGGACTCGCCAAAACCTGATCAACAATAACCTCGGGCGGGTCATCGGCATCTACCATTGTAACATTTTTGCGATGAACCATAATCTCACCCACCTGTACTGACCCTAAATCTAATATGCTTTTCAGCATAGCACGCTCATGTGGTACATCATGGCCCGGTCCATGATGGAGATCAATGACCCCTCGCAATTCATCTAAAGTTGCATGGGATGTTGAAGTTACGCGAACATGAAATCGAAAAAGTCTTAATGTTATGCGTGCAATAAAATTGATAGCAACTGTCAATGGGCGAAAAACTTTACAAATGAGAGCCATAGGCCTTGCCAGAAAAAGTGCAACGCGCTCTGGCTGGTTTACTGAAATAATTTTCGGCATTGTTTCTGCATAAATGGTGATCAAACAACTTACAATGATTGGCGCATAAATAACACCGCTTCCATCTTCAAAGATACGGTCAAGTAATTCCGTCATGATCGAAGTAGCGAAGGTCATAAATATTGTTGCACACAAAAGAAGTGCACTTAATGTTAGCCCAGGTGTTTGTTGGAGGTAGCGTATGAGCACAGCTTTCTTATCGCCATGTTTCGCCATCTGATGCAATTTAGATTTTGAAGCAGCAGTGATAGCAGTCTCAGATGCAGATAGAAAAGCCGCTCCAACAAGGAGCAACAAAATAATAAGTGCAAGTAATAAAATCATGCCATACCTGCACGATTATGGTTAAGGTTTATGTCCATATATCACTTTTTAATATAGATCTACTCATTCAAGTTCTTTACGTTCTTTAGCGGCTGAAGCTAAAACTCCCCCGGTCTTAGCTGCACGGTGGCTTGAAAAGGGGACAGCTTCTAGGGTCTCTTCATCTTCTTCTGCACCACCTTGTTCAGTTTTTGCCTTTTTTGGTTTGGGAGATTCATACACATAATGGATGCGACGCAATTCTTTTCGTTTACTCAGCTCTAAAATAGGTTTTGACAATCCTTTGTCGCTTCGAATCGCCATATAACGTGGCATCTCAGGTACATCAGCAACGTGTTTACCAACAATGCTGTGTATTGCTGTGAGAAAATTTTGACACTGATTTAAATGAACAGGATTGTAAGCTACGTTTTCTAAAGACTTTAAATAGTCCTGGATCTGGCGATCAAGATTTTCATAATAAATTTGTGTTGGGCGATCTTTAGTATAGTGTTGCAAATGTTTCGATGAGGTCTTCAAACTTGATTGACAGTTAATTATTTCCTTAGTGAGAGAGTAACGTTGCCCTCTTATGGCAGCTTTTGAATTACTCATGAAGTTCAAAGCCAACAAAAGTCCCAAAAAACTTCGTATGACATAATACATTTTCTTCAACACACAATCCTTAACTTAACCATATCAACTCAAACATTTCCTGCAATTTTGATTATAAGGATTTTTCATGTTCTCGTAAACACAAGTTATGACCAACCATCATTATTCTAAAAGGCTTTTAATACGTATTGTGCGGGATAATGGTCACGAATATATTCAGCTAATGCTGCAATCACGCGATCCACAGTTGTGTTTGTTGGCTCATCAAATGTTTGAACAATAACATTTGCCTCTCCATAAATGGGATATCGTTGGGTGATAAGTTCTTCTAAAGTTGTTCGATGACGCGTTGCATCTTCTAACAATGGCCGATCAGTGCGCCGAGACACACGCGCAACAAGAGTGTCTAAATCTGCCTTTAACCACACTGAAATGGCTTTGTTCTTAATTTGCTCCCGCGTATCCGGGTTCATGAATGAACCGCCTCCTGTTGCTAAAACGTGAGGTTCTTGCTCGAGTAGACGATTTATGACGCGATATTCACCATTGAGAAAAGCATTTTCCCCAAAGAGGTCCAAAATTTCCTTGATATGACACCCTGCTGCAGACTCAACTTCCATATCAGAATCAAAAAAAGGTACCTCTAGGCGCTTTGCAAGGCGCCGACCAATACTCGTCTTACCTGCTCCCATAAGGCCAACCAGAACAATTGTCTTTGGAGGACGAAAGCTGAGTGACGCATTCGAGGACCTATGATTTGAATCTTCTTTCATGATAAAAAAATATATCGTAGATATACGTTTAACTCAAGAAAAAAGGTTCTCAATTTTTGTTAAATGAGGTCTTCGTGCAATTCTTCTAAGACTTTAGATCTATATCCCCAAGTAAGAGAAAAGAAAAATGTGGAAAGAAGGGCAGATATCACAAAGAACATAAAGCCACCATTCCAACCATAGTGATCTGCGATCCAACCCACACAAATACCGCTTAGAGCACTGCCGAGATAAGCAAAAGTTCCCGTTAATCCATTCGCCATACCAACTGCTTTTTTAGAAGCAATATCCGCTGAAGCAACTCCTGCAAGCACTTGCGGGCCATAAACTAAAAATCCAAGTACCATCATTGTAAAGGCACTCATAAGATCGTTTCCTGCCGGAACCAACCATAAGCAGCATAAACACACAATTAAAAGTGTCATATATAGAACGCTCACAGGACCGCGGCGACCTTTGAAAAAATAATCTGATATCCACCCAGCTGCAATGCCTCCAAACATTCCTGCAATGTCATACCCAATCACCTGCCACCCTGAAGACATGAGGGAGGCTCCTTTTAATTCTCGCAAGAATGTGGGGGCCCAGTTAACAATGCCGAGACGAACAACATAGAAGAACATGTTGGCAAGACACACATACCATAAAAGCCTATTATTCATAACGCGCAAAATGAGCGCTTTAGGGGTCAGATGTTCGTCTTCACCTTCTTCAGCTGCATCAGTTAAACCATGATGTTGCTCAATAGAAGGTAAGCCAATGGATTCTGGAGTATCCCGCAAGCGATTAAAGAGGAAAAGAGCAATGCCAACCACAATCATAGAGGGAACAATAAAAGATGATTGCCACCCATAATTCAAAATAAGCCAGCTGGCGATAAAGGTAATAACAGCACCTCCCAATTGATGGGAAATAATGGTAAAACCCCATTTTGTTCCTAATTCTGCGGGACTAAACCAATGCGCCAAAAGACGGGCAACCGGAGGCCAGCCCATGGACTGAAACCATGCATTGATTGCAAAGAAAAATCCAAAAAAATACAGACTTGTCCCGAAGCCCAAAATACAACATGTGAGAGCAGAACCCAGCAACCCAATGGTCATGAAATAACGTGCATTGGACCGATCACTAAAATAACCGTTAACGAACTTTCCAACACCATACACAATCGACCAAATGGTTATGATGGCACCCAATTGTGTCTTGGTATACCCAAATTCGGCACTTAAGCTTGGGATTGCAAGAGAGAATTGATTTTGGCGGACAAGATAGAAAGCAGCATACCCAAAGATCATGCTATAGAGTATCCGCAAACGCCAATAGGCATACCGCTCTTCAACAGATTTCACTAATTCAACTTGTGGTGGGAGTGTTGCCGCTGACTCGGCATATGAAGACAAAGTTACATTCTGCAATTGTTTCATGCTTTCATCCTACTAAAATGAGATAATGAAATATAGATTGAAGTGTTGAAACAGACCGAATTTATATTCATAGGCTATAACAATCTTACCCAATCTTAATTGACAACAATTCCACACCCTAGCCTAACACAACTCCAAAAAAAAGAAAAAATATTGTCTTGATGTATTTTTTTTACTTAAATCACTCAAAACTATTTGAAAAAACTATGATTTTATTATTTTAAGGAAAGGGTATTGATTTTGGAATGGGATTTAAATATGCTCTCTTCCTCAAAAAAATGATATAGTGCAAAAAAGCAAAAAAACATAGAGAGTGTTTATGATTATTACACCTGTCCCACAAGATTCTGCCCTAAAGCCGGGAATTCGAACGATCGGAAAACTCCTTCCGTATATTTGGCCCAAATCCCTGCCACAAATTCGTGCACGGATTATTTTAGCCTGTATCTCTCTTGTCATTGCAAAGGGCGCTACATTATGGGTGCCGCTGCTATTTAAAGATGCCATTAATGCTCTTTCTCCTGAGCAAACTCCCTTAACGATTCCCGTAGTTCTTATTTTGTCCTATGGAATTGCGCGCCTTGTTTCAGCCCTCTTTTCTGAAGCACGAGATGGAATTTTTGCAACAGTGACGCAACGAGCCCTTCGTCAAATTGCTTTAAATGTTTTTCATCACTTGCACAACCTTGGTTTACGCTACCATTTAGAAAGGCAGACGGGTGGCTTAAGCCGCACCATTGAACGAGGAACGAAGGGTATTGAATCTCTTCTCCAGTTTTTAACCTTCAACATTGTCCCCACCTTTGTCGAAATTTTGTTGGTAGGCGTCGTATTATGGTTTCTGTATGATTATCGCTTCTCTCTCATTACACTCTGCACAATGATCGCATATACAGCCTTCACCCTCTATATCACTGAATGGCGCATTGGGTTTGTAAGAACCATGAATTCGACAGACACAGAGGCCCACACGAAAGCCATTGATAGTTTGCTTAACTTTGAAACAGTTAAATATTTTAATAATGAAAACCACGAGGCGACACGCTTTGACTCAGCTTTAAAACGGTACGAAACAGCCGCTCTTAAGAGTAGGCTTTCCCTCTCATACTTAAACATTGGACAGGCTTTTATCATCGCTTTAGGGCTTGTTGCCGTGATGCTTTTGGCAGGAGAAGCGATCATTGATCATAAAATGACTGTGGGGGATTTTGCTGCCATCAATACCTACCTCCTCCAGCTCTATATTCCCTTATTCACACTTGGTTTTGCTTACCGAGAAGTCAAATTGGCTTTGGTCAATATGGAAAGTATGTTTGACCTCTTGAGTGTGCCTGAAGAAGTGAAGGATTTACCAAATGCCCCGGCTTTAAAGGTGAATAAAGGGGAAATTATATTTGATCAGGTAAGCTTCTCTTATAATCCTGAGCGACCCATTTTAAAGAATATTTCGTTTCGCCTCCCTCCTGGCAAGACTGTTGCTATCGTAGGACCCAGTGGGGCAGGAAAATCAACCATAGGACGTCTTCTCTTCCGCTTTTATGATGTTACGCACGGCTCTATTGCCATAGATGGACAAGATATACGTCATGTGACTCAGGAAAGTTTGCGTCAAGCCATTGGCGTCGTTCCTCAAGATACAGTGTTGTTCAATGATACCATTGAATATAACATTGCCTATGGAAAACCAAATGCCACACGCAAAGAAATTGAAGCAGCTTCCCAACATTCTCACATCCATGGCTTCATCATAACCTTGCCAGAAAAATATCAAACACGTGTGGGAGAGCGCGGACTTAAGCTCTCAGGTGGAGAAAAACAACGTGTTGCCATTGCGCGCACACTTTTGAAGAAGCCAAAGATCTTTTTGTTTGATGAAGCAACCTCTGCCCTTGATTCGCACACAGAGAAGCAAATTCAAAAAAATTTGCAAGAAGTGTCAGCCCATCATAGCACTGTTATCATTGCGCACCGTCTGTCTACCATCATCCACGCAGATGAAATCCTTGTGTTGGATAAAGGCACAATTGTGGAAAGAGGAAAACACACTGCTCTTTTAAAGAAAAAGGGACTTTATGCAGCCATGTGGCATCGTCAAATTAAACATCAGACTGAAGCCGAAGTAGACAAATAAGAATCCACACCCCCTGCCCATAATTTTTGCTTAAGCACTTTGAGAGATGAGTATTTTCCTAAATTTTTTACGATTTTTTAATCAGTTTCAAATATTCTAGGATAGAAACATCCATATATCAGGGAGCTTATTATTATGACCATTGCAAAGCATCTCAAACTTTCGTCCACCCTTCTGCTCGGAACCCTTGTTGCTGGAGTTTTGGTTTTTCCAAAAGCAGCAAATGGTGCAGAAGATGTAAAGCGTCATCTAGAAGCACTTCACGCACAACAATTAGCTACCGTAAGAGCAGGCCATGGTGCGGATTTGGCCGCCATTACAAAATTAAAAGACGCTATGGCTCATCCAAATCAAGCTCTCGCAACACCTGGCGCACCGGGTTCACTTGGTGCCGCTATAGTAGCTGCAGCTGCAGATCCTGCATGTGTAATAGGTGGTGCCGTTGCTGCTCCAGCAGCAGTTGGCCCTGCTCCAGCTCCTGTACCAATGCCCATTGCGACAGAAGCTGACAAAATTGCGGCGATTAGAGCTCTCGAAGCTGCAGGTGCTCACGGAGCTACTAACCCTCAGCATCGTTCAGCCATTAGAACAGCTCTTGGACTTGATCCTGCCCCTGCAAATTTTGCCGCAACACAAGCAGAATTAAACCATTTTCTTGCGGCGGCAGAACAAAGATTGGTTCATTTGCCAGAACGTACTCAACGTGCTGCAGCTTTAACTGCATATATAGATCGCTTAAGAACGGCACGAGCTCAATTGGCTGCTGGTGGTCATTTTGCGACCTTAGCCGCAAATCTTAAAGGTCTTGGAGGCATTGCAGCCGCAATGCCAGATGGTAATGAAGATCAGCGTCTTGCCGTCATTAATGCTGTTGAGGCAGCTCCGCCAGATGGGGGTCTCAATGACAATGGGAAAGATCTAATTAGAACTGCACTTAACCTCCCAGCAGGACCAGGAGCCAATCATGATAAGGTGGAAGTCTTTTTGAGAGCTGCGCGTTTTTAAGTGCAGAATCCAATGGTTTCAACGAAACATCTCATCTTAAGCTTATGACAATTATTTGGCATAAGCTTTAATTTTTCATGGCTTTCTTTTACTTCAAAAGAGTAATTATATTTTTCCAAAAATACCACAGTGAATTTATAAATTTTTAATAACTTCCCTCTATTCTAGGATATAGACATCCATCTTTTAGGGAGCTTATTATTATGACCAATACTAAATATCTCAAACTTTCTTCTGCTCTTCTTCTAGGAACCCTTGTTCCTGGAGTTCTGTTTCTTACAAAAGCCGCAAGCGGAGTAGAAGATGTAAAGCGTCACTTACAAGCACTGCACGCGCAAGAACTCGCTACCGTAAGAGCAGGGCATGGCACCAATTTAGCAAACATGACAAAATTAAAAGACGCCATGGCCCATCCAGATCGCGCTCTTAACCCTGCTACGGCAAACTCTGTGGGTGCCGCCTTAACAGCTGCCGCTGGAGATAATGCATGTGTGGTCGGTGGTGCAGTTGCACCTGGTGCTCCTCCTGGTGCTGCAATGCCTATTGCTACAGAAGCTAATAAAATTGCAGCGATTAGAGCTCTCGAAGCAGCAGGTGCTCACGGAGCTACTAACCCTCAGCATCGTTCAGCCATTAGAACAGCTTTGGGTCTTGATCCCTCCCCTGCCAATTTTGCCGCAACGCAAGCAGAATTAAATCATTTCCTCGCTGTTGCTGAACAAAGATTTGTAAACTTGCCTCTGCAAACATTGATTGCAGGAAGATTAGACGGTTATATTAATCGTTTAGTCACTTCCCAGGCGGATATAGCTCCTGGAGGACACATGGCCAACGTAGCCCTAGAACTGGCCGGCGTTGGAGTTGGAGGGCCTGGACCAAATGCAGCTCCCGCTGCTAATGGAATGCCTCATGGTACTGCAGATCAAAAACTAAACATCATTCAAGCAGTTGAAGCTGCAGCCACGCCAGGCCCTAATGATGCTGGCAAATCTCTGATTAGGCATGCCTTAAATCTTCCAACTGCACCAAATGTAAATAGTACTTTAGTAAGAACATATATTAAGGTTGCACGTCCGTAAATTTAAGTAGATATCAACAAATTAAAAAAGCCACTCTTCGGAGTGGCTTTTTTTGTGCAAGCTTTTATTCACTATTATACACTGCATAAAAAAGGGGAGAGCATGATCTGTGCTCCCCCCTTCAGGATGAGAATATGTCTTCCTGTTTAAACGGCAGCTCTCAAGCGGATGCCAATACGGTCGTCCTTAACATATCCATAGCCGACGGTATGGAGGTACATCATACGAACTTCCCATGTTTGGTTAATGTTGATATGCATGCCTGGTCCAAATTGGTAAAGCATATTTTGGATACCGCTATCTGGGCGCCAAACATAAGGTCTTGAGGACGCAAGGATACGGTGCCCGACTTCGCCTTGGAAGTAAACGTCCCAAAAAGTATCTTTTGGCTTATATTTAAGCCTAAAAGAGGCCGATGCTTGGATTGTTTCGAAGTGACGACCCGGATAGAGGTATGTCTGCGTGCTATCCCAAGCTTGACGATATCTTTCGTTCGTATAGAGTAAGCCTGTTCTGACGCTGGCTGTCACAGGTCTATCTGGACCAATCCACGTGAAGTAACCACCTACATAGGGCTGTATGGTTTGGCGACGCAATTTAACAATGCCCCCAGGAGTATAGTTCAATAAATTATAATCGTTTACATAGATACCTAATTGACCTGTTACAAGCCAACTACGGCTAAGCATATGGCTATAATAAGGCATAATCCCCGACGATTTCATCTTTTGAGTGGCATTTACTAAAGTATAGATTTCTTTCTGCTGTGTATAAAAGGCAAGGGCGCCTAAGCTCGACATAGGCGTTGGGAAATATTCTGCCCCAACAAAGGTATACAATGGACTGGAATTGCTAGGATAAAGAGGGTTGTAATCCTTTTGATGGGCAAAGTCTTGACTTACGTAATAACGCCCTGAGACTTTTTGAGAGAGTTGGCGTGTCGTTAGCTTGGAATAAACAAGAGGACCTCCTCCTCCGCCACCCCCACTCCCTATGCCTGCTCCTGTTCCACCTGATGGAGCAGGTGCGGCTATTGCTGCACTCATAAGGCCACAGGATACCCCGATGGCCACTAATTTATTAAACAATCCTCTTAACATAAAAAAAACCTCCTAAAACCATGGTTTATAATAGTCAGATTTTAGGCTAGCATAATTTTAAAAAAATTTTAATAAATATTTTTCGAATGTATTTTGGTTTCTTAGAACGAGGGTGTGATTATGGACACAGGCCTCCTGTCGTCCGAATACTATCGGACTACAGGAGTAAAATAATCTATAGCACCTCTACAGCGCCCCAACGCGCATCTCATCTATTTGAACCAGAGTTACCAGGGCTACCAGGGCCAGGACCACTGCCATTCCCAAAACCATTATTCCCCATATGGGGTGGTGGGGGATAATGGGGCAATATATCCGTTGGTGGAGGTGGTGGTGGGGGTGGCGGTGGTACAACCGGATTTACGGGTTGAACATAGTGTCATTGTCAACTAAAACTCCCCACGTAATGAGCATTAAAAATCCCCACCCTAGAGTAAAAAATTTTAGTCTTGCTCCTCCTTCTTTTGTAGTGTT
>Ga0194130_10000189_pt1 | contig 122067 bp, 127 predicted proteins | sample TA2KigsurfametaG_FD_160084 | JGI IMG/M metagenome (GOLD analysis project Ga0194130, IMG submission 160084) | Freshwater microbial communities from Lake Tanganyika, Tanzania - TA2015050 Kigoma 12 surface | ecosystem: Environmental > Aquatic > Freshwater > Lake | place: Tanzania: Lake... | reverse complement strand
ACTTTTATCTCCATTATTTGCTCCAGTATTAACATTATTCATTACCTCCTTATCCAGAGGATACACCATTAATACTGTATCAATTTTTATCCGGTGCTCTGTATCATTTTACTTCCGTTGCTAACATCCTCACAAGTAATAACTTCCTTATCCTTTCTGTAACTTAAATAAATGTTTCCAAAAATATTTTGGGCCTCTTCTCTCAACTCTGCGGATTATATTACTAAACACTATATTATGGTAGGAGATGAGGTGCTAAAATTCTCCCCGGCTTAAAACATACAAACTCGCAGACAAAAAATTCAAGTGGCTGAGTTAATTATAGACTAATTTTATTTTTTCTCCTATCTTCTCTGTTTTATATTTGCTAATTGGATTCTTTCTTTTATTTGACACAGTATTTTTACTGTTAGTTCGTCCATCCTTTTTCTATCACAATCATATTATTTTGTTAAATTAAAGAGAAACTATAAATCAGACAAATAAGATAAATTTAGACAGAAAGTCTGTAAGCTTGACGACTACAAAAAATAATTGGCACTATCAGGGAGTAGAAAAGTCCCTAAGATAAATAAACGTATGTTATTGATTTAGAGTGAATAGTAAGATAGAGAGAGTATAAAAACCTTGACCTAGGATGAAACAATACACAGAAATTAAACTAACAATCTTAACAACCTTTCTTCTCTACAGCTCGTTTTGTTTGCTCAACTGATCCAGTCTAAAAGCTATTATGAGATATCGCTTTAAGCCTTTTAAGAGCAATACTCTATTAAACTACATATAACCCTAAGTAGCCATATATAAACTATAAAGTTCGTTTATATTATTCAGATTTACTCAGAGTATTTACTGCTTTAAGCTTTTTAGCAAGACGACTAATTTTTCTTGAAGCGGTATTTTTTTTGATTAAGCCTTTTGATACTCCCCTCATTATTTCTGACTGAGTAGAAATAAAAACTTTACCAGCTTCTTCTGAACTAGATTCGATAGCTAAAAGAGATTTCTTAATATAAGTTCTGATTCGAGTTCTTCTATTTCTATTAATAGAGGACTTTTTTGCTATTTTTCTTATAGCTTTTTCTGTAGATGAATGATTTGCCATAATTTTACGTTCTATTATTCTGGTGTTTCTTCTGATACCGGTTGTTCTATTTTAGGTGTCTTACATCCCTTTGCATTTATGTCTCTGTCTACAAATTCAATATAAGCGACCGGTGCTGCATCACCATACCTAAAACCGGCTTTAACTATTCTAATATAGCCGCCTGCTCTTTCTTTATATCTATTAGCCAGTATAGAGATTAATTTTTCAGCTGCTTCCTTATCTTTAATTTTTGATATAATCTCTCTTCTAACAGCAAGACTATTTTTTTTTGCCTTGGTAACTAAAATTTCTACAAAAGGCCTTAATTCTTTAGCTTTTGTAACAGTAGTCTTGATTTGCTCATTCATAATCAAAGATGTTGCCATATTTGCAAACATTGCCATTCGGTGACTACTTGTTCTATTTAATTTTCTTCCTTTTAACTTATGACGCATTTTTTATACCTAAATGTCTCAGATTATTAAATTTAGCTTTTATTAATTAAGGCTAATTTTATGCAATTAATGCTTTAATTGCACCCGTGTTTGCCCTAAAACCCTATTTAATACGGGTCTTCATATTTCTTGGCTAGCTCTTCAACATTTTCAGGTGGCCAACCAGGAATTTCCATACCAAACTTTAAATTAAACTTGGATAAAATTTCTTTTATTTCATTAAGAGACTTTCTTCCAAAATTCTGGGTTTTCAGCATTTCTGCTTCTGTTTTTATTACTAGGTCTCCAATATAAACTATATTATCATTTTGCAAACAATTCTGTGAACGTACTGAAAGCTCGAGATGACTTACTTTCTTTAGCAGAACAGGATTAAATTCTAGTTCTTTTGGAATCTCTGCTTTTTCCTCTTCTTCCTCTTCAAAAGTTACAAATAAATCTAATTGATCTTGAAGGATTCTTGCTGAGAGTGCTATTGCCATTTCAGGTGTAATAGCACCATTCGTCTCAACAGTCATTATCAGTTTATCATAATCAGTTACCTGTCCTACCCGAGTATCTTCTACTTTATAGGAAACTTTTTTCACTGGGCTAAAGAGAGCATCAATAGTTACTACACCTATAGGCAACTCCTTTTCTTTAGCACTACTTGCAGGAATGTAGCCCCTACCGGTTTCACAATAGAACTCTATCTCAAGTTCAGAATCTTTAGATAAGGTACAAATCTTTTGATCAGGATTTAGGATCTCAACATCACTCGGAGTTTCTATCATCCCAGCAGTGACAACACACGGTCCTTTAGCATTAAGCCTAATAATTCTTTTGTCTGAACTGTGCATCCTGATTGCTATATTTTTCACATTCAAGATTAAGTCGATAACATCTTCTTTCACACCTGATTTGGAAGAAAACTCATGTACTACTCCAGGAATTTTCATCGCCGTAATAGCAGCCCCTTGCAAAGAAGAAAGTAAAACTCTTCTAAGGGCATTTCCTAAAGTTAAACCAAACCCACGTTCTAATGGTTCAACAACTATATTAGCAACATTGGTTTTATCTTCCGTACCGGAATCGACACAAATAATTTTTGATGGTTTAATAAGCGAGTTCCAGTTTTTATTTAGTGATAGCATATTCTTATCCTTTTCTCTAAGGTTGCTTAATTATACCCTTCTTCTCTTCGGCGGTCTAACGCCATTATGGGCAACTCCTGAAACATCAGTTATTGAAGTCACAACAAAATTCTGGCTAAATACCGCTCTCATGGCCGCCTCGCGTTGAGAACCGGCGCCTTTGACTCTTATAGAAACAGTTTTCATACCGTTATCTTTAGCATTTTCAGAGGCTTTATCTACCGTCAACTGTGCAGCATGAGGAGTAGCTTTTTTAGCCCCTTTAAAACCGTGTGCTCCGGCAGTAGATATAGCTATTACATTTCCTTGAATATCCGTAAAAGTTACAATGGTATTATTAAACGTAGCTTTAATATGTACTACTCCTAGAGAAATGTTCTTCTTTTTTTTCTTAATTTTGCTAATCGGACTCATTTATCTATATCCTAAGTTATTGTTTTTTTCCAGCAATAGCTATGCGTTTTCCTTTTCTAGTTCTAGCATTAGAATGAGTATTCTGACCACGAACTGGTAGTCTTCTAATATGCCTTAAACCTTCATAAGAACGCATATCTTTTTTCTTTTTAATATTAAGACTAACTTCTCTTCTTAAATCGCCTTCTACTTGGTAATTTTTCTCTATAAGAGAACGAAGAGTAATTAACTCTTGGTCTACTAAATCCTTAACTCTTTTACTCTCTGAAATTCCTGCATCTTTACAAATTTTTTGAGCAGAAGGGAACCCAATACCATAAATATATGTTAGGCTAATTACTAACCTTTTATTTGCTGGAATATTTACACCTGCAATCCTTGCCACAAAATTTCTCCAATTTTTTATAAATAATTAGAACCAGAATAATATAAAAATATCCGATAAAGTCAAATTGTTTTTACAATCAAATCAATTTCCGCTTTTACTTCCTCTTTCTTAGCAGCAGCATTCACATTAAAAAATTTTTCTTTATGCTTATAGTACTCAATTAAAGGTAAAGTTTCTTTTTTATATTCTTCCATTCTCGATAAAACTGTTTTTTCGTCATCATCCGATCTAAATATTAGCTCGGTAGAACCGCAATTATCACATACTCCTTCAATCTTAGGATTATCGTAATACTTGTTATATATATTGCCACAAATCTCACAGCTATACCTTCCTGCAATTCTCTTGATAGCTACTTCATCAGCTACATTAAAAAATACACAGCTTATTTCTGCCTCTACATTTTTACCAAGATATTCTGCTTGCTCTAAGTTTCGGGGATAACCGTCCAAAACACATCCATTTTTATAATCATCAGAAAGTAAAACTTGTTTTACAATTCTATTAACTAACTCAGAGGGTACTAACTTACCAGAGTCCATATATTCATGTAAAATCCTTGACTCATCAGTATTATTTATTGCAATCTTTCTGAAAATATCGCCGGTAGAAATATGGAGAAGCATTAACTTTTCTGCTAAAAGCTTACCTTGGGTACCTTTTCCAGAACCAGGAGGACCGATTAACAATATAATCTTTTTTCTCATCTCTCCTTCAATTTCATCTTCTTTACTAATCCCTCATATCTTGAGCTAAACAAGTGAGTTTGAATTTGAGTAAAAGTATCAATAACAACATTTACCACTATCAAAAAACTTGTTCCACCTAAGGCAAAAGCTACCGAGTACTTATTCATCAATAGCTCAGGGACAACACAAACTACAGATAAATATAATCCACCAATTACAGTTAACCTAGTAAGCAAATAATCAAAATATTCCGCAGTATTTTTACCCGGCCTTCTACCTGCTACATAAGCCCCGTGCTTCCTTAGGTTATTAGCTGTTTCTTCAGAATTAAACACAACAGCAGTATAAAAAAAACTGAAAAACATTATCAAAAATACGTAAAACAAGATAAACAAGGGCTTTCCATGACCTAAATAATGAGATAGGCTAGATATAAATTCAGATTTTTCGCCAGCAAATCCAGCTATAGTAGCGGGAAACAAAAGTATAGAACTCGCAAAAATCGGTGGTATTACTCCTGAGGTGTTTAATTTTAAAGGTAGATGCGTTGCTTCACCTCCATATATCTTATTTCCTACCTGTCTTTTTGGATATTGTACCAATATTTTACGCTGGGCTCTTTCAAAATACACAATAATTGCTATCATTACCACAACTCCAGCACTTATGGAAATAACTGATAGCGGTGACATAACACCCTTTCGGGATAGTTCAAACATTCCTATAACGGCACTAGGTAGTCCCGAAATAATTCCTACGAAAATAATTAAAGAGGTTCCATTTCCTATCCCCCGGGAGGATATCTGCTCACCGAGCCACATAAGAAACATAGTTCCAACTACTAAGGTGGTAATAGTTGAAATTTTAAAAATAAAAGAAGGAAGGATGACTACCGGACCATGAGGAGTTGCAGTAGATTCAAGTCCAATTGCTACACCGTAAGCCTGAAAAGCTGCAAATAAAACCGTTAGATAGCGGGAGAGCTGGTTTATCTTTCTTCTACCAGTTTCCCCCTCTTTCTTCAAGTTTTCTAGAGGTTTATAAGCTATCGTCATTAATTGAATAATTATAGAAGCAGTAATATAAGGCATTATTGCCAGAGCAAAAATAGACATCCTCCCTAAGGAACCTCCAGAAAGCATGTTAAACATACCAAGAATACCAGCTTGACTTTGCTCTGCTAAACTTGCTAACGCTACAGAATCAATACCTGGTATAGGGATAAAAGAACCTACTCTACACACGAGTAATATAGATAACGTAAATAGTATCCTACTACTGAGTTCACCTTTTGATTTCTGCATTATCTCACAATCTCGTTATAATACCTGGCCGTCAGCCTTTTCAATTAATTCTCTGGCAGTTTTTGAATATGCATCTAACTGCACAGTTATTTTAAAATTCATTTTATCAACTCCGGCTAGTAGTTTAACAGGGGTTTTCTCGCTTTTAATATAACCAATATCTACAAGTGACGCCTTATTGATCAGAACTGAACTATCTATTCTTTTTTCAATAATTAAAAATTCGATATCAGCCATGCTAATTGGGGTATAACTTATCGACTTAGAACTATTAAAACCTCTTTTTGGTAACCTTTTTATAATCGGCATTTGACCGCCTTCAGTTTTAATAGCTACTCCAGAACGAGATTTTTGTCCTTTTTCTCCACGTCCTCCGGTTCTACCAGTTCCACTACCATTTCCCCTACCAATTCTTTTTCTTGGTTTTCTTGATCCAGGAACGTTAAATAATGAATTTACTCTCATTTTATTATTTATACTCTAAATTATATATTTTCAAATTTTACCAGATGCCTTACTTTATTGATCATTCCTCTTATAGAATTAGTATCCTCCAGAACTCTTTCTTTGTGCATCTTATTCAAACCAAGCCCTATAAGAGTTTGTTTTTGATCTGGCCTACGTCCTATAGGACTTGCAACTTGCACTACTTTTATCTGTGAAGATTTTGCTTTTGATTTTTTTTCAGCCATAGCACAATACCTATTTATTTCTTATTTTTCTTCTTTTACTAAGTTTACAGAAAGCTCATGAATATTTTTGTCTCTTCGTGAAGCAATGACCTTTGGCGTATTAAGGTTACGCAGAGCCTCAAAAGTGGCCGTAATCATGGCATTAGGATTAGAAGAACCAAGAGACTTAGCTACAATATCTGCAATACCAAGACAGCCAAAAATAGATCTCATCGGGCCACCCGCAATCACGCCGGTACCAGGTGCAGCTCTTCTAAGTAGTACTTTTGCAGCACCACTCTTCCCTATCACATCATGATGAATTGTCCTACCTTTATACAAAGGCACTGAAACTAAATTATTTTTTGCATCTTTTGTTGCTTTTGCTCGTGCTTCTGTAACTTCTTTTGCCTTACCGTTTCCAAATCCAACTCTACCGTTTCCATCCCCTACTACTACAATTGCTGCAAAAGAAAAATTTCTTCCGCCTTTTACAACTTTTGTTACCCTATTGATATGAACTAGTTCTTCGCTTAAACCTTCCATATTTTTTGTAGAATCTTTAGACATCAATATTCTCTAATTAAAAGTTTAAATTTTTTCTTGCTTCTTCTGCAAGTGCTTTAATAATACCGTGATATTTGTGACCACCTTTGTCAAAAGCTACCAATTTAATAGCTTTTTCAGCTGCTCTTTGTCCTATCAATTTTCCAACTTTAATTGCATTCTCAATATTACAATTCGATTTACCAGATTTTCTTATTTCTTTATCAACTGTTGAAGCAGACACTAAAGTTCTTGCCGTTACATCATCGATTATTTGCGCATATATATGCTGGCCTGATTTAAAAACAGAAAGTCTATTTCTGTTGCTAACTTTTTTTAGCTTAATTCTTACACGCTCTTTTCTTTTTTGAAAGCTATGACTTTTTGCGCTCATATAAAAACCTAAAATTAACCTTTTTTACCTTCTTTTCTCTGTACGTATTCGCCTTTACGCTTAATTCCTTTACCTTTATAAGGCTCTGGCGGTCTTTGTCTTTTTATCACTGCAATAAACTCACCAAGTTTTTCCTTATTTATGGATTCCAGAGTTATAATATTTTGTTTTGGTGTTTCTACCTTAATTCCTTCTGGAATTTCAATTTTGGTATTATGGCTTTTTCCTAGTGTTAAGTTTAAGTACTTACCTTTAATTGCCGCTCTATAACCAACACCGTTAACTTCCAACTCTTCAGAAAATCCCACAGTAACACCTTTTACCATCGAATTAATGATACTTCTTGCAGTACCCCACATAGCTTTTGCTGCAGTAGTATCATTTAAAGGTTTCACTACAACAGCCTCTCCATTTTGCTCGATCATAATATCGCCTGCAAACTTTTTTTCTAAAGTTCCCTTAGTTCCATGAACTTTTATATTCAAACCAGAAATTTCGACTTTAGCACCTTGAGTTAGCGATACTGGAACTTTACCTACTCTTGACATCTTTAATACTCTAAAATACTTTACAAATTACTTCACCGCCGACATTATGCTTTTTAGCGTCTCTATCAGACATCACACCTTTAGACGTAGATAGAATATGTATGCCCATATTATTAAAATAACCTTTAAGATTAGAAATCGGTGAATATATTCTTTTCCCTGGTTTGGACACTTTATGAATTTCAGATATCGCAGGCCGACCAGCCCGAGAATATTTAAGCTCAACATTAATTTCTTTGGCTTCGGAATCGACAACATAACCAGCAATATAACCCTCTGTTTTTAATACTTCAAGAACTGCACACTTAAGATTTGAAGCAGGAAGAACTACATTAAGCAGCTTGCTCTTCTGTCCGTTTCTAATTCTTGTTAACATATCTGCTATATTATCGGTCATTGACATAACAACATTCCTAAATTTATATTTTTACCAACTTGCCTTAACAACGCCAGGCAACATACCTTTTCCCGCTAGTTCTCTGATCATATTTCTAGACAACCCCACCTTACGATAATAACCTCTTGGCCTTCCGGTTAATGCGCATCTATTTCTTACCCTAGTTTTAGCTGAATTTCGTGGAAGTTTAGCTAATTTTAATACTAAGTTAAACCTCTCATCAATAGGAAGATCCTTAGAATAAATCTCTAATTTTAGCTTTTCCCTCTTTGAAGCTAAAGATTTTACAAGCCTCTTTCTTTTGTTATTTCTCTCTATAGAACCAATTTTTGCCATAGCAATTTATATCTCTAAATTAATTGTAAAATGGTAAATTAAATCCAGACAATAAAAGCTTAGCTTCTTCGTCCGTTTGCGCAGTAGTAACAATAGTAATATCCATACCCCTGATTTTATCAATTTTATCATAATTGATTTCAGGAAAAACTATCTGCTCTTTGATGCCAAAAGTCATATTCCCTCTACCATCAAAACTTTTTACTGAAAAGCCTTTAAACTCTTTTACCCTCGGCAAAGCAACAATAACAAGTCTTTCTAAAAACTCAAACATTCTATCACTTCTCAAGGTAACCTTACAACCTATCTTCATGCCTTCACGAAGCTTAAAACTCGCAATAGATTTCTTGGCATGAGTTACATAAGGTTTTTGTCCTGTAATCGCCGTAAGATCAGCTATAGCACTATTAATGACTTTGGAATCAGATACCGCATCGCCGACTCCCATATTCACTACTATTTTTGATAGATTTGGCATCTGATGGATATTTTTATAGTTAAATTTTTCTTGTAAAGATTTAACTATCTCTTTTGCATACAATTCTTTAAACCTAAGTAACATCACTTACCTTCCTTAGAAATTATCTCACCAGATTTTTTTGCAAATCTCACTTTTTTACCATTTTCCAAAGTTTTTATTCCAACTTTAGTAATTTCATCTGTTTTAGGATCTATATGGCTTAAATTCGAAATATGAATCGGTAATTCTTTCTGAGAAATACCCCCTTCATTATTACGACTAGGTTTTAAATGGACCTTTGCCAAATTAACACCTGAAACCAAAGCACGGTTTTCTTTTGGAAAGACTTTGATAACATCTCCTATTTTACCCTTACTTTTTCCTGTGATAACTTTAACTTTATCACCTTTTTTTATTTTAAGTTTAATCATTTATATCACCTCTTCTGCAAGAGAAACAATTTTTCCAAATCCTCTACCCCTAAGTTCTCTTGGCACCGGCCCAAAAACTCTAGTTCCAATCGGTTCATTCTGTTTATTTACGAGCACAACAGAGTTTGAATCAAACTGTATGGTACTACCATCAGATCTTCTAATACCCTTTTTAGTCCTAACAATAAGAGCTCTGTGCACCTCTCCCTTTTTAACTTTTCCACCTGGAATAGCAGTTTTTATAGAGACAACTATGACATTACAACACTCGGTAGTCATGTGGTCAGAACCGCCAAGTACTTTTATACACATCACTTTTTTGGCACCAGAATTATCTGCGACCTTAAGGACGCTTTGCATCTGAATCATAACTTAAACTTCCAAAACATAAATAATATTAAACACAGCACAAGATACAAAAATTAATACAAGAAGTCAAAGATTTATTCACTTATTACCATCCACCTTTTAGTCTTGGATATTGGCTTACACTCTATAATTTTTACCTTATCACCTTCTTTATATATACCTTCAGGATCATGAGCAGCATATTTAGTAGATCTTTTTACAGTTTTTTGATAAAGAGGGTCCCTAAACCTTCTTTCTACTCTTACAGATATTGTTTTATTACATTTTGCACTTTCAACTGTACCTTGTAAAATCCTTCTTGGCATTATATTGCTCCAACCTTTTTTCTTCTTGTTAATTCTGTTTGAACTCTTGCTATATCTTTCCTAACTTTTGCAAATCTACTGGTATTAGCTAATTCCCCAAGAGTCTTTTGAAACCTAAGGTTAAAAAGTTCTTTCTTTAAAAAAGAAAGAGAGTCTTTTAGTTTTTTATCATCAAAATCAAGCAAAGTTTTTGCCTTATAATCTGAATTACTCATATCTCTTTACCACTTTTGTTTTGACTGGTAATTTGGAAGCGGCAAGTTCTAAGGCTTTTCTTGCAACTGCTTCATCTACCCCATTAATTTCAAACATTATTCTACCGGGAGAGACCCTAACTGCAAAATATTCTGGCGACCCTTTACCTTTACCCATACGTACTTCATTTGGTTTTTTAGACACAGGAAGATCAGGGAAAATTCTAATAAAAAATCTACCTTGCCTTTTCATCTCTCTAACAGCAGCTCTTCTTGCAGCTTCAATCTGACGGGCTGTGACCCTTAACTGCTCAACAGATTTTAAACCGAACATACCAAAATTTAGCATTGTTCCAGCTTTTGCTTTCGGAGCGACTCTCCCTTTATGAGCTTTCCTAAATTTTTGCTTCTTTGGAGCTAGCATTATATCTCTTCCGTTAAATTAAAAATTAAACAAACTTATCTTTTATTTTGAGCATAGTCGCCCCTATAAATCCATACCTTAACACCAATTACCCCATAAGTAGTATGGGCTTCAGATGTAGAATAATCTATATCAGCGCGAAGTGTATGCAGAGGAACCCTACCTTCTCTATACCATTCAGTTCTAGCTATCTCAGCACCGCCTAAACGACCAGAACAGGCAACTTTAATCCCTTTTGCTCCCTGTTTCATAGTATTTTGCATCGCAGTCTTCATAGCTTTTCTAAAAGAAACACGGTTCTCTAATTGCTGAGTAATGGTCTGTGCAGTAATAGCAGAATCAAGTGTTGGTTTTTTTACTTCATGAATATTTATAAAAACTTCACAATTTGCTATTGCATGTAAATCTTTTTTCAGTTTCTCGATATCAGAACCGCTCTTACCAATTATGATACCGGGTTTTTTAGCATATATGTTTATAACTGCATTACTACTTGACCTGTGAATAATTACTCTACTTACTTGAGCTATTTTATAGCGTTTTACAATCAAAGCCCTGATTTTTATATCTTCAAGCAGCTTGGCCGCATAATCTTTTTCTGCATACAAAACTGAATCCCATTCTTTATTAAGTGTAGGTCCTACCCTAAAACCGTGAGGATTTACTTTTTGTCCCATATTAATTCTCCTCTTTCTCGGAAACTGTTATATACAAATTGCTAAAAGGTTTATTAATCCTAGCACTCCTACCTCTTGCTCTGGTTCTAACCCTTTTCATCACAAATGATTTCCCAACAGTAGCTGAGTTAACAACTAAACTGTCAATATCTAGCCCCATATTATTTTCAGCATTAGCCACAGCCGACTGTAAACATTTTCTAACATCAATAGCCACTCTTTTAGGACAAAAAGCTAATTGCACTAGCGCATCGGACACTTTCATTTTCCTAATCATCGCAGCTACTAGATTCAATTTCTGAGCACTTGTTCTCAGATTTCTTACTGACGCTTTTACTAATACACCCATTTTTACCTTACACTATTTTCTTTTAACTTTCTTATCGGCACCGTGACCATAATAGGTACGAGTAGGAGCAAATTCACCAAATTTATGTCCAACCATTTCCTCACTCACAGAAACAGGAACAAACTTATTACCATTATGTACAGCAAAAGTAAAACCAACAAATACCGGTAGAATAGTCGATCTTCTAGACCACGTTTTTATAACATCTTTCTTACCTGAGTCTATTGCTTTTTGTATCTTTTTTAATAAATAGCCATCTACAAAAGGTCCTTTCCATGTCGAGCGTGCCATATTATATTACCTTACTTAGTTTTTCTTTTCAAAATGAATTTAGATGTAAGCTTATTCTTACGAGTTTTCTTACCCTTGGTTGGTTTACCCCACGGAGTTACAGGATGGCGCCCACCAGAAGTTTTACCCTCACCACCACCGTGTGGGTGATCAATTGGATTCATAGCTACACCTCTTACATGTGGTCTCTTGCCAAGCCATCTATTCCTACCGGCCTTACCGATATTAATATTTTTTTGATCCGGGTTAGACACTATACCAATAGTAGCTCTACAATCAAGAGGTACTAATCTTAATTCTCCTGAAGCTAACTTAACCTGAGCATAACCAGAATCTTTACCCGCTAAACTAACAGACGTACCAGCAGATCTAGCGAGCTGCCCTCCTTTACCAGGCTTCATCTCGACATTATGAATAATAGTTCCTACTGGAATGTTTTTAAGCGGCAAGCAATTACCAATTTTAATATCGGCTTCAAAACCTGATGTTATTTTATCCCCAACTTTTAAGTTATTAGGAGCTAAAATATAGGATTTAGAACCATCAGTATGAGCTAACAAAGCAATAAAAGCAGTTCTATTCGGATCGTACTCTAAACGCTCTACCACAGCTTCTCCTTCTACCGATCTTTTAAAATCTATAAATCTATAGAGCCTTTTATGCCCCCCACCTCTATGCCAAGAAGTAATCCTTCCTGTATTATTTCTTCCCCCAGTATTTATCTTACCTTTAGTTAAGGATTTATAAGGTTTTCCTTTCCATAAATCACTTTTATCAACCTGAACCAACTCTCTTTGGGAAGGGGTAGTCGGATTATATTGTTTTAAAGCCATTACTTACCTCCTCCTGTAAAGTCAATAGTATAATCTTTCTCTAAAGTAACCATAGCCTTTTTTACATCAGACCTGCGACCCATTATACCTTTGAATCTTTTCTTCTTACCTTTCTGATTCAAAATATTTACAGATTTAACTTTAACTGTAAAAATTTCTTCAATCGCTTTTTTTATTAAACCTTTTTCGGTAGTTCTCTCAACCTCAAAAACATACTTACCAATTTCACCTAAAACTGTTGATTTTTCGGTAATCAACGGTTTTCTTATTAAGTCATATTTATTAGCAGATATCATCTTAACCTCTCCTCTAAAAGCGGCAACGCATCCTTAGATATTAAGATATAATCGCTATTTACTATATCATATACATTTGCACCTATAACAGGTACTACACAAGTATTCGCCGCTGATTTTGCTGATAATTTTATGTTTTGATCAACTTCTTTTCCATCTATAATAAAAAATTTACCGCCGCCAAAATTAGATAGTGATTTAATTAAGTCAGCTGTTTTCGGCTCTTTCATTTTTGTTGAATCTATAATATGAACCACCCCTTCAGAAAACTTAATAGACAAAGCATGCCTCATTCCGAGCTTCCTAACTTTTTTCTGCAGTTTTATTTCGTGTGATCTTGGAATAGGACCAAAAGCAATACCACCGCCGCGACGCTGGACACCTCTTGCATTACCTTGTCTTGCATTACCAGTACCTTTTTGTTTAAAGGGCTTTTTTCCAGAACCAGATACTTCGCCGACAGTTTTTGTCTTATGAGTGCCGCTCATGGCTTTAGCTTTCTGCCAATCAATCACTCTTTTTATTATATCTATTCTTGCTTCTAGACCGAATATGGCATCATTTACCGTAATGTCTCCCAACTCTTTATTGTCTAGACTTAATAGCTTGGCTTTCATATAAATCTTACCTAATTAACCCTCTATATCAATTCGACGCTGATTTTTTAACCGCATCTTTCACATATATATAACTGCCCTTAGCACCAGGTACATTACCACTTACGATCAGTAAACCTTTCTCAATATCTAAATCTACTACCTTTAGATTCTGCACGGTAACCCTAACATCACCTAAGTGACCAGCCATTTTTTTACCCTTAAAAACCTTACCCGGATCTTGACATTGTCCCGTAGAACCGTGAGAACGATGTGATATTGAAACACCGTGAGAAGCTTCTAATCCACGAAAATTGTGCCTTTTCATAACTCCCGCAAAACCTTTTCCGATCGAAGTACCGGAGACGTCTACAAACTGACCTATTTCAAAATGGCTAGGTTTAAGTTCTAGCCCCACATCAAGCATATGATTTTCAGAAACTCTAAACTCTTTTAACTTACTCTTCGGTTCTACCTTAGCATTAGCAAATACTTGTTTCATCGATTTAGAAACCTTATAAGGCTTCTTCAATACCGCTCCGACTACCACCGCATTATAACCGTCTCTATCAATAGTTTTCTGTCCAACAACTTGGCAATTATCAATATGCAAAAAGGTTAGTGTTAGTCTTTTTCCGTCTGGAGTAAATTTTGAACTCATACCCAGTTTTTTTGCAATCAACCCTGTTCTCATCTTTAAACCCCTACCAATTTAATTTCAACATCAATACCCGCTGGCAGGTCGACTTTTCTTAAAGCTTCAACAGTCTGAGGTGTAGGATAATTAATAATCACAAGCCTTTTTTGAGTCCTAATTTCAAATTGTTCACGAGATTTTTTATCTATATGTGGAGACCTATTAACAGTAAATCGTGTAATTGATCTTGGAAGAGGAATCGGACCACTAACATCTGCCCCCGTTCTTTTTACTGCACTAACTATTTCTCTAGTTGCATGCTCCAGGGATCGATGATCAAACGATTTTAGCCTAATTTTTATCTTTTGATTATTCATTATTAACCTATATTTAAAACAGCCAGCAAAAACTCAACGAGCTAAACTAATAATTTCAAACCCAGCTTAAATAAACTTCAACCTGGGCTTGAAACAAATTTATTTAATTATTTTTGATACAACCCCTGCACCAACCGTTCTTCCGCCTTCACGGATAGCAAAACGCAAACCTTCATCCATAGCAACCGGAGCTATCAACTTAACGATAATTTTTGTGTTATCACCAGGCATAACCATTTCCTTACCAGCAGGCAACTCAATTTCACCAGTAACATCGGTAGTCCTAAAATAGAACTGAGGACGATAATTTTTAAAGAATGGAGTATGGCGACCACCTTCTTCTTTTGCTAGAACATATATTTCTGCTTCGAATTCAGTATGCGGAGTAATTGAACCAGGTTTAGCAAGCACCTGTCCTCTTACCACGTCCTCTCTTTTTGTTCCACGAAGCAGAACCCCTACGTTATCCCCGGCTTGACCTGAATCAAGAAGCTTTCTAAACATCTCAACACCGGTACAAGTTGTTTTTTCAGTAGCTTTAATTCCAACTATCTCTATTTCATCACCAACTTTTACAATCCCTTTCTCAACTCTACCAGTTACCACGGTACCGCGTCCGGAGATTGAAAATACATCTTCTATAGGCATCAAGAAAGGTTTATCAGTATCACGAGCAGGCTGAGGAATGTAAGAATCAACAGCATCCATCAGCTCTTCTATACATTTAGAATCACCACCTTCTAGAACTTGAAGCGCAGAACCTTTAATTACCGGAATTTCATCGCCAGGATACTTATAAGCGGTCAGAAGATCTCTTACTTCCATTTCAACAAGTTCTAACAACTCCGGATCATCAACCATATCCACTTTGTTCAAGAAGACAACAAGCGAAGGAACACCAACCTGACGAGCTAACAAAATATGCTCCCTAGTTTGCGGCATAGGACCATCAGCAGCAGAAACCACCAGAATAGCTCCATCCATTTGTGCCGCACCGGTAATCATGTTTTTAACATAGTCAGCGTGACCAGGACAATCCACGTGTGCATAGTGTCTTTTGTCTGTTTCGTATTCAACGTGAGCAGTAGCAATAGTAATACCCCTTTCTCTTTCTTCCGGAGCCCCGTCAATATCGTCATATTTTTTTTCTTGCGCTTGACCTTTCTTAGCAAGAACTTTGGTAATTGCCGCTGTTAGAGAGGTTTTTCCATGGTCAACGTGCCCTATGGTACCAATATTACAGTGCGGTTTATTCCTTTCAAATTTTTGTTTAGCCATAACCTTAATCTCCTGAAAGTTTATTACAAATCAACATCAAATAATTTAATTACACTTTTTAACCACATCATCCGAATAAATGGAGCGGGTGATGGGAATCGAACCCACGTAGCCAGCTTGGAAGGCTGGAGCTCTACCATTGAGCTACACCCGCACGCACACTTTCTCCAACCAACCTACAAAAAAGTAGGTTATATGGTGGAGGGAGAAGGATTCGAACCTTCGAACGCATACGCGGGCAGATTTACAGTCTGCTGCCTTTGACCGCTCGGCCACCCCTCCATTCTAACGCTTACAGCAAAATAGATCATCTCTAAGCTAAACGCAAGCAATTAATTTACTCTTTACTTAATAATTTCTGATTTTGAGGCCACTTATTTGGACGCTCTAAATCTAAATCTTTTGGTTGATAGTTTCTATAATAAATAGTATTTTGTGTCAAGAACATTTTTAAATAAAAGCATCTTTTAACCATGAAAAGCATCAGGAAATCAACGTCTAATAACAGTGGTTTATACTACATGTACGGAAAACATGCTGTACTTGCTGCCATTAACAACAAAAACAGGCATATTGAAAAAATCTACTGCTTAGAAAAAACTTTTCTTGAACTTAAAAACAAAATTAACCGTTCTATCGTTGAAATAGTTTCAGCAGATTTCATCAATAAAAAAATTGGACATGGACAGCCTCATCAAGGAATAATCGCTTATATTAATTCAATATTTCTTAATAACCTAAACCAAATGGATTTTTCTAAAGATATTGACAGAATAGTTATTCTTGATCAAATAACAGATCCTCAGAATATTGGAGCAATAATTAGAAGCGCAGCTGCATTTGGCATCACAAAATTAATTCTTCCTGCAAATAATTCTCCTGACGAAAGTGCCTTTATAGCAAAAGCAGCTTCCGGTTGCCTCGAATTAGTGCAAGTAGCAAAAGTTGCAAATATTAAAACTACTATTGAAACATTAAAAAGAAAAGGATTTTGGATAGTAGGCCTTGATCTAGAAGGTAAAGCTAATAATTTAAATGACTTAAAAGAATTTAACAAGCTCGCGATCATAATTGGCTCAGAAGCAAAAGGAATGAGACGTTTAACAAACGAATCATGTGATTTCTTAATTAAAATACCTATTTCAAATAAAGTAGAAAGTCTAAATGCCTCTAATGCCGCATCAATTATTTTTCATGCATGCGTTAAGGACAATATAAACGCCTAATGGTTTATAGAAAACTTTTGCCTCAGAAAACAATCGGTATTTTCATCAGGTAAAAAAATAGTGGATAATGTATCATCTACCGAGTACATAGACAAATACAAATAGAAACAGCCATACTACGTCGACAAAATGCCAATACCATGCAGCAAATTCAAATCCTAAATGCCCATTTCCTCTGATAAAATGCCCGTTTTTTGCCCTAAAATAACATACTGCCAAAAATATCGTACCGATTATTACGTGCAAACCATGAAAACCGGTAGCCAAATAAAAGTTGGCTGCATATACACCGTCTGTCAACTTAAATGCAGCATGATGATATTCATACGCTTGAAAAGCGGTAAAAGCAATTCCCAGTAATACGGTAAGACCTAAGGCTGTTACCGTGCTACGTTGATCGTTTTGACTAATAGCATGGTGAGCCCAAGTAACGGTGGTACCAGAAAGCAATAAAATAAGGGTATTCATAAACGGAATATCCCAAGGATCAAAAGTTTGTATCCCTTTTGGAGGCCACACTCCTTCCCCGATTACCCATAAACCTTCTAATATTCCAGCCGGAAAAAAACGCGCTACAAAAAAAGAAAAGAAGAAACCGAAAAAAAACATGGATTCGGAAAGAATAAAAAGAGCCATCCCTATCCTTAATCCTATCCTAACTTTCTCTGTATGGTGATGGCCTACCATACCTTCTTTTATAACGTCCTTCCACCAACAGTAAGAGCAGAAAACAACTGCTCCTCCGCCAAAAATACTCAAATATTCCGCCATAGAGTAGCCATGCATTAAAAATACAGCACCAAGCGTAGCAAATAAAAGAGAGAAAGCCGTCAGAATAGGCCAAGGACTTAAATCTACTAGATGAAAAGGATGTTGCTGTTTTGCCGACATTTTCTGCTCGAAACTTATAAATTATCAATAGAGTTGATGAATTACATAATTCAATAACCCTTGCATATTATATTACCCCGCTATCTTATTATGTCTAGAAAATTTTTGTTTTATAAATCTCGAACCTTAAAGAAACTATAAGATAAGGTAATCCTGTCAACATCATCCATATCTGAATCTTTATCCAGGTCAGCACTAATATAAAAAGATACCGGCATAAGCACTTTTTGGCCGGCTTTTAATAACTGCTCTTCAAAACAGAAGCAGTGGACCTTAACAAAATATTTTCCGGCTTTATCAGGCGTTACATTATATACAGAAGTGCCTATTATATCATTCTTACTCAAATTCTCCGATTCATAAAAAATCAAAGCAGTTTCTCCCGTAGTTACTTCTGCCCGTCGATGTTTGGGAACAAATCTCCAGGGAAGGTCTTTATCAACATTTGAATCAAATTCTACTATAATTTTTCTTGTGCCTTTTTGTGGCCTCATAAAAGATTCCTGGCGTTTTACAGTACCGCCAAATCCTGTAGCTTTACAAAATAAACTATATATAGGAACAGCCGCAAAAGAGAGTATCAGCATACTTATTAGCAATAATACTAGAGATAAGGCTAATTTAGTATCTTGTTTCTGCATAATCGGTTAATAATTGAACTGTTCTTTTATTACTCTATCTTCAAAAGTATGATTCTGATCAAATAAAAGTTTGATTATTTTATCTTTGGACGATTTAATTATTACCCTTTCAATATGAGTAAATTCATTAAAATCTGCCACTGCACTTACCGGCCTTTTATCACTTTCGAAAATATCAAACTCGATCACAACATCTGCCGGTAATATCGCTCCATGCCAGCGCCGAGGTCTAAAAGGCGAAATGGGCGTTAGGCATAAAACATTTGCACCTAAAGGAACTATAGTACCTCCAGCAGAAAGGTTATAAGCACTACTCCCCGCAGGCGTAGAAACCAAAGCTCCATCTGCTATTAATTCTTCCATTCTTTCAATGTCATCAACTTTTATTCGAAATTTTGCTGCCTGATTAGTCTGCCTAAAAATTGAAACTTCATTAAGCGCTAAAGCTTCAAATTCTTGGCCTTTGGTATTAATTGCCTTCATTTTTAAAGGATATAAATTGGTAGATTTTGCGTGCTGAATATTGGCGAAAAAATTCTCGATATGAAAATTATTCATTAGAAACCCGACACTACCTGAATTAATACCGTAAAATGGTATATTTAAGCCCATATAATTATGTAGAGCATGCAAGAGACTTCCATCTCCACCGATTACTATTATCAAATCAGCGTTTTCCGGGTTTACAGGTGAAAAATATTTGCGCAATTGCTCAGCTATTTGTGCTGATTCTGATTTAAGTTGATGAATAATTGCTATTTTTTCAAATTTTTGATGAGCATTTGCCATAAAATAAATATTACATGATCAAGAAACAGTACTACAAAAGCCGAAGCTAATACGTCGCTTAAGAAATGTCCTCCCATTACAATCCTTGAGAGTCCGACTAAACTACCAAAAACAATTCCGATAAGATAAATTCTATTAAAGTACAGTAAATTTGTAGTATAAGCAATTGCAGTTAAAAAATATCCCATAGCAGCATGACCTGAAGAAAAAGAGCAATTACGTTTACATTGATCACTCATTGTAAATGCACCTGTAAACTCTCTTTTCCCATTAAATTCCTCTATATGACGCGGCCTCGCTCTACCAAAATTTTCTTTAAAAACTTCATTTACCACTAAACCCGGAGAAATCGCAGCTGCAATAACTAGAAAAAATACACCAGATCTCAGAATTCTTTTATAAGATCTGTATTTAACAATAAGGTATACAAGATATAACAGACAAACTAAAGTAAACAATTTAGTTAGCAAAGGCAATAGCGCGTAAAGCTGGTAAACTAGAAAGTTTTCTTGATATATAAACCCACTCTCTTCAGAAAAAAAGAGCTGAGAAAAAGAAATATCTACCTCAGGAAAGAGTATAAGTAAAAACGTAAGAAAAGCAGTAATTATTAGGCTTATATTAACAAGGTAATTATTTATCCATAGACTAAACATTATTAATAGTTTATATAATTAACACAGAAAAACACAATAATATAGAAAAATAAATGTCATTCAACCCAAAAACTTATAAAGATAAACTATTATTTGTTCCACTCGGCGGAGCAAATGAAATAGGCATTAATGTTAACTTATATCATTTCCAAGGAAAATGGATAATGGTAGATTGTGGGAGTGGTTTTGCAGATGAATATCTACCAGGCGTAGATATGGTCGTAGCAGATTTAAAATTTATTGAAAAACATAAAAAAGACTTACTTGGCTTAGTTCTTACTCATGCACACGAAGATCATCTTGGAGCCATACAGTATTTATGGAATAGCCTGGAATGTCCTATATATACAACCAAGTTTACCAAAAACTTTTTAAAAACGAAAATATCGGAATATGCTTTTGCCCATGATATTAAAATACACGAGATAAAAGCCGGTGATAAATTTGACTTAGGTCCTTTTTCAGTCGAAATGGTGCCTTTAACCCATTCAGCCCCTGAAATGCAAGCCCTAATGATCAGGACGGCTGCAGGCAATATTATGCACACCGGAGATTGGAAATTTGATCCAGACCCTGTTGTTGGCAAATTATCAGATTTCGATATATTAAAAAAATGTGGAGATGAAGGTGTTCTAGCTCTTGTCTGTGATTCAACCAACGTTTTTAATGCTGGTACCTCCGGTTCAGAAGGAGATGTTAGAAAAAGCTTGATAGATATTATTGCCGGTTGCCCGAAGATGGTAGTAGTTACCACTTTTGCTTCTAACCTTGCAAGACTGGATACCTTAATTCATGCGGGTCAAAAAGCCGGAAGAAAAATTGCCCTTACCGGAAGAAGCTTACACAGAATGCTTGCTGCGGCTCAAGAAAGCGGATATTTAAATGATATCGCACCTTTAATAGATGAAAGGTCTATAGGAAATTATAAAAGAGAAGAATTGCTAATTATAGCAACTGGATGCCAGGGTGAGCCAATGGCAGCAACTGCTAAAATGGCTAATAAGGTTCACTCTTCGATAAAATTAGCTCCTAAGGATACAGTCATATTTTCTTCAAAAATTATTCCCGGCAACGACAAAAAGATTTTTAGAATGTTTAACACTTTTGTCAGAATGGGTGTTGAAGTAATTACCGAAAGAGATCACTTTGTTCACGTATCGGGGCACCCGGCTATTGATGAACTAAAGAAAATGTATGAGCTAATTAAGCCTAAAATTTGCATTCCGGTACATGGTGAACCTGTTCACATTCATGAACATGTAAAATTAGCTAAAGCTAGCGGAATAAATAAAACAGTTGAAGTGGAAAACGGTAGCGTAGTTTTACTTGACGAAAAAGACCCTAAAATAATAGATATTGTAGAAAATGGATATTTGGCAGTAGACGGAGATTATTTACTTCCTGATTCTTCTCCAATTTTTAGAATAAGGCGCAAAATGCATGATTCCGGTATTGTGGTTGCCTCAATAATAATTAATGGAAAAGCGGAACTTGCAACCAAACCTTTGATAGTAATGCCAGGCCTTCTTGACCCAAAAGAAGATGAAGATTTTTTAAATTCTATTACCCATGAAGTGGTAGAAGCATTACACAAACAACGGAAACAATCTAAAGGAAGATTATTAATCGATGAAATACAGGAATGCGCTAAGTCCGCAATTAGACGGATACTAAAGCATGAGATTAATAAATCACCGATGATTATAGTCAATATCGGCGAAATCGATTAGCCTTGTTTTTATTATATAGAAAGTAAATTATACATAAGAACCCTGCTAGACTATACCAGGTAATTGCATATTCCAAGTGGTCATTCCTAATTACATTTAGATAAGTAGAGGTCAATGGAAAAGCTCCTTCCGGTAGATCTTTACTATTTACTTGCATTAAATAAAAATCTTTTTTAGTAATTCCCAATCTTTGACCAGCCTCATTTAAATCTAGAGTAAACCATATATTATTTTTTTTATCATTCTCCGGTATAAAAATTCTTTTTTCTTCTCCGGGCATCACGAAAGCAGTAATGGTTTCTTCACTCTTTGATTTAAAAGAACTAATATTTCCTTTAGCACTTTGCGGGAGCCAGGCTCTTGATACTAGGTAAATATTCCCTAACTTGTCTATAAAGGGTGAGAGAAGATAATACCCATCTTTTTCCGGATAGGCTGATCTTCTACCGTATAAAAATATATTTCTACTATCTAGAAAATGCCCTTGTAATTTTATCTTAGCATAAAGTTCTGGTATAGTTTGGAGGTCAACCAATTCAATGGGGGGATTTTTTATATTAAGTTCAATTTTTGCGATAAAATTTTCTTTTTCTTTAAGCCGTTTTAACTGCCAATTTCCAAGTCCAATTAACGCTAATACGCATAAAGACACAACCAAAAAAGGCACTGTTTCAAATTTTTGATTTAAGATAAAAAAACTTTTCATACAGATTAATACATAGTCAATTGGGTTAGATGGTATCGATATAGCTTTGATTTGTCTAGTTTTTATAAAATATAGCTTTCTAATATGGCTAGTTTAAAATAATTAATAAGTTAAAATTATCTATAAAAATTATTTATAAAAATGTTATTTAGCATTGATGCCCCCTGAAATCTCATATATTATACGTTAGGCTACAATTAGTTAATGCCAAATCCCAATTTTAAACTTTGCTAGCATAACTTTTTACAAAGGTGTAAGCTGGTTCTTATATAGATAATTGTTTTGGAAGAGGGGTGATCAGCAGATAGATAAGTTATTGTTTTTATTTTAATAAATTAAGAAGTTAGGTTCAATATATGGCTTTAGAATTCAAAGCACCTGAAAATGTTATTTTAAAACCGATTATTACAGTCCTTGGGGTAGGCGGCGCAGGCGGAAATGCCGTTAATAACATGATTAGAGCTAATCTGCAAGGAGCTAATTTTGTAGTTGCTAATACAGATGCTCAAGCATTAAGCCATTCCGAATGTGTTAATAAAATTCAGCTAGGAGCTTCTGCTACCAAAGGCCTTGGAGCGGGAGCATCGCCTGAGATAGGAAAACAATCTGCTATTGAATCTGAAAATGAGATAAGATCATATTTAGAAGGTAGTAATATGGTCTTTATTACCGCAGGTATGGGAGGCGGTACAGGGACTGGTGCATCACCGGAAATATCAAGAATAGCGAAAGAACTTGGTATTCTAACTGTTGGCGTAGTAACTAAGCCTTTCCTATTTGAAGGCGGGAGAAGAATGAAAGCTGCCGAAAATGGTTTAAAAGAGCTGCAGCAGTATGTTGATACTTTAATTGTTATTCCCAATCAGAATTTATTCCGGATTGCTAATGAGGACACTACTTTTGCCGATGCTTTCAAAATGGCTGATGAAGTACTGCATTCAGGGGTTAGAAGCGTTACAGATCTAATAATTATGCCGGGCCTTATTAACCTTGATTTTGCCGATATCAAAACCGTGATGAGCGAAATGGGCAAAGCGATGATGGGAACCGGAGAAGCTTCAGGAGAAGAAAGAGCCATAAAAGCTGCTGAAGCCGCTATTGCCAATCCATTACTTGATCATACTTCAATGTCCGGAGCTAAAGGCGTCTTGATAAACATTACCGGCGGTAAGGACATGACCTTGTATGAAGTTGACAGTGCTGCAAACAGAATAAGAGAAGAAGTAGGAGATAGCGATGCAAATATCATTTTTGGTTCTACCTTTAATCCTGAGTTACAGGGTATTATAAGAGTATCGGTAGTTGCTACAGGGATAGATTCAGAATCAATTAATGCCGCTCGCAACGAAAGACAGGAACTAACTCCCGAAAGCAAACATATCGAAGAGGTAGAAAATAGTTTATATCATCAAGAATTTTCTGCCGAGATAGAAGAAATACCGGAATATGAAAGCAAAAACGAAAACGAAAGTGCTATAGAATTTGATAGCCAAGAAGCTGATTTACAGGAAAAAATTGCAAAGCTGTCAGCCCAAATAGACCTCGAATCCGAGCAAGAATCTCCAAAAGAACAACCAACAGCTACTGTTTCGCCTTCTTACAAAGAGCAGACTGTTCTCGCTCATAAACCATCTCTGCTAAAGCGTATGTGGAACTCTTTAAAAAGTGCTGAAGCAAACGATGAATCAAAATCAGCAAGAGTAAATAACTGTCCTGACGATAAAAAAGAGCACTCGTTACCAAGCATATCTAGGAACAGTTCTGATATTCAGGATATCCCAGCATTCTTAAGAAAAAAATAGAGACGGGATCTACCTAAGAGCTTTTAAATTTTGATATGCACATAATTCAAATTTAAACAATAGGTAAGCTTAGGTAAGAAGCCTTAATAAAAGCTAAGCACTACAAAAGAGCTGGGCCAGTGTTAACCAAATTGATAGATAAACTGATTAGTTCTTATGAAGAATAGTTAGTATTAATTGATCTGAAAATTTGCCAGAAATGGGCTGAGCTTTTAACTATTGATAATACTAATGGTATTGATAGTTTTTTATTAGCTCAAGCGCTTACAAGTAATATGGTATTAGTCACCAATAACATTAAGCATTTTAAAATGCTTGGTACTAAATGCCCGAATCCTTTTGGAGAAGAAAATGTTTAATAGTGATCAGATAATTATCTACGAAGATAAAAACGGACAAATTTCAGTTGATGTAGTATTACGTGATGAAATGGTTTGGTTAAATTTAACTCAACTATCAGAATTATTTTTAAGAGATAAATCTGTAATTTCCCAGCATATAAAAAATATATTAAAAGAGCAAGAATTATCCGAGGTATCAACTGTTGCAAATTTTGCAAGAGTTCAAGCCGAAGGAGGTAAAAGCGTTACTAGACAATTAGAATATTATAATCTGGATATGATCATCTCGGTAGGATACCGAGTTAACTCAAGGAAAGCCGTAGAGTTTAGAAAATGGGCAAGCAGTATTTTAAAAGATTACTTAATCAAAGGTTATAGTGTTAACTATAAAAGAATTATGAGGAAAGAGCTGGAGGAATTAAAGCAGACTGTTTTATTACTCTCAAATACCTTATTAAATCAAAATTTAGTTAATGAAACCGGTTCAGAGCTTTTAAACTTAATTAGAGCTTATACTAAAACCTGGGATATCCTTCTTAAATATGACGAAAACAGACTGGAATTACCAAAATCTGGAAAATCCGGTGTCAGTAGAGAGCTTAAATATGAAGAAGCAAAATTGGCAATTACTAACCTAAAAACCGAATTACTACAAAAATCGGAAGCAAGTAACTTTAACAACTAACCCTTGGTTTCCTTATTTAAGATCGGGGTGATAATGGTTATGTTCAGAATTTGGTTTTTCTAAGTTTAAAGGCCATTATAACTGCTCTACTGGACAGTTTTTTCAGCTCCCCGATCACCAATAGCTATAAGCTCTTTGGTGGTCGAACTTAATTACAATTTTTAGTTTATTTTAAGAATTGACCACTAAAATAAATTTGGTTAGAATCGCTGCCGGAATGGGTGAGACCTTTCCGGGGTTTAGCGACCTCCTTCAAACGCGGTGTAGTTTTAACTGCACCGTTAACAACTATCCTCGGTTTCCTTATTTAAGATCGGGGTGATAATGGTTATGTCCAGAGTTTGGTTTTCCCAAAACTTAAAAACCATTATAGCTGCTCGTTTGACAGTTCGCTAACTCCCCCGATCACCAATAACCAAGTTCTTTGGTGGTCGAACTTAATTTTATTTTTTAAGTTTAAAGGAGTTATCATTATGAAAAAAATCCAGATCACTACCCTATCAATAATCCTTTCTTCCTGCGTTCTATCTTCCTGCGGAAAAGGTGAAACGGACAAATGGAATACACAAAAAGAACAGGCATTTATTGATGCTGAATCTACAGATACCTAAACCCGCCTTGATTACCTGCAATGTTATGCTTTGGCTTCGCGGGAAAAAAGCAAATGCCTCTTAAAACTCAACAATAAAAATATTAAACCAGAACTAATAAACCATCATATTTACACTAAAAATTACGTTTATCAGCTTGAGAAACTAGGATTTAGGCAATTCCTTAAGAATAAAGGAGCGGTTTGTGATAAAATTATAGAAGGTCCTAAATACACCAGCGAAACCGAAAGTTACATAGCTAAATGTACTAATGGCAATATCTATTTACTAAAATTCGATTATGAGGAAAGTAAATGGCTACTGATAAAATAAAATATAAGTTACAACAGGCTTATTCATAAACGGCTATAACAGGAGCATGATCGGATGGTTTGCTTTGCGTTCTTGTCTGGTAATCTATAAAACAATCCTTTAGAAAAGGTAAGCCATTAGAACTAGATAGGATGGAATCTATTCGCATCCCCTTGTTTTGCTCAAAGGCTCCTGCTCTATAATCCCACCAGGAAAATTCCTTTTTTTCCGGGTGGATCATTCTGAAATTATCAACAAAACCGAAATTCAGTATCTTCCGCAACCTAGCTTTTTCTTTAATTGTAAAGCAGGTAGTATCCTGTAAATTATCTGGATCATAAACGTCAATATCAAACGGGGCAATGTTATAGTCTGCTCCAATAAATAATTTTTCATCATAAGATACCAAACTATTTATATAATTAGTGAATTGGTCATAAAATTTTAGCTTCATCTCAAATTTATCGCTACCTACTTCTCCTCCACCATTTGGAGCATATAAAGATATCACTCTAGTAAATCCCATAAAACTGTTAAAGCAGATTTCAATAAATCTTGCCTGATCGGAGAGTAAATTACCGGGAAAATCAGTTTTTACTTCATCAGCCGGAATTTTCGAGAGAATAGCTACCCCATTATAGGATTTCTGACCATTAATATATAAATTATAAGGCAAGTGGGATAGTAACTCATAAGGGAATTTGCTAGTTTCACATTTTAGTTCCTGCAGACATATAACATCAGGATTATGTTGGTCTATAAAATCAATTAAATTATTTATTCGTATATTAATTGAATTTATATTCCAGCTTGCTATTTTAAGTTTCATAATGTTTTGCGTTATTAAAGAGGTTTATATTTTCTGGCAAGTAGGACAAAAATAGGTTGCTCTTCCGCTTTGTACTATTCTAACTATTTTCGTCGTGCAAGAATAGCAGTCCGAATTTTTTCGATCGTACACATTTAGTTTTTGCTTAAAATATCCCGGTTTATTATCACCGTTTACAAAATCCCGAAGTGTGGTACCGCCTTCTTCTATTGCCTGCTTTAGCACCAAAATAATTGAGCGTGTTAGTTCCAAAATTTCACTTTTTGTTAGATTTTGAGCCGGTTTTAATGGGTTTATTCTGCTCAAAAATAGGCTCTCCGAGGCATAAATGTTCCCTACTCCTACCAAAATTTTATTATCCATGATCACTGATTTTATTGGCGCTTTTCTATTTTTAAAATAGCTCGCCAAATACTCTGCGTTAAACTCTGCAGATAATGGCTCTAACCCGATATTTTGTAGGTATTTCTCGGATTTTAACTCATCAGTAGCAGCAACATATACCATACCAAAACGCCTTGCATCATTAAACACAAGAAGATTACCGTCATCTAGAGAAAAAGCTACATGATCATGTTTCTGAAAACTATAATCGCCTTTTCTTAGCGTTAACCTACCCGTCATCCCAAGGTGAAATATTATGGAATTATTATTGGTAAGCTCTACGACTAGATATTTAGCAATTCTTTGTACATTCGTAATAAAAGAATTTATGGTTTTAGCTGATAAATTCGGATCTAACTCATATCTCAATGATTTTCGAAACTGACTGAAAGAGGTGATTTTATGACCCATAATATGATTTTTTAAGGAACGTTTTAATGTTTCTACTTCTGGCAATTCCGGCATTTATTTAATATGCTGATATTAATTGATAAGCTATAACTTATACTATTAATTTATATTCGGTCAATAATCATGAACAAAAACAAAAGAACTCCTAATAGTAAGAGCACAATGAATTTTGGTTTCCAAAAAGTTACTGCCACACAGAAACGCCTGCTAGTAGACGAGGTATTTTCTGACGTGGCCGGTAAATACGATTTAATGAATGATCTAATGAGTTTTGGCGTCCATCGTCTTTGGAAAGATATTTTTTGTAAAATGATCCCAAATCTGGATAGCAATGTAATAGATGTTGCAGGTGGTACTGGTGATATAGCATTTAGAATTAAAGCAAGAGGTAAAGAACTAAACCAGAATCCTTATATTGTTATTTGCGATATTAACCAAGAAATGCTAAAAGTTTGTAAAGATAAAGCCATAAATAAAAATATTTTGCAGGGTCTTGACTTGGTAGTAGGGAATGCAGAAAAATTACCATTTGCCGATAATAGCTTCGATTATTATACTATAGCTTTTGGCATTAGAAACATGTTATCAATTGAAGAGACTTTAAAAGAAGCATATAGAGTATTAAAACCAACCGGTAAATTCTTATGCTTGGAATTTTCACAAGTTCAGAATGAATTAATGAAACCACTATATGATTTTTATTCCTTTAATGTTATTCCCCATATAGGAAAATACGTGGTTAATAACAAGGAGGCGTATCAATATTTAAGCGAAAGTATAAGCATGTTTCCTAACCAGGAAGATTTCAAAACAAAAATTCAAAATGCTGGATTTATGGATGTAAATTATAAAAATTTGACATTCGGAATTGCTGCTATCCATTATGGCTATAAAATATGATCAATTGCATTAAGAATATTGCTAACCTCGTATTATTTTTACATAAGATAAGCGAATATCAAATTCTTACCTATTCGGAAAAAATAAAAATACCTCGAAGAATAAGGCTACTAGCTGGGTTAGTATGCCTAATTTCAAACCCTAAAAAATTTTTCATAAAACCAAAACAAGCGTTTGGAATAAGGTTAGCAAATTTCTTCAAGGATCTAGGTCCAATTTATATTAAATTCGGCCAAACTCTTTCAACCAGGCCGGATTTAATTGGGCAAGACGTAGCACATCACTTAAAATCCCTACAGGATAAGCTGCCTGCTTTCGACTCTAAAATTGCCAAAGCCAAAATAGAAGAAACTTTTGGCACTAAAATATCTGAAATATTTTCTAGCTTTAATGATATTCCAGTTGCTGCAGCTTCTATTGCTCAAGTTCACAAAGCCGTACTGGTAACCGGCCAAAAAGTGGCGGTCAAAATATTAAGACCCGATATTACTAGAACCTATAATAACGATATTATATTTTTGGAATTTATTGCTAGTGTTACGGCAAAATTTGTCAGGATCTCGCAAAGACTCAAACCGCGTGAGGTAATAGCAGTTTTCCGAGAATCAATGAATTGCGAGCTCAATCTCCTTATGGAAGCCGCAGCCGCTTCAAGGCTTGCCGATAATTTCGCTCTGGACAAGAGCATTTGTATACCAAAAATTTACTGGGAATTAACTTCAGAGGAAATAATAACTTTAGAATGGATCAACGGTATATCAATTTACCACAGGGAAAAACTGGTCAAAAATAAATTAGATCCTGATGAGATTGCTGCTAAAATTGCAGTTATCTTTTTTAATCAAGCCTATAGAGATGGGTTTTTCCACGCTGATTTGCACCCTGGAAATATTCTTGTAAAGAAAAACGGCGAGATAGCACTTATAGATTTTGGCATTATAGGTATTTTGTCAGAAGATGATAGGCTAGCTATTGCCGAAATATTATATGCTTTTTTAAAACGAGATTACAAACTAGTCGCAAGTGTTCATCATAGGATAGGCTATATCCCTAAAAATACGAATTTAGAACTTTTTGCCCAACGGTGCCGGGCAATAGCCGAACCGATTATCGGCAAACAGATTAAAAATATTTCGATAGGAAATCTTTTAGCTCAGCTATTCAAAATCACTGAAGAATTTGGTATGGAAACGCAGCCCCAACTTTTACTCCTCCAGAAAACCGTTGTAGTCGTAGAGGGTATAGGACAAAGTCTAGATCCGGAGATTAATATGTGGCAACTAGCCGAACCGTGGATAAAAAAATGGGCGGTAAAAAATTTGACTCCGGAAGCAAAATTACTTAGGATAGCTAAAAAATTTATAAATAGGATTGCTGAGGATTTATAGGAAAATTTCCCCTCCACTTGGTAAGTAAATACTATTTCATTTAAACAATTATCATAATAGCAGAATATTGACTTTCGAAAATCATGACAAACCCTATTATCATACATGGCAGTTCCAGAACATTTGGCGAAACGAGAAAAGTAGTAGATTCAATCATCGGGAATAATAAAATACCAATTATCGATCTTAAATCTCTTGATATATCTATTTATGATTATGACCATTACAATAAGAATGACGATTTTATACCATTAATGGAGAAAATAATAACACATGACCTAATTGTACTAGCTACTCCTGTTTATTGGTATACGATGAGTGCTACCATGAAAATTTTTTTGGACCGTTTAACTGACCTACTGGATATCAGAAAAGATTTAGGGCGTAAATTATATGGCAAGAAACTATTTATCATCAGCAGTTTGGCGTCTAACCTATTACCACAAGGCTTTGAATATCCTTTTTGGCAAACTGCAGAATATTTAAAAATGGAGTATAAGGGCTGCAGTTTTATCTCTAGCTCTAAAAATTCGGAGTACCAGAAAAATAATGAGTTAGAAATCCAGAAGGCAAGGGCTGTTTTATTTGAAAATTAGACAATAAATATGAAAATAGCAACCTGGAACATAAATTCGCTACGTCTTAGACTAGATTTACTATCTGCTTTTGCAAAGATCAGTAATCCTGATATAATCTGCCTCCAAGAAACTAAAACACCTGATGATCTCTTCCCCCAAGATGAAATTAGGAAGATAGGCTACAAGTACATGGCTTTTAGGGGAGAGAAATCCTATAACGGGGTTGCAATTTTGTCTAAACACCCTATTGATAACATTTTTGCTTCTAGCTTTTATAATGAGGATAAAAGGCATATTTCTGCTAAAATAAGAGATCTCGAGGTTCACAATTTTTATGTACCGGCCGGTGGGGATGAGCCAGACATTGATATTAATCCTAAATTTAAGCATAAACTAGAATATATTAAGTCAGTTCAAAACTGGTTTTTAACCAACCGAAATAAAAACGATAAAATAATATTAGCCGGTGATTTAAATATTGCTCCGCATGCGAATGATGTATGGTCTAGTTCGCAGTTAAAAAACGTAGTAAGCCATACACCACTTGAGCGGGAATTATTAATAAATCTCCAAAGTTCATTCGAGTTCATCGATAGCGCCAGATTTTTTACTAATATGGAAGAAAAACTATATAGCTGGTGGAGTTACAGGAATAGAGATTGGAAGAAGTCCAACCGGGGCCGAAGATTAGATCATATATGGATAACCCAACCTCTAAAACATCAGCTCAAAAGCATTACTACCCTTAAAGAAGCTCGGGACTGGATAAGGCCATCCGACCATGTACCTTTTATAATTGAGTTATGAGTACTATTTCAATTTATGTTCATTGGCCTTTTTGTTTGTCACTTTGCCCCTACTGCGACTTTAATTCTTATATCGCAAGTAAGACAGACCATAGTAGATGGCTAAAAGCTTATGAAAAAGAGCTAGGACACTTTGCATGGAAAATTAAAGACAAAGAAATTAAATCTATATTTTTTGGAGGTGGGACACCTTCACTTATGGAACCTTTTGTAGTTCAAGGTGTAATAGATAAAATAGCTTCTATCGGCGCAATTTCCGATTCTTGCGAAATAACACTTGAGGCTAACCCTACCTCTTTTGAAACAGATAAATTCAAGCAATTTAAATCAGCAGGAGTCAACAGAGTTTCCCTTGGTATACAAGCATTTGATGAAAGATATTTATCGGTTCTCGGAAGAAAACATTCTAGCAGTGAAGCTATTAAGGCTATCGAATCGGCAAGCAAGATTTTTTCTAGATACTCATTTGATTTAATTTATGCACGCCCAGATCAAACTCTTGAAAAATGGCAGGAAGAGCTAAAATTTGCTTTAACGCTTGCAGGTAACCATATTTCTCTTTATCAGCTAACCATTGAAAAAGGCACGCCGTTTTTTAACCTTTTTCGCCATAATAAACTTTCATTACCAGCAGATGATTTAGCAGCTACCTTATATGAATGGACTAGTTCCTACCTTAAAGAGCATGATTATACTCGTTATGAAATATCAAATTATGCCAAAAGTGGAGAGGAATGTATCCATAATTTATGCTACTGGAATTATGACGAATATATAGGTATAGGCCCTGGAGCTCACAGCCGCCTTCATGATAGGTCCGGAGTATTAGCGGTGATGATGTCCCACAAACCGGATAAATGGTTAAATTCTGTGGAATTGCAAGGTCACGGCATTCAAAACAATGTAAGGCTTTCAAACTCTGAAATAGCTGAGGAATTAATAATGATGGGAACAAGACTATCTACCGGGGTAAATGAAGAGTCCCTACTACAACTTACAAAGCTAAGATTTATCGATGTTTTTAATTATGATATTGTAAATGACTACGTCACAAAAGGGTTAATAACTACCTCAGGCAATAGGTTAAGACTTACTGAACATGGTCTGTTATTACATAATTATTTAATACCAAGACTGCTCTCTACATCACTTTAAAATTTACCTAGCAGTATTTCTTTACTACACTTTATAAAATTAATAAGAGCCTTTAATTCTATAAGGTGCAGATATAATTCCTCCGTGCTTTTTGTCGCCAGTAAAAATTTTTCCTATAACCGGCACATAGCCAACAAGTGAGCTTAAACCATAAAGAGAAGGTGTAACTTGCCCTGAAAGATCCGTAGTTCTCTTGGACGTATCTACATCTCCCTGCATAGTAAAACTAAAAAAAGGCCCTACTGCTTGGCTATGGGATATATGTAAAATTCCTTTTTGAAAGTTGAATTCGCCTTTCATATTAGAAAATATTATATCCTTGTTACCGCTAATCATGTTAACAAAGCCAGGAACAGAAACAACAGATACAAGTTTGGTAAGAGAAGGAGCATTATATAGAACAAAACGCTCAAATTCAAATTTTCCATCTATAATAGGAATTACCTCGCCAGCAGCTATTTCTTTCCTACTAGCTGTTAAAAGCAAAAACATACTTCCTGCCCTCATATCTTCATAAGCTCCAATCCCTTTAAGTAAAGCCCCGGCATTGTCCGATTTTACTAACCATTTTTCTAAATTACCTTCTTGGGTAAGGTTCATTTCAACTTTTTTAGAACCGATTTTTGCATCAATTTGACCCTGGTAACATTTTATGTAAGTGCATTTAAAATTTAATTTTAAATCATTAAGTAAAATATCGTTTTTTAATTTTACTTTATCTACGGCAAGTTGCATTTTAGTGGTGCCTGCATCCCTTTCTTTTTCAAGAAATTGGAACATATCAGCTCTAGATAAATCAAGGGTTTTACCTTTAATAATTATATCAAAATCCCCTTTACTGATTATTATACTTGAAGAAAGTTCGGTTTGCCGATGATTAATTTTATCCAATATCATTTTAGTAGTGGCCTCATTAATATCTATCAAGCCGGTGATATTAAGATTATTATCTCCATCAACCTTAAAGTTAATTTTTCCTTTTGTAGTGGACTCTAAAAGCCCATTTAAAATAAAATTCGATTTCTCCCCTTGTTTCTTGTGAATCCCTAATTTATCAAAATATAGGTCTAAATTCTTTAAATCAGAATTAACAGTAATTCTCCCTTCATCATTTATATTAATATATTCAAAATTTAACTTTGAATTACCGCCAAGTAATTTTACGAAACCAATTTTTTGAGGTTTTTTGCTAGATTTACTAAATTGCAGCTTAGTTATTATGTTTAATTTATGATGAAATTCTGTCTCATCTTCAAAATTTTGAATAAACTCTATTTCAGAATCAAAACCGTTGATTTTGCCTGCACCTGTTATTTGAAGTCTATCACTGCTATATTTACCGAAAATATTTCCTTTATTAAGGATAATTTTATTGTCAAAAATAGACAACTCCGTATTTGGCATTTTCGCAGTTATATCATAAGTGTCTTTAGAACCCGGTTTTAGAGGGATTTCTATTTTTATATCAATATCTGCTTTTCCGGAAAATTTTGTCAAATCAATAGCAGCCTGCTGCAGCATTTTATGAATGTGGGCTGTAATAAAATCCGTTAGAGCGCTAGTAGGACCTTGAGCTTTTGCAGTAATCAATAATTTAGTATTTTCCTGGCCTTGCCAAGCCATATGTATCAAGCCATTAGTAATTTCAATACCAGTCGAATTTGCTTTATTGATAATAAAGTCTGTAACCATCCCTTTTTGCAAAACATCAATTTGCATATTAGTTAAAGGAGGTAATTCATTATTGTAAACAAACTTTAGATCCTTTACTTTAACAAAACCTTTTATATTTTCTCCGTTATAATTATTGTTCTTAATGTCTTCTTCTGCCACATTAACACTAAATTCACCAGATTCAAGTATCCCTTCTTTGATAAATTCATTCAAGAAAATCAATAAGTCATTCTTCGGGTATAAGTAATAAATAGGTTTATAAATAGTTATAGGTAAATTTTTTACATTTCCTATAAAATTAATATTATTATTAACCTCACCGTGCAGGTCAAAAGCTACCTCCTCCTTAAAATTTACGTTGATATCATATTGAGATTGTTTATTTGATAACGAGTATGCTATTTGGGCTTTTCCATTCTGCAGTTCTATTGTATTAGCAACGTTAGCAGGCGCATTTCTATAAAAAATATCGTCTATGGATAACCAAAGGTTAGATTTACTTTTTATAAAATAGTTTTCATAAGAAATCTTTACTTCACTAGTTGAAATCTGCTGATTCTCAGGAGCAGCAACACTTGCCTTATCTATCTGAACAACGGCAGAAAATCTGGATTCTTTATAATTTAGATCAAAATTATAATTAATTATGATATTATTTAAGGTAAATTCGATACCATTTCTTGATATGACAATCGAATCTATCCGTGCCTGATTGCCTTCAAAAGCTAGATAACCGATTTCAGGATCAATTTTCTTTAACTGAAAATAATATTGTAAGGCATAATTAATGGGCGTATTTAATTTTCCTGCCTTTAATCCGTAAATAGCTAGACTTACGACCACAATAAAAACCATGGTTAAAATAATTAGTGTGCGTAAGGCTTTCATTAGCTTAATAAGAAATTAGTTTAATTACCACAATAGTATAACATCCTTTATCTTACAAGCCATCAACCTTGTTAGCGTAGTTTTTATTTTACTTTTGTTAATTTTAGAGTAATCTGTAGCCTTAAATTGATAGTAAGACTGAATAATCTGCAGAGTATTAATGAAAATTACATTTATTGGTAGTGGATACGTAGGACTAGTATCTAGCGTAATGATGAGCCATTTAGGCCATTCTGTCACTTGCCTTGATATTGACAAAGTAAAAATTAATAAGCTAAAAAATTTGGAAGTCCCAATTTTTGAAGATAGATTAGAAGAATATTTAACTAAATATGGAAATACAGATAGGCTAAATTTTATATGTGGGTACGATAAGACGATCTATGAATCAGAAGCAATATTTATTGCCGTAGGGACTCCTCAAGGAAATAACGGAAATGCAGATTTACAATATATTTTTGAAGCCGCTCTTAATGCCGCGGAATATGCCAATCCAGATTGCGTATTTGTTATTAAATCTACCGTACCACCAGGAACTTGTAAAAAAGTTAAAGAGTTATTGGAACAAAATGGTTTTAATAACCCTATAGTGTCTAATCCGGAGTTCTTGAGGGAAGGCTCGGCAGTACATGATTTTTTATATCCGGATAGAATTATTATAGGCTACGAATCTGGGTTAGCGTTGGAAACCCTAAAACAGATATATAAACCGCTTCGTGACCGAGGAATACCGATTCTGGAAACTGATCTGATAACTTCCGAATTAATAAAGTATGCTTCAAATAGCTTTTTAACTTGTAAAATTGCATTTATTAACGAGATGGCTGATTTATGCGAGATTATTGGTGCAAATATAAATCAAGTTTCTACTGGTATAGGTCTTGATAAAAGAATAGGCTCTGATTTTTTAAAAGCAGGTCCTGGGTTTGGCGGATCCTGTTTTCCAAAAGATATTTTAGCTCTTCAATATTTAACCACTCAAGTAAAATCCGATTTTCTTGTTTTAGATGCTGTTATTAAAGCAAATGAAAAGAGAGTGAGGTTAATAGTAGAAAAAATCAAAAAATTTCTTGGCGGTAATGTGCAGGAGAAAAAAATTACTATTTTAGGTTTAACTTATAAAGCTGGCACTGATGATTTAAGAAGCAGCCCGGCAATCGAATTGATAAATTTGCTTTGGGAAAACGGCGCCGAGGTAAAAGCTTATGATCCGCAAGGTATGCCAAATGCCTACAAATATTTCGGCAATAAACTGGTTTGTGGTACTTCTGCTGTTGAGGCAGCGCATGGTGCTGATGCTATAATTGTAGCCACTGAATGGCCTGAGTTTGCGGAAATCGATTATGCAAAACTTCTACTGAAATTAAATAACCCCTATATTATTGACCTTAGAAATATTTTAGATAAAAAAATGCTAACTAATTTAGGATATAAATGTTACTTTGTTGGGCAAAAAATCAGTTAATTAAATACAGAATTTGGCGTTAATTTGAATGATCAAAATCGTTCCCGGTTTATTTTTTCTTGCAGCTAATTATTTATTTTTAAAAGAAGCATATTTTCTTAATACATCTCAAGAGTTTGCAAGTATAGCTATATTCCTATTATGCTCGTTTTTACTTATCTCATTAATAGGTTTAGTGATGCCTGGTATGCTTTTTTCATCCTTGGTTTATCTCTACCTACTAATAGCTAGTATAATTAATTACTTTAAATTTTATTATAAAATTGTTATTTCTAGTACTTTAATTCAGAGTGTGATACACACCGATACTAGGGAAGTTTCTGAATTATTTAACGTCTCGTTTCTTATTTGGTTTGTACTCACTGGAATTATACCATGCATCCTGTTTTGGCTAATAACAAAGCATACTACCCTACTACGCCATAAAGCCAAAGATATCCTAATAATAGGGGTATTCCTAATAACCGGCTTAATCTTTAATATACTTATTTTACCGGCTAATATTCATACTTTCCGTTACTTAAGTAATGCTTTATGCTCATTTATGCCATTTAATTACATTATAAGTTTAAGAAATTACCTCTCACTCTACAAAAATACTAATCCTGCCGAAAATATAAATAAGGTTTTTAATTTTGAGATTGATCCGAGTGATCAGAAAAATTTAAATGTAATATTAGTTATCGGAGAATCGGCGCGCGCAGATAGGTGGGGAATCAACGGTTACCAAAGGAATACGACACCGAATTTGGCTCATCTGCAGAACCTCATTACTTATAAAGAGGCATATTCATTAGCTACCAATACCCCTTTAGGGATGCAAAGCATAATGAAGAAAGAAGGATATTATCATTTATCCTCCTTTATTAAGGTGTTTGATCAACTAAAGTTTGAAACTTATTGGTTTTCTAATCAAGGTACCAGGTATAAATTAATTAATTTAATTGCTGCAGAAGCTTCTAGAAGCATTTTCAGCGATGATATAAGAATTTCCAATACCGGTAACAATTACGATACTGATTTGATACCTTTCGTTCAGGAGATGTTAATCAAAAATAAAAATAAATCTAATATGGTAGTCCTTCATACCATAGGTAGTCATAGATTATACGATTTAAGGTACCCAAATGAGTTCAAAATTTTTAATCCTACATGTATAAATGACCAACTTTACTATTCTACAAATGAGTGTTTAGATACAGAAAAATTAGGTAATTCTTATGATAATACAATAGTTTACACGGATTATTTCTTATCAGAATTGATCAAAATATTGGAAGAAACTAATTCAATTCTTATATATATTTCTGATCATGGCGAGTCTTTAGGAGAAAACGGAATATATGCTCATTCCTACCCTTTCGAACTAGCCCCGGTAGAACAAAAACATATACCTTTAATAATTTGGGCATCTCAAAAGTTTTTAGCTAAAAAAAATAACCTCGATAAATTTATCAATGCTAGTAAAAAAACCGGCCTTAAAATAGATCAAAGCAATATATTTCATTCAATACTTGATTGTGTAGGGATTAAGTCCAAAGCAATAGATTATAATAAGAGCTTATGCCATTAACTTTATTTCCCTAATGGTAAAATTTCACTAGGTTAAGCATATTCTGACAGTTTAAAGATTAACCTTATATACCAACAAAGAGGTTATTTATGATACTATAGGAATAAACAGGTTAAGGTAAGGTCAATGGAAAAAAATAATTCCTGGATTACCAAGTATGAAAATTGCTTTTATTCTGAGAGGTTAATTACAAAGCTTATTTCTTTAAGTGAAAAAACCAAAAACAGAATTAACTTATTAGAAATTAAAAAGGCAATCTATTATGCTAAAAAGTATCACGGGGTACAGAAGCGTGAGTCAGGAGAACCATATTATTCCCATCCACTTGAAGTAGCGTACATGATTTCTGATTACTTATTTAGGACAGATATAATTATTACGAGTATATTACACGATACTATCGAAGATACGGATCTCACCTTTGAAATGATTCAGACTGAATTTGGCCCATTAGTCGCAAGCCAAGTAGCGGATCTTAGCTGGATTAAAGTAGCGGGTGAAAAAATTAGCTCGGCAGAAATGGTTAAATCTCTGTGGCTCCAAAAGAAATATGATCTTCTTTTAATTAAACTATTTGATAGATTACACAATATACAAACTATCAGCGTTAAGACCCCCCAGAAGATTCATAAAATAGTGGAAGAAACTATAAGTACTTTTTTAGTTCTTGCGGTGTACCTTAATATCCCTGATGCTGAAAAACAAATTGTTCATTTATGTGCTAAATATATAAACCCTAAGTTGCTTGATGAAGAACATTCCCGCCCTTTTGGGAGCGATCAAAATCTTCTTTTTCTAATTTCTCAAAATGATTTAAACCGTAAATAAATGAAATTGCCGTCGGAACTACAACAACTAAAATTCCCCAATTACCTAAATATTCTGAACAATACACTAGCCCGAAGGCAGTAACTATGTATACAAAAGCACGGGATAATGCATATGCAAAGGTTGTATAAGTAAAACGTTTAAAAACTGGAAAGCGCTTGTAAAAAATTGGCATAGCAGGCGTTCCCATGTATCCAAATACAGCGATAACTGACTGAATCAGCAACATTTGGAAAGGAGATTGGATATTATCAAGAAAATATGGGCAAAATAGGATAAATATTGTAAATATTATTAGCCTAACTCTTACAATTTTTAAAGGATATATTTTATAACTTAAATATGATAACACTACCCAAGCAAACAGTTGGATTAATGACACAATAAAATTTTGGTGAATTACTTGTTCCGGAGTAAAATGAAATAAATTTTTAAGGATATTTCCGCAATACATATATGCAAGGTAAAAGCATACCGGCCATGAGCATTCTATAAAAAATAATGAAAGAGCCGTTTTCTTATTTACCTTTTCAGTCCAGATAACATTTTCTTTTAAAATATTTGGGTCTCGTTTAATTTGTGCTAAAGCATTTTTCACTCTACGTTTTGCATCTGCAAAATCAGGAGTTTCCCTAAGCCTCGTTCTCGCAACTGCACCGACAATTGCTACTAATGCCCCAACCCAAAAAGCGATACGCCAGTTAAAATTAAAGGATGTAACAAACGTGGCAACCGCTAAAGCAAATACTCCTCCAAGAGCACTACAAATTGATGTAATTGTTACGGCCGGATATTGTATCGGCGGCTTAGTGATCTCAGTAATATATATATTTGCTCCTGTTACTTCTCCCATAGCAGATAAACCTTGTACCATTCTGCATATAGTTACCAGCCAGGAAGCAGTAATTCCTATTTGCGAGTAGGTTGGTAGGCTTGCCATCAATATACAGGATAAAGACATCATCATTGTAGTTATGATAACAGTAGCCTTACGACCTATATTATCGCCGATATAACCAAAAATTAGTGCTCCAAAAGGCCTTAAAACGTAGGTAGAACAAAAAGCAAAGGCGGAAAGTAAGCTTGCAGTGAAAGGGTCTGCCTTGGGAAAGAAAAGCTCGTTAAGGAGAACTGCCATATGGACATACAGTAGTAAATCAAAATATTCAAGAAAAGTTCCTACAGATAATAATCCAATTGCTTCTTTTTGCTCTGAGCTTAATGAATGAGACGTCTGACTATTGTACATCTAAAATATTTATTTTGATTTCGGTTTATTCTTTTAGTATTACTAATTTATATTTAAAATTAAACTATAATTTTAAATAATATTCGTAATTTATTCTAAAAATAGTTTTTATGAAAAATATTATTTGGCTAATTACTTTATATATTTTTGCAGCAACAAATATGACCACATATGCCCAAATAACCGAAATTACCGATTTTCAACTTCTTGAATCTAGTATTAAGAATATGGATTCAAATACTCTAGTTATATTTGATGTAGATCACGTACTGATCATGCCTACCGATGAATACAGCCTTAATAGAAATCCTTATCGCAGGCAATTATGGCAGGACCTAAAGCTAAGATCTTCAGAAGAAGAGTTCAAGTTTTTACGCAGTATCGCAGTATCATCAGCCAAATGGCGTCTAGTAGATACTAATATCATGACTGTACTATCTGAGTTAAAAAATAAAAATATCCCAACAGTTGCTTTAACCTCTCTTGCAACTGGTAAATTTGGCATTATAGAAAAAATGGAAGATTTACGGATAAAAGAATTACAGAGTGTAGGAATTGACTTTACTAATTTAACACCGCTTCATGGAGAATTACCCATAAATGAATTAAAAAGTATGCACGGTACTCCAATGCTAAAGGCCGGAATTATTTTAACAGCAGAAGTAGATAAGGCTAAAACCTTGGAATATATCTTACGCCAAAAAAATTACTATCCTAAAAAAATAGTATTTATTGATGATCAACTAAATAACCTGGAATCATTAGAAAAGCTTTGTACAAAACTGAAAATAAAATTTGAAGGCTTCCACTACACCGCTGTATCCTTAATGACTACCTCTAGTGTCGACAAACAACTAGAAGACTTACGTATTAAAATTTTAGAAAAAGAGCATCGCTGGCTAAGTTACGAAGAGGTAGCTAGCAGAATGAATAACCCTCCTTTTATTACTTCTCTCACCAAAAATCAAGTAATAAAGGCCGATAGGTAATGCCGGTTAAAAATTACATTTTTATATTTATTATATAGCTCGAGTAATAAATTAACTATTGTTAAAGCCGCTAAAAATAGATAGCTTAACCTGCCCATCTTTAAGGTTAGCTGTTATGTGTTTAGAAGATTGAGCCTCTGATACTGTAGAAATATAATTATTACGATGATCTTTTAACATAGCGTAACCTCTAGCTAGTACTTTATTATAATCTAGGCTAGCTAGAATAGAGCTATTGATTGATAGTTTATGCTCAAATCGATTTAACAAGGTAGTTTTTTTGACTAACAGATTATTTTGTAAATGATTTAATTGCAGATATTTATAATGTATTATTTTTGTCGGTTTAAAACGAGAATAAGGAAAGTATTGAAGAGCAAGATTTTTTTGCTTTAACAAGTTTGGTAGCGAGCCGGTTAACCTAAAACCTAAATCATCCAGTTTTTGTATATTATAATTTAAATAGTTTACTGGATATTGTAATAATCGATTGTAATTACTCAAAATGTGAGCTTTATGTTTCAATAATGTAGAAACTCGTCTTTCTATATTATTATATAATGAACTCACTTTATATTTTAAATTGCTAATAACCGGAACAGCAAACTCAGCCGCAGCAGTAGGGGTAGGAGCTCTTAGGTCAGCAATAAGGTCGAGCAGGGTATAATCAGTCTCATGACCTACAGCAGATATTATAGGGATAGATGAATTAAAAGCAGCCCGTACTACTATTTCTTCATTAAATGGCCATAGATCTTCTATTGACCCTCCTCCCCTTGCTATAATTATCACATCCGGTTTTAGTTCTTCTTCTAATAAATTAAAACCATTTATAGCAGTAGTAATTTCATTAGCAGCGTTTGCTCCTTGAACAGTTACAGGCCAAATACATAAATGGACAGGGAGCCTATCGGTAATTCTATGAATAATATCTTTTATAACTGCACCGGTTAAGGAAGTAATAACCCCTATTTTTTTTGGCAAGTAAGGGATCTTTTTTTTATATTCTTCTTTAAATAACCCTTCTTCTTCTAATTTTTGTCTTCTCTCACTCAAAATTTTTATAAAAGCTCCTACTCCTGCCGGTTCAATCAATTCTACTGCAATCTGATATTTTGATTGACCAGCGTAAGAAGTGATTTTCCCGGTAACAATAACTTCTAACCCTTCGGCAAGAGAAAATTTAACTCTAGAAAGGCAATGCCTCCAGCAGGTTGCAGCTATAACAGCATTTGTATCCTTTAAATTAAAGTACCCATGTCCTGATGAAGCAATTTTAAGACCTGACACTTCCCCCTTGATCCGAACGGTAGAAAAATTATTTTCAAGTAGCCATTTAATTTTATTTGATATCTCAGTTACTGAAAATTCATTTTTGCCGGCAGGCATATCATTATTGAAATCATTAATATTAAGCATAATATTTATTACTATCATTTACTAATATTAAATCAGCCTCTATAATAGGCTTTTTTAATTATAATTAGTTTTAAATTAATTTAAATGCAGTCTTTTGGCAATTTTTTATTAGTTCTAATCATTTTTTGCACTGCACAAAATAGTTATGCGGTAGGTCTGAAAGTAGCAGAAAACGACTTAGTTACATTAAAGGCTGATCTTATAAAATACGATGATAATTCTGAAACATTAGCAGCAAACGGCAATGTTTATGTTTCTATGGGACCCTACATACTAAGAGCCGATAGCCTATATTACGATATCAAAAAAGATGTATTATTTGCTGAAGGCAATATCAGAATTAAAGATGAGCAAGGAAGAATCGCTACCGGACAAAGAGCAGTGTTAAAAGACAAACTCAAAAAGGCACTGATCGATGAATTCCTTTTGAAACTGCCTGATGATTCCCTGGTAATGGCCGCATATGGGACTAGAAATGATACAAATAAATTTGGGCTGTATAAAGCAGTTTTTAGCCCGTGTAAAGTTTATTGTGCAAATAAACCTATTTGGCAAATGAGAGCAAAAGATACGGATATAGATTATGAAAAACAAAGAATAACGTATAAAAACATGTTTTTTGAGGTTTTCGGTCTTCCCGTAGCCTATTTTCCCTATTTTTTCCATCCGACGCCGGCGGCTGATGCAAAATCAGGACTCCTAATTCCTGAAATTACTAGAAGTAAATTTGTTTTACCAATATATTTTAGGGCCAAACCTAATCTAGACCTTACCGTAAGTCCCCATATATCAAAAAGCCATACGATTTTTCATGGAGAACTCAGGCACCTTATTCAATACGGTAGTTATGAAGTAAAAGGTAGTTATAGCCATCATCCATACTACAAAGGAGAAAAGCATTCAAAACCTCACAGATATACTATATTCGCCAACGGTAATTTTTATAAAGATAAAATTAATTATGGTTTTAACTTAAATAGAGCTTCCGATAAAGCGTATCTTGTCAATGATTTTGAAAATTATGCAAGCTACCTGGAGTCAAAGGTTTATGCAAATAAGGTAGATAAAACTGATTATCTTTCCCTTGAAGGATACTCATTTCAAGGTTTCAGAGCAAGTGATAAAAAGAATAAAGCTCCAATCGTCTTTCCACGAGTTAGAGTACAAAAAGTAATAGCTATAGATGAAGAGGAAACTACCCTTTTTCGACTCAAAAATAACTCCATAGCTTATAACGAAGATTATGAAAGACAATTAGCAAGAAACGCTTTGGAATTAACGTTAAGTAAAAAAATAATAACTTCAAACGGACATTTATTCAACCTTGCTTTAGCTAATAGAAGTGATTTATATTGGTATAGTTCTAATAATTTTTCACCCAATACGGAAAAAGAAAAGGTATGGGCTAGAAATATTCCTGAATTTCATGCAAAATGGCGTTACCCCTTAGTACGGGACATCTTTGGGGCTGTAACAGCTAAAATAGAACCGATTGCAACTGCTTTTATCGGTAAAAATTACAATAAAGATTTTGAGAAATTTGCTCTTATTGATATAAGCAAATATGAATTATCCGAATATAATCTATTTAGTCCCAATAAGTTTAGCGGTATAGACTATCACGATTATGGTAAAAGATTCAGTTACGGAATTAATGGCTCTTTACTTTTCGAACAATATTATTTGGATGTCTTCTTAGGTCAGTTAATTTATCAGAACAACATTAATGCAAAAGGTAATAAAGATTATGTGGGGAGCTCATCAATCGATATAGCTAATAATCTGAAGTTATATTATAGATTTAGAAAAGATAAAAAGCTAAACCCAATAAGAGATGAAGTGGGTGTTACAACTAATTCAAAAAAGCTAACTACTACCTTATCCTTCTCCAAATTAAATAATATCTCAAAATATTATTCGGATGATGGTTTAGTATTTCCTGAAAATAAGGTTAGCCAGATTAGTTTAAGTGTAGGTTACCAGATATTCGAAACATTAAAAGTTGATACTGGCACGCAATTTGATATAACAAAAAAAACCAGGTTGTTAAATAGAAGTATACAGGTGACATATATCATGGACTGTGTTAGTATTACCGGACGCTTTTATGATAACTTTACCCATGACAAAAGTAGAGGGATCAAAAAGAATAGTAGCAAAACTTTTGCTATCGGATTAAAAGTCTTAAACATGTGAGATTAATTTATGAAATATTTAATTAGTATAATTATTTTCTTCTTTTCAGTAAACGTCTTTGCAAAACAGCAAGATATAGTGGCTATCGTAAATGATAAACCAATTACGATGTACGAATTTACTGCAAGAAAAAAAATGATTATTGCTTTAAACAAAGTAGATAATTCCGATCTTACTACCGATAAGCAGTTAAACAAAAACGTTCTAAATCTTCTAATTGATGAAGAATTATTAAATCAACATGCAGAAAAAACAGGAATTAAAATCTCTGAACCAGAAATCAATAGTGCAATATTAACTATCGAAGAGAGGAATAAAATGCCTAAGGGTTATTTGCTCCAATATATGAAAGAGCTAGGCATAAATGCAGATAGTTTCAAGAAACAAATAAAAAGTGAATTAATTAAATACAATATTGTTAGTAGTCTTTCTAATTCAATTTCAGTTAGCCCTAAAGAACTAGATGTAGCAGTAATTAATAGCGGATATGAAGATTTTAATATTACAGCCTGGATATTTACTTCCCTTAATTCTGATGATAAAAACTTAAATAAAATGCAAAAACTTCAGAAGACCCCTACAGATTGTAACAAAATAGAAAATAAATTATATGCTGATTTTGCAAGTGGCGAAAAAATTGAACGTAAATTAAAGGATTTAGGAGATAAAACAAAATCTGTTATCTTAGATACAAATGAAAATAGTTGGAGTAACATTTATCAAGAAGATGATAAGTTTAAACTAGTTTTAGTTTGCACAAAAAAAGCTTCCGTATCAGGGGATGAAATTAATAAAGTTAAAAGCTTTTTATCTAATCAAAAAATGTCTAAGAAAGCTGAAAAGTTTTTTAAAGATCTTAAATCAAAAGCCTATATAAGTATTTTACTGAACGATTAATAATTAAGCAGCCGCCTTATTAAGAAACCAAGCTAGAAAAGGTAAATATAGGCGTTTTTATAGACAAAACATATTCCTTTTGTAAAAAAAGGTGAGTAAATCTAAAAATACATGCAAAATTCATTTAATTATAAAATTATCATTAAATTTAAGAGGGAGTTAGTACTTCGCTTTCTATTATTACCAAAAAATTCCAAGAAAGCTAAGTTCAAAACGTTTTAAACCAACTAATAAAAAAGACATTTCAAAGGTGATTGCTACTAGAGATAGAATATAATTTAAGGAGCCTCCAAGCTACTTAATATTTCTCTTAATATAAATTGAACTAAGTAGTAAAGCTGTTATTGATAGTTTAATATTTATAATTTATTAAGCAATAGATTAATTTTAGCTGCATTTTCAAAGGCTTGATCATAAAAAAATCTAATTTCAGGCGAATATTTTAAATTTATCTCTTTTGTCACATACTGCCTAATGATATATCTTGATTCTTCAAGTGCTTTTAAAATCTCCTCTTCTGATAATTTTGTATTAAAGGGTAAAAAGTAACAATTGGCAACTTTTAGATCAGGAGTGATATTAACCTTAGTAATTGTTAAAGGTATCGGAATAAGCCTCATATCTATCCCTTTTCCTTTCATAAGACAGTCAATTATAGCAGCCCCTATTATCTGAGATACTTTAAGTTGCCGTTGTGACTGCGGTTTTTCTCGATCTTTAAGCTTAAAGGTGCTTTTGCTCTTGAACAATTTCAAATACCTCTACCAAATCCCCTACTTTAATATCATCATAATTTTCAAAAGCAATACCGCATTCAAAGCCTTCATTTACCTCTTTTACATCTTCTTTAAAACGCTTCAAGGTTTTAAGTTTACCTTCGTGAATAACTACATTATCGCGAAGTAATCTAACACCTGCACCCCTTTTAATTATACCTTTTGTTACATAACTTCCGGCAACTTTACCTACTTTGGAGACATTAAACACTTCACGGATCTCAACGGAACCGATATAAATCTCACGAATTACAGGCGATAGCATACCACTCATGATGGCTTTAATATCGTCAATTAAATTATATATTATTGAATAATATCTAATATCAACCTTGTTTTTCTCCGCATCGGCTCTGGCTGCTGTATTTGATCTGACATTAAAACCAAGAATTATTGCTCCAGTTGCTTTAGAAAGGGTAACATCAGATTCGGTAATAGCCCCAACACCTTGATGAATGATTCTTAGTTTTACCTCGTCACTAATAATTTTATTTAAACTGCCAATTATAGCTTCAATTGAACCATGAACATCACCTTTAATAATTATCGGCAATTCTTTGATCTTAGTATCACCGGAAGCTTTTTGGAATAAATCTTCTAGGCTAGTTTTGGAAGCGGTAACTTTATTTTCTTTTGATTTTCGAATTCTATATTCGGTGATATCTCTAGCTTGTTTTTCTGTCATAACGACATTAAATAAATCCCCTGCTGACGGAGCAGTATTCAGACCAAAAATTTCAACTACATACGAAGGAAGTGCCTCCAAGACTTGGTTGCCTTTGTCATTATTCATTTTCTTAATACGACCATAAGTTGTTCCAGCAACTATCAGGTCACCATTTTTTAAGGTACCACGTTGTACTAAAACACTAGCAATTACTCCTTGCCCTTTATCTATTTTTGACTCAATCACTACACCGGAAGCTACAGTATTAGAATTTGCTTTTAGGTCCTCCATTTCTGCAACCAGTAAAATTGCCTCTTCAAGCTTACCAAGGTTCTTTTTTTCTTTCGCAGAAACTGGAACCACTACTACATCGCCACCAAGGTCTTCAGGAACTAACCCGTACTGTAATAACTCGTTTTTAACTTTTTCAATATTTGCATCCGGCTTATCAATCTTGTTAATTGCCACTATTATAGGAACAGCAGCTGCTTTAGCATGACTTATTGCTTCAACGGTTTGAGCTTTAATTCCATCATCGGCTGCAACTACTAATACTACAATATCAGTAACCTTTGCTCCTCTTGTTCGCATTTCAGTGAAAGCTTCATGACCCGGAGTATCAATAAAAGTAATCATTCTATTGTCAGTCATTTTAACACTATAAGCCCCTATGTGCTGGGTTATTCCACCTGCCTCACCTGCTGCCACGTCAGTCGATTTTAAAGCATCTAAAAGAGAGGTTTTACCATGATCAACATGCCCCATTACTGTAACTACAGGAGCTCTTGGTTTTAGATCCTCAGGTCTATCTTCTTCATTATTAAGGATATTTTCTACATCTGACTCTTGTACTCTTTTAACAGAGTGACCAAAAGTAGTAACAACAAGTTCAGCCGTATCAGCATCAATTGACTGATTCGCTGTGGCCATAACTCCTAGTTTCATTAGTTCTCTTATAACATCGGTGACTCTTTCCGTCATTCTGTTTGATAATTCAGATACAGTAATAACTTCCGGTATGATCACTTCCCTGTAAACTTTATCTTGTTTTTTACCATCCAAGTTATCATTTTTACGCCTTTGTTTTGCCTTAGCACGCTGGATAGAAGCTAAACTTCTGGTTTTAGTTGGAACGTCTCCGGAATCTTCACTTAATAGGTTAAAAATATCAGATTTTTTAATTTTTCTAGGTTCTATAACCTTCTGTTTAATTAAAGCTTTAGCGTCTTCTAATTTTTTCTTGTCAAACTCTTCTTCATCTTCAAGCAGCTTTTGTTTATTAGGTTTTAATGCTAAATCCTTTTTGTCAGCTCTAATACTATCGGTACCCTCTAAGTCTAAAGGTTTAACATTTTCTTTTGGAGATAAGTTATCTAATTCTTTTTCTACCGACACAGACTGATTAATTTCAACAATCCTTGAAAGTGTACTAATTTTACTTTCATCAGCTTTATCCTCTTCACGTGCTTTTTGAAGTATAGATAGCCTTCTAGTTAGTTGTAAGTCATCAGTAGAAGTAGTTTCACTCTCGTTCATGAGATTCACTCCAGAAGTGACTACTCTACCACGTTTAACTTCTACAACAACAGTAGATCCTGAAGAACTTACTGTCCTCGGCAAACTTCTAGGATAAGTGGTTTTCCCTAAGGTAAGTTTTCCCCCCCCAAGAGTTAACTTTTTTGTTGCTTTGTCTTCTATGTCTTTATTATCTGTCATGTTAAAATCTAAATACTTTATATTTTTGTGAAAAAAACTAGTCAGTTACACGGTATACCTAAGACTCCCTTAATTCCACCAAGCTATTTACTTTGGGACTGCGCAAAACTGATTAATTCTTCTATGTCCTTAGTGTCCATGTGATCTTCCGGAACAATATTTCTAAATTCTTCGACTGACATTTCTCCCAGATCTTCAATAGTTTTTACTCCGTACTCAGCTAATTTTAGTATATATTCGGGTGCAAGATCAAGAGCATCTACTAATTCTTGTTCCACACCGAGTTGCTCTAGATCGTTAATAATTTTTTCATTCTGAGTTTCAATATATTTTATAGCACGGTTTTTCAGTTCTTTTACCAATTTTTGGTCAAAACCTTGTATGGATTCAAGAAGTGTATTATCGGTACTGGCAATCTGATCTATAGTCGTAAAACCTTCTGCTGATAATAACTGCGCTAAAACTTCTTCTACACCCAGTCCTTTAATAAATAATTCTGTAGTATTAGTAAACTCTTCTGTTCTCCTTTTTGATTCTTGTTCTTCGGTCATTACATCAATTGTCCAACCGGTAATTTTAGATGCTAGGCGTACATTTTGACCGCGTCTACCAATAGCAAGACTAAGTTGATCATCCGGTACTACTATCTCCACTTTTCTTTTTCCCTCATCAAAAACAATTTTTGAAATTTGGGCAGGCGTCATTGAATTAATTACAAATTGAGCTACATTTTTATCCCATAATATTACATCAATTTTCTCTCCATGTAATTCATTAGTAATCGCACGTACCCTATTTCCCCTAACTCCAACACAAGATCCCACAGGGTCAATACTAACATCAGCAGCAAATACTGCCACTTTTGCTTTAGAACCCGGTTCCCGGGCAATTGCTTTTATTTCAATAATATTATCGTATATTTCGGGAACTTCCATCTCAAATAACTTTTCCAGAAATTTATTATTTGTTCTGGATAAAAATATCTGAGGACCTTTCATTTCAGGTCTGACATCAAGAACAAACGCTTTAATTCTATCATTTATTTTAAATATTTCGCCTCTTATCTGCTGATCCCTTCCAAGTATTGCTTCTGCTCTTCCCACATCAACAATAATATTACCGAATTCTATTCTTTTAACTGTACCGTTTAAAATATCACCTTTGCGATCTTTATAATCTTCATACTGACGTAAACGTTCCGCTTCTCCTACTTTTTGTACTATTACTTGTTTTGCTGTTTGAGCTGCAACTCTACCTAAATCAATTGGAGGTAATTTTTCTAAGATTACTTCATCAATTTTAACATCAGGCTTAATAGACATAGCATCAGAAAGAGCAATTTCCGTAAATGTATTTTCAACTTTGTCTACCACTTTACGAACTCGATATAGTGTAATTTCACCAGTATTATGATTAATTTCTGCCTTGATATTATGCTCATGACCATACTTTTTACGGCCGGCTACTTGCACGGCTTGTTCCATTGCATCAATTAAATTTGCTCGTGGTATTCCGCGTTCCCTGGATACTGCTTCAACTATCTGCAGGATTTCTACATTACCTATGTTACTCATTCCGATAATTCTCCTATAATATAACTAATAATTACTTATTTCATCCCTTTTAATAATTGTCTAAATTCCTCATCGGTTAAAACCAAATTAGCTCCCTTGATATTATCATAAGCAAAAACCAATTGAACATTTTTTGATTTTATTGTTATCTCTTTTCCTTTTACTTCGATTAACTTTCCCTTAAAACTAATTTTACCATTATGAGGTTCTTTTAATTTTAGTTTAATTTCTCTTCCTAAAAATCTTTCAAAATCCTGCAACTTGACTAATGGTCTCTCTATGCCAGCCGAGGCCACTTCAAGAAAATATTTATCTTTAATTATATCTTCAACATCTAGAATAGCTGAAACGTTTTTGCTAACTTCCCTACAATCTTTAACTTGTAATTTATTGCCGTCTTTACGATCAATTAGAATTTCAAGTACTTTTCTGCTTCCTCCTTGAAAACTTAACTTGACAAGCTCAAGCCCGAGGGAATCAATAACAGGTTCTAATAGTAATCTGATTTTTTCTTCCATTTGCAGTTTAATATGCTCACAATAAAAAAGGCGGGCAAAACCCACCTTTAAATAAAATTATTATTTAAGTCTTCATAATTGTATAATAATTATTTCACCAGTTCAAGGAAATAATTTAAGCTACTTTTTTTGACCGGATTTTTTCTTTTTCTTGGAAAACGAGATTCCTGTATTAGTTTTATAACCAACTTGCTTGTTATTTTCTTTTGTTCCTTGTTTTCTATTAGATATTGATTGAAAAGTATCAGATGATCTTTTTTTATAACTACTTTCCCGATTTTTTGTAGAGGATTTAAAAACTTCTCTAGTAGAGAGACCTTTGTTTATTAATCTATCAATAGCTTTTTTGCGCATAATATCTGCACCAGATACGAATGATATGGCAAACCCTTTAGCACCGGCTCTACCTGTTCTACCTATACGATGTAAATAATCTTCAGGGCATGAAGGTAAGTCATAGTTAAATACATATTTTATATGATCAACATCAAGACCCCTTGCTGCTACATCTGTTGCCACTAAAATACGAGTTTTTTCTTTTCGGAAAGCATCAAGCACTTTTGTTCTTTTTCCTTGATTTAGATCACCGTGAATTGCTTCCGCTTTATGACCATTACTTTTTAAATTTCTGGCTAACTTATCTGCTCCTCTTTTGGTTTTAACAAAAACTATTATCGTCCCCTCTTGGGAAGATAATTGATTATCAAGTTCAATGTACTTAAGCTCTTCTTTTATTTCAATAAATTGTTGGTCAATTTCAGGAGCGGCTTTATTAACTTTTCCTATAGTAATTTTATGAGGGTTATTTAAATATTTATGTGAAGCTTCCACTATATGATTAGGCATAGTTGCAGAGAACATTAAAACTTGCCTGCTCGCCGGTAAATATTTATTTATCTGGTCAATCTGTTCTTTCATTCCCATATCGAGCATTCTATCCATTTCATCTAGAACTAAATATCTAAAATCGCTAAGGTTTAAGGTTTTGCGAGTTAAATGATCAATTAATCTACCAGGGGTAGCAACTATCACATCTGGTTTAGTCATTAGCTTCGATACCTGCTTCCCAAAGGACTCCCCTCCAATAACTGCTGCCCCTAAAATTTTTATTCTTCCGGCAGTTTTGTTAAGTGCCATGCAAACTTGCACCGCTAATTCCCGGGTAGGAACCAATACTAATATTTTTGCCTTTTCTTGTAAAATTTTTGTGATTGCCGGTAATAAATATGCAAGGGTCTTTCCAGAACCGGTTTGACTAGAAGCTAGTATATCTAATCCTTGTAGCGCTTTTGGAATAGATTGTTTTTGGATTTCTGTCGGAATTAGAATTCCCATACGCGTTAAGTTACCTAATATCTCTATCGGTAAGTTCATTTCATTAAAATTCATACAAATTTGCTCAAATTACTTGTTAAATATTTTTGATCACTACGCAAATATTTATTAAATAATATTCAACAAGTAACCAAACTTAAGACTCCTAAATTCCTTTAAAAGAGTCGATTCTTAGAGGATGCCAAGTTCAGCATAGACTATTCCATACTAGAAACGTTCTCCTACCTACAGGGTCAAAGGCTTTTATACTACATACCTTCTCCTTAAATCCCTGATAATTAAAATTAAATTTTAGGATCCAGCTAATAGTAACGTACAGAACTTAAATTATATATCTAAAGCTATAAGAATTTTTTTAGGATTCAAATGTTACTGACTTAGAATGTAAAAACAAGTTAGCAACATCCTTTTTGTACAGCTATTAGGCTTTACTTTAAAATTCTTTAAGTAAAACCTAAGCAAGTGACACCCCACTTTAAATAGATATTACTTGTATTTATGGTAGGGTTTAGACAGATTATGAAAGTGTTTGTGCCTGGTTTATAGGTTCACGAACTTAACTTAAGGTAAAGCTGCACTTAAACTTTAACTTCAATTATACCCTAAGGTTTATAGCTGATGTTTTTCCGCCTTTTTCTTCTAGATCAAATCTTACCTCTTGACCTTCATCTAGAGTTTTTAGTCCAGCATCTTGTACTGCAGATATATGAACAAAAACATCTTTTTTGTTTTCTTCTGATTCAATAAAACCATAACCTTTTGTAGGGTTGAACCACTTGACTTTGCCTTCCATATTTTAAACTTCGATTTAATTGTTAAAAACTGGTTTAAAATTTTACACTCAGTCTTAATCAATAGAACTTCTATAAATCGAAACTAGACCGTAAATAATAATAAACTCGAGAATGAGTGTACTTTCTTTTCAGGAAAATGTCAATTAATATTACTTAATGATATTTATTTATAACTATATTATTTTTCTGTAATTATAATAAATATGCCAAAAATATCTCAGAGTATTTCTAATGTATAATCGAGTTTGTAAGCTTTATGCATTCTTTTAGCTAAAGATATGTTATGAGTAACCATAATTATAGCTGCCCCCGAATTTTCTGCTCTATCTAAAAAAAGTTCAAATACCTCTTCTGCTGTATTAGGATCCAGATTACCGGTGGGTTCATCAGCTAAAATAAGTTTTGGGTTATTAATTAAAGCTCGGGCTATCGCTACTCGTTGCTGTTCACCACCCGATAATTCTCCTGGGAAGTTATATAATCTAGCGCCTAAACCTAATTTTCTTAATAAATCCTCAGATCTTTCGAGAGCCTGTTTTTTTTCAAGCCCCGAAATCAGCAAGGGTATTGCCGCATTCTCCTGGGCGGTAAAATCACCTAATAAATGATGGTACTGGTATATAAAACCCAAATTTTCCAGTCTAATTTGGGAAGCATATTTTAAATTACATAATTTCTGGGGAGGGATGTTTTCAATATGAACGGATCCGGAATCAGGAGAATCCAAAAGACCGGCAATATGCAATAAGGTAGATTTTCCACTTCCTGAAGATCCTACTATAGCTACCATCTGATTTTTAGAGATTTTAAGATTTACATTTTTTAAAACCTCAATTGTCGACCTTCCTTGACGATAATCCTTATTAATATTCTTTAATTCTAAAATTACTTCCGTATTACTCATATCTCATTGCCTCGATCGGATTTAACTGTGCCGCTTTAAATGAGGGGTAAATAGTAGCAAGTAAGGAGAGAACCAAAGATAATAAGCCCACGATAACAACATCAAAGGTTCTGACAACTGAAGGCAGACTATAAAGAAAATAAATTGCCGGATCAAAGATTTTGGTTTCAGAAATACTCTCCAGAAATAGTCGAATATTTTCTATATTATAAGAAACGCCAAGACCTAAAATTAGCCCTAAAAATGTCCCTATAACACCAATAAGCAAACCGTTAATTATGAAAATTCCCATTATTTGGCTAACGGATGCCCCCATGGTTTTAAGGATTGCAATATCCTTGGTTTTATCTTTTACTATCATAAATAAGCTAGAGATAATATTAAAAGCTGCCACTATTATAATTAAAGAAAGAATAGTAAACATGGCAGTTCTCTCTATCTCAAGAGCTTTCAAGAATTGCTGATTAGTATCTAGCCAACTTGAAACCCTAAAATTAGGACCGAGTTCTTTCTGCAATAAACTAGCATTATCTTTAGCAAATTTGGGATCATCAACATTTATTTCAATCAAATTAATTTCATCCCCAAGTGAAAGAAATTTTTGGGCAGCGCTAACTGGCATAACCATAGTGGCCGAATCATAATCATACAAACCGCTGCTAAAAATTGCTATAACGGTAAAATCTTTTGATCTAGGCATAGTGCCGAAAGTTGTAGAAATAACATTAGGTGAAATCAATTTAATTTTAGAACCAACCGAAACCCCTAAATTATGAGCAAGTTCTGCACCCACCGCTAAGGCAGTAGTTCCTTCATAACCTTCAAAACTTCCTTGAAATACGTTAGTTAGTATCTCTCCTTTATTTTTTAGATCAACAAGGTCTATACCTTTAATCAGCACACCGCTATTGGTTTTTGTACCCAGGGCTAAAGCTTGACCAGAAACAATAGGAGATACTTTTTTTACGAAAATGTGTTTTTTTATATTTTCTAGAACACTTGGATAATCAGCTATAGCTTTACCTATTGGCGTAACCGAGATATCACCTTTGATACCAATAATATTGGAGGTTAATTGAATATGAAAACCATTCATAACTGACATCACAACAATTAAGGCTGCCACGCCAATTGTTATACCAGCTAGGGATATTCCAGATATTATAGAGACAAACCTTTCATTTTTTTTTGCTCTAAAATACCTCAGGGCTACTATGATTGCGAACTTATCTAACATTTAGATTGTCAATTACTTCGTTAACCGCTATCTGCCAATCCATATCCTGCATTTCTCCTGTCCTTCTGTTTTTTAGCTCCACTAAATTTTGAGCTGCTTTTTTAGGCCCTATGATAATTTGCCAAGGAGACCCTATTAAATCATGAGTAGCAAATTTTGACCCAGCGCGTTCTTCAGTATCATCAAGGAGAACCTCAATATTTTGGGCTTTTAACCTGTTATATATACTATAGGCAACATCATTACAGTTTTGATCATTTATATTTAGATTAATAACCGATACCTTGAAAGGCGCAACAGAAACAGGCCAAATTATTCCTCTTTCATCATGACTAACTTCAATAATAGCTGCTACCAGTCTTGAAACACCTATTCCATAAGAACCCATTTGAATAGGAACTAACTGACCTTTTTCATTATTAACAAACGCATTCATAGGTTTTGAATATTTATCACCAAAATTGAAAATATGACCGACTTCAATACCTTTTCTTACTGATAATTCTTTTTCATCTAGAGGACAGTTCTTTGGATCATGCTTTTCCTCAGTTGCTGCATATAATGATTTAACTAAAGAAAGGTCATCCGCCAAATCTTCTTTTAAAAGATCGAATTTTTTATCATAATAAAGTGTGCTTTCACCGGTATCTGCTATTACATGAAATTCATGGCTTAAACTACCGCCAATTTCACCGGTATCCGCTGCAAGCGGTATAGCCAAAAGCCCAAGGTCACTAAAAGTACGCATATAAGCGGTAAACATTTGATTATATGTCTTAATAGCTCCCTCTTCATCTATATCTAGCGAATAGGCATCTTTCATCAAAAATTCCCGCCCTCTCATAAGACCAAAACGTGGCCTTATTTCATCTCTAAACTTCCATTGAATTTGATAAAAAACTTTTGGTAAATCTTTGTAAGATTGAATAGAATGTCTTACAATATCGGTAAGAACTTCTTCATTGGTCGGACCGAATAATAAATCATGATCATGACGATCCTTGAATTTTAGCATTTCTTTGCCGTATGTATCAAACCTACCGGATTCAATCCATAAATTGGCACTTTGTATACATGGCATTAACATTTCAATAAACCCGGAGGCATCCATGTTAAACCTCACGATGTTTTCTACATTTTTAAGTGCTTTTATACCAAGAGGTAACCAATTATAGATTCCTGCTGCATGCTGGCGAATCATTCCACTTTTTAACATCAAAGCATGGGATATCACCTTTGCCTCAGCAGGACTTTCCTTCAATACCGGTAAAAAAAACTCAGACTGTAACATGATATTATGTACTTAATAAGCTATAATTCAACTTGTTTTTAAAATTACTTATACTAGCATGCACCAACTCTAGCGGTTCGCTCCACCAAACGTTAAAACATTACCCCTTAACCAATTGCCAGAACTCCCGGCGATACTCAACTTGGTCTTTGAATACCCCTGTAAAATGGGTAGACTCTAGTATGCTACCACCTTTCATAGTACCTCTTGACGTCATACAGCTATGGGTTGCTGCTACCCTTACTGCAACTCCACGAGGCTTCAAGTATGTATCTAGGGCTTCTGCAATATTTGCCGTCATTTTTTCCTGAATTTGTAACCGTTTGGAAAATGCATCAACCAGTCTTGCAAGTTTGCTAATTCCGACAACAAAACCATCTGGTAAATAAGCAATATCGACGGACCCAGTAAAAGGTAACATATGATGCTCACAAGAGGAACTAAAATTAATAGATTTGAGCAAAACTATATCATTAAAGTTACTAATATCATAGAACCGGGTGTTTAATATTTCCTCTATATTAACTTTATAGCCGGAAAAAAGCTCGTCATAACTCTTAACTACCCTAGCCGGCGTAGCTTGCATTCCTTCTCGAGTTGTATCCTCCCCTATATAACGAAGCAAAGTTCTAACCGCTTCTTCTGCCTGTTGTTTCGTTGGCTTCTCCGCTACCATAACTATTTTCTAATATTTGTTATAAATTTGTAAAACGTATAGCCTTTTAACACAAATATAAACAAACATCAACCCACCAATAATCGCAATTAATCCACCTCCTCCCAGCATCCCCATATAAAACTTGGCCGCCAAGGCTATTTCTCCGTCAGGATTTTTTCGCAATATTCCATATCCCCCTGCTAGAGCAAGCCCAGCTATATGTAATAATTGTCCGAAAGTAATAATAACAAGCTGAATATTAGGCCACTTAGAATAGCTGAAAAGACTATTACCGCCAACAATTGACTGTTTTGGGGAATGGGAAAAGGTGAATAACTTTCTGCTCAGAGTTTGAGCAGGTATTGTAACCGAGTCATGGAAACAGAATATATAGGCAAATCCCAGAAAAGCAATGCTAATACCAACTATTGACCCATGGTAATGAGCAGGTATCGATAAATTTATTCCGGAAATTAAAACACCAATTAAACCACCGGCAAAAAATACCAATACTGAGGCCATAAAGGCTATAGCAACAAAGGATAGATGATTTTTGATTCTAGTAAATTTAAAAATATCGATAATTAACACTGCCATTAATAATGTGGGTGCGATTCCTCCGCAATATTGCATATGTTTAGTAAAAAATGCCGTAAATTCATATTCAGGCATTTGATAGACTAAATGGCCATAAAAAACAAATAAACTTAGGATAAAGTTAATTATGAAAAGAGCGCAATAGGCTTTATAATAAGCTAGGTTTTTTCCTATCCAAAGTTCGGATAAGACCAGCCACACAAACATTACAATTTGTGTATATATAAACTGCAAAAGATGACCACCACTCCAAAATAACAATTCATAATAATAATCAATTTCCATTGGAAAAATATTGGAGAGAGCCATAACTTCCTTATAAGATAAGGTAAAACATCCCCATACCGTAATGTACATTAGGGATGAGGTCAATTTTACTATAGGTAAAACTTGCGCTGTAAATTTTTCCTCTGTCGCAACAAGATCGTGAAAACTGTTTACAAGAACTAATATTGAAAAATATAAGATAGCAGAACCGAACAAGCTAAGACCAATTATAAATAAAACATTCTCAAGTATAGGTACATAATTATTCATTATTGGGGTACTCTGGCCTATTACCGGGCTAATAGCCATTAGGACTATCCCGAATAAAGCTAATTTATTAAGAATATTGCCAAAATATAACCTCTTGCTTCCATACGACCAGATTACACAGGTAATTGAAAGTAACCAAGCTAATACCGATAAATTTACATGGATTATCAAAGAAGATTTAAATATGGATTTATCGCTAATCATTTGAGATAGTTGTGGCGTTCTTAAAATAACCAACACTATTGAATAGAGACCGGCAAGGGCTAGTGCCCATATACCGTTTTTAAGCCAGGAAATTGCCAGTTTATTTTCTGCTTCAATCATTTTCCTTAATTTTCCAAATAGGTTTTTGCCCAAATTTTGCATAGCAATTATTTTGTGAGCAAAAAATTAATACTATTCCGAATTTAACCAAATCGCTATAATTTACTACTAATCCGTTGGTGTTACAAGCTAGTTTCGATGATATCATAATCTGTACCTTAGCATCAGAGCAGTTGTTATAATTTAGAGATAGAGTAGACTTTTCACCGTTAACAGCCGATTCAAATAGTTGATCTCGTAGTTCAGTTTCAAAATATTGGCTTTTTTTGTACCATACCACCCTAACCAATATTCTTTTGTAAAGTTAGATATCCTAAATTTCGAATATATATCTATAACATCTTTATTCTTTACACCAATTGCTTTAATTCTATGATCATAGATAAAATCAGGTTTTGGTGATAAATACATCATAACTAAGGATATAAGAATAATCATAAAACCAAAATAGCGCCATGTAGTTTGCCAGAGGCAAACCCAAAAGAAGCCGAAAGTAAATATTAGCATACTAGAATCAGTTATATATCCGGTATCTATTGTCGATATCGGTAAGTTAACTATATACTCAGCACTAGTAGTAATGATTTTAACAAAAAAGCCGAGTAGTTTCAGGCTATAATCGCTTGCATTAAAAGGCATCATTACCAAGGAAATAATAGCTAGGGGCATCATAAAAAATGACATAAGTGGTACCGCTAGCAAATTCATCAATAGGGAATATGTAGCAAATTTATAAAAATAATAGATCACAAAAGGTGCCGTAACAATGCTTCCTAAAAAACTAGAGTAAAGGTTGCCAAAAACATAAAGTTTTATAGAAGCAAAAATTCCTTTGCTTCTTCCAATTAATTTCTGATTACGGAGATAAATTTCATACCCGGAAATTAAACATAATACTGCTGAAAATGACAGCTGAAAACTTGGGTGCATGACATATTCCGGAGAAAATAACAAGATACACGCCCCCGCTATCATTACTGAACGAAGAGGATATGTAGACCTCTCTATGATAATTGCAAGAATGACAAAAAATGTCATTATAAAGGCTCTGGTAGCAGCTATATTTGTCCCACTAAGTAGCAAATAACCGAAACTTCCTATAATTGAAATAATACCTGCAGCAACCTTTATGTTTATTTTATATGATAAATAATCTGAACAATTTAACAAAAATCTACTGCTGATAAAAAAAATTATCGCTACTAACGATAGGTGTAATCCTGAAACACTTAAGATATGAGCAATTCCGCTATTTCTCATATTATCGGCCATATGCTTATTCATAGCTTTAGTTTCACCGATAAGTATTGCCGCAACGAAATTACCTTGATCTGGGCCAAGAATTCTTATTAATTCTTTATATATAATACCCCTTATATTTTGAAGCTTGTCATAAAAATAGCTAGATTGGGACCTAATAATTTTAGGAGGATTAATAGCAAAACCTGTTGCAGTAATACCATTTAAATACATATAAAGGCCAAAATCGTACCCTCCGGGCAGCAAAGCAGAATTAAGAGAAAAAAGCTTCGTGCGTAAATTTATTACATCATTTTTTAGAAAATCTAGGCTACTCTCTCCTCTTAAACTTATTTTTATTTTACCCAAATTCCGATCTTTTAAATTATCATCATTTTTATTTAAAATTACTACGTCATCGAGAATTAACTGCGCCCCTCCTATCGTAGGTTTTACTTCTAAAACCTTCGCTTCCATATCAAAAACATTAGATTTTGTTATTGGCTTTGGATAAATTTGAGCGTTAGTTACCCTGCAATGAGCAATCATCACGCCGCAGCCAAAAGAAAATAATATGGTAAGGAATAAGCTAAACATAAATTTTTCTTTTATTCTTAGAAAAACTACGAAATAGATTAAAACAGATAAAATGGTAAGGTAAAGAGTAATAGGAGTGTTAAGTAGAATTCCCTGGTTGAAGAGAGCAACAGATTTTAAATAAAAAGCAATACCATAAAAAAAGGAAACAAAATACCATAAGCTTAAATGGTGATATTCTTGTTCTATTTTCTTAATAAGGTAGGTAAACATTTAACAACCTAATCCGTGCTAAAATACGCATCCATATTACCAAAAATCCTTTTCTAGAAAGCCAAGGCTAGAAATGAAAAATAATTCTCAATACAAATTAGCAAAATATTTAAGAAAATAATTTGAGCAAGCCGCCGATTATATTATGGTGACTTGTTAGAGCCAGCACTACTTCGATAGTAATCAAAAGGACAATAATGAGCTCTAACCTTGTTGAATGCCTATGATTTAAATCACTTGAAAGTACACTATAAAGCTCATGGATTAGATTCAAGTGGTTATTTAATATACCTTGTCTTAAGATAATATCTTGAAACTCAACCGTCATATTATAGATTGGTTCAAAACTTGGCCTCCGCCAGAAAAATTCAGGAATATCTAGAATATCACTATGTAAATTAATGGAGAACCTTGCATTAAATAATTCGCCTAACTGCTTTGATAATTGAGCTCTAGATAAAGAAACTCGTCCTGTTTGAGCTAATTCTTTTTGGATAGGTTTGATACGCTTAAGCAGGTTTATTACCGATTCTTCTAAGTCATTTAGTTTAACGGATTGGGCAAGTGCATGAGAAACTGATAATTTTACTAAAGTAGAATCATTACCAAGAATAATGATGTTTTTTTCTTCGTTAATATAAGTTCTATCTTCAATATCATTGTAATCGAAATCAATAAACTCAGAATGAGCTTCTTTCAATTTTCTTTTTTCTACAAAACCGATATTTCTTAATATTTCCTCTTCTTTCTTTTCATCTGCACCCCAAATGATAATACACCCAAAAGTAAATAGAAACACATCTATTGGATGAGACTCATGTTCGTTAGTCAATTGATAATGAAGTACTTTTTCAACGAATTCAGGGTTAATTACGGTTTTTTCTAGTATCGAAATAGTTTCTTGATTTAATGTATATTCTTCAGCAGTACAATAAGACGAGCATCTCATAATTATTATTAAAATTATTTATCTCGGATTCTACGAGCCAGAATGAGGGTTGTCAAACTAATTTAGCCAATTAGACTAATAACCCTTTTACACTAATAGCTATTTAAACCATAAATACATATATATACAATTGACCGGATAAAAATCATATTTATAATTACGACATTAATTAGGTTATGGAGTCTCTAAAATGAATTTAAATTCCGTTATAAGAAAATCGATTGCTGAATCTAGTCTTTTAAGAGTCATACTTGGTATAGTTTTAATATTTCTAGCTGCTCAGGTACAAATTCCTCTAGAACCAGTTCCAATAACATTACATACGGTGGGTGTCTTGATAGTTGCTCTTTGCTATAATAAAAAAGAGGCTATACAAGCCATAATTGGGTATATAACACTCGGAGCGATAGGGGTCCCTGTTTTTGCTGGCTTCTTCTCAGGGTTACCAGTATTATTTGGACCAACAGGTGGATATTTATTTGGTATGATTCTGTGTGTTCATGTAGTTACTACAATGAGAGAGAAATTCGGTGAAGATACAATTTTAAAATTAATGACATATAGTATCATTGGTTCTGCTTGCGTGTTTATGGTTGGTATACCTCAATTAGCACTACTTGTCGGTATTGAGAAAGCCATAGAATTTGGCTTATTACCATTTATTATTCCTGGAATAGTAAAAGCCATGTTTACTGCTGCTTCTGTTAATCTGTTGAAAAGAAACACTAAGTGGAAGAAATAATAAAATTTCGCCCGCATCACTTTTTGTGTACCCTCGGTTTTCAAGGGCACGGTTATTCTCTTGGTTTTGTAAAAAATTATAAAAAAATCGTCCAGCGACTAGCATTTGATGAAAATACGCTAATTGAAGTAGTAGGCAATATGGATAGTATCTGTTTTGCCTGCCCTAATAAAATCAATGAAAGCTTATGTACCACTCAAAGCAAAATTACTCAGTTAGATTCCAGACATCAGCAAATACTTGGTCTTAAAATCGGTGAAATATTGAGTTGGAAGGAAGCAAAAGCCAACATCAAAAAATATATGAATATTGAGAAGTTCGAGTATAGTTGTGACGGCTGTTCTTGGAAAGAATATGGAATTTGCCAAAAAGCTTTAGAAACCCTGCTAAAGGAAGATTAACATTTTTATTTATATCAAAACGTAATAAAAATATGAAAAGATACTTCTTACTATTAGTTTTTTTATCTATAAATCTGGTTTCGGCGTGCTGCCCGATACCGAGCGCCATCAACTCCTCAATATTAAAGAAAGCAGAAGAGTTCCCTAAAATCGGTATACTTAAGCAGAGGAAAGGATATCTATATCTAGCGGTGGATAATCAATATATCCATTCTCTATACCCTATTATACAAAATTTTGATCATAAATCTCAAAAGCCTCCTTATTTCCGCAAGGCTGATCCCATAGGTTCGCATGTTAGCGTAATGTATGAAAAAGAAACAGAGAATTTAAATATTGAAGAAGTAAATAAAAGCTTTAATTTTACGCTTAATAAATTAAAACTGGTTGAATCTAAAGGTAAATCCTATTACGTACTGGAAATAGAAAGCCCTGAGTTAGAAAAACTTAGACTAAAATATGGATTAACAAGATTACTGAATGGTTTTAAATTTCATATTACCATTGCTATAAAAGAACTACAACAACCTTAGTCAATATGGATTTAATAAATCTGCTATTTTTTATACATAACACTTGACTATTTTAGTTGGCTAAGTTAGTTTTTAAAGGTTATGGTTTTAGTATTTTATAGGACTAGATAGGATAATTATTATATGATGCTCACGACCAAAAGCAGATATGCAGTTATGGCAATAGTAGAGGTTGCATCTAGCCAATCAACGAAGCCTATGAAATTAGCAGATATTTCTAATAAACAAACTATCCCCTTAAATTATTTAGAACAAATTTTTTTTAAAGCTAAAAAAAGCTAACATAGTTAAATCAGTTAAAGGCCCTGGCGGCGGATACTGTTTAAATATTCCTTCAGAATCTCTTAATATTATAGAGATTATAGATGCAGTTGAGGAAAATACCAAAATGACTCGCTGTTCGGTAGATAAGACCTGCCGGAAAAATGGTGTTAAGTGTATGACACATGATTTATGGAAAGGATTAAGTACTCAGATTCGCGGTTATTTTTCATCTATTTCGGTAGCAGATGTTATGGCAGGAGAAATAGATTTCAGGTTAGTTAAAGAGTAATTATATGATTTATCTTGATCATAATTCCACTACTAATCTTCTAGAAGATGCTAAAAATGCAATGGTGCTTGCACTTGCAAAACCTTTTAACCCTTCAGCTATACATGGGTTTGGCAGAGAAGGAAAGAAAATAATTGAACAAGCACGTAGGCAAATAGCCAGCCTTAGCGGAATTATTAATCATTTTCGCAATTATTATATTACTTTTACTGCCTCTGGAACAGAAGCAAATAACTTGATAATATCTAATTTTAATAACGGAGAAGTTTTTGTTTCTGCTATTGAGCATGCATCTATTTTGGCTCACGTAAAATTTGGAAATAACATCCAGATAATCTCGGTTGATGAAAACGGTATAGTTAACTTAGAAGAGTTAAAAAAGAAGCTCTCTAGCAGCTCGGCAGAAAAAAAATTGGTCTCTATAATATTTGCTAACAATGAAACCGGAGTAATTCAAGATATAAAACAAATCGCAAAAGTAGCCCATGACCATGGAGCACTGATCCATAGCGACTGTGTTCAGGCATTTGGTAAAATACCAGTAAATTTAGCTGAGTTAGATATTGACTTTGCCACGATTTCTGCCCATAAAATCGGCGGGCCAGTAGGTGCTGGTGCTCTAATTAGGAAAGCAAAGTACCATTTACTTCCACACATCATTGGCGGTGGACAAGAACGTGGGCTTCGCTCCGGTACTGAAAATGTCGCTGCTATTGCAGGTTTCGGCGTAGCTGCAGAAATTGCAAGCAAGGAACTAGAATCAAGGTATAAACATTTAAAGGAGCTACGGGATTATTTAGAAAAAAAACTAGTAAAAATTTTGCCTCAAATTAAGATTGTAAATCAGCAATCGGAGCGCTTACCAAATACTAGCTTGATTATTAATTTGGGTAAAAAAGCTGAAACACAAATTATTGCTTTGGACTTAAAAAATATTGCTATAAGTTCGGGGGCAGCCTGTTCTTCGGGAAAAACAGGGTCATCAAAAACTCTAGAGGCAATGGGTTTTAACGAAGAGGAAAGAGATTCTGCGATTAGAATCTCTCTTGGCTATACCACAACCCAACAAGATATAGATAAATTCTTAAAAATATACCGAGAAATAAACAGTTAAATAAATATGGGAAAAATAGAAGATCTAAAACAAGAATTAGTTAGTAAAAATTGCCGATTCCCGATTTATCTCGATAATCAGGCAACAACTCAGGTGGACCCAAGGGTAATTGAAGCCATGATGCCTTATTTAACCTCTGATTTTGGCAATCCCCATTCAAGGAGCCACCCTTATGGCTGGGAGGCAGAAGAAGCTTGTAATATTGCCAGAAAACAAGTTGCGGATTTAATCGGGGCTGAAGAAAAGGAAATAATTTTTACTTCCGGTGCTACAGAGTCTAATAACCTAGCACTAAAAGGAATTGCAAAATTTTATGGAAAAAAAAAGAAACATATTATTACCCTTGTTACCGAACATAAATGTATTTTAGATAGCTGCAGACACCTTGAACAGGAAGGTTTCTCTGTTAGTTATCTCCCAGTTATGGCAAATGGTATTGTTGATCTTCAAGTCTTGGAAAATGCAATTACCGAGCAAACGATTCTAGTTTCCGTAATGGCTGTAAATAACGAGATCGGGGTAATCCAGCCTTTGAAAGAGATAGGCCAAATTTGCCGTAAATATAATGTATTTTTTCATTCTGATATAGCCCAAGCTTTTGGGAAAATTCCTATTAATGTAAATGAGCTGAATATTGATTTAGCTAGCATTTCAGGGCATAAAATTTATGGCCCAAAAGGTGTTGGAGCTTTATACCTACGCAAAAAACCTAGAGTTCGTCTCGCTCCAATATTTAATGGTGGTGGACAAGAACGCGGGCTTCGCTCCGGTACTCTTGCTCCATTTTTAATAGTCGGTCTTGGTAAAGCTGCAGAGCTTGCCTCTAAAGAAATGGAAAAGGACTATAGGCATGTAAAAAAACTGTTTGATAAATTTTTAAGCAAAATTACCTCAGAAACAAAAGAAGTATACTTAAATGGTGATAAAGATAATAGATACCCTGGTAACCTAAACTTGAGCTTTGCCTATATTGAGGGAGAATCAATGATATTAGCCATTAAGGATTTAGCAGTTTCTTCTGGATCGGCCTGTACTTCCACCTCGCTTGAGCCGTCTTATGTCCTTAGAGCTCTTGGAGTAGATGAAGCTTTAGCTCACACTTCCCTTCGTTTTGGTTTTGGACGTTTTACTAAAGAAGAAGAAATTGATTACGCAGTAGAACTGTTGCTATCGAAGATAAATAAATTAAGAGAGCTAAGCCCGCTATGGGAGATGGCTCAAGAGGGAATTAATATTAACGAAATTAAATGGGCAACACATTAAAAATAAAATTGGGATTGTATAATTATGGCATATAGTAAAGAAGTAATCGACCATTACGAGAATCCACGAAACGTAGGAGCGCTTGATAAAAAAGATAAGTCAGTTGGCACAGGACTTGTAGGAGCTCCGGCTTGTGGAGACGTCCTAAAATTACAGATTAAAGTTAATGAAGAAGGGACTATTACTGACGCTAAGTTTAAAGCTTTTGGTTGTGGCTCAGCTATTGCTTCTAGTTCTCTTGTTAGTGAATGGGTAAAAGGAAAAAAGCTTGATGAAGCAATGGAGATAAAAAATACCGAGATAGCTAAGCATTTGTCTCTTCCTCCGGTAAAATTACACTGTTCTTTGCTTGCAGAAGATGCTATTAAGGCAGCAGTGAATGATTATAAACAAAAGCAAAAATAACTGCTATGAAAGCCGTTTTACAAGATAACACCCCTAAAAAAAAGCAAATAATGTCTCTAACTGAAAGAGCTATTGTTCAAGTAAAGCATTTGCTTAAGCAAAGAGGAAAGCCATCGGTAGGGATAAGAATCGGGGTTAAATCCGGCGGCTGTTCAGGCTTGAAATATTTTTTAGAATATGCCGATGAAAAAGGCAAATATGATGAAGTAATCCAGAATCAAGAGATAACTATTTTAATAGATCCCAAAGCTGTTATGTACCTTCTTGGTACGCAAATGGATTACGTTAGTGAAAAATTTAAGTCCGGCTTTACTTTTTCAAATCCCAATGAGAAGGGAAAATGCGGATGCGGAAGTTCATTTAATGTCTAATAATCTTCCGTCGATAGCTAAATTGGCGGCTAAGCATGGTATAGTTCCTTTAAAAAAACTGGGTCAAAATTTCATATTCGATGAAACCCTATGTGATAAAATTGTAAAAGCAAGCGGCTTGCAGGATGGCAATATTGCCTTGGAAATAGGTCCTGGTCCAGCCGGCTTGACTCGATCTATTTTAAAGGCTTCATCTGGAAAACTAACAGTTATTGAAATGGATGCAAGGTGTATCCCCCTGCTTGAGGAAATAAAAACCGTTTATCCTAATCTTATTATAAAACAAGCTGATGCCTTAAAAGTAAGTTTATCTGAGATAGTAACTGATGAAAAAATAACTATAATTTCTAATTTGCCTTATAATATCGGTAGTGTTTTGTTAACATCATGGTTACTCCAATCTAAAAAAATAAACAGCATGACCCTGATGCTACAGAAAGAAGTAGTAGATAGAATCATTGCTAAAGCTGGTACCAAATCTTACGGTAGGTTATCTGTTATTTGCCAAATTGTCTGTAAAATAACAAAATGCTTTGATGTTAGCCCTAAAGCTTTCTACCCTGAACCAAAAATCTGGTCTAGTGTGGTAAGACTTGAACCTAAAGAAAATACCCCTAACCTGCAATTACTGACAAAAATTGCACAAATCACAAACCTTGCTTTTTCGGGCCGAAGAAAAATGATTAAGTCCTCTTTGAAAGCCTTATCTCCAGATATCAATACTAGATTAGAAAAATTATCCATTAAGGAATCTCTACGCGCTGAAGACCTCTTACCAGAGGATTATTTAGCTTTAGCGGAAGCAATTTTAGAAATACAAGATTCGGTAAGATAAAAGATAAATGATTTTCTTGCTTTAAGAAGTACTCTTAAAAATAAACACTGGCTATTTTATATTTATAACTAACATTGCGCTTTGCCACGCATTTACAAAAGATAAAAAAGCTCCGTGCAGGTTTAGCTTGCACAGAGCATTTTTAAATTTTTATTATAAGTAGGTTTTTATAGATTTATAGCACTTCTAAGACCTACTGACCAACTTTTTACCCTGCCAGTTGGGCGAGCACTTACATTAAGGCCAACCTTATATTTGTTGTTAATTTCGGCTAAAACGTCCCCTTGGATTTGCATATTAGACTTGCGTACTTTATATGCTGGAACTTTAAAATATCTATATTCACTAACGTTTCGGCCTTGGACCTGTTGGCTTATTGGATCTTTCCAATCATGTAAATAACTTACAGTAAATGAAGGAGTTAAATTTACACTTTCCTTGATTGAGAAATCAGTAGCAAGAGTTAACCCAACTTCACCCATTACGGATTCTCTTTTTGGTATATTAAAGTCCATTTGAGTAGAAGTTTTTTGACCCGCCGCACCTTTTCGCTGTAGTTTTTCATTGTCACGGATTGGTAGTGCCCAGCAACAAAAGGGGTAGCACTGATATTTCTAGCAAAATCAAAGCGATAACCTGTACCAAGCGTAGTAAATAAGTGATTTCCAGATGTTTTACCATGTTCTTTGTGAGTAGCTAAACCGAGTTTAATATCACGGTCAATATTGTAGTGAAGTCTACCAAGACCTGCAGATGCATAAACAAACATCGGTTTTTCAAAGCTATAAACCCCATGTAATGATATGGCTTGTTCGCTGATTTTAGCTTTACCTCTATCTGCTACAAATTTAGTTTTGGTTTCCGCATAACCTATTCTTGTACCGATCAGTAAATTATCCTTTATCTTGTAATTTAGACCCATTCCGACATCTACTGCGCTGTCATCTTTGAAACCTAATGTTTTTTTGCTAAATGTCCCGGTACGGCTCTTACCAAAATCACCAAAAACCTGGAGGGCAAACTGATCACTACTATTTGGAGCGTCAGCAGAAGCGGCAATATTATTTTCTACCTGACCGGTCTTAGCAAAACCTTGAGCTAGTGCAAGATTTCTTGCGGCAGTCTTCGTGCCGAAGCTAAGCGGGGACTCACGTAGCAATGAAACCAGAGTCGGGCTGGTAATGACAGAATAAACAAACTGACGTTTAATATTGTTAGCCGGCTGGGTAGCGTGGACAGCTCCTCCTGCTGCTCTATCAAAAACTCCAAGCCCAAATCTATTATTACCAAGAGCTTGTTCCTGGAGTGTTAAATATTTACTAGGATTATCATATACTAGCTTTTATCCATATTTTCGAAAGCTTCTTCCCAAGTACCAACTGTTGCAGCCTTAGTATACTCGGTAACCCTATTTTCAAAGAAATTAGTGTGTTCTACTCCGTTTAACATTTCATCGAGCCAGGGAAGAGGATTATTATCTACCAGATATATTTCCTTTAGACCAAGCTGCATGAGCCTGCGGTCAGCTATATATCTTATATACTGGCGTACTTCTCTAGCTGTTAACCCATCAATACCGCCAACCTCAAAAGCCAGTTCAATAAAAGCATCTTCAAAATGGACGATAGTTGCACAAGCTTCATAGAGTCTACTTCTTAAGTTTTCATTCCAAACTTCAGGATTTTCCTGCACAAAAGTTTTAAACAAAGTAATTATAGAGTTAGTATGCAGAGTCTCATCCCGAACCGACCACGTGACAATCTGTCCCATTCCTTTCATTTTATTAAAACGAGGAAAGTTCAGTAAAATAGCAAAAGAGGCAAAAAGCTGTAGGCCTTCTGTAAAAGCACCGAACACCGCAAGAGTAGTTGCTATATCCTCTTTAGTTTCTACCCCGAATTTCTGCATATAGTCATACTTATCTTTCATTTCTTTATATTTCATGAAAGCTTGATATTCAGCTTCATCCATACCTATAGTATCAAGTAAATGCGAATAAGCAGCTATATGAACTGTTTCCATATTCGAAAAAGCAGAAAGCATCATTTGCACTTCAGTCGGTTGAAACACTTTAGCATAATGTTTCATATAACAATTGTTTACCTCAATATCGGCCTGGGTAAAGAAACGGAAAATTTGAGTCAGTAAATGTTTTTCTCCCGGTGTTAAGTTATATTTCCAATCTTTTACATCATCCGCTAGCGGTACTTCCTCTGGTAACCAATGGATTTTTTGCTGGACATGCCATGCTTCATAAGCCCAAGGATATGAAAAAGGTTTATAAATTGGTTTCGCTGATAATAGTGACATTTTAATTTCTCCTTGATTTTATTCGTAATAAACTATTTTTATCTTACTGACATGCTAAACATTCATCATATTCAGTTTTTGAAGACACTTTTAACTCTAAATTCATTTTATTTTTTTTCTCTAAATCAGCCATTCCTTTATCCGTTGCAACTGCATGAGATACTTTATCCGCTCTTTGGATTGAGGTAGAACGAGAATAGTACAAGCTCTTGATTCCCTTTTTCCAGGCTTTGAAGTGGATTTCATGCAAATATTTCTTGCTGACGTCACCCGGCATAAAAATATTTAAAGATTGAGCTTGAGAGATATGAGGCGTTCTATCAGCGGCAAGCTCAATAATCCAATTCTGATCAATTTCATAGGCTGTTTTAAAAACGTCTTTTTCATGATCGGATAAAAACGTTAAATGTTGTACCGAACCTTCATGGGTTGAAATAGAAGACCAGACCTGCTCGGTATTAAATCCTTTTTTATCTAGTAACCTTACTAAATTCTTGTTCTTTACATTAAAAGAGCCTGTTAAGGTTTTTTGGGTAAAACTGTTGGCAGCAAAAGGCTCTATTCCAGGGGAAGAGTTACCACAAATTATAGAAATGGAAGCAGTAGGCGCTATAGATGTTTTATTACTGAAACGCTCTTTAACCCCAACTTCAGCTGCATCGGGGCACGCACCTCTTTCTTCTGCCAGAAGAACAGATGCAGCATTTACTTCCTTATTTATATGTTCAAATATTTTATTATTCCAGACCTTAGCCATTACTGATTCCATAGGCACATTCTGGGCTTGGAGAAAAGAATGGAAACCCATTACCCCAAGACCAACACTACGTTCACGCATTGCTGAATATTTAGCTCTACTCATACTATCTGGAGCTTTTGTAATGAAATCCTCAAGAACATTATCAAGGAACCTCATAATATTTGGGATAAACTCTTTGTTATCTTTCCAGTCTTCATAATATTCTAAATTAAGAGAAGATAAGCAGCATACCGCTGTTCTATTATTACCAAGGTGATCAATACCTGTTGGAAGGGTAATTTCAGAACAAAGGTTAGAAGTTTTTACTTTTAAACCTAACTTTTTATGGTGTTCTGGAATATATTTATTTACTGCATCAACATAAAGGATATAAGGTTCCCCAGTTTCAATTCTCGTAGTTAGTAATTTAATCCAAATGTCTCTTGCTCTAACTGTATTTATTACACTTCCATCACGAGGACTTTTTAAATCCCAAGTAGTATTATTTTCGACTGCTTCCATAAAACTATCGGGAATTACAACTCCATGATGAATGTTTAAAGCCTTACGGTTTATATCTCCTCCGGTAGGACGACGTAAGTCAATAAATTCTTCAATTTCCGGGTGATCAATAGGTAAATAAACTGCCGCACTACCTCGCCGCAAGGATCCTTGAGAAATTGCCAGGGTCATAGAATCCTGAACCTTTAAGAATGGAACAATACCAGAAGTTTTACCGTTGCCGTGTACCGTTTCATTAATAGAGCGAACATTTCCCCAATAACTTCCGATGCCGCCTCCCTTAGATGCTAACCAAACATTCTCCGTCCAAAGCCCTACAATACCTTCTAAGCTATCGTCAGTTTCATTCAAAAAACAAGAAATCGGCAATCCTCTATCCGTGCCACCATTACTAAGTATAGGAGTAGCCGGCATAAAATGCAGCTTACTTATATAATCATAGATTTTATTGGCGTGAGATTCATTATCTGCATAATAGCTTGCAACCCTTGCAAATAAATCTTGATAATCTTCTCCTTTTATTAGATAACGATCCTTTAAAACCGCTTTGCCAAAATCACTAAGTAGACTATCACGACTTCTATCAATTTTTACCTTGTATTTATTTCCTGTAACCTTAGACATTATTTATTTTTTCCTTTTAAGATGAATGAAGCAAATTTTGTAATCAAAAATTTTAAACCGAAAAACTGTTTAGAATTTTGGATCAACTTGCTTTAAGCATAAAGCATAAACTTATTTTTCTTCAATAGTTATTTTTGCGAATATTGTATGTTTTTTTGCTTGACATACTATATATAGTTGCTAATTGGATTGCCATATATGAACAAATAAATCTAGTTTTATTGGTTTAACAAGAACTTAAATGGTAATAATAATATTTTATTATTAATAAATATTGTGTATGTGGATAAAAATGGTTAATAAAATCGTTATTGTGATTAATAACTTATTTGCTAATTTTTTATTATTTACTTAAGCTAAAATCTACCCATTATGGTTGATTAGTACTTGATGTTGTTGTTGCTTTTTATTAGAAAGTTATATAAATTTAATCCAATTAATTTTAGCATTTATAGGTGGTACATTGAGTGTCTGACTTGTTTAATTTTGCTAATACCAAGAAAAACTCTAAGGACGGATCTTATACCGCAAGTGACATAGAAGTCTTAGAAGGTTTAGAACCGGTACGCATGCGTCCCGGGATGTATATTGGCGGGACTGACGAAACTTCATTGCACCACCTAGTTTCTGAAGTAATTGATAACTCTATGGATGAAGCTGTTGCGGGATATGCTAATCGTATTACCATTGAAATGTTTGCTGATGGCAGTATATCAATAGCAGATAACGGGAGAGGTATACCAGTTGATAATCACCCCAAATTCCCTAATAAATCGGCTCTAGAAGTAATCTTAACCACATTACACTCTGGCGGCAAATTTTCTGATAAGGCCTATCAGACCTCGGGGGGATTACACGGGGTTGGGATATCGGTAGTAAATGCTTTATCAGAGAAATTAAACGTAGAGGTTTACCGGGATGGTTTCATTTACACCCAGGATTATTCCAAAGGGCATGCTCTAACGAAGTTAGAGAAAAAAGACGCACCTAAAAAATCAAGAGGAACTAAGATTACCTTTATACCGGATTCAGAAATTTTTGGAGAAATAACTCTCAAACCAAAAAAAGTTTATGATTTAGCAAAATCCAAAGCCTATTTATATAAAGGTTTCGAAATTCATTGGATTTGCGCTCCCGATCTAATTCATAATCAGGAAATCCCAGAAAAATCAATTATTCATTTTCCAAATGGGCTCAAAGATTATCTAGACTCAAAACTTGACAAAGACAAAATTGTCGGAGGGGAAATATTTTCTGGTAATGCTGAAATAGCAGCAGAAAATATCAAAATAGAATGGGCAATTTGTTGGCATGAAGAAGAAAGTTTTGTCCAATCGTACTGTAATACTATTCCCACTCCACAAGGCGGCACTCATGAACAAGGTAACAGAACCGCGCTGAGTAGAAGTATAAAGGTTTATGGAGAAATGACAGGGCTTAAAAAAGTGTCTTTAATAACTCCTGAAGATATTTTAGAATCAGCTTGTATTGTTATTTCAGTTTTTATTACGAATCCTATATTTCAAGGCCAAACCAAGGAAAAGCTAGTTTCAAACGGAATTGCAAAACACGTTGAGAACATGATTAAAGATCACTTCGATCATTGGCTGAGCAGTAATAAAAAAATAGCTGATATACTAATAACTCACATTATAAGTAATGCTGAATATAGATTAAACCGCAAGAACGAGAAGCTAGTTAACAGAAAAAACGCTACTCAGAAATTACGATTACCAGGTAAGCTTGCTGATTGTACGCGAAGTAATGCGCACGGAACAGAACTTTTTTTAGTTGAAGGGGATTCTGCAGGGGGGTCAGCAAAACAAGCGAGAGATAGGGAAACCCAAGCAATATTGCCGCTACGAGGTAAGATTTTAAACGTTGCAAATTCTCCTTTGCAAAAGATTCTAGCTAATCAAGAGCTCCAAGACCTTGAAACTGCTCTTGCCTGCGGTTCATTGAACCATTACAGAGAAGAAGACTTACGTTATGAAAAAATAATAATCATGACAGATGCAGACGTAGATGGCGCCCATATAGCCTCCCTGTTAATGACTTTCTTTTTTATCAGAATGCGTAAGCTTATAGTTAATGGTCACTTATATCTAGCAAAACCGCCTCTGTACCGGATAACACAGAGTAATAAGACATATTATGCTGCTAATGACGAGCAAAAACTATTGATTACAAAAAAATTATCTTCCGAAAGTAAAGCAAAAATCGAAGTTGGAAGATTTAAGGGCTTAGGCGAAATGACTCCAAAACAACTCAAAGAGACAACTATGGATCCTAAATTAAGGCTCTTATATCAAGTAAGCATAGATGACTTTGACAATACAAATGTAATAGTAGATAATCTGATGGGAAAAAATCCTGAAAAGAGATTTAAATTTATTCAGGAAAAAGCGTTATTAAATAAGGAAGGAAACCTTGAAATATATGTTTGATTTTATTAAAAAACAACAAGATTACAGTACAAAAAGTAACAAGTATGAAGAATGCACGAATCAATTTGCAGTTATAAATACAAGGTTAAATAATATCTTTCCACTAAGCAATATTATAGTAAGAAATAGCAAAGAACCTCAGAAATTGAAAAATGCTAAGGTACCGTCTTTTATGGCACCTTCTATTGAAATGTTTTTTTCCTCTTTTTCTTCTTCTTTAACCTTACTAACGGCTTTCATAACTATATTCTATGCTTCGGTAACGCTTGCTGAAGAAGAGAAAAAAAAAGAGGTTAATAATCAACCCCCACCCTATTATTGCAAACAGTTTCAAGAAGTTCTACAGCGTGTTGGCAAAGATTATATGGGAGAGGTAGATTACCAAAAAATGACAGATGAAGCAATTAACGGTATGTTGCTTTCTCTTGACCCGTATTCCGGATATTTTGTTGATGAAGATCTTGAATTTTTCATTGATCAAACAGATGGGGAATTCGGAGGGATAGGTGTGGAAATAATCCCTGATCAAGGTGCTATAAAAGTTATTTCACCTATTGACGATTTACCCGCCTATAAAGCAGGAATTAAAGCAGGGGATTATATAGTAGGCGTTAACGGACAATTAGTTTCTACTCTTGGCTACAACAAAGCTGTTCGTGAGATGCGGGGTGAACCTGGAACTAAGCTTAATTTGCTTGTAGTAAAAGAAGATGGTAATCAAACTACCGAAATCGATTTAGTAAGAGAAATTGTTAAGATAAAACCAATAAAATCTGATTTAGAATTAGATGATTATGGTGGAATTGGTTATATAAGAATTGTTACTTTTAACAATCAAACCATAAGTGAACTTAAAAAAGCAGTAAAAGATTTATCTAAAAAGGCCCAGCTTGAGAAGAAAGAGCTAAAAGGCTTGATTTTGGATGTAAGGAACAATCCCGGCGGGCTCCTTGACCAAGCAATAGCGGTTTGTGAATATTTCTTAGACCATGGAATAATAGTTTCAACTAAAGGAAAAAAAGACGAAGAGAACGTAGTAATTTCAGCAGGTAGATTTGTTGAAAAAGCCCCTCAAGTCCCTATGGTAGTCCTGATTAATTCCGGTTCTGCTTCGGCTTCTGAAATTGTAGCCGGGGCTTTACAAGATCATAATAGAGCAATTATTATCGGAACCACTTCTTTCGGGAAGGGATTAGTTCAGACCTTTACACAAATTAACAAAAGAGCTGCTGTAAAGTTTACTACTGCTAAATATTTCACACCCAATGGTAGATCTATAAATGGTAAAGGTATAGAACCCGATATTTTTATTGAAAATGCAAAAGTTGAATACGTCGAGAAAGAAAAAAAAGGTAGCGCATTTAATGAATCTTCAATAAAAAGTTATCTAAAGAAATATAATAATGAAGATAAAGTCGATTCTAAAGCAGGTGCTACACCGGAAAAAATTGAGGACCATAAAATGTCGGAAAAATATAAAAAAGATTATCAGTATGCTCGTGCCTACGACTTAATTCGCGGATTAATAATTAGAGACAAGAAAAGTAAATAGTGTAGTGGGTGTAGTGGAAAAACTTAAAATTCTTGTAAGAAATTATTTTATATTTTCTAATATTGGATCTTATATGGTTTTTTTAGCTTTTATCCTTTTAAAGGAGCAAAAATAAACATGATACAAAAAAAAGTAGAAGCACTTGCTCTAAAGCTCCCTTTTAGACCAGGTGTCGGAATGATGATTATTAATAAGAATAACCGGATTTTTGTAGGAAAAAGAATTGATTCTAAAACAAACGGGTGGCAAATGCCGCAAGGAGGAATTAACCTAGGTGAAACTCCAAGTGCTGCTGCTCTACGAGAAATGGCAGAAGAAATAGGTAGCAACCAAGGTAAGATAATTGCCGAAAGTAAAAAATGGTATAGCTATCGGCTGCCTCCATTCTTAGTTCACAAACTTTGGGGAGGAAAATATTGTGGTCAGAGACAGAAATGGTTTTTAATAAGGTTTACCGGCGAGGATTCGGATATAAATGTTAAGACTAAGCACCCCGAGTTTGATAGCTGGCAATGGGTAGGGGTCAATGAATTGTTAGAAAATATTATACCATTTAAATATAAATTATATTCAAAAATAATTGCCGAATTTAAAGAATTCATTAATACAGAAGATTGAATATCGTGGTAGAGCCACTGATCTACTCTCCTAAAAAACTAAATTTAGGCAAAGTGTACACTAAAATAGAAGCCCTATATAACAGTTTTCTCTAGATTACCCGATCTATTTACCTTTGCCTAGAATTCTTTTTCTTAACGTCCCTTCTAGGTGTTTTATTTAAAATATCCACGATCTGAGATTTGATTTCTAATTCTGGTTTCAACATTAAATCTTTTTTATGAGCTTTAGAATGCGCCAGTTTTTGACCTAATTCGGGCGTAGCAATTGTTGCAACCAATCCTTTTAAATGATTTTGCTTTTTTTGTACTATGCCATTATTTTGGGCTATAATTTCACCTACTTTCTCCCCTAAAACTGGAGCTAACCTAACCGAAAAAGCAAAAGCCAGAACAATAAGTGCTGGAAGCACTAACCCTCCTATAAAAATCCCTGCTGAAGCGACTGCAACTAGTCCAGCCGCCATCGTAATTTTTGCTGTCAGAGACTTAATATTATTTTTTCTCCTATTAATAGATTTAGTATCGGCAATTATTTTATTTAGGTTAATTGTTATAGCTTCTAACATTTTTTTTTGCTTAGTTTTCTCTTTATAAGCGCTAAATACTACTGAGTAGAATAATTTTGGGTCTGAATGGATAAAATTCATTATCTCTTTTCCATCACGTCCAGTTAGTAAAGATTTTAAAACTTCTTTTACATTCTTCTGTTCCGCCGGAGATAAATCACTAAAGTGAGCTGCTACTAAATCGTCTATAAAAATATCTTGGTTTTTTTCTTGAGTGTTAACTAGTTCATCACCTATTTCCTTTTTATCGGTTATAGCAATTGCAAATAAAGTCATTACTTCAGCAAAAGTTTCGTCAGTAACTACCCTATGGTTTAAATGTTTTTTTAGCCTATCAGCACATTTCTCAGCATATTCATCAAGGGTGGGCTCTTTTTTTAATCTATTGACATAATCAATAGCAAGCATGGTGGCAAGAGAAGTACTTAAATAATTACTTAAATTACTACTTAAATGGCTTTTTATCTTATTTAAAAAAGCAGAGTTATCAATATCTTTTAAAATATCTATATTATTTTTCATATACAATCTCTCTAAGCAAGACTTTTATAGATGCTTCTATGAAACCTGAGAAATTCTGCGTTGAAAGTTTTTTTATAATCGAAGGCGTCAAAGCTTGAAGCTCTCTTATCTGCACACTACTTATAACTGCCCCTAATGGTAAAATTTTGTGGATATCCTCGCTTAAATTTAAAATTTCTTCATACGACTTTCCAGTAAAATTTATATTTACTTCATATTGATGAAACGTGATCTCACTATTTTTATTTTGAATTGATGATGGATTGTCAAATACTCGAACCACTTTTGCTTTTATCGGATCGTATAAATTACGTTTTTCAGAAATAAAGTTTAAATCCCTTGATAATTCTTCTCTAATATCACAAATCTGGTTGTTAGACTTGGTAATTAACTCTTTATATTGTAAATTAATCTCAGGAATTTTTTGTTCAAACTCCATAATTGAATTAAGTTGGATAATGGAACGGTTAAATAAAATTTCTGCTTTTTCTTTTCCCTGTAAAGATTTTACTAATTGCTCCTGTAATTCAGGAATAAGGGCCCCTAGTAGAATAATAGATACAGCATATACTACCAATTTAAAGAATATTATGTTTTTAAGGTGGATAACTAATTTATCAAGCATTTATAATCCCTTTATTGTATTGCTAATAGTTAATTTAGCCGGTATCGTTATAGTAGTTAACAATTCAGTAGTATTATCATACTCTATGGAATAATTTATATGATGACCCGGAAAAATCAGCCTTAAAGAATTTACATAGCTCTGTAACACTTGTTGGACACCTGAATCATCTTTCTTATTGCTTGTATATAATATATCAACACTCAATAATGTTTTTTTATCAGTAAAATTTATCTCTTCTATAGCCCAATTAACATTAATTATTTTAATGTCAGGGCTATTTAAAGAAAAAAGTTTTTTAACAGACTCAAACGGTGTAGGTAGTTTAATACTAAGTAATGTTTGAAGATTATAGAAATTTGTTAAGTTTGAAATATTTTCCACTTCTGGGTAACGTTTTTTTATGTTACGGGATTTTTCAGAAAGTGAATAATACTTATTATTAAGCTCGAGTGTTTCTTGTTGAACCCGAAGCGCATGATATTTCAGAGAAATTAGGAAGACAATAATCCCTATTATTATTAAGAATAAAGGCTTAAACATTACCGAATTAACGGTAGTAAGTTTAGTAATTGACCTTAATAATTGATTTGAAGCTAAATATTTCTTATTTTTTATAAATAATTCTAATAATTTAGCATCTTGAAAATGCTGAGAATAGCCTTCAGCCACGAGAGGAACGGTGACATAGGTGATAATATTATAAATTTGGAATGAAGGTATTTTTTCAAAAATTTCGCATAAAACTTTATCTCCTATAAATATCAAACAAATTTTTAGTTCTAGGCTTGTTACATATGTTTTGTATTTTAAAATTTTATCGCTAATCGCCTGTTCAATTGTACCCGCTATATAAAGATCGGACTTATCGGAGGGAAAACTTATAGTTACCTCATCTAGGACATGTTTTTTATACTTGATCGCAATTCTAATTCCACTTGTTTCAGTAATCGTAGCAAAAATCTGGAAATCATTTTGAAATTTAGTGTTATGTTTTTCTGCTAAAATTGCATTAATTATTGTTTCAAACTCTAAAGATAAAAAATATATACCGTTAAATTCAAAGGAATTGTAAATCACAAATTCTAGTAACTGATTAGTAGGAATAGCATAAGGAGAAGAGGCCATGACTGTTTCCCATACTTCACCGTTAACATGGCTGGTTTCTATATTATGTACATTATAAGCAATTATATCTTCCGGTTTATAATTATCCTGAATAAATTTCTCTATGGGATTAGATTTTATTATAGATTGAAGCATAGGCATGAATTCATGCCTTAGTTCACACTCCGGTGTATCCAATAAAACCACCACTTGAAATTTTTTATAATTCTTTAAAAATGCACAGCATATTTGGACATGATCTGCTTTCTCATAAGGAACGAAAATATTGTCTATAGACTGATGTTTATAACAAGCGATAATTCTAATACCAATTTTTCCAATAAAAATTATTAATTTTTTCGCGTAAAAAAGGCGGTTGATGAGGTTATTGGCTATTTCTAATTTTGGGCTAATTTTTTCCATTTTGAATATTACCATAACATATCATCTAAATTATACCTTAAAGTATGCCTAATATCCTCTTGAGCTCAAATGCAATAAAATCCTAGAAAAAGCTTTTTAAAATAATATTGTAATTTAGCCATAAATTCTTTAATGTGCTATCCTAAAACGAAGATAAAATTTAAACATTGCCAAATAAATTCAAAAATGACAAAACTCACCACCACACAGATCCGAAACACTTTTCTAGATTATTTTATCAAAAATAACCATACTCACGTGCCGGCTAGTTCTTTAGTACCACAAAATGATCCAACCTTAATGTTTACTAATTCCGGTATGGTGCAGTTTAAAGACGTATTTACCGGTATCGATAAAAGAGATTATAGCAGGGCTACTTCAAGCCAAAAATCTGTAAGAGCCGGCGGTAAGCATAATGATCTTGATAATGTAGGTTATACAGCAAGACATCATACATTTTTTGAAATGCTCGGCAATTTTTCTTTTGGCGATTATTTTAAAGAAGAGGCTATTTATTATGCATGGAATTTACTGACCAAAGATTTTTCAATTTCTAAAGATAAGCTATATGTTACTGTGTTTCATGATGATGATGAAGCGGTCATGTACTGGAAAAAAATAGCTAACTTAGCTGATGAAAGGATAATTAGAATAGCTACAAACGATAATTTTTGGTCAATGGGAGAGACGGGACCCTGCGGACCGTGTTCTGAAATATTTTACGACCATGGAGACAAAATATTTGGTGGTCTACCCGGCACCAAAAACGCTGATGGAGATAGATATATTGAAATCTGGAATCTAGTGTTTATGCAATTTGAACAGATAAACAAGGATACTAGAATTGAATTACCGAAAAAATCTGTCGATACTGGAATGGGGCTAGAGCGAATGGCGGCAGTAATTCAGGGAGTACATGATAATTATGATATCGATTTATTCCAAGAAATAATAGGTTATACCGAATCACTGTTAAAAGTAAAAGCTAAAGGAGAGGAACTTTTTTCCTATAGAGTAATAGCAGATCACCTACGTTCGTCTGCATTCCTAATTGCCGATGGCGTTATGCCGTCTAATGAGGGGCGAGGATATGTGCTCAGAAGAATCATGCGAAGAGCAATGCGCCACGCACATCAGCTAGGAGCATCAGAACCTTTAATGTATAAATTATTGCCGAAACTTGTAGATTTGTTTGGCCATACATTTCCAGAAATAAAAAGAGCAGAAGATTTTGTTAGCAGTATTTTAAAACAGGAAGAAGAAAGATTTAAGGTTACTTTAGATAGAGGGTTAAAACTCTTAGAAGATGAGGTTAAAACCTTATCTTCTAATGCCACTTTATCTGGAGAAGTAGCGTTCAAGCTGTATGACACCTACGGATTCCCTTTAGATTTGACTCAAGATATACTAAAGAAAAAAAAGATAGCGATTGATACTGCCAGCTTTGAACAAATGATGGCAGAGCAAAAAGAACGGGCGAGGAGTGCTTGGATTGGTTCCGGAGAGTCAAAAACAGATAATATATGGTTTGATCTTTTATCTGAGTTCGGCTCTACTGAATTTCTGGGTTATTCCCTTAATAGTTCTGAAGCAAAAGTTCTCGCTTTAATTTCAAACGGTACCCGTAGTAGGCAAATATCTGAAAAAGGTAAAAAATTTACTTTAATTACTAACCAGACCCCTTTTTATGGCGAGTCTGGAGGGCAAATGGGAGATATTGGTTTTATCACCTCTCTGCATGGTAAAATCAGGGTTTTAGATACTCTAAAATATTTAGGAAAAATACATGGTCATATTTGTGAGCTTGAAGAAGGACTTGTCACCGAAAATGATGAGGTAAAACTTACCATCGATAGTTATTACCGTAAATATCTTAGAATACATCATTCTGCTACTCATCTCCTGCACGCGGTACTTAGAAGTGTTTTGGGTAATCATATTACTCAAAAGGGATCACTAGTAGCTCATGATAGACTAAGGTTCGATATTAGCCACCCAAATAGCTTAACCTTAGCTGAAATCAATCTGATTGAAGATAAAGTAAACCAGATTATAGCAAATAATTTACTCGTACATACCAAATTAATGTCTACTAACTCTGCTATAGAGTCCGGTGCTATGGCATTATTTGGCGAAAAATATGAAAATGAAGTAAGAGTAGTTTCAATAGGTAATGAGGATGATAAAAATAATCCTTATTCTTTTGAACTATGCGGTGGAACACACGTGTCTAGAACCGGTGATATCGGGATATTTAAAATAGTAAATGAGAGTGCAATTGCTGCGGGTGTTAGAAGAATTGAAGCTGTTTGTGGCAGTTATGCTCTTTCTTTTATTCGAGAAAATGAAAAATTATTGGCTATTATTATAAATAACCTTAAAACTAATAAGCAAGATGTAGTACAGAAATTGGATTCTCTTATCCATAGTAAAAAAGAGCTGGAAAAGGATTTAGAAAAAAAACAGTTAGAAACTTTATCCTTAACTGCAGAGGAAATTAATAAAATTGCTAAAGATCTAAATGATATTAGATTAATATATAAGGAAATTGATAATGTTACATCTAAGATACTGCGTATGGCAATACAAGATATAATAAAAAATCATAATAATCTGGTTGTGGTATATGCTAGTAAATTAGAGGGCAAATTATCGGTATTAGTCGGGGTTTCTAAAAATATAACGTCTAAGTATAATGCCGGTAATATTGTAAAAAAATTAGCTAATTTTATTGGGGGAAGCGGAGGTGGACAGGTTGACCTCGCACAAGCAGGCGGCGGAGATATTCAAAAACTTGCAGTACTTGAAAAAGAACTATCTAATTTTCTATAGAAGAAAAACAGAAGCTCTCTTATAAAGAAGAAAGATAGAAAGCTTACTTACTATCCGGTAGGTTATGAACATAGCTGTCCTCTGTTTCTGTGCCATGTTCTTCACTTAGAATATTAATAGCAGAACCAGAAGTAGCTAAATCAGCAGGCGCAAGGTTTGTTATCGGAACCACAGGTATGAGTACAATAACTAGAGCACTATTTATTAAGTTAACTTCCCCACCATGAGGGTTAGTAACCGGAACTGGAACAACCGGAGTAATCCCAGCATTCTCACTTGTGAGTTCATTAAAGTCAATGTCATAGGGCAATATTTCTTTAATTTACTTAATATCTAAAGGTTTAAAAAATTTTCTAATCGTGTTACTTACAGTTGTATAACATGCATTGTAAACTGGATCAAATAAAAATTTGAGAAGACAAGCTATTGTTGATTATTGGCTTCTTCTTCAGGAGCCTGCGGTGTTTCTGTATTTGCTTTCTCAGTATTTCCTTCAAGAGCAGCTTGTTCTTCTTTTGTCCCTAAAGCATATACACATAATTCCTCTAAAGAAACACCATTTTTTTCTGCTAATTCCTGAAGCTGACTGACAGCGTCCATAACATCACCTGGTATCATTCCACCACGTTGCTTTGAGAGCCAGTCTGCTTGAAAATGCAACGGATGATGTGAATGTTCAGGCTTCCCAATAAAAATAGTAAATGGGGATAATTGCCCACCGAAATCGCAATTAATTGTAAATTTTTTCATTTTAAAACACTCATGCCTATAATAATTTTACAAACTACTAACATTTATTTAAGTTTAGTCTAAAAAAATGATAAATTAAACAATTTTGAATCAAACCAGATTAAGATTTTTTTATAACAGGCTTTCTAACTTAATTATACCTCTTGAAATTTCCATAGTTTTTTATACAAACCTTTATGGTTATGCAGTAGTTCCTGGTGAGTACCTTCTTCAATAATTTTACCTTTCTCCATAATAAGGATTCTATCCATATGCTTTAAAGTAGACAGCCTATGAGCAATGGCAATAACTGTTTTCTCTTGGCTTTCAATAAGAAAATTAAGACTATCCTGAATTAATTTTTCAGTATGGCTATCAAGTGAGGAAGTAGCTTCATCTAGAATCAGTATAGGAGCATCTTTTAAAATAGCTCTAGCAATAGAGATGCGCTGCCTTTGCCCACCTGAAAGCTTTACTCCCCTTTCTCCTACATAAGTTTGGTACTGGTTTGGCAATCCTACAATAAACTCATGAATATGAGCAGCTTTACTTGCAGCTATAACTTCTTCATCGCTAGCATTTAGTCTGCCATATCTTATATTTTCTAAAATCGATCTATGAAATAACATTGTATCTTGAGGAATAACTGCAATATTTTCCCGAAGTGAATCTTGGCTTATATCATTAATATTTTGTCCATCGATAAGTATTTGGCCTTTTGTCACTTTAAAATATTTAAGCAATAAATTTACTAGAGAGGATTTACCCGCCCCTGAATAACCCACTAAACCTATTTTTTCCCCGGGTTTTATTACTAAATTAAGGTTTTTAAAGACCTTTTCCTCTTCGCTATAACCAAAACTGACCTCCTGAAATTCTATCTGCGGTCTATTAATCCTCAAAGACTTAGCATTGGGCTGGTCAACATCAATTTGAGGAGCATACAAAAAATTGATTGAACTTTGTAAATCTCCAATAATACGGACAAAATTCTGCATTGATTGAGTTATTCTCCAGGTTTCATCTATTATCACTACCGAAATAGAAAAAACAAAAGCAAAATCTCCAACACTAATTAGCCCATTTTGGCGTAAATGTACCATATAAAATATAAAAAATGTTGTCATTATCAGAAAGAATGCCCCACTAACTACATTGCTAATAAAAGCATACTTGTAAAGGAGAATTTGTTTTGGAACGAATTCGGTTGATATTTTGTCATCTAATTTCTTTAGTTCTATTTTTCTAGTGGCAAAAGATAAAACTGCAATAATATTGCTAATCTTGTCTGAAATCTGACCAATTAGAGAATGTTTTACTTCTGTTTCAGCAAAAGCAGCCTGATTCAATTTGACCGAAACCTTGTACATAATAGGAAAGTATAAAACACTCCAAGCGCAAAGGAATAAGCTAAGGTTTGGGTGAATCATAGCAAGAACAAAAAAGCTAATAATAACTTTTAGAATTTGTTGAAATAAACCATGGTGCATTTCAGCCCAAAAATGATCATAACCATCTAAAATACCTTTAATTTTACTGCTTATGGCACCTGTAAAGTTATTTTGGAAGAAACTATAAGAATGGTGCTGTACATAATCATATGATTTTAACAATAATGACCTTCTAACTTGAGGCTCTGCAATCCATTCTAAAATATTGCTTATCCTCCATGCAGCTTCCATAACTACTTGTGAAAGGATAAAAACAGTAATCGGGAAAATAATATCGCTGTAGTTTATGCTGCGCTCTACTGACATTAAGTCAATAAATAGCTTGACTGCATAATGATAGGCAAACGGGAAAATAGCCTCTATTACAGGAGCTATAAGCATTCCTGCATAATACCATTTATAAGGTTTTATATGTTGCCAAAAAAAGGAAATAATAGATAGGTTTTTCATATTGTTATTTTATACCTAACTTTAAGCCGACTATTCCTATTAAAATCATTCCAACAAAAATTATATTCTTAACCGAAATTGGATCTTTAAGTATAAATAAACCATAAGTAAATACTCCTATTATTCCAATACCAGTCCACACTGCGTAAGCTATGCTCATTGGAATGGTTCTAGTCGCTAATCCTAAAAAAATTACGCTAAGAGTCATGGAAATTATTACTAAAACCAAAGGAAGAGTAATTTTAAACCCATCGCAATATTTTATCCCTACTGCCCAGAATATTTCAAATATCCCTGCTATAAAAAGGTAAAACCAAGCCATATTTTCAACCTATTCATAAGCTTTATGATATAAAGATAAGTAATATTATTAGTATATGAAATTATTGTTAAACACCTTACTTTTCATGGAGTTTAAAAATTTAAACTGCACGAAGAAAGCCACAAAAAAAAGCGGAATAAGGTACAATTTTTATTAGCTTACTAAAGTAACCTAGGCGTTTACTTACTCTAGCAGATATGACCTATTATGCTAATCGAATTAAGTCTTCAAGTGAGTAATAACTGAACTTAAGTAATTTGGGGTTAATATTTTGCACTACAGCTTTATATTGCTTCTATACTTTCTGTTTGGTCCCCAAATTATTAATTGTAGAATACTTTGAGCTTATAAAAGCTCAGAAAAAAGTATAGTCGTTACTTTGCAGCTAAACCTTTTTTTGCTTGTTCTACAATATGTGCAAAACTATCAGCATTATTTACGGCAAGCTCAGCTAGCATTTTGCGATCAACAACAATCCCAGACTTATTTAATCCATTGATAAAAGTAGAATAAACCATTCCATGCTCTCTTACCGCTGCATTAATTCTTTGGATCCAGAGACCTCTAAAATCGCGCTTACGATTTCTACGATCCCTATATGCATATTGCAATCCTTTTTCTACTTTCTCAATCGCTATTCTAAAGCAATTCTTTGCCCTGCCTCTATATCCTTTAGCAAGTTTGATTATTTTTTTGTGGCGATTTTTAGATACTATTCCTGCTTTTGCACGTGTCATAATTTCACTCTCATTTTTTTAATTAGTCCCATTAGGAAGGAAAATTTTTACTAATCTCTTCGCATCTTCATCACAAAGTATTGTAGTTCCTCTCTGATTGCGAAGCTGAGCTTTTGTACGACGTCTCATAAAGTGCTGTTTACCGGCCTGACTAGCTCTTACCTTACCGGTTGCAGTAAGCTTGAAGCGTTTTTTTGCACCCGAATGCGTTTTCATTTTAGGCATATTAATACTCTCTTTGGCATTTAAAAAACAAACAGCAAATTAGGCATACCAGGGCCATATTGCTGAGAAAGACATTATAGTTAATGTGTATATTTTTTTCAAGCCTTTAATTATAAAACTAAAAAAAAGATTTTACTACTTAAAGGCTTGACTATAGGAGCTTACAAAATTATTTAGAAGCAGATCCTTTCTTGCCATGATGATGCTCATGACCTTTTTCATGCTCTTTACCATGATCTTCGCTAGTTTTGCTGTGCTCTTCATGAACTTTTTTGTGGCTTTCTTCCACTACAACATCAGATCCTTGAGAACCTGTGTTTGCAAAAGCAACTTTTGATACTGCAAGAATGCTAAGTAACAATGCTAATTTTCTAACCATAACAATTTCTCCTTGTATAATAATAAAATATTTTATTGATATTAACTTTAAATTATTAATAAATGATGTAACAATTAACTTTTATTGCTTTATTTAAGTTCTATATGCTGTTGTTATTTTTATTTTAGTTTTTGTGCTCTGTATTAATACTAGAGCCCCTAACTATAACGTCTAAAAAAACAACAGTATGATTAAGGATCATTACTATATTTTTAGCATATAGAACTTATTTATAACTTAGAAAGCTTAGTGGAAAAATTATTATTTTTTGCTTCCTTTTCCTTTTTCATTCATCTCTTTGTCTGCAGTTACTTCATCCTGCATAACAGCTGAATCTTTGCTAACTTCAGTAACAGGCGCAGTTTCAGCTGAACCTTTATCAGAACCTGCTGCAAATGCAACTTTTGACAAAGCAAATACACTAACTAGAATAACAAGTAATCTTAACATTTTAAACTCCTTAAATAAATTAAATTGGTGTACACACTATAGCACTTTTTTAGAAAAGTTAAACTAGATTTTAAAGTTTACTCCTTTCAGAGAATTACAAATTTTATAAATTTTACTTTTCTTGTAATGTTTGTGGTATTTTTGAAACAATTGTTGGGTAATATCTTTTGCGTGCTTGCCTAAGATAAGTAAATTTTTAATTTCTGCAGTTATTTCTTCATCGGAAGGTCCTAGTAATTTTTTACCAGAAACCAATAATACTATTTCTCCTTTAGGTAACTCTTGGCTGTAGTATTTTATTAAACTCTCTATATCAGCCGTTCTTGAGTCTTGAAATAATTTAGTTAATTCTCTAGAAACATTAGCTTGCCGATTCCCTAAGATTTTTAATGCAGATCGCAGTGAATTCACTATTCTGCTTGACCTATCAAAAAAGATAAGGGTTGCATCGACCTCTGCCAATTCTAAAAAAACTTTTTCTCTTCCTATATCCGTTTTGGGAAGGAACCCAGCAAATATAAATCGGTCAGATGGTAAACCCGAAAGAGTTAACGCTGCTATCGGAGCAGAAACACCCGGTACTATATCAATAAAATACCCCTTTTCTTTTAGCTCCTTGACCAATTTATATCCGGGATCAGAAATTAATGGAGTTCCGGCATCAGAAATTAAAGAAACAACCTTTCCAGCTTCTATATTTTTTATTATGTATTTACGAGTTGCCTCATCACTTTTGTCATTATAGGTAGAAAGAGAACCGGCAATGTTATGTTTTACTAGTAATTTTGCAGAGATTCTGGTATCTTCACAAAAAATAATGTCAGAGTTCTTTAGGGTCTCAATTGCACGGATGGTAATGTCATTTAAGTTACCGATTGGAGTTGAGACTATATAAAGTCCAGGTCTAGAATTCATATTAAATCGAATGGTCTTAAAATTTAGGGATATAACATGATCAACATAAAACAAAAATTTACAAAATTCATCATTTCTTTTTGTTTTCTATTGGCTCTTAGTGCTTGTGAATCTAGTAGCAATAATAATAAAAATAGTAGAAAAAGCTTATCAAGTAATATAGTTACTGAGATTGCACTTTTACTACCATTATCAGGCGAAAATGAATTACTAGGAAAACAATACGCCGGAATGATAAAAATGGGATTAGGAGACGGTGCTAAAACAAAGATTAAAGTAACTTCTTATGACTGTTCAGATGAAATCAAGTTGAAAGAATCTATCAAAAGAATATTAGAGCAAAAAATTAAAATCGTAATTGGGCCGATATATTCTAAAGATACGAAGATTCTCTCTGCAGCAATCAAAGATAAAGACGTAATTGCTCTTTCTCTTTCAAATGACCCAACATTAGCTGATAATAATATGTTTGTTTTTGGTCATGCTCCTATGAGACAAATCGAACAAATTACTACTTATCTAATAAATAACGAATATAAAAATTATGTAATTTTATTACCCACCGGTAGACACACCCAAATTGTTAGCAAAATCATTCAGAATATTATAGCAAATAAAGAGGCAACACTTAGTAGAATGGAATTTTATAACAATACTGATGAAGATATAGAGAAAGCAGTTAATATTGTTTCTGATACTGTAAGTAATTTAAATGAACAGGATGAAATTCTAAAAAGGCCGGTAGTTATAGTAGGTGATGATCCGGAAAATTTAAGAAGGATATATCAATTTGCAAAAAATTTTAATTTAGATAAAAAAGCTGTTATCGCCGGCGATAACAGAATAGATGTAGTTGAGGATAAACAATTTGAAATTATTTATACCGGATCAATTGCCTTGGAAAACGGTAATATAAAGCAGAGAGCTACGACTTTAGGCGTAAATTACTTTTCATTTATGCATGCTCTTGCTTATGATGCTGGCAAGATAATTGCGAGTAACATAATAGGCAATTACAACAAGGAAGATTTTTTAACCAGATTAAAAAACTCCAAAAAGTTTTCAGGAATATCGGGCAAAATACATTTTGTAGATTCTATAGCCCAGCGTGAATACGAAATTATTAAAAAGCAGAATGGAATATACACTCTACAAGATAACTATCTGAAAGCAGAAATAGAGGAAAAGGTGTTATCAATTCCTAATAATTAATTCTAGCTGGGAGTGGTGACAAGAAGTAAGATTAACCTTGGTTTTTATAGGGGAAAGATCAGATTCACATAATTAATGACTTTTTTTGAACTTATCCCTATATTTAAGAAATCAAAATAAATTATACCGTTACTAATGCTTAGATCTTTAATCCTTGCAGCTAAGCTAAGTTTAGCTCTTGCAATTTTTGGAATAATAGTTGTAATTGCTATTATATGGCATTTTAGCCAAGATCTGCCCGATTATTCACAATTAAAAGAATATCATCCTCCCTGTGTAACTAGAATCTATTCCGCAGATGGAAAATTGATTGAAGAATATGCAAAAGAGAAGAGAATTTTTGTTCCGATAAATAGTGTACCTAAATCTCTTGTACAAGCCTTTATAGCAGCTGAAGATAAAAATTTTTATAATCACCCCGGTATTGATATATTTAGTATTATTAGAGCGGCATTTGCAAATGTTTCCCATGTTATTAACGGTACTAGATTTGAAGGCGGATCAACCATTACTCAGCAAGTTGTAAAAAACTTTCTATTAACTTCTGAAAGATCAATTGAAAGGAAAGTTAAAGAAGCGATACTTTCTTACATGATTTCCGATGTTTTGTCCAAAGACCAAATTCTCGAGTTATATTTAAATCAGCTTTTTTTGGGAAAAGGATATGGGGTAGCAGCTGCAGCTCTTGGTTATTTTAACAAGTCAGTAGAAGAATTATCTATAGCTGAATCTGCTTTTTTGGCATCACTTCCGAAAGCTCCATCGCAATACGGTTCTGAGAAAAATTACGAAAGAGCACTCGCTCGAAGAAATTACGTAATCGGACGTATGTATGATGATGGATATATTACTGAAAAAGAAGCAAGAGATTCAATAAATGAACCGCTAAAACTCGTTAAACAAGATAAAGTTCAGACTCTAGATGCAGATTATTACGCCGAACAAGTGCGATCGGAAGTAATAGGCATGTTTGGTGAAGAATATTTCTATACGGCAGGTTTAACCATTATCAGTTGTATAGATTCCAAGTTACAGGAAAGCGCAGCTAATGCTTTGCGTTTCGGTATTAAGGCCTATGATATGAAAAGAGGTTACCGAGGGCCTCTTAGGAATATCTCTTTAACTAATTGGCAAAAAGAGTTAGAAGCTCTTCCAAGGCCGGTTGGCTTAAGGCATTACAAACTCGCAGTGGTATTAAACGTGGAGAGCACGCGGGCGAAAATAGGATTAAGTGACGGTAAAACAGCGTTTATTAAGCTTTCGGATATGGCTTGGACAAAAACAAATCTGAATTCAGTAAAAGATTTACTTAAAAATGGTGATGTTATAGTAGTCGAAAAAATAGCAAATGATTATAAACTACAACAGATCCCTGAAGTTAATGGCGGTATAATGGTAGTTGAACCTTATACGGGAAGAGTCCTTGCAGCAGAAGGCGGTTATGATTACGATATAAGTAAATTTGATAGAACTATCCAAGCAAAAAGGCAACCCGGTTCTTTGATTAAGCCCTTTGTTTATTTAGCAGCTCTCGAAAATGGCGCTAAACCTAATGATTTATTTCCTGATTCTCCTATTGAAATTTATCAAGGTACTGGAATGCCAATCTGGAAACCTAAAAATTGGGACAACAAATTTATGGGAACAATGACCCTGCGAAAAGGATTAGAAAAATCTCGTAACAGTATTACTGTCAGAGTGGGACAAATAGCAGGTCTTAGAAAAATTGCTGAAACCTTTAAAAGGTTTGGTATTAACGATAACCCATCACCAAAAATCCCTTCAATTGTTCTTGGGGCATTAGAGACTACTCTTGAGCGGATGACTATGGCCTATAGCATTATTGCTAATAAGGGACGAAAAGTTACACCGCATTATATTGAATTAATTAAGGATAGAAAGGGAAATGTCCTCTACCGTAGGGATTATACAGAATGTATTGAATGCAAGGAATATAAACGTGATGAAACCGGGAATGCTTTATTGCCAGTAATCCCGGTATCATCAGGACCTATAATTACTGATGACGCAACAGATTATCAAATTACTTCTATTTTGATGGGGGCAATTCAAAGAGGGACCGGGCAAGCAGCAAAAATCATTCCTAAAGTTATAGCCGGTAAAACCGGTACAAGTAACGAGGGAAAAGACACCTGGTTTGTAGGATTTACTCCACGAATGGTAGTAGGTACTTATATCGGTTATGATACACCACGAAGTCTCGGTAAAAGCGCAACTGGTGCCACTATTGTACTTCCAGTATTTATAAATTTTATGAATAACGGATATAAAGATATTGAATCTGTTGATTTTGAGGTACCAAAATCAATTAATTTAATTCCTATAGACTATGATACCGGTAAACCTTCAACAGAAAAAGGGGCAATTATAGAAGCTTTTAAAGCAAATTATTATGATAAGGAATTAAGGAGTTTTGAAAGTAAACCACAAGTAGAAGATTTGTTCGATCCTTTCTCAAAAATCCAGGATAATATTATATTACAAAAAGAAGATCCTTCAGATGAAATATATTAACCTCTAATTACACTTTAGTGCTTAGCTTTTAACAACACGTAACACAGCTAATTTGCAAACTGATTTCATAAATACCCATTATAGGCCTAAAAATTCTTTCCTTGCTTTTCTAGTAGGAAATAGCGTTTTTAGAAAAAAGCAGTCTTTTTCTTCTTCTATAAATGGAACAGCATATACTTCTTCTAATACACGGACATATAAAATTTTCTGCTCAGGATATTTTAGTTCATTAGGATGTTTTCTAATATCTAATATATTCCCTTCGGAAATAGCTTGAATTATTTCTTCAAAACCAATCCCTCTCGTTTCTAGCAGTTGAGAGTTTTTCTCGTAGTTGTATTTAAAATTCATCCTACTAATAATAATTAAATCTTAGAGGCATCATGGTGAATTAGCATATTAATATAAGTTTGGTATGCTAAACCCATTTTTGAAGCTTTAATTTTAATCGCTTCAAGATCATGATTTGCAACTCTTATAGTAATAGATTTTTTGCTTTTTAAGTGCTTAGTAGCAGCTATCTTTAAATTATCTACTAACGATTTAGTCTTTATACTTTTTTGAGCATTAAAACTATCTTCAATATCTTGTTCATATTTATCTAATATTGTATTCATTATTTGGTATACCGGTTAATTATTGATTAGTACAATTTACCATATTTGTACATACTATGTCAATACTTATTAATAAATTAATTTAACAAAACCTTAAAAAATCAATAGTTAGATGTAATAAATTCTACGATTAATTAACAACCTATTATAAGCGTTTTTACCTCATTACTCCTATTATATATTACTTTATCAGAAGCAGGGCTCTTATCAGTATTAATGGAGTCTTGATCCTTTCTCAAAAATTCCAGATAATATTATATTACAAAAAAAAGATCCTTCAGATGAAATATATTAACCTCTAGTTATAATAATTAAAGTTGGTATGTTAAATATGATGTTTCAATTCAAGTAAATAAGCAACCACGATAAAAAATAAATAAAAAACTTCATCGATAGACTTAATAATTGGAATTCTTGGAAGCATTGGGAAAAAGATATAAATGTTTTTGCTATTAGATTTTAACTCCGAAGAATCTTTTGATTTTTAGCTTATCTTCTGCAGATAAGTTTGATTTGAATTGGTATATTTCTTTTTTATTATAACTTTCCGGTCTAAATTTAAATGTTTTATTAATTGTTTTTATTGTTGCTATCTGATCAGGATCAGATCCTTTAGGAAAACTAAATTCTACTACTTTATCTCCATTTCTTAGTCCGGATTTATAAGCATTACTGCTAGGATTGATATTACGTATAACTTGGTTCCTTAAGATTTCATCTCTATCAAAACCACGCTCATACGGGCCCATTTTTATTTTTTCTAAAGGTAAAATAGAAACAGTAGAAGTTAAATCAATTGTTTTTCCTTGATCTATAAATCTAACAATTTCGTGTTTAATACCTTGAAATATATAGTTTTTAGCAATTTCTTTAAAAGATTTTACAGAAAACGGTTGTTGTTCTGCGATTTTAAATAGCTCTAATATAATATTATCCACAGATTTTGTATCATCATGAAGTTTAATAAGTGTATTTAGGTAAACAGCAAAAACAAAACCACGAGCATACGGAAGCTTTCGTACATCTTCATTTTTCCAGTAACTATTTTTTATCTTGCTATTAGGTTCATTTATCACAGGAGATAAGTAGTAATTTCTCAATATTTGATTGCATTCCTCAATAAATTCTTCAAGCGAGATCCCCCCAGAACGCAATGCTAGAACCCTTGAATAGTAATCAGTAAATCCTTCACTCCACCAATAATCTGAACTATCCGGCTGATTATTACTTATTTTACCGCCTATCCAATTATGTAAATGCTCATGGGCGAAAAGAATATAATAATCCGAATGCTTCATGCCTTTTGGTAAATAAGCTGTGAAACTATCGTATAACCTGGTTCCTCCCATTGAATTTGGGGCATTGCCTTCAATTAAACTTATAGCATAGTAAGGAAAATCATGATCATTAAAGAACAACCTTTGAGTTTTAACAATCTCTTGGAGCGAAGAAACAATTGAACTATCTTTAATGTCAAAAGACCCATAGAGCGACAAGAACACCGGATTATTTTTATCAGCAATCTGATACATACGTAAGTTTCCTGCTACATAAATTGCATGTAGTAATTCCTGAGGTTTTGCTCTGAAATTGAGAAACTTAGAAGTACCATACGATGAAATCGTCTTCCATTTAGTCGGCATCTCTTTCCATTCTATGCAAAAAGGTATTTCATCTATATCTCTTGCATTCCGTGGTACGGCGAATATTCCATAGCCAACACTATGTATTAAATCTTTACGTATTATTGCTTCATGGACTTCGGCCGGATCACCATTTTTTTGATGAACCTCATAATTTATAATAACTCTATCAGTTGGCTTGGATATTGCTATGATAATCTGACTACAAAGTTCATTATCTGAGATTATGCGATAGCTAAAATTATCTACCTTAACCTGTTTCATCTGCTCTACATATTCACCGCTAGCCCATCTGCATGGTAAATCAACAATTAATTGATCCCTTATATCCCCTCTAATTTCTGCCGTTACTTTTATTGCGGGTACTTTATTTCCCAATAAAGGAGTAATAGTATAATAAATTGAGGAATAGTTATTAGCAAAAATAACATTTGATGGGATAATACTAGATAAGAAAATAATTATAATGCAGCTATTAAATTTATTCATATGTAAGATATGAATAAGCCATGTTCATTAAGTAGAGCACAGGTTTCTACAGGTTTTACAATTATTACTCCTGATTTTTGAATAGCAAGACCATTATAGCCATGTTTCGCAAGGTAAAATATAGTATCTGGGCCAATTGTCGGCAGATCAAGACGCATATCCTGAGTTAGCTTGGCCATCTTAACCAGAATCCCACCTCTTTCAGTTTTCCTGAGTAATTCGCAGCGTCTAATTAGCGCATCAGTTCCTTCCGCTGCTTCAATACCAAGTACATAACCATCTGCAACAATAACTGACTGTCCAATATCAAGATTACTTAAAGATTTAATAACTTCCATGCCAAGTTCAATATCTATTTGATCTTGTTTGGAAGGCAATTTATCACTTATATATAATTTTTCATAAGTCCCAAGTGCTAGTAAAGTTTTAGGAGAAATAATCTTGAAACCTTTCGATTCAATAAAATCAGAAATTATCTTTAATATATTATCATCGCCTAAAAATTTTTCCTTTAAAATTTTAGCTATTAAAATAGAGCCTATTTTGTCTACTTTAATTGATTTTAAATCAGGTCTTGTTATACCGCCGATGATAATAATCTCTTTTACATTATTTTCTGCAAAATACTCAAGAAGTGCTCCAACCACTCCTATCGGAAACTGCTTAAATTGATATTTATTAATGTGTAAGATATCAGTTTCCCCTTCCAAAGCAGCAATATAAACCTTGCCTCCTTGTTTTAAGTGTAAATCTGCAATCTCAGTGGGCAGGAGGCCACTTCCAGCAATAATCCCTAAGCTATCAGCTAAGCCCTTATCCTTTTTATTTAAAACCACAAAAGCTCCTGTTTTTATCAGCAAGAAGAAAGTCTGTTATTTCTTGCACAATTTTATTATCGGGATAATTCTTCTTAGCAAGTTCAATACGCCTAGTAAAAACGTTTTCAGAATTTTCATCAAATATTTCCTTTACCACTTTGCTAGCTTCCAACGATTGCTGCTTATCAAACCCACGCCTATTCATCCCAACCAAATTAAGGCCTTCAAGATGAGCTCTATCACTTGTTGCAAGACCATAAGGAACTAGGTCTCTTACTACCGCAGATACCCCCCCTATCATGGTATGAGGACCAACTCTAACGAACTGCTGCACAGCTGATAAACCTCCGATAATTGCAAAGTCACCTACATTAACATGTCCGGCAAGACTAACATAATTAGCAAAAATTACATTATTGCCTACAGTACAGTTATGGGCAATGTGCACTCCTACCATGAATAAGCAATTATTGCCAATGGTAGTACGCATTGAACCGTCCTCTGTTCCATGCTGAATCGTTACGTATTCCCGAATCGTATTGTTTTTACCAATAATAATTTCTGAATCTTCACCCTGATATTTCAAGGTCTGCGGATAGCATAAGGAAGCAAATGGATAAATAACCGTACCTTCACCAATTGTAACTCTGCCTTCAATAATCACATGTGACTTTATCTCTACGTTATCTCCGATAATAGCCTTATCGCCAATAATTGAAAAGGGTCCTATTTTTACGTTGTTCCCAATTTTAGCCTTTTTACTAACAATGGCACTTTTATGAATCATCTTGTTTATCCTTTATTTTTATCTCTTACCATTGCAGTAAAAACTGCTTCTGACGCAATTTTACCGTCAACTTCTGACCGGGCTTTGAATTTCCACACAGGACCACGGTTTTGAATTATGCTAGAATACATAACTAGGCAATCCCCCGGTTCTACTATTTTTCTAAATTTTGATTCCTCAATAGACATAAAAAATACCTCTTTATCTTTAGTACTTTCCATTGATTTAGCAACTAATACCGCTGATAATTGTGCCATTGCTTCAACAATTAAGACTCCCGGCATTATCGGCCTGCTAGGAAAATGACCGGTAAATTGGGGTTCATTAAAAGTTACATTTTTAATACCGATGATAGATTCTCCTAAAATTATTTCTTTTATTCTGTCTACCAGTAAAAAAGGATACCTATGAGGTATGATTGACATTATTTGGTTAATATCCATTGATGTATCTTCTTGGGCACTCATTTCTTTCTTTCATTAATTAATTTTTTTAAAATTATAGTTTGTCTATGCCAGTCCTTTATCGGAACAGCAGGGGTTCCTCCCATAATCCCTGATTCCTTTATATCCTGAATTACCCCACCTTGACCAGCAATTTGTACATTATCAGTAATGGTAATATGTCCTGCAACACCCACCTGCCCCCCAAGCGCACAATAAGAACCTACCACACTACTACCAGCAACACCTACTTGGGCTACTATAATTGTACCTTTTTTAATGTGAACATTATGACCTATCTGCACTAAATTATCTATCCTGCATAAATCCTCAATTATAGTATTATTCATCGAACCTCGATCAATAGTTGTGTTAGCACCGATTTCAACATTATTACCTATTATCACCGATCCCGTATGATATATTTTTTTATGTACCCCTTGGTGAGTAGCGAAACCGAAACCGTCCTGTCCGATTCTAGCACCGGGTAGGATTACTACATCATCACCTATTATTGCATAAGAAATAGATACATTTGAATCAATTCGGGCTCGATCACCGATTCGAACACCGTAGTCAATAAAACTACCGGCTTCAATTATACAACCATCTCCTATCTCAACATTTTCCTCTATTACAACATTATGAGCTATATAACAATTTTTACCAATTTTAGCAGATTTAGCTATAAATGCAGAAGGTGCTACCCATTCTTTCAACTTTTTTGCTGGAGTATAAAATAAATCAACTAACAAAGCATAAGCATAATAAGGATTTGGTACTCGGAGTAGAATAGGAATGATTTTAGATTCTAACTCGAAATTTAAAGGCACAAGACATACAGTTGCTTGGCATACTTTAAGCTCAGCTACATATTTTTTATTACTTAAAAATGTTAAATCCCCGTTCCTTGCGTCTTTTAAAGATTTTATGTTATGTATCAAGATATCATTTTGATCATGGGCAATATTTGCACCAATGATAGAAGCAATTTGACCTAATTTAAATGGTCCTAGATTCTGACAGAAGCGATTTTTAGACACTATAATAACCTTATGATATGTAAATTTGTGATAAGAATACTAGAAGCAAAATCCTAGTAAATAAAATAAATATTATTTTATGTTGCAAATTTAAAATGGTAAATTTTTTGGATATTTATTGCTTATATTTTATTATAAAGATAATTCCAATAATAGCAGTATAATAAGTGATATTAACAGTCATACGCAACAACATTCCCATATCTGCCGGCAACTTATACCTAGATGATAAATATAAACCGGGACTGATTAAATATAATAATATCAGCTTAAATAATATATAAACCTGCTGCATGTTTCAAAATCGTTTATAAATAATAATAGTGAAAGTTCTAGTTAAGGATATTAACCTCCCAGTAGGTTTGCCCAAGAGTAGGGGTAATAAAATGAAATAAAGCCGTATTATCAACTCTGCGTAGGGGTTGGCCGATAGCTGTAAGTATAGCCATAATTATACCACCGTGCGCTACAAACAATATATTCTGATAAAGGGACAAATGGTAGTTAGTAGCTTTCAATGTTCTACTTACAAACGCAGAAAAAGTTTCTGCACCAGCCGGTACTATATCCTCTTTCCACCATTTTTCTGGTTCAAAAGGAGTGTTTTTGTAAGAACGATCCCCTTTTACTTTTCCTTCCATACTACCCCAGCAGAATTCCTGTAAGTCATTATCGATGAAGATTGGTTGACGAATTTTATTACCTATTATTTCTGCTGTTTTGTAAGCTCTTTTAAGTGGTGAGGTAACAATTGTATCAATTGGTAAACCTTGAATTTTTTCTGCTACCGTTCTCGCTTGTAAGACACCGGTTTTATTCAATGGAATGTCTGACTGGCCCATAATTTTCTGCTGTTTGTTCCAGTCAGTCTCTCCATGACGCAAAAAATAAAAAGACTTTTGTATAAAAGGCATTTTAATTACTGCTTAAAAACTTATATCATTAATATAACTTTCTCTTTCGAAATATTTTAATATTATAATATATAAAACCTAAGCACAACTACTTCTACCTAGAACCGTAATTCCAATTAATTGAAGTATTTTCTCTCAGTTATATTTTCATCTTCCTTCATTGGTTTGTTTTTCCATTTTTTAGCTACTTCCCTTTTCTCACCTTTAGAAATTGGTGCTGGCATAACGTTTTTAGGAGTACCGGCTTTTTCACTTACTTGAGATTCTTTTTTAGGTTTCTCAGGCGGCAAGCCATCAGCATTTTTTATAGTTAATTTTGCTTTACCACGGTCAAAACCAATAAGTTTTACTTTAACTTTTTGTCCTTCTTTCAAAGAAGCTGTAACTGAATCTACTCTTTCATGCGAAATTTCGCTAATATGAACAAATCCATCTCTATTACCGGAATAATTGACAAAAGCTCCGGCTTCTAAAATTTTTACTACGGTACCTTCAAAAACATCTCCTATTTCAGGATCAACTGCAATTGCTTTTACTCTAACGATTGCAGCATCTAATTTATCCCTACCGATCGCCGATATGGAAACCAGACCTTCATCGGTAATGTCAATTTTAGCGCCTGTTGTTTCGCAGATTTCTCTAATAATTTTCCCCCCGGGGCCAATTATTTCTCTAATTTTCTCCTTATTTACCTTAAAGGATTCTATCATTGGAGCATTCTGACTTACTAAGTTATTAGTAGCTATTGCTTTAGACATTTCACCTAAAATATGAATACGCCCTGCCTTTGCTTGTTCTAGAGCTTTTTCCATTATTTCAAAAGTAATACCCCTAACTTTAATATCCATTTGTAAGGCAGTGATACCATCTTTGCTACCAGCAACTTTAAAATCCATATCTCCTAAATGATCTTCATCAGCAATAATATCTGATAAAACTATGAAATTATCTCCTTCTTTAATAAGACCCATAGCAATACCAGAAATTGGTGCGATCATGGGGATTCCTGCATCCATCATAGACATTGAACCACCACAAACCGTTGCCATTGAAGAGGAACCGTTAGACTCAGTAATTTCAGATACTATTCGTATGGTGTAAGGAAACTCAGTTCTTGATGGCAAAGCTCTTTTTAATGCCCTCCAAGCGAGTTTTCCATGACCTACTTCCCTTCTACTTGGTGCTTTGAGAGGTGATGCGTCCCCGACACAATATGGGGGGAACAAGTAATTTAATAAGAAATATTCTTTATATTCCCCTTCCAAAGCATCAACAATTTGTTCATCCTGACCTGTCCCAAGAGTTGTTATTACTAACCCTTGGGTCTCCCCTCTTGTAAATAAAGCAGACCCATGGGTACTTGAAAATAAGGAAGTTTCGCACTCTATTGGTCTGATTTCATCAGGCTTTCTACCATCAATTCTCACTCTATTTTTTAAAGCATCCGCTCTAAGGATTGCAGATTCTACTTCTTTAAAAGCAAAAATCACCTGAGCCGCGCTATATTCCTCTTCAGCAGTAAATTTTACTATCATGGCTGCTCTGATATCGCTAATTAAAGTATATCTTTCTTGTTTAATCGGAACCTTAAAGGCTTCTTTAATTGCATCTTTTGTTAAATCTTGTATCTGATCTTTTAGGACTGCTGGAAATAATTCTTTCGTTTCCCACGGAGCCTTGTCAACGGCTTTTTTCAGATCTTCTATAAGTTCTATTACCGGCTGGAATCCTTGATGACCAAATTTTACTGCTTCAAGCATCTGTTCTTCGGTAAGTAATGATGCTTCTGACTCTACCATCATTACCGAGTCTTTTGTCCCCGCCACGACCAAATCTAATTTGCTATTCTGTAGTTCTTCGACAGAAGGATTCAGAACATACTCGCCATCAATATACCCAACTCTACTTGCTGCTACTATGTCTAGATAAGGAACTCCAGAAATGGCAAGAGCAGCAGAAGCTCCTATTATGGATAAAATATCAAGATTATGCTTCGGATCATAAGAATGTACTGTGCATAGAACTTGCGTTTCACTTAAAAAACCAGGGTGAAATAAAGGTCTTATAGGACGATCTATTAATCTTGATACTAATATTTCTTTTTCACTACCTCTCCCCTCTCTTTTAAAAAAACCACCAGGAATTTTTCCTGCGGCATAAGCGCGTTCTTGGTAGTTAACAGTAAGAGGAAAAAAATCTGCTCCTTCTTTCACATGTTTTGCACTAACTACCGTAGATAATATTGCTGCATCTCCCATTTTTAACATTACAGCACCATCAGCCTGCCGTGCTATTTTACCGGTAGATAATTCTAGCTCAGAACCGTTCCAGTTAATTTTTTTTATTATTTCATTAAACATCCATTTACCTTTTTCTAATTTATTATTTAGTATACAAACCATCAAAATGGCTAAAAGCTATTAGCTTTTTAATTTATATTCCCAGCTAGAATTGATGGTTTCTAATGCTCTAAATATTATTTACTCTTCGTTTGTATACCATTATACCATACATATTAAAAATATATGGATTTGGTTGCCTTTTATCGAATCAGCTTTGTATAGCTGCCTAAAATTACTTAATAAATCACGCTAGATTATACTAGATACTGTTATTACTAGAATCACTTAACAAACAACAAGAGGCCTAAAAAGGCCCCTTAAACCCTTATTTTCTAATACCAAGCTTGTTTATTAACTTAACATACCTATCAAGGCTTTTACTTTTTAGATAATTAAGTAACCGACGTCTGCGTCCGACTAACATTAAAAGCCCTCTCCGTGAAGAAAAATCTTTATGATTACTCTGCAAGTGCTCCGTCAAATTGTTAATTCTTTCCGAAAGAATAGCACATTGCACTTCAACTGAACCTGTATCTTTCTCAGTGTTTGCGTATTCTTTTATTAGTTTTGTTTTAATCTCTGCGTGTATCGACATCATTCCTCTCCATATTTTGATAATTAAACACTCTCGAAGATTTGAAGCTTTTATCAAATAAACTACCTATAGCCAAAATTTTGTTATCATATTTCAGCCATATTTGGTCGTGATTTTCCATTTTATCAAAATCACATTGCTGACCATATCTAATTTTCTGGGCAACTAGCTTATCTACTTCAAGTACCGGGATGTCGTCTAGTACATCTTCAACCTTCAAGCACTTACTTTTAACTAAAGCATAAGCTTCGGCAAAAGTTCCGCAGTTTACGTTAAAGATATTTATCGAATTTTCTTCAGTAAATATTCCAACCTTTGTGCGCCGTAATTCTACCACAAATCCTAAACTATGCAAGGATAAAGAAATATCTTCTGAGAGGGTTCTAACATATGTCCCTTTGGAACAGCTAACTACATAAGTCGCAAGCTTTTTATGACTATCATAGCTTAACAGCTTTAAGTCATGAATTGTTATGAAACGCGGTTTTACTTCAAATTCTTCATTCCGTCTTGCTAACTTATAAGCTCTAACTCCATTGATTTTTAGAGCCGAATATATTGGAGGTATCTGTTTGATTTTACCGATAAATTTATGGCATACGCCCAGACATTGTTCTTCTGTGGGTATAATATCCGTTTTTTTAATAATTTTCCCAGCTGCGTCACCGGTATCAGTTTGAGCACCGAATTGGATAGTAAATATATACTCTTTCAAACTATCGATTAAAATACTTACTAATTTAGTTGCCTGACCAATAGCTATTGGTAGCACTCCTTCTGCTTCTAAATCCAGCGTTCCAGTATGACCGATTCTAGAGTTTTTAAAATAACTTTTAACAACTGCTACTGCTTTTGCAGAACTAACTCCCTTAGGTTTATAAAGATTAAGCCATCCGTCCACAAAAGTCTTAAAAGAATGGTTTAAAATTTAAAACCGAAACCGGCAGAAACCACAATCGGGTTCCAGGTAACTTTTGAGCTTATGCCATCAGTACCAAGATAGCCTTTTTTGAATTTAACCTTTGACTTCAATAAATATTGCCTAATATCCAAGGTAAATAAAGTATCATCTTTAGAGATAAAATCTACACCTGCTTGGAGCACAGGTCCAAAACCACTATCAACTTTTATAGCTCTTGAACGTGTATGCATGTACGTCCCATTAAGACCAACACCAACATAAGGTCTAAGACCGCCATATGGAGCAGCATGATACTGCGCGGATAAAGTAACGGGAACTATAAAAATTTGGTTTCTTTTTCCTAAACTAGAAGTCCCACTACGATAAGCAGTTGCGGCATCTAAAAGGGCCGAAGATTTAGTTTTGTAAAAACCAAGTCCCAGAGAGACTTCCGCTGCAATATTATCAGTTACAAATATTGTCATAGCTGTATCAAAACCATAACCCTGTTGAGCAAGTTTACCAGGTTTTGCAGCACCAGCAGTAGTCGGCGCAGGTAAGCTGCTCATCTTTGCATTTGTACCAGCATAAAAGCCTCTAATTTTAAATAGCAAGGAATTTTCCGTGTCGTCATAATAATTTGCGTAATAGTCATTTTCTTTTGGCACACTTCCCGCCCCCGTAGCAAATACATTATTTGAAATAGCAAAAACACAAAAAACGGCCAAATTTTTTAAAATTCTCATATCTATATACCAGCTTTTAAATTATGTATTTCTTAATACCCCCACATTCTAGCCTAAAGTATTTTATATTTTCCAGTTTTGCTGGTTCTACCGTTAATCCAAATAGCCTATGAACCAAAGCTAGTGTGATTATTGCAACAAAATAATATTAGTAGTCTAAAGTAACGGTAATAGTATCTACGTAAACAAATCCAGGTACTGCCAAAGGTTGAACCGGAACTTTACCGTATATAGAAAAAGTGTGAGTTCTGGATTGGTTACCAGCAAGTGGATAACTATTAGAAAAATTATAAGTGTTACTACTACCTGTACCTAGAATTTGAGTAAAATTACTATTTTGATATAAATTATAAGAAATAGTTTTTACTCCATTGTAAGCTAATCTTCCTGAATAATTACCAGAACCTCCTGCACTAAAGCGAAGTGTGTATTTAACATTAGTATTACCAGTATTGGCTTGACAAGTTACTTGTACAGTACCAATAGTACTTGTAAAAGTAACGTCATAAGGATAAAAAGTCCCAAAATCAATGTTATATGTGGTTAAGTTACAATTATATCCTTTGTCATCAGCATAAACTAAAGTACTAGATAATAATATAGATAATATTTTTATAGCAACTATCTTATGGCAAACCGCATAAGTATTTTGTTTTTTTATAATTTTCGGTAATTTCCTTATTTTAAAAAAGCAGTTCCAAAGAGCTGTATTTATTAATTCTCTACACCTATAATTCTGCAGTTGAATATTTATTAATGACATGTTACCTCTCCTAAATCTAATATTGGTTCTTTTGAATCGCTATTTATCGGCACCTCAAAGTTACAGCATTCATCACCTTCGCAAGCTGTCCCTTTTAATAAAGTTAAATTTTTAATATCGGATATGTATACTTTGCCTCCATAACCTACAAACAAGTTTTCCTCAATCCCTTCAATTGTCACATCCCTATCAAAATTTACCACCTTATTGGAGCTATCAATTAAAACCATTTCAGCACTTTTTACACGATTAACCTCAAAATCAATTACTACTCCTGTTTTCCACTTAGGAGCAGTTTTGGCAGATAGGGAAGCAAAATTGCTATCTAGCGGTAATTTCCTCTGGTCTAATCTAATTTCTGACGGAACGTAAGGTAAAACATCCGGTACTAATACTTTGCCTTTACTATCAGTATATCCTACAAGCATATTGTTATTGTACACCGGTACGCCCTTAATTTCACCTACTTTAACAAGAGCCATGCTATTATAAATTGGCTGGGTACGATACAAACCTCCGTCTATACCAACTAAAGCACCCATAAATTCTAATTGTTGTACAGGTGAGCCCCCATAACGATACAAGAATAAAGAAGCATTTCCTTTCTCCCCTTGCCTGTCTAACTGTAAATCGTAATCCTCTGTAAGCCCCTTTAAAAGGGTTGCTCTATAACCCCATCCTAATTTGTTACCCACAGGATCATTATACGAAAATTGCTTGGTGCTAACACCGTTTTGATTGGAGTTATTCAAAGAAAGGCTTTTATTTCCTAGATTTGCATTAAAAGATAAATATACAAAACTTTCTTTTCTTTGATTTGCTAAATTCGTTCCAACGGTAAAATTCAGTGAAGAATTTTTAGTAATATTCTTGTTATAAGTAGTTGAGATAATTTTAACCCTTTTACTTTCAGAATCTCCATTATACGGAGCAAAAGATAAGAACCCAACAAAGATACTTCCTAATTTCTCATGGTTATATCCTACAGAAGTCTGATAACTAGGCTCAGTTGAAGTTTTTGCTAAAGCGTTGTAAATATCAGAGTAATTCTTACCGGCTTTGCTAACTGTAAAATTAAAATTATATTTATCGGATTGGTAATTATAACCTAAAGAACCTTTCTGAGCATTTTTTACTTTATAAATATTACTGGCGATTGAAGTTGAAATCAGGCCATAATTACCGAGTTGTATATCGTGGGTAGTACCAATACTAGAGTAGTTTTTCAGCAATTCAAAATGAACTGCTGAAGTCCAGTAATCATTCATACCATATCTGTAATTAGCACTAGTAACCAGATCTTTATATTTATTACTAATAAGTCCGAAGTCTTTACGTGCTATACCTGCTTCGAAAGAATAATCTGCAAGACCTGTTTTGAGTAAACTAGGAGAAGAGTAGTAAGGCATAGTAATTGTTCTTACTACTCCTGTAATATCTTGAGTCTTTACAACTAGTTCGCCTTTACCAGTAATTACCGGTAGATTCGCTATTTCAAAATCACCTGTTTGTGTTTCACCGCGGTAGATCGGTAAATTATTAGCATATACGTCAAATATAGAAGGCAAATCCGCTCTTCCTTGGAAACTGGCTAGTGGATGAGTAATTAAATCTGGCCTAACCGAAAAATTAGTAGAATACTGTAACCCTATAAATCTTGTACTACCAGACCAATCCGCAGCTTTAGTTAAGCTATCACCGATACGCCACCTTGCCATATCATTTACATTATCAAACGTCCAGTTAGTTTCAAGTCTCGTTAATTGAGTCTCAACTTTTTTACTACTTTTTGCTTTGATAAAAATGATATCATTGACCTCTTTTTTTATAAAAAAACTGTTAAATAATATCCCTTTATCAGTAAAATAATTAAAATCATTCAAAGCTGATGCATAAGTGGTATTTTCATTCCTAGAAAGCACTAAGTCATAATTTAAAAAAGCACCTTTTGTACTTTTTCCATAAATATCGTTAGTTACCGGATTGGGGGTAGTATTAAAATATTGCTTTTTCATTTGTTCAGCCGGAATAGTTATATCTAAAGCTAGATTACCGGAATCGAGGCTATATTTTGTCCCTGTAAGTGAAGTTAGGTTAATATATTTTTTATCATTTAAATTCACTACGGTACGATCTAAATATTCTTCTTTAATATCAAAAGGAGTCATATCTTCAGCTAACACTAATAAATTATTTGACTGATCTTTTAATATCGTAGAAAGTATGTCTGATTCCTCATAATTTACCTTTAGAGAAACTATAGATTGCTCGTATTTTTTGCCGTCTCCCATGTCAATTAATCCAGATTCTTCTCTAGATTTCTCATTCACTTCAACAGCTTTAGGTAGCTCCTGACTCTCAATTTCCTTATTTTTTGCATCTGGAACAATATCCGTCTCTTCTATACTTTTAGGCAAATCAGACCCTTTATCGTCATTATTTTTACCGTTATTCTGTTCCTCCTGAACTACCTTAGGAATAGGTAGTAGATCTGGCAAATCTGAAGGGGCATCATTAATATCCTCTTCTTCCCTCGATTCTATTACCGGCTTGATTTCTTCCTTTTTGAGCGGGATATCACTAATAGCGATTTCCGGAACTTTTTCAGGCTTATCTTTTGAAACATCTGCCCGGCCTATTAGATCTTGAATTACTTCAGTAACTTTCTTCTGCGATGTATTTTCTGATCCTAATAGTTTTTGATATTGAGCATCCGATACCTTAAAATCGCTCATAGTGCTTTCAATTCGTTTTTCTAAAGAAGGGTCTGCTAGACTATTTGCTGAAAATACAATATCTAATACCACTAATATGCCAAAAACCTTACCCAAAAACCTTGTTTCGATTGCTAGAGATGGTTTTCGCATCAGATTTCCCTACCGGAGTATTGTATTTACAGCTATTGATTAAATAGATTAATAGATAGGAGCTAAGATATCTAACGTTCTGTATAAAATATTTCTACTTTTTAAAAAACTAATTTACGTATTTTAAATCTTTACTGTGGGTTTAAAACTAGCAATATTTAAATTTTAATTAAATTAACTAATACCCGACAAACAGGCCTATCTAATAAAACTTAAATGATTTTAAATTTTATTAGATAGGTTCTCATTAAAAAGTTTTCGCTTCCTACTTTTGAGCTTCCATTTCTTTCTTATGGTCCGCTTCTATAGAAACTGGAACTTTAAACTCCGTAACTAGTTGAACACGAGCACCTTCTGCGTTTATTTTCTTCGGTAGTTCTTTTACAGAAACCCTATAACCGTCTTCCATTACGCTATACATTTTATTTTTAATAGCAATTCTAACCAATTGGCTTTTACCAGGTGCTATCTTAAACATCACAGGAGTAACTGTTAAATCTTTTGTTTCCTTTAAAACTTCTTTGCCTTGGACATTTTCCACTTTATAGACAATTAATTGGAAATGTTTCACTTCATTACTATCGTTCTTAAGTGTTAAAGCAGCAATCTTCTCGTCTTTATTGATCTTTAATTTTACCGGGGTAATAGTAAAAGATCCATAAGCAAAAGTTGGTAAAATACAAAGAATTAATAAACTTAGCTTAGTATAAAAACTTTTTTTCATATTATCTTCTCACAATTTAATTATTTAAAATGTTACAGTTACTGTTACTGTATCGGTGTAATTACCAATCAATGCAGTTTGATTAGCAGGGATTCTTCCATATACAGTTAAGACCTGAGCAGCCCCAGTTCCCGTACCTGACACCCAGCTACCCGTAGCATTACCCCAATTAGTAGTTCTGCCGGAATCAGAAAATAATGAATAGCTAAGTCCAGAAGCCGAAGGACCCGTCATCCTACGGGTAGTAGTAGTAGCACCAGAAAATGTGCCAGCATCTAGGCCAATTGTGTAAGTAGTGCCGTTAGTACATGTAGCCGTAATAGTAGAAGAGCTATCTAATTGAGCTAAAGTATAATTACCGAAAGCCAAGCTGGTAGCCGTCACTGTACATGAACTTGCAACAGTAGCGGTTACCTGAAAAGTTGATGTGGTTGTAGCTCCTGAAGATGTATTTATGGGAATTAAGGCACTTCCCATAGCAACAATAATGCTAATGAAGCAGTTAGAGAGATGTTTGGCTCGTTTCACAAAGATCATATATTACCTCCTAGGTGTTAATAACATAATTCTAGTACATAACAATTTCTGCCCTAGAATTGATTATCTAATAGTAACTTACTACTTTTAATAGAAATAGTATAATTTACATAATTAATAATTAGAAAATTCTTTTAATGTGTGAATTGTGCGATAGAAAAGCAATAAGCTACTGATAATGTTACCTATTGTTATAACCAGGTGTTTCTGTATTCCTAAGAATAACATTCATTACCACTGATAATTGGTAGGATAGTTTATTAGCACCGCTACCCAAATTTACTACCACATTTATACTATCTAAATACTTCCCCGGCTCTGATTTTTGTCCCGAAGGAATCTTTGCATAAACAGTAAAAGTTTGCCTTTGCCCTGTAGCAACTCCTGCCAAAGTGCTACCTTGAGAGTTACCCCACAATAAACTGTTACCCACATCCCTATACAAAGAATAGTTCAAATAACTGGTTCTATTTTTCATTCTGCGGTTGGTAATTGTTGCTCCGGGTGAACTTCCCTTATCTAATCCAATAGAAAAACTAGTACCTTTCGTACATAATAAAGAAAGTGTAGTCCTACCGGTATAGGAATTTATTTTACTAAAATTAGTTATTTGAAAAAGGAGATCATTCGCAAAAATTGTGCAAGAAGGTTGAACGGTAGCTGTAACATCAATAGTAGTAGACTTCTTATTACTCGCTCTTCCCGCAGCCTGTGAGTTCGCTGACAGAACAATCAATACTATGTTATAAATACACAAATTACCTAAAATTTTTTTCATCCGTGTTCCGGGTTTTGTAATAATGATGTGAAAACAATTTTCCTATATGTAACGATACCATACATAATATTAACAACTTAACTATTATGCAGCTTAAGTAAATATCTAAAAAAAAACTGCGCTATAAGCGCAACTACTTGCAAAATAAGAATTATTTTATGCTTAATATAAATTCTATCTTCACCGATGTTGAAAGATTTGAGTTATTGACGAGAAGATAATTTGTTGGTATAAGTTTTTCATGCTAACGCAACATAAATGGGACGTAGCTCAGTTGGTAGAGCAACGGTTTTTGGTATCGTAGGTCAGAGGTTCGAGCCCTCTCGTCCCAGCCATAGCACAAAATACAAACCGATATTGCAAGAGTCATTACTATGAATTTTAAGTCATGTATAACTTTAGTAATATTGATATCTTACAACTTACCAATAACTGTTGCCTCCTCAATAATTTATAATACCGTAAATAACTATGGCTCAAAATGGGTATACGAAATAGGTAATGAACGCTGCTTATCTTTTCTAAAACCTCCGGCCAATATTCGTCAAAGTTGCCTCAATCTAGATAATCCAAATTTATTAGTCTTCGATTACTCTAAAATGATGCTCGCTACCCTATATTTAAAACCAACTCCGCAAAAAATTCTGATTATAGGGCTGGGTGGTGGAAGTTTACCAAATGCATTGATTAAGTTGTTACCTAGTGTGCAAATTGATATTGTAGAAATTGATCAAAAGATAGCTACTATTGCTGAAGACTATTTCTTGTTCAAGCCAACTGGAAATGTTAAGGTATTCATTGAAGATGGTTATAAGTTTGTTCAAAAAGCAAAAGATGAAAGTTATGATTTAATATTCATTGATGCTTTTACGGAAGATTACGTTCCACCATCTTTCCTAACTTTAGATTTTGTTTCTAACGTCAACAGGATTTTAACAAAAACAGGCGTAGTAAGTGTTAACGGATTTGGTAAAAAAAACAAACGTTATCAATTAGAATCAGAACTATATGAAAAAACTTTTACCAATATTATTAATTTAACTTCTACCAACAGAGTAATAATCGCTACTAACGAGCAATTACCGTCTTCGGATCAAATTACCCAGCAAGCAGTCAAATGGAAAGGTGCTTTTGAAGAAATTGGAATCAATACAAATTGGCTACGGAAAAAATTTAATTTAGGTAGATAATAATATTACTTTTACAAAATCTTTTAATATACAATCATCCACACAACGGAAAGCAAAAAATATGTACGAAATAGAATATTATAATTTAGATTCTACAAAAGAGGATAATAATTTATTATCTTCTACGGCAAAGGCAATAGTAAATAATATAGAATCCGGCAATTCTTATTATCAGATTTTCAAAAAGAATGAACCAGAAGTTTTAATTCAAAACCTTATTGCAGTAGCCACTAGCATTAGAAATAGGTTTTCTTATCTAATAGTGGTAAGTATGGGAGGAGCCACCCTTAATCCTGAAATGTTGGTAAGTTTTTTAGGATGTGATCCAGCCTCTCCGAAAATACACTTCTTGAATAATACCGATCCATTTTTCTTTGCCGACCTCATGAAGACTATAGAGATAAAAAATACTGGCTTTATCGCAATTAGTAATTCCGGAGAAACCTTAGAAACTAATGCATTAGTAGGATGTTTAATAAGAGAATACCAAAAAAATAATATTACAGATATTGGCTTGCGAGCCTTTTTTATTACTAACCCTAAAGCAGGGATATTAAAAGATATAGCTAGAGAAATCGGTGCTACACTACTTCCTCATCAAGAAGGAATTAGCGGAAGATATTCTGGACTTTCTTCTGTTTCTCTCTTAGTGGGACTAGTCGCAGGAGTTGACATACTCTCTTATCTTTCAGGCGCCAATAAAGTTATCGATAATTTTTACTCTAATTTAGCTAAAAGTCCAGTCATGTTAAGCGCAAGCTCCATATATTTTTCCAATAAAAATACATTAGTAAATATTGGTTATCTCCAAAGATTTTTGCCATTTTTAGAATGGTATTCTCAAATTATTGCAGAATCTTTAGGTAAAGACGGTAAAGGTTATACGCCCCTAAAAGGTCTGGGACCGAACGACCAGCATAGTATGCTGCAATTATATTTAGAAGGGCCGCAAGATAAATATTTCAGTTTTTTTTATATAGAAAAATTTAATCGAGAAATAAGAGAGTATAAAACAAGTAATTTAGATAAACTCGGATATCTAGTACACAAAGGTTTACCTGATATTAATAAAGCAAATTTTACCGCAACCATAAATGCTCTTAGCTTAAAAAAGTTACCTATAAGAAGCGTTATTTTAAGAGAATTATCAGCGGAAACTTTTGGCGCAATCACATGTCACTTAATGCTCGAAATAATTATAATTGGTCATTTAATAAAAGTTAACCCTTTTAATCAACCGGGAGTGGAGATGATTAAAATACGCTCAAAGGAATTAATAAGTAATTTATAACAATACCGAATTTCTTCCCCTTTTTAGTTGTATTATTTATAAAAAACATTATATTCCTAGTATTAATGCAAACAAAAATTTTAACTAAACTATAATTTATTTATTACTATGAAACTTAAGCCTTTCTCATTCTTATTTGTGTTACTAGCATATGTATCTTCTAGTTTAGCTGGAGATTATCCAAAATCAAGAGTTGAAACTGAGATGGACGAGATGGGTTCACTGCTACAAGGAGAAGGACTTGTTTTTAGACCAGGGAAAACCAAAAGCACTGCTACAAAATCCAAGGTTGGTAATGTAAATAAATATCTTTACCAAGCAACCCTAGATGTCCTTGATTTTGCACCGTTAACCTCAGCAGATAGTATTGGAGGAGTAATCATTACCGAATGGTATAACCCTAAAGGACAACCTAACACCCAATTTAAAATTAATGTTTTCATTAAGGATGAGGTGATAAGCTCTGAAGCATTAGATGTTAAAGCCTACGAGCGTACCAAAATAGGAAACAAATGGTCTACGGAGTACAAAGAGTCTGCTATCGGCAGTATTCTAGAAGATAAAATAATTAGAAAAGCAAGAGCTTTATACCAGGCAGATAAATAATCATATATTCCTATGAATATAAAAGAAATAGAAGAGAAGTGGCAAAGAGCCTGGGATGAAGGTAATGCCTTTATTGCAGAAAATGATTCCCAAAAACCTAAATATTATGTCCTTGAAATGTGGCCTTATCCTTCAGGAAAATGCCATGTAGGACACTTACGTAACTATTCTATTGGAGACGTAATTGCCCGTTTTTTCAGGTCTAAGGGCTATAATGTTCTTCATCCTATGGGCTGGGATGCTTTTGGCTTACCGGCTGAAAATGCAGCAATTGCTAACAAATTACATCCTGGAGCGTGGACTTACTCTAATATTGAAGTAATGAAAAAGCAATTAAAAGCCATCGGTCTTTCATACGATTGGAAAAGAGAACTTACCACCTGCGACCCGAGTTATTACAAACAAGAACAAAAATTTTTCATTGACTTATTCAATAAAGGCTTAGCCTATCAGAAGGAGTCTATTGTTAACTGGGACCCTGTTGATCAAACAGTACTCGCTAATGAACAAGTAGAAAATGGGCGGGGATGGAGATCAGGAGCATTAGTTGAAAAAAAATATCTAAAACAATGGTTTCTAAAAATTACAAAATATAATGAAGAATTATTAAAAGATATTGATAGTTTAGATGGTTGGCCGGATAAGGTCAAGATAATGCAAAAAAATTGGATTGATAAATCTCAAGGTGCGAGTTTCCACTTTAATGTGTTAGATAGTGACCAAAAAATTGAAGTATACACAACCACCCCGGAAGCGATTTTTGGAGCCACATTTGTGGCAATAGCTTATAACCACCCATTTATTGAAGAAATTAAACAGACTGATGAAATAAAACAATTTATTGATAAATGCATCCATAATTCTACAGCTGAATCTGAGATAGAAAAAGCTGAAAAGGAAGCTGTTTTTACCGGTTTATTTGCTGCACATCCGTTTGATAAGGACATTAAATTACCGATTATAATAGCGAACTTCGTTTTGATGGATTACGGCAGTGGTGCCATTTATGGATGCCCTGCACATGACCAAAGAGATTTTGAGCTAAGCCAGAACACAAAAAATTTACCTGTAAGGCAAATTGCTACTTCCAGAGACGGCAATATTGATTTAACTTCCAAAGCATACCTTTACAAAGAAAACGATATAATCATTAATTCTTCATTTTTAACCGGTATGACGGTAAAAGATGCAAGAGAAAAAGTTATAAGTAAATTTGAAGAACTTGGAATTGGTACTCGCAAAATTAATTATCGTCTTCGAGATTGGGGAATATCGAGACAAAGATATTGGGGGTGTCCTATTCCTATAATTTACTGCGAGAAATGTGGTACTCTGCCGGTTCCAGTTAACGAATTGCCAGTGGAGCTACCTAAAGATGTTAGCTTTGAAAAGCCTGGAAATCCTCTTGAACATCATCCATCTTGGAAACACGTAGATTGCCCTAAGTGTAAAGGCAAAGCAACCCGGGAAACTGATACGTTTGATACTTTCTTCGAATCATCATGGTATTTTGCCCGTTTTTGTAATATTCACAGCAGCGAAATGGTTGACACAAAAAGTTGCGATTATTGGCTACCTGTTGACCAGTATATAGGAGGGGTAGAACATGCGATATTACATCTGCTTTATGCTAGGTTTTTTACTAAAGCAATGGCTGATATCGAATATTTAAATATACGTGAGCCGTTTAAAAACCTTTTAACCCAAGGTATGGTTTTACATATCACTTATAAGGATAAATCCGGGAAATGGTTATACCCAAGCGAGGTGGAAACAAAAAATGGTAAATTTTTTCATAAAATCACAGGAGAAGAAGTTTATGAGGGTAAGCTCGAGAAAATGAGCAAATCAAAAAATAATGTTATTGACCTTGATCTTATGCTTGAAACCCATGGAGCAGATACTATTAGAATGTTTGTTCTTTCTGATAGCCCTGCTGAAAGAGATTTAGAATGGTCCAATGCCGGAATTGATGGATGTAAAAAATTTATTGCTAAACTAACTGCTCAAACAGATAAAATATTTAATTTATTGAAAAAAGATAAGTCGAATAGCAAAAATAATAACGAACTTAACAGTCAGGTTCATGCTACTATAAAAAACGTTACTGAAGATATTTTAGCCTATCGTTTAAACAAAGCAATCGCAAGGATTCGTGAATTATTTAATTATGTTTCGGATGAGATGTCTAAGGAATCAGGCGACTTAACTAATAGTTATTTCGGTATTAAAACTGTTATTCAATTACTAAACCCTTTCATTCCCCATATTACTGAAGAACTTTGGCAAAAAATCGGTAATAATATTCCTTTATATAAAACTAGCTGGCCTAGTTTTGACCAATCAAAATTACAAGTTAACAGTTACACAGTGGCTATACAAATTAATGGCAAGCTTAGGGCAACTCATGATTTTTCTGTTGATACAAGCCAAGAAGATATTAAAAAGATTATTATCAACCTGCCCGCTATTCAAAAATATATCAATGGTGCAGAAATCAAAAAATTTATTATTGTTCCCCAAAAAATAGTTAACATTGTAGTATAATTTATGAACAAATTTACCTCCGGTCGAATAGCAAAATTTATTGCTGCAGCCGGAGTTTGTTCAAGACGACAAGCTGAAGAAATGATTCTCCAAGGACGAGTCAGAATAGATGGAAAAACCATCAACACTCCAGTAATTAGCGTTACTCCAGAAAATGTAGTAGAGGTAGACGGAAAAGTAATAAGCGAGGCGGAGCAAACAAGGCTTTGGTTGTATTATAAACCGGTTGGCTTGATTACCACCCATAAAGATCCTCACAACAGACCAACAGTTTTTGGGGCTTTGAAGCCTTACTTGCCTCGGGTAATTTCCATAGGTAGATTAGATTTAAACAGTGAGGGGCTGTTATTACTTACCAATAGCGGTACTTTAGTTAAAGAGCTCGAATCGCCGAGAAATAATATTGACAGGGTTTATAAAGTACGTGCACATGGTAAAATTTCAAGTTTGATCACCTATATAGCACAGAATAAATCCCATCCATTAACAATTGATAATATAATTTATAAGCCAAAATCGATCAGGTTAATTTCAGAAGGTTCTACAAATTCATGGTTTGAAGTAATATTAACTGAAGGAAAAAATCGGGAAATTAGAAAGATTTTTGAATATTTTTCCCTAAAAGTAAACCGTTTGATTAGAATCAAATACGGTAAATACGAACTAGGTAACTTGAAACCAGGAGAATTTAAGGAGATTAGCATAAAATAATTATTTACCTATACTTTAGAATGCTTGCCTTCATGTAACCTGTTGGTATGGCCGAAGACCGCTTTCTTATTATTATTTTCTTTTTCCACAATATTGAATAGTTTTTCACAAATTACCCTATAAAACCTAGTATTCATTATGTTCTTACAGAAAATTATCTACTAGCTCAAAAATTTTAACTTGTTCAAATCTTTCATTCTAATTCTCATATTTTTTAATTTATTCTTTATTAATTAAACACCTAAGACAAAATTATAATAAACTTTCTACTAATGAAATTAATATAACAAAGATATAATTTTACAAAATTTATTTAAGTTGGCAGTGATTTAATATGTTCTAATTAGTCTAAGCTCGGGAATTTTCTGATCTCTAGGTCTAAAAGGCCGCTCCTAACATTTTATGGTAGCTATAATAATTTTATCAGCTGCGGCATGAAATTTATCCATGAGATAAAAGCTTTTTGTTGTGTCTTCTAGAGGAATATATTTAATAAATAATCCGTTAATCTGTGACTTTGATAGTTAATCACCTGGGTGTTTATTTAATTTTTATCTCTTACAACAGTAACAGTACTTTTTTTAAAGAAAACCAAAATTACAATCCCAACTATTGCAGAGGATAATGACCCTATGATAACGCTAATACGCATAACATAATTTGGATCTGAGGCTTCGAAAGCAAGATCTCCTATAAACAAGCTTAAGGTAAAACCAATTCCCCCAAGAACACCAATACCATAGAATTTTAGCCAAGAAACATTTTGAGGCAACGAACAGTAATTTAATTTGACTGCAGCGTAAGAAAATAAAAATATTCCCAACTGCTTTCCAATAAATAGTCCTAAAATAATACCTAAGGCAAGAGGACTCGTTAATATATCCACAGAAAAAATGTCAAATGATACCCCGGAATTGATGAATGCAAATAATGGTAATATCACAAAATGAACTAGTGGTCTTAAAACATTTTCCAGACCATGAAAAGATCCTTTGGGTTGACCATTTTTTTCTACGGGAATAGCAAGTGCTAGAATAACTCCGCATAATGTACCATGAATTCCGGATTCCACCATGGCAATCCACAAAAAGATACCTATACTAAGGTAATAAAAGCTGCTTGTTATTTTTAAACGATTTAATATGAATAACAAAGTGATTAATACGACAGAAGCCGCCATTGCAATAAAACTTGCCGATGTAGTATAAAAAATTGCAAGAATTAAAAGTGCAATTGTATCGTCTATAAGTGAGAAACCTATGATAAATGCACGTAGCTTGTTAGATATAAATTCTCCAAAAAAACATAATATACCAAGCATAAAAGCCGTATCGGTTGCAATAGTAATAGCCCAGCCCTTAATAGTGTCCGGGGAATTAAAGTTAAAAAACCAATAAACTAATGCTGGAATAACTACCCCCCCTATTGCGGCAGCGCTTGGTAGAATTAGAGTTTTTCTGTCCTGAAACTCTCCGCACGCTAAATGAAACTTTAGCTCCAGACCGATCAGCAAAAAGAATAAGGTCATAAGACCATCATTTACTATTTGAATAAATGGACTCGTGTATATAAACTGTCCGTACCCAAACGTAATAGGATAAAAAACAAAACTTTTATATATTTCTTGCAAAGGCTGAATATTAACAACAAAAATTGCAGCAATAAAGCTTCCTACAAGCAATACCCCCGATATTAGTTCTGAATTATATAGTTTAGTTATTTTTATCATGTGCTGAAGAGGTAAATTATGTTAATCGCTTTATCGTTTTCGGTTTTGATGGATTTGGATTGGGCCGAGATAAAACTTATGGATTTGGTCTTAGTCATAATTTTTCTTACTAATTCAGTCAAAGAGCTTAAGCTATAACCAGCTTAGGACTCGTGTTTTGTTTAGTCAATTGAATCCTTAAAATACCCCGATTTCTTATATTAATTATGTTGTATGTACACAGCTGTTAAATTCTCCCGCTAAATGTTTTAATATATATTTTAAGGAATTAGGAGCATATAATTAACCTGCGATGCTATAAGCCGTGGCTAAATTAGCGTAGATATTCAATCCCTCTACAGGCTGCTCAAATTTAACAAAAGACTCATTACTATTTAAAAAATATAATTCCTCTTGTTGTACTTTAGCAAACAATACCTTACCTCTATAAAAACCCGTAAACCCATCTTTTATGCGATATTCCACCTTACCTATAGAAGCCATCGCAGTAAGTATTGTCCTAATTAAATATTTTTCCATGATTTAATTTACTAATAGCTAAGTTGTAATATTAAAAAAATCATTTAATAAATCATTCATAATTTGCTTATAATTTATCTAATAATAAGTTAGTATATAGTTGTATTTATTAATTAATCGTTAATCATGGATTATTCAACACCTTGCAAATATTCAGTAAGATTAATAGAAAAACTTAAAACACTGGATACTCAAAATGTGCTGGATTTTGAGTTAATTAATAAAGCCATATACTTCGCCAGAAAGTATCATGGTATACACCTACGCAAATCAGGTGAGCCCTTCTATAGTCATCCCCTAGAGGTAGCTTATCTATTTGCTGAATATGCAGCAAGAGAAGAGAGGCAGTATTATACAACCGATTTAATAATTACTACTATACTGCATGATACCATAGAAGATACATCACTAACTAAAGAGATGATTAGTCAAGCCTTTAATGAATCAATAGCAAGTAAAGTAGAAGATTTAACCAGAATTAAAGTAAATAAAAAAATCCCTGCCGGAGAGACTCTGGAATTAGTTTATCCACAGAATAAAAAGGATATATTATATATTAAATTATTTGATAGATTGCATAATATGCGGACTATAGCCTTTTTACCTGAAATAAAAAGAAATAAAGTTATTGATGAAACTGTGGAGTATTTTGTATCTCTTTGTTTTGTTTTAGGCCTTGACGAAGTCAAAAAAGAATTAATAACATTAAGTTATCAATATAAATCCTTACATAATAATTACATTTTTGCGGCTAACAATGCTTCCTTCACTAACCCTTTTTCCTTTTTATCTTCAATTTTAACGAAATAAAATAAACCTAGTCCATAGCCAATAACTATTGGAAAAAGAAGAAACAATAGCCCTAAATTTCCAAAATATTTTATTAAGTAAATCACACCAAAAGAGCTAATTATATACATTAAAGCACGGGATGCAGCATAAGAAAAACAGGTAGTAGTAAATCTCTGAAATACCGGAAAATGTTTATAAAAAATTGGCGTAGCTGGGAATTCAACAAGAAGTGACAAAGACAGTAGGATTTGAATTAACATTAACCCGGAACCGGTAGTAATGTAATTTAATAAAAAAGGCGAAGCTAGAATAAACGGACCAGCAAAATAAAACTTTATTTTAAGAAATTTTAAAGGATTTATAAAATATACCAAACACGTAATCAACATAGTAAAAGCAAGATCTAGGGAGGATACAATAAAATTTTGTTGGATTACCTGTTCTGTAGTATATCCAAACTTATCTTTTAAAAGGTTAGAACTATGGATAAATATAAGATAAAAGCACACGGGATACGATAATTGTATAAAGAAAAATGATAAAACAGCTTTTTTGTTTATTTTTTCTTTAATCCAAGGTTTATCTAGTATTTTTTCTTTGTTAGAACTAAGTTTTAAGTCTTTGTGCAAATTCACAAGTTGTTTTTTGCATTGGCAAAATCAGGGGTTTCCCTTAAGCACCTTCTAGCAAAAGAACCAATAATTGCAACTATTGCTCCAACCCAAAATGCCACTCTCCAGTTAAAAAATTGGGATAACGAAATATTGGCTACAAACAAAGCCATTGTACCCCCTAAAGTAAGGCACACACTTATAAAAGCTACAGCAGGGTAAACGAAAGGAGGTTTAATAAGTTCTGTGAGGTATACTTCAGCACCGACACGTTCTCCCATGGAAGACATACCTTGTAGAATACGGCAAATTGTAACAGCCCAAGAAGCAACAATACCTACCTGTTCATAAGTTGGAAGATTAGCCATAACCACACAGGATATAGACATGACAGTAGTAGTTATTATTACAGTTGCTTTTCGTCCTATTCTATCCCCTAATCTACCAATTAATATAGCTCCTATAGGGCGAAATATAAAGGTAATACAGAAAGAAAAAGCACTTAATAATTGTGCTGAAAATTCATTATCTTGTGAAAAAAACAATTCGTTTAATAGTACTGCCATATGAACATAGAGCATTAAGTCAAAATACTCAAGAAATGTTCCTATAGACAAAAGCCCTATAGCCTGTTTCTGTTCTCTTGTAAGACTCCGTTGCTCTGCTGTTTTCATTGTTTTTAATTGCTATTTAATAAACACCTTACAATCAAAACAGTTATTTTATTTACTTTTCAACTATTTATTACATTAATTATAAAAAATTTCTTACATTACTTGTTATTTTACATTATTTAACACTAATTTAATACAAGCGATAATTTCTGGTTAACATAACTTTAAATAACCATTATTAGCATACTTCCTGATTCTTTTATTAAAAATCATTAAATGAGCTTGTATTTTTCTGGTAAAGGCAACAATAATTATATCAGCAGGTATCTTTGAGCCGAGGAACGATTTGCGCTACCGGCATTTTTCTTTTAGTAATAATAAAATTGGTTTTTTTCCTTTCCATTTTATTTAATAATTGTGAGAAGTGTTTTCCAAAATCAAGGCAAGATATTTGTGACTGCCTATTGGTAATTTATATAATTATAATATTTAGTTCCAAGAAATGGTACCAACGGTTTAGCTGAGTAAGTTATCAGTAATCATCCCACAGCAAATACTCTCTCTATATTTCCAGAAGTCAGATCTTCTTTTTTTCACATTTGTAGAACTTTCCAACCTTTAATGGCTGCATAAGCTGTTTTCATTGGTTTAAAACTCGGAACACTGACCGTGAAGTATTAACTGTACCCTTCAGTCTGGTCACTAACTTCAATTATTCCTCCTTTACCCATAATATCGTAATCCCCTTCAGTAGAAAATTCATCTTTTGAGTAAAAAAATTGGATTAGAGCATCAGGAACCTTGGTGCAGTTACTTTTTAGAGAACTGAAAAGGTTGCTTTCTAATAATGGCTTTCCCTCTATAGCTAGCGCTTCTTTAATGTAGGAATATAACTGCTTCAGCTCTTCTTTACTTTTTGCTTTTTCAAAGACACTGTACTCCCAATAAGTAAGCATTTCTACTTTCTGTTTTGTAGAAGCTTTAGACCATAATAACTCTCGCATTTCTATGTTATTGCAGCATACAAAGGTAAAATAAGCATAACCAGGTAATTTATCAGAAAAAATATTAAGTTCTGCAGCAAAATCCAATAATTGCTTAAACTTTACTGGACTGCTTGCGTTTTTAAAAGCGCTATACTCGCACGCAGTAAGCATTTCTATTTTTTGTTTTCCCAGTAGCCTTAGACCATAATAACTCTCTCACTTCTATATTATCGCAGCATATAAAGGATAAGTACCCATTACCTGCTAACATATTAGCAAGTATACCAATTTTCTCTGCCCAGTCGATTAATTGACATATTATAGGATACATTTTCTCCGAATTGTCGTTAACATAATGTGCGGCCTCAATCAACGCCATGCAGTTAATAGCCGTTAGTAACTCAATTTTATCTGTCTGAGATTCGGTGGAGTAATAAATTTGACGTAGAATATCAATATTAGGGGTTTCACCCGAGGCATCAATAAATTCTTCTAATAATTCTTCTTTTATCATTTTGCTAAATTTATTAAACTGTTTTTACATAAGCTTTCAAGGTAAATATGAACTCATATTGATTACCTGGAACACTAACTCCTTTTAAAGACTCGGTCTGCGAGCTAGAGTAAATTACTTCCTGCGCACCATAAATTCTATCCTCAAGATTTAAAATGGACGTTAGCTTCATCCCAATTTCGAATAGATATGGCCAATTTTGCTATAATGTAATGAATAGTCAAGTATAAAGTTTTAAAAAACCGAGTCATCATTTAGGAAAACCTCCTTATTGTTTGGTGAGGAGGATCAAATTCAGGATCGCGCGGAACTGGGTGAACAGACCTAAAAGAAGATAACTCATTATATTCCACCAGTTCTATTTTTATTTTCCATATAATTCACCAAACCACCCGCCAACAATCCCTTAAGTAAACTAGTGGTCCCCAGATTTGACAGATTAAACTTCTTATTATTATTTTCCGTATATCCTCACTTTGTTTAATATTTTCACTTTAAAATTACCCTGATTACTTGATGGTAGAGTAGGCTGCCAACGAGTTGCTTCTACTATTGAGTAGAAGTACTTTTCCAACAACCCCTCTCCGAACTACGCATGACCGTTTCCGTATCACGTAGCTCTCCAGTAATCCATTA